>Ga0196981_1000187_pt1 | contig 43969 bp, 48 predicted proteins | sample S3_2013CmetaG_FD_155462 | JGI IMG/M metagenome (GOLD analysis project Ga0196981, IMG submission 155462) | Soil microbial communities from Anza Borrego desert, Southern California, United States - S3_20-13C | ecosystem: Environmental > Terrestrial > Soil > Desert | place: USA: California... | reverse complement strand
AAAAGCGGGCGTTGAGGTCGTATACGCGCGCGGCGAAAAAGAAAACAAAGACGAGCGCGACCGACTTTTTGAGCTTATGGAGACAGCGGCAATTTTTTACTCTTCACGCATGAACGATGCCGCAAAACAATATTTGCACGAGCGGGGTATTCAAGACGCGACGATCCAAGCATTCCGCTTGGGCTGGGCAGGCTCGGAGTGGAGCGACCTTGCCAACTTTCTTAAAACCAAGAAATTTTCTGAGAAAGAAATGCTCGACGCGGGAGTGGCGAAAAAAGGGGAACGCAGCTCTACAAGCGACAAATTCAGGAACCGCATCATGTTTCCGATCGCGGACAGCGCGGGGCGCATCGTGGGCTTTTCCGGGCGCATTTTCGGCGAGAACGCGTCTCCAGAAGCACCAAAGTACCTCAACAGCCCAGAAACCGCCCTTTTCCACAAGTCGCGCATTCTGTATGGCTTCGACAAGGCAAAGCTCGTAGCTCGAAAGCACAATTGCGCCGTATTGGTCGAGGGACAGCTCGATTTATTGGCTTCACACCAGGCTGGATGGGGGAATACTGTTGCGGTCTCTGGCACGGCATTTACCGCAGAGCATGCAGCACTTGTGCATCGCGTCACCGAGAATCTCGTGATCGCACTCGATCCTGATCAGGCGGGGATCAAGGCAGCAGGCCGTGCCGCGCGCGCAGCACTTCAAAGCGGGCTTAATGTGAAGGTCGCAAGGCTTCCCGAAGGACTCGATCCGGCAGATCTCATATTAAAAAATGGAAAAGAGGCGTGGAGTAAGGCGATCCGGGACGCCAAAGACATCATTACCTTTCTCCTCGACGTCTTGGAAGAGCACGCGAAGCGCCCAGAAGATTTCCGTCGCAATGTTGAGAATCTCGTCTTGCCGTATTTGGCCGACGTGAGCTCGCCGATCGCAAAAGAAAGTTATGTCCGTGAGATCGCCAAGCGAATCGGCGCTTCGGAACACGCCGTGCAAGAATCGCTCGCACGCTTGCCGAGCGTCGTGCAACCTCAAGCCGCGGAAACAACGAGCGAGAACAAATCGGCGTTCACACGCGCCGCACATGCATACGCGATTCTCCTATGGCAGAGAACTCTTGAGAAGCCGCTCCTGGACCTAACGGCGTATGAGAAGAATCTGGAGGACGCAATCGGTACGCGCGGACTCGAAGAGTTATCGAAGCTTCCCGAAGGGGAAAAAGAGAAGCTTCGTTTTGCAGTCGTTGAGATGTTCGGCAAAAGCACGAACATCTCGCTCGAAGCGGTGTCGCTTCTCCATGTGATCAAACGAGAGCGACTCGCGAACGAGCTCGCAATGACGGCGCAGGCCCTCCGAAGGGCGGAAAACGAAGGTAACCAGGCAGAAATCGCAATACACATGAAATCCACAAAGTTATTAACAGAAAAAATTGCGGAACTTCACAAAAAAAGCTAGACTGCCGCCTCTGGTGTAGATAGGCCTAAATAAGCCCAAAAGCAGCCCTAAGGTAAGGTTTCGGCCTCTCGTACGGCAAAACTACACACGAAACTCATTTTTCTTTGCGACAACGAAACATCAATGGCAAAACCAAAATCTAAAAAGAATACGACCAAGAAAGCAGCGCGCCGAGGGGCGCGCGCGACACGCAGTGCACGCAAAAGTGTAAGCAAGTCATCGAAAAAGACGCTAAAAAAGAATGGCAAGCAGCGAAAGCCTGAAGTGAAAGGCAAGACCATAAAACTCTCAAGTGAGCGCCAGAACGAAAAGGTAAAAAGCTTGATCAACTTGGGTAAGGAGCGCGGTTACATCACGTACGACGAAATTTTGCGCGAGTTCCCAACGATCGAGGACAACATCACGCTTTTGGACGACATGTACGAATTGTTCGCAACAGCCGGCATCGATGTCCTGGAAGGCGGCGGTATGCTCGAGGATACTTCTGCAGACACGGTCTTGGAGCGCAAGAAACTTCAGCATCGCCGCGCGGATTCGAGCTACGACTCCGTACAGATGTATCTCCGCGAGATCGGTCAGTATCCGCTTCTTACGGGTGAACAGGAAAAGGAGCTTGCAAAGCGCATCGAAGCAGGGGACGAGGAGGCCCGCTCAATTCTCGCCCGTTCCAACCTCCGTCTCGTGGTGTCTATTGCCAAAAAATACGTCAACAGAAGTCCGGATTTGACCCTTCTCGACCTTATTCAGGAGGGAAACCTTGGCCTTTTTAAGGCGGTAGACAAGTTCGACTTCACAAAAGGCTTCAAATTTTCTACCTACGCCACCTGGTGGATTCGCCAGGCCATCACCCGTGCTTTGGCAGACCAAAGCCGCACCATACGCATTCCGGTCCACATGGTGGAAACTATCGCAAAATATAAGCAGAAAGTACGCGAACTCTCCCAGCACCTTGGCCGCGACCCGCTTCCAGAAGAGATTGCCGCTGAAATGGGCATTGAAGTGGAGAAGATCTACACTATTCAAAAGATCAACCAGGACACCGTCTCGCTCGAGTCGCCCGTGGGTGAGGACGATGACGAGCGCTCAACACTCGGGAGCTTCATCGCAGACGACACGATCTCGGCGCCAGACCAAGACGCATCGCGCCGCATCCTTTCTGAACAGATGATGGAAATACTGGACGAGTTATCACCAAAGGAGCGTAAAATTTTGGAAATGAGGAACGGGCTTACCGGTGAAGGTATCTGCTACACGCTTGAGGAGGTGGGTAGGGAATTCGGTGTCACCCGCGAGCGTATCCGCCAGATCGAAGCAAAAGCACTTGAGCGCATCCGCTTCCACGAAAAAGCCAAACAATTGAAGAGTTATTAAAATAGAGCAGTCGCGAGCTCGAAAGCTAGCGACTGCGAATGGGAAGGGGTTTTCCTTATTCCTTCCAGGAAAAATAGAGGTTCGCGCGAGTATGTGGCATCCGGAATCCGGTGAAAAGATCGAGAAGACGATCCTTCACACTTTCTTCTCGCAGATACGTTATCGCGTTCTTTTGTTGACGACGATACTCTTTCCAATGCAAGCGACGCCATTCTTCCTCGGTCGGCGGCCATTGCCAGTTTTTCCACGGATCTTCGGTTACTGGTTCGCGCATTGGTTACCTCGTACGATGTAGTAAAGAACGAAGATGCCGCCAACCAGGATCAGCAGCACGTCCCCGATCGCGTGTCGATATTCCACGCTGCCAATAACAACTGTCGGCTCCAGGGTGTTTGTGTTGAAGATTTGGCTCAACGCAAAAACCACAGTGAAGACAGTCCAGACAAGTGCCAATAGGTATCTACCCATGGAGCTTTCTCCCTTTCCGGCCTTCTTTTTGGGCCTTTTCGAAGGCTATACTTATCAGCGATTTTGTCCAGCTTTTCGTCTGAAGATATAGAAGGCACGTTCGACCCCGTCCCATTTGTCGGTCATTCCGTTCAGCACCTTTTGAAGCGGTGTCTTATAAAATTTAGAGGATTCAAAAGCTGGGTCTCCGACCGTTACCTTGTTACCCCCGATGTTGGCTATGACGAGTGAGTGGCCGAATTTAAGCTTTTTATCGAGAGCTGCCATGTAAGTGATAAGCATCACGTCGTTTCCTTTCGCAATATGACTCGCGATAAACTCCGCAGGGTTTTCTACTTTTGAATAGGGAAAACATTCAGCTTCAAGCGGCAGACGTTTGCGTTTAAAGAAAGTATTAATGAGCTGCGCGGAATGCCCAAGCTGGCTGCCCCAACCAAGTTTTGGCTCTTTCGCGGCGCTCAACACTTTTTTTCCGAACAAATATTTGAGTTCACGAGGTACCGTCAACTTGAGCGCTCTGCCTATTTCCTCCTGGCTAAAGATAGGCAGCTTTCGGCGAAGGAGTATCCATTGGATCGAACACGGCACACAATGCATCCGCTGCTGCGTCAGCGGAGTGTAGGCGGGCTTCACTGAAATTCGGCGCATGCCGCAGTCTACCTGATTCTGAATGAAGTTTATACAAATATAGAAAATGCGGCGCAGAGATTAGCTGCGCCGCACTTGGTTTTAAATCCAAAGCGAAAGCCAGTCGGTTAATGACAAGGCTGTGCAAAGATCAGAGATCAGGTTGCCTGGAAGCACACGCTGAGTGAGTCAAGCGAGTAGTCGACCAAAGGATTTCCCCTGAGCAGCGTGTCGCCGTATTTAGTTACGGTACAGTTGCCGCCGTCAGAGGAATTGCTCACAAGGAAGTAGAAGCCGAATTTGGCTCCGACATGCCCAGTAGTCCGGGATTTGGTGACGGGATCGAGAACCCGGCCGAACGGGTTGGATTCAGGAATGTCGCCATCGATCACGCCGTTCCAGGTCTCGGCGAAGTTCAACGACATGTGGAAACGTTGAACGATGGGGTTACTTCCGGTTCTTTTGTCGAGGCCTTTTCCGAGAAGTGCATCGCGAAATGCCTCCGCGGAGCAAGAGGCTCCGACAATATGCCCACGTGAACCCCAGCAATGATCAGTCTCGACGTCGGTGTTCTTGACGAAGTAGTCGTAGCGATTCTTGACGATCGCTTCGACCGCAGCCGAATCGAGCGAGCTGAGGAGGTACGATTCAGGCATCGCACGACGCAAGAACGACAGGCCTTCCGAGCCGAGAGCCGTCTCTAGATACTCCGTCATCGCTTTATCGTGGATAAGCGCGAAGATGGATTTGGTATCCAGATACGGCTCGGCGGTAATGATAGTTCGACTCGGCAGATGACGATGTTCTTCCGCCATACGCATTTCGGATCTATAGAAGATCCGATCCACGAGTGTTACCTGCCTGTGTGACTCGAAGTTCTCGTCGATATTGATGGCCCAATAATCGAAGCCCCTCTGCCTCATTCTGGAAGCAAAGTATTCCGACTCTTGTGCGCAGGAGGTCGTCGATGCGGTCGCGAGGCGAACGCGCGTCACTCCCATTCTGCGATACCAGTCACCAAACATATCGAGCACCTCGTCAGATTGCTCCTCTGGGAGGCCAGCTGTAAGATCGCCGCGTCCCGACGGGACGAAATCGATCTCCGTCATAATCGGGCCACGCGCTGTGACCAGAATATCGGGCCGCACGCAGTGCCCGAGGGAGGCACGAGACCCGAATGACGGGACGTGATACGGGATTACCGATCCCCACACAGGATGATTCCTGATGGCGTCCGATTTAATAAGTTCGATCAGGCGTGGCAGAACAAGAGCCACGGACTGAAGGAACGACGCGAGTTTGATTTTCGGTAACGGCAGTGATATCGACGCTGGAGACAGGTTTTTCTTCGGAGCGTGCATTTAGAGAACCCCTCATCTATTGGATTGTTGGGAAAGTACAAAAACCGGAATCACCGTCAAAAAGACGATGCCGGTCCTCCAAAAAAGGAAATCTAGGTGGAATCTTTCCACACCCTTTAATGGAGTATGGGACGTTTCCGTCCCAATAAAATTATCTTATCTGAAAAAAAGAAATTGTCCATATTTTAATTCACATACGGTATACTCGCCGCATGGCGCTTCCCATCAAGCATTGGAGCTATTCATCTTTGATGGCTTTTTTGAGGAACCCTCTTGCTTGGTACAAGCGATATGTGGAATGCGTGTACGACATTCCGTCTTCGCCATCGGGCGTCATTGGGCGTGCCGGGCACGTGGCGCTGCAACACTTTTATAGCGGCATATCCAAGGAGGGTGCGATCGCGCTCGGGCTCGAGTATTTGCGCAATGTGCCGGATTTTGAGCTCAATTTTGGCAAAGCAAAGTCAGGCAGAGCACGCAAACTCAAGCGCCTCTCGATGGAAAGGGATTACCTGCAGGCGATCGGCTATTATCTTGCCCGCCCGCCGCGATACGAGGTACTGGGAGTAGAAATAAAGGGAACTGTGCAAGTAGAAGGTTTGCCTCTTCCTATCAAAGCAGTATCGGACTTGGTGGTGCGATCGAAGGTCGACAAAAATGCGCTAGATATCGTGGATCATAAGTTCGTAGATTTCTTCAGTCCTCTAAAGGCTGAAAAACCTCTTTTTGTGATACAGGCGATCTTCAACTATTACGTCGTCCGGGAGCTATACAAGAAACCGGTGCGGCGGTTCATCCTTCAAGAATGCAGGAAGCGGAAAAATCGCGATGGTTCGACGCAGATGCGTCGCTACGTGATCAATTACGAGGATTACAAAGATGAGTTCGCGCTCTTCCATCGGCTCATAAACGACGCGACAAAAGAGATATCGCGTCCGCGCACCTATTTGCCCAATCCTTCGGACATGTTCGAAGGCAAAGATTCCTTCGACCTCTATCGTCTCGGGCTTGTCGAAGGAGATTAAAGCTGCGCGTCGATTGCGGCTTTGAAGGCGGAGAGGTCATCCGCACCGGGGATGAGTGTTTTGCCGGTGATGAAGCCGGGAGTACCGGAGATGCCAAAGGATGCGCCTTCTGCTTGGTCTTCCGCCATGAGCGCGAGGTATTGTTCGCGTTTTTCCGCTACTTTTGCCTTTAGGGCATTGGCGTCGAGGCCTGGAATGGTTCGAATGAGCGCCAAGATAGAGGTTTCATTGCCAAAGCCTCCGTGTTCCTCGTCTTGCGCTTTGAACATCGCTTCGTGCCACTCGTAGAACTTAGCAGGGTAGAGCTCCCATACGGCGTGCTTGTAGAGCGCTGCGGTCTCTGAATCTTCTCCGAGAAAAGCGTAATCCTTGAACACGATCTTGAGCTTGCCAGTTTCTACATAATCACGCACGAGTGTCGGCATCGCAGGCTCGATCGGAATCTCAGGAATGCCGCCCGTGTCTACCGCTTTGCAGAAGGGGCATTGGTAGTCGAACCAATAGGCGAGTGTCACTGGCGCGTTGGCGTCACCAATAACAGGATTGTGCGCTGCGATTTTTACATCCTTGATGTCTACGGGCGGCAATTCACCATTTGCCTGGCCACCGCCCGCGCCACCCGAAAAATACACGGCACCCGCAATCAGTGCACCCGCAATAACAATCGAGATCGGGATAGAGAGTTTTTGTAATACGTCAGAACCTCCTTCTTGTGTAGGCATAAGTTTTGGAAGTATATCCTACCTGCTGCGCACCTTCAATTTCGTTTGGCGCTTTTTGTTTATTTTTGGCAAACGGATCATGAGGATGCCGTGCTTTTCACTCGCTTCCGCAAGATCGACGTCGACTTCTTCAGGAAGAAGGATGGTGCGGGAGAAAGAGCCCCAGTAGAGCTCGCGCTGGAAATAATGATCTTCGTCGACTTCTTTTTCATCCTGACGCGAACCACTGATCGTCACCATTTCGCGTGAGAGCGAGATATCGATAGAGCCCGGATGTACGCCCGCGATGAGCGCTTTTACCACAATTGCTTCGGGTGTTTGGTACACATCTACCGCAAGCTCGCCCGCCGGCTCGTCTCCAGAGGGGATCATATCTTTCTCCCGGCTTAGCCCCAGGTGCGCGTGGCGCTCGGCGCCCTTGCCCTCAAAAACTGCACGCGTGGCCTTCGGATCATCAAAAAAATTGTCGTATTCGTCGCCACCGCCCGTAAGTTTTGAGAAAAAGCCTTTTGCCATGGTTGTTTCAGTAGTTTTATTGTGAAAATTTTGCCCTGATGACGGGATGAATTCGTTTTACGTATTCTAGCACAGCGAGAAGTGCGATAAGACCAAGCCACACAAGGCCAAATGTCTTAAGAAGATGCGCTTCTGCCGTATTCAGTATAAGAAAGTTGAAACCAGCGTGCAAAACAATGGCGAGGATAACTCCTGCTGCAGCATACATGTGCTTGAGGCGCTTCGATTTGTAGAAGGAGAGGGCCAGCGCGACACCGATCGTGGCGGAGGCAAGGACGTGGAGGAGGGTCGCACCTACGAAGCGGAGATTGCCCGTAAGCACCGTCTGGAGAACCGTCTCGCCGGCAAGCGGGGAGAGGAGGAAAAGAGCGTTTTCGAGGGCGGCAAAGCCCAAGGCAACGGCCACCATATAGATAACAGGGTCGATGGGCTCATCGTCATCGCGGCGCCAAAGCACCGTTACGTATGCCGCGACGTATTTCATGACTTCCTCGATCGCGGACCAGGCGGTAAACACGAGCGCTTGTGTCGCAAAGAAGGGTGCCACAAACTTCTGCATCGGGATCACGGCGACAACCGTGACCATGCCGGCAAAAAAAGCGAGTGCAATGAGTCTCCTCGGCTCTGGGTGCGGCGCGTCTTCTCTCCGCCAAAACCAAAGCCATGCAAGGGCCGGGAACATTCCACCCACGATCGCTCCGATGATTGGTGCAAATTCGCTCATACGGGCCATTTGGCGACCATGAGGAGGTCGTTCTCCTTCTTAGGAAGTTCTTGCCAGATGGCTTCGGTGACGAATGGCATGAACGGGTGCAACCCTTTGAGTATCCAATGGAGTGTGTGAAGCAAGAATTGCTTGCGGCGAAGTTTCTCCTCCTCGCTCCCTTCGCGTAATATCTTCTTACTCTCTTCGATAATTTCATCAGCAAATCTACTCCACACGTAGTGATAGAGCTTATCCGCCGCAAGATCGAGTCGGAAGGTATCGATATGTTTTGAAACTTCTACAAAAACCTCTCTGCGCTCGGTACGGAGCACGTCGTCCATCTCGTTGTGTTCCTTAAAACCATCTTTGGCGTCTATGCCTTCTGTGTTCTCCAAAACGAATCGTGTGATGTTCCAAAGTTTGTTTGCAAAGTGTTTGTAGCCGCGCACGCGGTCTTCCGAGAGCTTCACATCGTTGCCCATCGAGGCACCTATGATGAGCGAGAGACGCGTGGCATCTGCTCCGTATTTTCCGATCATGTCCAAAGGATCGATGATGTTGCCCAAGCTCTTCGACATCTTGCGGCCTTTTCCATCACGCACGAGCCCGTGCAAATAGACGTGCTTGAAGGGAACCTGGCCCACCAAAAATCCGCTCATCAAGACCATACGTGCGACCCAGAAGAAGAGGATGTCGTAGCCGGTCTCCAAGACAGTGGTCGGGTGATAGGTCTTGAGATCGATTGTTTCCTCGGGCCATCCGAGCGTTGAAAAAGTCCAAAGGCCCGAAGAGAACCATGTGTCCAAGACATCAGGGTCTTGCTCCCATCCTTCGCCGGGGGACTCAACTTGCACTTTTATTTCCTCGCCTTTGAACCACGCGGGAATACGATGGCCAAACCAAATCTGCCGCGAAATGTTCCAGTCGCGTAGGTTGTCTATCCAGTGGTAGTAGATCTTCTCGAAGCGCTCCGGCATTATTTTTACTTGCTGTGACTCGACTGCCGTCCTCATCCACTCCTTCAGGGTCATTTCGTTGCCCGAAGGAAACTTCACTTTTTTGTTCACGTCGATGAACCATTGCTTTTTGATCTGCGGCTCAATGATGCCGCCGCCGCGACTGTTGGTCGCTAGGTTGTTCGTATACTTCTCATCCACTTTCACGACGAGTCCTTTCTTTTGCAAATGCTCCACGATCATGGGGCGCGCTTTTTTGATGTGCTGGCCTGCGAATTTGCCTGCGATAGGGAGGAGAATGCCGCGATCGTCGATGACGCGTTCTATGTCGAGCTTGTGTCGCTTGGCTATCTCGAAGTCCACTGCAGAGTGCGCGGGGGTGATCGTCATGACACCCGAGCCCGCCTCCATATCTGCCGCCTCGTCTTTGATGACGGTCGCGGTGATAGGGCCGTTTATCCATTCAAGTTCAATTTTCTGTCCATGTTTGTATTCCTTGTATCGCTCGTCTTCGGGGTGCATCACCACATACTTGTCGCCGAATTTCGTTTCGGGGCGCACCGTACCGATAACGAACGGGCCATATTGGAAATAGTAGAAGGGCGTCGTCTGCTCCACGCGCTCGATCTCGTCGTCCGAAACGGTGGTCTGCAGTTTTGGATCCCAGTTGACGATCCGGTCGCCGCGATAGATAAGGCCTGCTGCATGCATGCGGATAAATGCTTCCATCACCGCGGCGTAGCGTTTCTCATCCATCGTGTATGCGTAGCGGCTCCAGTCTAGGGATGAGCCCATCTTCTTCGTTTGGTTGATGATGGTCGCTTTGCTTTCCTCCGTGAAAGCGTCGATGCGTTTCAAGAGTTCTTCACGGCCGATGTCGTGCCGTGTTTTCTTTTCTTTTTTATAGAGTTCGTCCTCCACTTTCGCTTGTGTCGCGATCGCAGCAGAGTCTGTGCCGGGCACCCAGAGCGCTTTGTAGCCGCGCATGCGGTGGTAGCGGATAAGGATGTCTTCTATCGCAAGCATCGCGGCGTGGCCCATGTGGAGGGTGCCCGTCACGTTGGGCGGGGGCAATACTATTGAATACGGGCTTTTGGTCGCGCTAGGAAGATTGTCGGGGTTGGTATAGCCGCTCTTTTCCCACATCTCCAGGATGCGCGGCTCTTGGGCACCCGGATCGTAGGGTTTTAGGAAAACCGGAGGCGCCTTTGAGGGCTCCATGTCGGCAACTTTAGCACAATTTGAGGCTTCCGTTGGCGCTAATTTTGTCGCCTTCTACGAACTCTTTTTTGAGTGCGCGGAAGTATCCGCTCAAGGCGATCATGAGGCCGTTATCTGTTGAAAGATTAGTTGGACACACCAAAAGAGAGGCTCCGACTTTTTCGAGCGCTTCGGTGAGGCGGGCGCGAATGAATTTGTTGGCCGAGACGCCGCCGCCCATGACGACCGTGAGTGCGCCGTACTCTTCGACCGCGCGTAGCGTTTTGAAAAGAAGCACATCGGTTGCCGCATCTTCAAACTCGCGCGCAATTTTCTCCCGATCGAGCGATTTTAGTTCATTGGCATTCACATAGCGCTCTACCGCGGTCTTTAACCCCGCAAACGAGAATTCGTAATTATCTTCGTGCATCATCGGACGGGGTAGCGTGAGGAGGCTCGGCAATTTCTCTTTGCGCGCGTATTCAGCGAGCCGCGAGATCTCAGGGCCACCCGGGTACTGGAGCCCAAGCGAGCGCGCTACCTTGTCGAACGCTTCGCCCACGGCGTCGTCGCGCGTGCGGCCTATGTATTCGTAGCTTCCAAATTGTTTAATCAAAATGAGCTCCGTGTGGCCGCCGGAAACGAGAAGTGCAAGGGCAGGGAATTCAAAGTCGGCGAGCCGATCTTTTTCCATCATTGAGATCAATATGTGTCCCTCCATATGATTCACCGGCACTATAGGCACGTTCCACTTTTTAGAAAGTTCTTGCGCAAACGTAATGCCGGTCCAAAGGCACGGCTCAAGCCCTGGGCCGTGCGTGACCGCTATAGCGTCGATATGTGGCCGCTCAGAATTTTCGCCGGCTTCCTTGAGTGCGAGTTCTAAAACGAGCGGCAGATTTTTCGTGTGCTCACGCTTTGCCATCGCGGGGAAAATACCGCCATATTGCGCATGAACTGCCGTTTGAGAGGAAAGGGCATTGCCGAGCACCTGATACTTGAACTCCTGCCCAAAGGAGCCGCTTGCCTCTATAAGCGCGATTCCCGTATCGTCCGCGGATGTCTCTATGCCAAGTACGCGCATGCGCATGAGAATAGCTCGAAGGATTTTATTACGCTAGAGTGGGGAGATGAAGAAGGCTCTTCAAAGACAGTATGCGACCGGCGGTGAGGTCTTCAGGATCTATTTCCGCCATGTTCGAAAGTATCCGTTTTTGCTCGGACTGCTTTTTCTCGGAGTCGTAGGCATTCAGGTCGCTGAACTTGCGGGACCGTGGTATTTGAGGCAGTTCTTTAACCTCCTTGCCTCCAATACTCCGCAAAGCGGAACAGTGCCCGAGCTTCTGAACATCGTTATGGTTATTGCGGCAATATATCTGGCTAGCTGGGCGTTACGCCGCATACAGGAGTGGGTTACGATATTTCTGGAATCGAGCGTGATGAGGGATCTTTTTTCGAGCACGTTCGAATACCTCATTGGGCACTCGTACAGTTTTTTTACCTCTCGTTTTTCGGGATCGCTGACGCATCGTGTTAGTAAACTCGTGCGCGCGTTCGAGATAATGTTCGATGCCATCATCCTGCAGTTTTTCCCCACCTTTCTGTTCGTCGCGGGAGCCGTGATCGTTCTCTTTAATCGCAATCACGTGCTCGGTGCCGCGCTCGGGCTGTGGGCTATTCTTTTTGTTGCATTTCAATTCTACGTCGCAAAACTTCGACAGCCCGTCCGCGCGGCGCGCGCGGAGGCCGATACTGGAGTTACGGCTGCGCTTGCAGATTCGATTTCCAATCATTCGACAACAATGGTCTTTTCCGGAAAAAAACACGAGCTCGGCCTCTTTAATACTGCGGTCGAGGTGTGGCGCAAGGCGACACTGCGCTCCTGGATCGCAGACAATGCTATTTGGTCGGGGATTGGTTTATTTATGGTTGCGATCGAAATCGGACTTTTGTGGGGCGCTACGATCTACTGGAGTCGCGGGCTTTTGATGATCGGGGATTTCGTGCTCATTCAAGCGTATCTCCTGACGACTTTTGATCGGCTCATAAGTATCAACCGCGAACTCAGGCGCTTTTTCGACGCGTTCGCAGATTCGAGCGAAATGGCATATATACTCGGCGAGCCGCATCATGTGGCCGACGTGCCGGGTGCAAAGCCGCTCGTCGTCCAGCAAGGAGAGATACGCTTCGATCGTGTTAATTTCCATTTTCGCGAAATGCGGCCGGTACTTAAGAATTTCAATCTCCAAATCAGGCCGCGGGAAAAAGTAGCACTCGTAGGCCCGTCTGGCGCAGGGAAAACGACTATTACGCGCATTTTGTTGCGTTTCTTCGACGTCTCTAGCGGTCGAATAGAAATAGACGGGCAGGACATCGCGCTCGTTACGCAGGAGAGTCTGCGCGATGCGATCGCGTTCGTACCGCAGGAGCCCTTGCTCTTTCATCGCTCGCTTATGGACAATATCCGCTATGGAAGACGCGACGCGACGGACGAGGAAGTAGTAGAAGCTGCGAAAAAGGCCCGCTGCCACGAGTTTATCGCTGCTTTGCCCGACGGGTACGGGACATTTGTCGGCGAACGCGGCGTAAAATTGTCCGGAGGCGAGCGCCAGCGTGTCGCAATCGCGCGCGCAATACTCAAGGACGCTCCGATACTTGTGCTAGATGAGGCGACCTCAAGCCTCGATTCGGAATCAGAATCGCTCATTCAGGACGCGCTGCAAATTTTGATGGAGGGAAAGACGGTCGTCGTTATCGCACACCGGCTCTCCACGATCATGAACATGGACAGGATAATTGTGCTCGAGCGCGGCGCGATCGTCGCCGAAGGCACGCATCAAGAGCTTTTGAAGCTCGGCGGACTGTACGAAAAATTATGGAGTATTCAGGCGGGTGGCTTTCATAAGGAGCGGAACCCAGATCCTCTGGAAGAACTCATTGCTCCCATTTCACCCGCCGCGGAAGATGCGACCAAGGATATTACGCCGACGAGGACTCCTGAGAAGTGATGGTGCGCGGTACAGGATTCGAACCTGTGGCCTTGTCTACGTCAAAGACACGCTCTAACCAACTGAGCTAACCGCGCAAGTCCCTGCCTGCGGCAGGCAGGTCGCAGAATATCCTTTTTTCCCTTAGTATTCAATACAATGGAATCACTCCTGCTCTCTTCCAAAAACACACAGGAATGTGCAAAGCGCGCGGCGGAAGTTTTGCGCGCGGGAGGTGTTGTTATCTATCCGACCGATACGCTCTATGGGCTCGGAGCCGATGCGTTTTCTGATCAGGCGGTAGATAAAATCTATAGTATTAAGGCGCGCGATGTATCAAAACCGGTTCACTGTGTGGTGCCGGATATTGAGATGGCCGAGCAATATGGAGAATTCAGCGATACGGCTCGCCGGCTCGCGGAAAGATTTCTGCCAGGACCGTTGACTCTCGTCGTTCCCAAAAAATCAGGAGTAGAGAAGGGAATAGCGAGAGGAATCGAAACAATCGGCTTTAGGATCCCAAAGAATGATTTTTGCCTCGCACTCGCGAATGAATTCGACAAACCCTATACAACAACGAGTGCAAACATTAGCGGGATGCCCGCGGGTTCGTCATCAAACGAAATTTTGGAGCAACTTGAGGAAGCCGCAGCGCATGTCGATCTTATTGTCGATGCAGGCACCTTGCCTGCGGCGCAACCTTCAACTGTGGTTCGCGTAAGAAACGACGACATTGAGATTTTGCGCGAAGGCGCTATCTCAAAAACTACGCTTCGTCTTTGTTGATGTGCTGTTCGTAAACCCTTTTTGCTGTCTCTTCAGAATCTTTCTCGCTCATTGTGCAATCGCTGATTATTGTATCCAGGATCGCTACGTAAATCGGAGTGTCAGCCGGAAGTTTAGATAATAAATTTAGTTGTCTACCAAATTTTTCCGCGAATTTTCGTAATTCTTTATCATTCGCGTTGGGAACTACAGCCAGAACTTCCTTTGAAATGCGACCCAATGCAGAAAAAAATGTTTCAAATTTAGGAAAGCGCTTTCTATATTCGTTCGTGCTTTCGTATTCATCGTTTTCCGGTTCGGCGCGCATTTTGCCGCGGCTCATGTTGTTGAGTGCCTTTTGGTCAGCTTCGGTCAGCGCGTGACCCCGTCTCATCTTATCTTGCAGTGCTCGTCTTTCTGCGTCATCCGCGATCTGCTTGGCATCTCTTGGTCGAGGGCGAGACGGTCCGCGTTCTTTCATGCACGGCACCTAGCGTTATAAGTTCGCAACGAAAGCGACGACTAAAAGCGCCGCGGTCAGGCATGCAAACGTGCCGACCGTTTTTAGAAAGAAGCTGATCGCTTCTTGTTTCTTACCATCGAGATACAGCTGCGCCGGCTGGAGGATAAAGAGATAGCCCATTACCGCCGCAGAAAGCACGAAAAGCGAAAGCATGGTCATTGGTATTAGGATCGTGTCAGGCGTATCAGGCTTCTGCACGCTCCATATAATGGACACTAGAAGCACGATGTACGCAGAGGCGCAAAGCGCATTAAGATATGGGTTCTTTGGCATAGCCCAAGTATACAGATTGTTCACGAAGTCGAGAAGCACCAACACTCACTTCTTCTTGGCGTCGTCCGCGACGCGCCAGAGGTACCACGCGGCAACAGTCGCGTGCGCGCGCCAAGGCCTCGCTATTTTCTCCATTCGTTTTTTGTCGGGTAACGCTCGCAGTCCATATACTTCTTTGAATCCTTTTTGTATTGCGAGATCGCCCCAGGGCAAGATGTCGGGGCGATAGAGCGTAAATATGAGAAGCATGTGTGCAGTCCATACGCCGATGCCTTTTACTTGCACAAGGTGCTCAATTATTTCTGCACTCGACATTTTGGGGAACTGCTTCTCATCAATCGTACCGTCCAAATTTTTTCGCGCGAGATCGCGCACGTACGTGATCTTTTGTACTGAAAGCCCCGCTTTGCGCAACTGCGAAGCGCGAAGCTTCAGAAGTCGCTCGGGTGTCGGCTTTCCATTAGGGAATAGCGCTAGAACGCGCTCGAGTATCGCCGCAGCGGCTTTACCGGAGATTTGCTGATAGACGATGGAGCGCAAAAGGCGCGCGAAAATCGTTCCCGCACCTTTATGGTATTTGGATAGATCGAGCTTGCCGTGAGCGCGCACCACTGCGCGCATCTTGGGGTCGCGTGAAATTTCTCGAATCGATGCCGAAAAATTGCGGTGCTTTGTCATACATATTGTGCGGAGCACTTCACTGCGGTCAGTACTCACGTAATGACAAACCACAAAAATAGTCTGCGACTATTTTGTGTGGGCCATTGCGGAGAGGGAGAGATTCGAACTCTCGATGGGGTTCCCCCCATGCCGCATTTCGAGTGCGGTGCTTTCGACCACTCAGCCACCTCTCCAAAATCTAAACCAGACCGTATTTGCGCCTGATCTCCTCACGTTTATACCCTTTTTTATACTCCTTTTCCATGTTTATTGCTTCTGCGAGAGTTTGGCACTCTAATGTTTCGAGAAGCAAATACGGTCGTTTAGATTTCGTGGCTGATGTGTGTCCAGAATTATGTTCGGTCAGTCGGCGATAGACGTCGTTGGTTTTTCCAATATATAAACTATTATCCTTCTCACTTTTCAACACATAGACGTAGAACATAATTCATTTCGACCCCTGCCTGCCGGCAGGACTCAGCCACCTCTCCTAGTCAAACTGGAAATATTCCAGTTTCTAAGGATTTATACCCTTTTTCTTACCTATTTTCCATGCATTTAGAAATGTAAAAAAATTGCGCGACGGGACAGAGGTATGTCTTGTCCGATCGCGCAGGCGCCAATGCGGCGCAAATTACACTTCAACGACCTGTTCGGTCTTGTAGTCGTCGAAAAGCACTTCGACCACTACACTCCGCAGATCGTCACCGATTTCCCGGATTGGATCGGGTAGGAATCCGACCTTCATGCCGAGATCTTCGAGAGCGTCGAAGATCCACTTCTTCGCTTGATCAGCGGAGATTTTGGCTTCGCGAGCAAGTGCTAACTTGCCTTTTACTAATTCAGTTATTTTCTTTCGGATCTCTTCTACGCTTCCTATCATGGAAGACTCCCTCGGTTGGGGCATAAAGCGCCCACGAAACTATACTGCAAATGGGTCGCTTGGGAAGCCTGAAAAAATACGCTAAGATGCAGGCGATTCCCGAGGTTCGACCTTCGAAAGCCTTGGCGAAGTAGGAATACTGGCCCTATCGTCTAGTGGTTAGGACAGCAGCTTTTCAAGCTGTTAACCCGGGTTCGATTCCCGGTAGGGTCATGCACGTACGAAGAATAACTATTCTTTTGGGAGTAGATTCTTTTGTTTAATACTTGATTCTCCATCAGCCGCGAGCAATTGGGCGGCAGTGATTTTCGTAGGATTCCCCTTTTTTATTGCCAGCATAATATGGTCTTTTTCCCACGCCTCATTATAGGCTATGTCATACCCAAGTTCTCTAAAGGTTTTATAAAACTCGTCGGCGTTTTGCAATAGCCAAGCCGCTTTAAATACTCCGCCTGGAACGAGGACCCTATCTATACTTTGGGCGGCTAGCATGGGAGCTTTGCTATATCGTAAAGATTGCACGGAAATGATACCGCCTACTGAATTATCTGGAATTCCCCTAAGCATTTCTGCTGACGTAACGTGCACATCTTCTTTTCCCAGCATGTTTGCTTCCGTCGCCTTATGTGTAAGTACAGTCGCCTCGAAGTGTAGTTGTTGTCCGAGAATACTTTTGCTTATATCTGCAATTCCGCGTGTAGTTCCCGCACCGATATCGAGTATGGTGTTGCTTGATAATTTGCGGATGTATGAAAATAAATGCTTAACGCCATCTAAGTTCTCAATGTAATCTCTGCCGGAGCGATTCATTGTGTATTTTCCTCTTTCTCGATCAAAATTCCGCATTTGTCTTATGCCCTGAGCCGCAGCGTCTCGATCAATCTTTGACAGAGGTCTTCTTTCCATGCTGTGCATTCTATCGCAGTTCCAGTCCCTAAAGGCAGTCGGTATGTTGTAAGCAAAGCGCCCCATTTCTCGGGGCGCTTTGCTGGTACTGCCAGGAATCCTCATGAGAGGTCCGGCGCGACTAAGGTTACAGTTCGCAGTTAACGACGCTGTTGTTGCCACCGCCAGGGTTGCAGGTGTCCGTACCAGAGCCACCGTCAAACTTGTCATTGCCCGAGCCCGCAGAGAGCGAATCGGTACCGCCATTCGACTTAACGGTGTTGTTGCCACCGCCTGCGCTTATGGTGTCATCGTCATTGCCGGTCGTGATGGAGTCGTTGCCCGAACCAGCCGTGACATTCTGCGTTCCGTCACCGGTAGTCACCTTGTTGTTACCGCCACCCGCCGTGATGGTGTGGTTGCCAGTGCCCGTCGTGATCGAGTCATTACCCGAGTTGGTGGAGATCGTCTGATTGCCATTTCCTGTCTCTATCCTGTTGTTGCCGCCTCCCGCATCTATCGTAGAGTTGCCCGCACCGATAGTGATAGAGTCGTTGCCACCTCCCGTGCAGATGATGTAGTTGCCGTCAGGTGCAGTGACCCTGTCGTTGCCGCCTCTACCCACGAACATCGTGTTGGGCGCCAAAGTGACATTGTCGTTTCCTGAGGTGCCGTTGCGGCGAGTGAATCCACCCGGAGTGGTTGAAGAATCACATGCGTTTGCCGGTGGTTCTGTCGGGCCCGGAGGAGTCGACGCACACGGCTCGTTCCAGACGATGACATATTTGTCAGTCGTGAAGTTCGTGAACGTAGGCGTTGTGGTAGATGGGCTTCCTGCTTGCGCTTGTGCGAGCGTGTCGCCCGTCGTGTAGCCTACGAGCCTGAATGCTTGTCCCGATGAACAATTTGGTCCGACGACCGACGTACTCGTATCCTCGCTCGTGGAGTAATCGGAGCCGGAAGTCATGTCCGAAGTCACGGCCTCATACGCGTTCGGCGTGTTGAAGCCGGTAGTGCTCAAAGTGTACGTGCCGCTTCCTGCACCTCCGAGATTGGTTGCATCCCAGCTTGAGACCATTGGGAAGGGAGTGCTGGAGGCATTTGCTGCTGTCGCGTGCACGCCACCTACGTATTTGACGATGGTGACACTCACGTCTTCTGTGGTTGTGGCGCAGGTCTCGTTCCATGTAATGACGTACTTATCGGATGTAAGCCCAGTGAATGCAGGCGCACTCGGCGTCGTGCTTGCACTCTGTGCATCTCCGAGCGTATTGCCACTGCTGTAGCCGGTGAGTGCAAACGGTTTGCCATCGGCGCAGCTTGCTCCGACGACGTCGTTGCCACTCGTATTTTCTTCCGCTTTGTAATCCGCACCAGAAGCAAGCGGAATGGTTTTAGCCTCGTACGCGTTTGGTGTGTTGTTGCCTGTAGGCCCGATCGTGAATGGATCAGAACCCGAGCCTGTGTTCGTTGCGTTGTAGGTTGCGGTGAATGGGAAGGTCGAGCTCGCTGCGTTTGCTTCAGTCGCGTGTACGCCATCGACGTACTTAACGATCGTGACCGTAACAGGTGAAGCAGGAGGCGCAGGTGGGAAGTCGTAGGTCGTACTATTAATCGTTATATTGTCGAGGAGTGTCGTCATTTCACCATCGCCACCTGTGGCGTTTGCACTGAAGCTGCTGTCGTCGACGATGCTGATCGAGAGAATGTTGAACGCTCCGGCTGCGGTCAATGCTTGCGCGTAGGTGCCTGAATTCGAGCCGCCCGGAATTTGGGAAGAATCCCACCGTCCGGTGTCGTTGTTGCCGATCAAGTTACCGGTCGACTGCCATCCCGTTGCACAGTCCGTAAAGTTGGGAGAAGGGCCAATGTATGCGAAGAGATTTCCATCTCCCGCGTCACTCACTCCACTGCCGTTGACGTCTATCCTGATCTGCACGCGCGGAGATCCAGCGCCACAGTCGTCATCGGTGACGTTGTAATCAGTGCTCAATGTAGAGAGTGAAGAGAAGAGTGTGCCGTTGGCGTCATCGAATCTAACCCCCCCGAAGCCGTCACCCGAGCCTGAGTCGGATCGAATTTGGACTGCGTTCCCCGGATTTCCTCCGCTGACGATAGATGCGTCGCCGAAGAGGGTACTTGCTGCAGAGGCGAACTGTACATTAGAGAACGCGAATAAGAGACCGCACGCGACAAGCGACGCTATCGCGAGCGAGTAAGAGAACGTCCTGGTTTTCATCATAAGAATTTATTTATCTATAACGATAAGGCCTTATTTGATAAGTCTGATAAACAGTTCCCCAAAGATATTGTTATGGAACTACGTTGATTGATTCTGCAACAACTACTATTAAGGTTACGTGAATCGAATACCGGAATGCCCAATCACAGTCGAACGTCGTTTCGTTTTCGTTCGGCTTATGGTTCGAGGTGCTAGAATCATTCTCTAAATGACCACCGCTTCTCACCGCAAAGAAAAGCTCATTCCTGGCCTTGCTATAGCTGTGACGGTCTTGGCAGGCGCATTCGCATATAGCGCGTATTACGGATATTCCCTTGGCGGCGAATACGAAAGGAAGTTAACAGATGCGAGCAGTGAAATCGCCACGCTTACGGCAAGAATTTCCGAGCTTGAAGGGGAAAAGGGTAATCTGGAAGAATCGCTCGAACAGGAGCAGTCGAAAATCGCAGAGTTTGAAGACGAGATCGGCGATATAAGCGAGACGGTTGGAACACTTCACAAGCTCGCCAAAACGGATCCCGAGCTGCTCGCCAAATACTCAAAAGTATATTTTTTGAATGAGAATTACATACCCGCCCACCTCTCGCTTCTCGATACCAAATACGCATACGACCCGGCAGAGGAGCTTTATTTTCTTACGAGCATTCGCTCCAAACTCGAAGAACTGCTCGATGATGCGATGGAGGATGGGGTGGATATCAAGATCGCATCAGCATATCGCTCATTCAGCATCCAAAAAGATTTGAAAAGCAGTTACACCGTGACCTACGGCACGGGAGCGAACAAATTCTCCGCAGACCAGGGCTATTCGGAGCACCAGCTCGGCACGACCGTAGATTTCACCACCGCATCTCTAAACGGTAGCCTTACCGGTTTTCAAAACACTCCCGCGTATACATGGCTCGTAAACAACGCGCACAAGTACGGTTTTGTGCTCTCATACCCACCGGGCAATGCGTATTATATATATGAGCCGTGGCACTGGCGGTATGTGGGCGAGGATTTAGCTGAAGATCTCAAAAAGGATGGAAAATATTTCCACGACCTGGAGCAGCGGGAGATCAATGAATACCTGGTGTCTTTCTTTGATTAAATTGGTGCAGAAAAGTATATAATAGCTGCATGAAGGCATTTGGATCGAGCCGCAACACGTGGCTCATGGTCGGCTTTTTAGTCATCGTTTTTCTTGGTGGCATCATGATAGGCCGTGAACTCGGTGCTTCGTACAGAACCTTAGGTGTGGAGAGTGTACGCGAGAATTCAGCGGAGTATGAATTCGTACAGCCGCTTTTATATGTAAAGGTCCCAGAAGAAACGTCGACCTCAGAATACGCACATCTCAAGGGCGCTATTACGTCTTTTGCCTCAAAAGCTGAAGGCGATAAACGAGCAGAGAAGGTATCAATTTATGTGCGCAACCTAAACACAAGCCAATGGGTCGGCGCGAATACCGATGAGAAGTATGCGCCATCGAGTATGCTCAAAGTGGCGACTCTCATTGCGGTATTGAAGGACGTGGAGCAAAAGCCGAACCTGCTCCAGTCGAAATTTACATTGCTCCCGCCAAAGAAGCCGATCGCAAATACTGAAGGCACATATCCCCCGGAAAATCCGATAACGCCCGGCAACACCTATACGATCCAGGAGATGATGGAACACATGATCATGGACTCCGACAACTTGGCGAATCGCGCGCTTAGCAATTTTCTCGGTGATGAAAAACTGCAAGAGGTGTACGATGATCTGCAGCTGCCATGGGTTGGCGCGGTTTCGTTCCCCGGATATACGACGCAGGAGTATTCGCGTCTTTCTAGAACTCTCTACAACGCTACGTATCTCTCCGTGCATGAGTCGGAGCGAGCGCTCGATATGCTTAGCAAAACGAATTTTACGCAAGGAATAGTCGCAGGCGTCCCCGAGGGCACTAAGGTTTCCCACAAATTTGGCGTTTACTATTCGGAAGAAAGGAGTGGAACAAAGCGTGAACTCCATGATTGTGGGATCGTCTACTATCCGGAGCATCCATACTTCGTATGCATCATGACTCGCGGCAACGATTACCAAGTATTGGAAGGCGTCATCAAGGATGCTTCGGCACTCGTCTGGGACGAGATACGGAGACTGCACTAATCTCGCGATATCCCGCGACAAAACTATTTTCACACAACTCCAGCGCGCAATAGAGGAAAAGCTCGTCAACGCGGAGGGCAAACCCTACGCCGTATTTGATTTCGACAACACGTGCATCGTAAATGACATCGCGGAGGCAACGCTCGCGCATCTCTGCGGGCACGAACTACTGCGCGACAACACGCTCTTGGGAGCAGCGGATGATTCTTCCGAATATCACGCACGAGTTTTCCGCACGTATTACGAGCTCTTGGAAAAAAAGAAGCACAAAGCGGCATATATGCTGTGTGCGAGGATGTTTAGCGGGTATACGCCGGGCGAGGCAGAAGCCACTACACTCGCAGCTATTACCGAAGAAGGAGTGCGAATTGGCTCAAAAGTTTTATACGACATTCATATTGAGCGTGGCCTCGGTGCGCGCCGAGAAATACTAGAAGTAATCAACTACTTGCGCAGTAAGGGCGTTTCCATATGGATCGTAAGTGCTTCCGCAGAGCCTGCGGTGCGCGCGGCAGCGCGCCATTTTGGCATCGATGCCAATGTTATAGGCGTCAGGAGCGCGCTTGAGGACAGGATATTTACTTCGAAGCTACTGGAGCCCTTGCCGATGTTTGAAGGGAAAGTCGAATGCATTCGCTCGTATATTAATTCCACTCACGCGCCCATTCTAGCTGCAGGGGATTCGATGAATGATCTTGCAATGCTTGAGGCCGCGAAGATACGGGTCGTCGTCGATAAAAAGAATGATTTAACACACATCGCACGGGAAAGCGGCTGGTTTATCGTTTGATATACTTGCCGGCATGAAAATTACGGCGTTGAAGGCGCGAGAGGTACTGGATTCAAGAGGGAATCCGACAGTAGAGGCAGATGTGATCCTAGACGACGGTACAGTAGGGCGCGCGATGGTGCCTTCGGGAGCTTCGACCGGCGCGCATGAGGCACATGAACTTCGCGATGGTGACAAGGCTCGCTATCTCGGGAAAGGCACGCAGAAAGCAGTCTCGAATATTGAAGGCGAGATATCCAAAATCGTGGTCGGGAAAGATGCTTCCGCACAAAGGGACATCGACAATGCGATGATCGCGCTTGATGGCATGGAGAACAAGTCGCGCCTCGGTGCCAACGCGATTCTTGCAGTGTCGCTCGCCGCGGCTCGCGCAGCAGCGATTTCCCAAAAGAAGCCGCTATTTGAATACGTACGTATCCTTAGCTCCGCTCCGCGAGATCCCGTGCTCCCATTGCCGCAGGTAAACATCTTGAACGGTGGCGCACACACCAGCTGGGAATCAACTGACCTGCAGGAATTTATGGTGATGCCGATAGGAGCCGCGACCTTTCGCGATGCGCTTCGAATGGCTACGGAGGTATTCCACTCGCTCAAAGGTGTTCTAAAGGCAAAGGGCTGCAGTACCTTGGTCGGCGATGAAGGCGGCTTCGCACCGAAGGTGCAGGGAGGAAACGAAGAGGCACTGGCGCTCGTAAAAGAAGCAGTCCAGAAAGCTGGTTATGGCCTAGGAAAAGATATAGCGATCGCACTCGATTGCGCAGCGTCCGAACTCTACGAAGATGGCTCGTACATGTCTCGTATCGAAAAAGTGAAATTCACGGCGGAAGAAATGATCGCGTGGTACCAAAAAATGGCAACGCAATATCCCATACGCTCTATCGAAGACGGTCTTGCCGAAGGCGATTGGGAAGGGTGGAAAAAGCTCAACACCTCCTTGGGCAGCACGACACAGCTCGTGGGCGATGACCTTTTGGTCACCAACGTGAAATTCTTGGAACGTGCGATCAAAGAAAAAGCTGCAAACGCCATTCTCGTGAAGGTCAATCAGATAGGTTCGCTTAGTGAGACCATCGACGCCGTCGATATGGCGCACAAGGCTGGTTTTCGCTCTGTGATGTCACACCGCTCCGGTGAGACCGAAGACACAACGATCGCACATTTGGCAGTTGGTTTGGGATGCGGGCAGATAAAGACAGGCTCGACTTCGCGCACCGACAGGACCGCAAAATACAACGAACTTCTCCGCATCGAGGAATTGCTCGGCTCGCAGGCGCGATTCGCTGGTAATGTATTCAAATAATATGGCGCATCTCATTCTCGTTAGGCACGGAAAATCGGAGTACAACAAAAAAGGTCTTTGGACCGGGTGGACAGACGTGAGTCTTGTCGAAGAGGGTTTGGAAGATGCGCGCCGCGCAGGGGAGGCTATCAAACATATTCATATCGACGCGGTGCATGTTTCCGACTTGAAGCGTACCCACGAAACGTGGCGCGAAATACAGAATGTCATTGCCCGGCCGGACCTTACGGCAAAAGAAGATGCTGCGCTCAAGGAGCGTAGTTACGGTATCCACACAGGAAAAAATAAGTGGGAAGTGAAGGAGCATGTTGGAGAAGATGAGTTTATGAAAATCCGCCGCAGTTGGGACTACCCGATACCAGACGGCGAAACTATGAAAGATGTGCACAACCGTGCGGTGCCGTACTACGAGACGCACATTTTGCCGGAGCTCAAAATGGGGAAGAATGTGCTCGTTGTGGGACACGGGAACACGCTTCGTGCGATGGTGAAATATCTCGAAAAAATGAGCGACGATGGCGTGAGCGATCTGGAATTCGGGCTCGGCGAAGTGTATGTCTACGATGTGAACGAAAAAGGGGAGATCGTCGGCAAGAAAATACTTGCTGCAAATGAACAACGCGGAAAGGTCTAGGCACCAGCAATTGCTCGTGCGGCAAGTGCGATACCGATGATTCCTAGGAAGTTAAAAACAAAAGAGAGAAAGATAAAGTACCTCGTTTTCATGTGCGAAAAGCCCAAGAGTGAAATGCCAAGCTCATCCGGTAACGGTGATGCTATTATTGCGCCGCCGAGGAGGTAGGTGAACCAACGGAAAAAGCGAAGCTTAAAAAGTGCGCCGAAGCGTCTAAAAGTACCGCGATGTTCGAGTAGCATCAGAATATCGCTCGCTATTCGGTCTTTCACGAAGCGAAATATCAAAAGATCCCCGAAAACAGCGCCCGCTGCGCCGAGGGTGGCCGTAATGAAGAGGGGCTGCCCGAGCGATAATTCTCCGAGAGTCGCGATCGCAGGCGCCGTCGTAAACACAGAGGTGAAAAACATCCCGGCAACGAAGGTACCGAGAAGCTCCAATTCTTTCGTAGTCATCAACACGCTTGTTACGATCTGCGTTTTCGCAAGCAAGATAGATACCAAGGTGCTTATCGCGATGAGTCCGATATCGGTCATGAAATGTGTCTCCTGCGCGAGCTTTTTCGCCCGATGCCGCGCTGCATGCATGTAGAGGGTCTGTCTCATCGAATGACTTTATTATACAGCGCAAATATGGGGAGTTTGTTATACTTCATTTCCTCTCGATGGAACTCAACGTAGTCATCTTTTTTATCCTCGTAGCGTTCTCGGCCTTCTTTTCGGCAGTCGAAATAGCGTACTTTTCCATCACCGCGGGGAAGGTGAGGGCTATGGTACGCAAAAAGCTCCGCGGAGCGCGGAGTGTCGAACAACTCAAGAGAAGCCCTGAAAAGCTTCTCGTAACGATCCTCATTGGCAATAACCTCGTGAATATCTCCGCTGCGGCTATTGCGACAAAAATCGCAATAGACCTCTTTGGCTCAACAGGTGTCGGAATTGCAAGCGGAGTCGTGACGTTCCTTATCTTGGTGTTTGGCGAGATAGTCCCGAAGAGTTTCGGACAAACCTATGCGGAAAAACTCACACGCTTCACTGCCCCTGCGGTCATGTTCGCCGTATTTGTCCTTTCGCCCGTGTCGGCGTTTTTCGAATGGCTTGTGCGTTTGCTCCATAGGGTGTTCCCGGGCGACGGGGAGAAACGCTCGCTTGTTTCGGAAGAAGAAATACGATCGATGATGCATATAGGCGTAGAAGAGGGGAGCGTCGAAAGCCATGAGAGCCAATTTGTCGAAAGACTTTTCCGCTTCAATGACATGTCCGTATCTGCGGTGATGGTCCCGAAAGCGCGGGTCATCATGCTCGATGCGGAGCTCCTTGTGAAGCACGCTGTCCACCCAAGCGCCAATTCCGGCTACTCCCGCTTTCCGATTTATGAGGGAGACGAGACAAACGTGGTCGGACTGGTCCACATAAAGGATATCGTGCGCGCAGAAGCAACTGGAGAGGAAGAACGTTCGCTTCGGGAGATAGCACGAGCGTTCCACAAAATCCCGGAAAGCGCGCTTTTGGACGATGTACTAAGACAAATGCAGAAGGAACGTCAGCACATTTATCTCGTGCAAGACAAGAAAGGGGGCTTTGCAGGTATCATCACAATGGAAGATATACTGGAGGAGCTTCTGGGCGAGATATACGACGAATCCGACGCGAAGAAAATATCCTGATGCTATAGTCTCGCGATGAGCGATTATCACGTCGCATTCGGATTGGCCAGCTTGGTTCTTTCCGTCGTCGGACATATATTCTACATACGCAGTATTTTCGTCGACGGGACGAAGCCGCATCCTTTTACATGGCTTTTGTTCACGATACTGGACGGAACAGTGTTTCTCGTGCAGTTTCTGCACGGCGGCGGACCGGGTGCGTGGCTACTAGGTCTCACGACGATCTTCGGCGGTATAGTATTTGTGATCTCGCTCGTAAAGGGAGAGAAACGCATCGCGACGATCGATTGGATATGTTTGCTTGCGGCACTCGCAGGCATTGCCACATGGATCGTCACAAACAATCCCTTTTATGCTGTTGCACTCGCGTGTATGACGGAGCTCGTGGCTAAGGCTCCGACCTTCCGGAAATCATATTTGCGGCCGCACGAAGAATCAATAACGATCTGGATCAGCGGCATCATAAATTTCACGCTCTCCTTAATCGCGCTCACGTCGCACACGTTTACGACGGTGCTCTTCCCGGCTGTAATAATTATTACGAATGTACTGCTCGTCGCGATGATATTGCTCCGGAGGCGGAAATTGGGTAGGGTAGCAGCGAACGCAGTATGAACATAACGCTTATTGGGATGGCCGGCGCCGGAAAAAGCCATATCGGCAAGAAGCTTGCAGAGCGCCTGGGTCTGACACTGCTCGACGTCGACCGCGACCTGTGGGAAGTGAAATACGGCAAAGGGATCCAAGAGATCCTCGACGAAATGGGCGAAGAGAAATACGTTGCAGAAGAGGAGCGGCTCATTATTGAAGGTACGAACGGGAAGGACAACATGATTATTTCGCCTCCCGGGAGCGTGGCGTATCAGCCTAAGGCGATGCAACACCTCAACGACATTTCCCATGTCATTTACCTCCGCGTGCCATACGAGGTTATTGAGTCGAGGCTTGAGGGAAAACCGCCGCGGGCGATCATCGGCCTCGGCAGAAAGACTCTGCGGGAGCTCTATGACGAGCGGCACCCACTGTATGAGAAGCACGCGCATTTTACGATTGACACGCACGGGCGCGAGTATGACGACATTCTTCGGGAGATAGGGGAGTTTCTCGACACGCCACGAGATTGACACGCATTTGGCATCTGATACGCTGAAATTATGAAATTTGCACGCATGATGATGGCGATGATGACCCTCACGCGCGGAGGCGTTTTGCCTGCATAACTCCTAAGAGATATCCAGACAAAAACCCTCCGCTCCGGAGGGTTTTGTCGTTAGCAGCTCTTTGAAAGGGGGTAAAAATGCAGGAGGACGGAGCAACGTGCATCGTATGCGGGTATCCGGTTTCTACGGTCTCATGGTATAGACCGCGCGCTGGCGGACGCAGAAAGACGCTGCTCGTTTGTGATGAGGATTGTAAGAAGCAATGGTTTTCCATTCCGGAAAACCGCTGCTTCGAAGACGCGCCGTACCGACAGGGCTACGACGTATTCGTACCGCTGCATGTGCGAATGAACGAAAAGTAGGTCGGCGAGATCATAGCGATTTTCGCCGACTTACAAACTTTTGGAGATATTAGGCTGACAGGGAATTGTCCTTATCAGCCAATGTCTCCAAACTACGGAGGAAATCATGCGGTGGTGTCACGAGTGCGGGAAGGACGCGGGTATCGCTCGCGAAATAAAGAACCCGGAAACGGGTCAGCTGGTGCGGCGCTATTACTGCGATGCACACGATCCCGAGCGCGAGGTAAAAGTGCCGGATTCGCAGACGATGCAACAGTTTGACCCGCATATCTGATGTGCGGCGACTAGTACCGGCGGAGCTTGGAGAGAATGCTGTATTCTCTCAAGCCCGCCGGTTTTGTTTTTTGAGCCCGCCCAGGGTAGTATGGAGCCCAATGAACGGCCGCAACTTCCGCTCGCTTCTCGAGGCCAAGTGGGACGAAAAGAAGTTTTTGTGCGTGGGACTGGATTCCGATATAAACAGGATCCCGGAGGCGATCCGAAAGGAAGACACCAGGTCCACGATCGTTGCATTCAACCGCGCAATAATCGACGCCACGAAAGATCTCGTGTGCGCCTATAAACCCAACGTCGCCTTTTATGAAGCACGCGGCGAGGAGGGATTTGCGGCGTTGCGCGAGACCATCGCATACATCATCGATGTCGCGCCCGACATTCCGGTGATACTCGATTCGAAGCGCGGAGACATCGCAAGTACCAACGACCAGTACGCGATATCTGCATTCGAACACCTCCGTGCAGACGCCGTTACAGTGAATCCATATCTGGGAGGAGAGCCTTTGCAGCCATTCTTCGAAAGAGGCGATAAGGGCGTCATCGTGCTTTGCCACACCTCGAATCCCGGCGCGGGTGAAGTGCAGGAGCTTTCCACCGGAGGCGAGCCTCTGTACAAAAAGATCGCCTCGCTTGCCGCGACACAGTGGAATAAAAACGGCAATTGCTGCGTCATGGTGGGCGCCACGTACCCGGAAGAACTTGGAGAAGTGCGCGCGCTCGTCGGCGACATGCCAATACTTATCGCAGGCATTGGCGCACAAAAAGGCGACCTCAAGAAAGTCTTGCAGCATGGGCTCGATGGTAAGAAGCGCGGTCTCATTGTGAATGCCACGCGCTCCATCATATTTGCTGGGAACGGCGAGAATTTCGCAAAAAGCGCTCGAGAAGCCGCAGAGACGCTTCATGACGCCATAACGAAAGCGTTATAATATTCAAGCTTATGAATGAAGAAGAAGTTTTGGATTTGCTACAAAATGTGGGGGCTTTCCGCGCAGGACATTTCGTTCTGGTCTCCGGGCGCCACGCGGACTCCTACGTAAATAAAGATGCGCTTTACCCCTATACGCGTGACACATCGCGCCTCTGCAAAGCTATGGCGGAGCGATTTGCCGACAAAAAGATCGATGTCGTGATCGGCCCCGCCATTGGGGCCGCGATACTTTCGCAATGGGTCGCATATCACCTTACAGAAATAACGGGCAAAGAGGTCTACGGAGCGTACGCCGACAAAGACGGCCAAGGCGGCTTTATTCTTAAGCGAGGCTACGATCAACTCGTGAAGAATAAGCGAGTGCTTGTCGTCGAGGACCTCACGACGACGGGCGGCTCGATAAAAAAGGTAGTAGAAACCGTGCGCTTGGTGGACGGGGATCCGATAGCGGCGATCGCGATCGTCAACCGCGGCGACGTCACGAAAGAACAAGTGGGGAATCCGGGAGAATTCCAATCGCTTGTCACGATCCATCTCGAGTCCTGGGATGAAGCGAGTTGCGAACTCTGTGAGAAAGGCATTCCAGTAAACACGGACGTAGGCCACGGCAGGGAATTCGTAGCCAAAAAGGCGCGATAATTTACTCATTGAGTCTTCATATTATTCGCGTGTATACTGATAATTCGATTTATAAAGTCATTACATTTTCTATGAATAATTTCTTAATCGCACTCGTGGTTGTCATCCTTTTGGCAGGTGGATTTTTGCTCTGGCAAAGCTACACACCGATGCTTGAGGTCGTGACACCCACACCGACCCCGATCACTCCGACGCCAACACTTACGCCGACGCCCGGAATGCCTACGCCCGCGCCATCTCCTGCAACAGCGCCAATGTCTGCAACAATCACGTACAACGGTACCAGCTTTTCTCCCGCAGCCGTGGTTATCAAAAAAGGCGGCACGGTCACTTGGATAAATAACAGCACAAAAGACATGTGGGTAGCCTCCGCAGCGCATCCTTCGCATACGGTGTATGCGGGCACATCACTTCGTGATCACTGCCCGGACACATCAGGCACCTCGTTTGACCAATGTGCTGGTGGTGCCAACTACTCGTTTACGTTCAATAAGGCAGGTACGTGGGGATACCACGACCACATCACGCCGAGTGCTTCTGGCCGCGTCGAGGTAGTGGAGTAGGTGCTCGCGTCCACTCGCTTTGGAGTAGAAAATCAGTAAAATACACAGATGTCAGACGAGCGAGACTTACCGGAAGAACTAAACCTTCGGTTTGAACGCTCGCAGGCTTTGCGCTACGGAGAGAATCCTCATCAGAGTGCGGCGCTGTATCTCGATCCAAAAGACACGCGTCCAGGGGCAGCCCGGGCGCGTGTCGTGCAAGGCAAGGAGCTCTCGTACAACAATCTCCTTGATGCAGATGCCGCTTTTGAGTGCGTCGCGGAATTTTCTGATCCCGCGGCGGTCATCGTAAAGCACACGAATCCCTGCGGAGCCTCTGTCGCGGGCAGCCTTCTTGATGCGTATAAAAATGCGCTCATTTGTGATCCGGTGTCAGCATTCGGCGGCATCGTCGCCTTCAACCGCACGCTCGATGCAGCTACTGCAGAAGAGCTCACAAAAATATTTTTGGAGGTCATCATAGTTCCTGACGCAGAGCCAGATGCCTTGAAGATCCTTGCGGCAAAGCAAAACCTCCGCGTACTACTCACCGGCAGCATGCCTGACCCCACTGCATCGACTATGACAGTGCGATCGATCGCCGGAGGTGTCTTGGCGCAAAGCAGAGACAACACGACCGTGCAGGAAATGAAAGTTGCGACCAAGCGCACTCCGAGCGAACACGAAATGAAAGACTTAGACTTCGCATTCAAGATCTGCAAGCACGTGAAATCAAACGCGATCGTATACGCGAAACACCGCGCTACGGTCGGGATTGGCGCAGGGCAAATGAGTCGCGTGTATAGCGCAAAAATCGCAGCCCTAAAGGCGGAGGAGGCCGGGCTTACCCTCAAAGGCTCGGTAATGGCTTCCGACGCATTCTTTCCGTTCCCCGACACCGTCGAAACAGCCATTGACGCGGGAGCCACGGCCATAATCCAACCCGGCGGCTCCAAGAACGATCAAGCGTCAATTGATGCAGCCGACAAAGCCAATCTAGCGATGGTTTTCACCAGGGTTCGTCACTTTCGCCACTAGTCGTTGACAACAGACATTCATAAGGATTAACTGCACGTCGGCACCATTGAAGGTAGGAGAAAGACACCATGGGCATGTTGAATACGCATGGAATTACGGGATCCGGAGTCATCACAACTGAAGGTAAACCGCAACTGATCTATGGGATCCCGTTGCCGGTTGGTTACAGTATGCAACTTGCGATCGAATCGATGACAGCTTCGATCAAGCGTGCGAACTACGGTTTCGACGCGGAGGTACAACCCGACGCCGAGACTGAGAGTCTGTTGCATCTTTACGTCGATGTGCCGGAACAGTATCACGCGAATCCGATGAAACTGCATGGCCTTTCGTTCGGTCTCGCTATTCGGGTTCGCGAGGAACTTCCGGCAACGTAAGCGAATGACGTTGCGGGCTAAGAAAAAGGCGCGGGAATCCGTAGTACCGCGCCTTTTTAATTTCTTCGCACAAACATATAAATATCTTCGAGTGCTTTGACGGCGTCGCCGGCGGCGATGTTGTTTTGGTGATAGATGCCGTCGGTGACGTCTCCCGCGGCCCACACGCGTGCGTGCGAGGTGCGGTGGGTCTTAGGATCCACTTTTATCTGTTTCGTTTCTGTCATATCAAGCGTGCCGCCGACCCATTCCGTATTCGGGAGAAGTCCTATCTCCACGAATATTCCTTCAACACTCAAAAGCTCTTCCTTTCCAGTCTTCGAATCTTTGTAGCGCAAACCTTTTACAAATTGCTCGCCGGTGACTTCCAAAAGCTCGGCGTTCTTGATGATACGCATTTTTGGGTTCGCTTGCGCAGCGGCCACCGTTATCTCGTCGGCACGAAATGTTTCGCCTCGCATGAGAAGCGTCACACTTTTGCAATAAGCGAGAAGCTGAAGCGCAGTTTCGAAAGCGGCATTTCCTGCGCCTATCACAGCCACATCCTTGTCAGCAAAAAGCGGTCCGTCACAAGAAGCACAGTAGGTGAGTCCCTTTTGATCGTATTCTTTTGCGCCCGGAATCTCGAGCTGGCGGCGTCGTGCGCCACTTGCGACGAGTAGGGCCTTTGCCTCATGACGGCCCTTATTGCTTACAACGACAACAGAATCCTGTCCCACCTCGAGACTCGTACCGCGTGCAGGAGAAAGTACCTCAAGATATTCGCTTTTGTATGCCTCAACGTGCGCGCGAAGGTTTTTGGCGAGATCGGCGCCAGAAATAGAAGGCGTGCCGATCCAATTCTGGACGTCGGTCGATACATTGCTCTGACCGCCCCACTCTTCGACGATGAGAAGGGTTTTTAGGCGCTTGCGAGCAGCATAGACCGCAGCCGCAGTACCTGCGGGGCCACCTCCGACGATTATGAGGTCGTACATAAGATATTGAAGAATACCACAGGCTTTTTCCTATGGCTTGGGAAAGAGTAAGGTTTATTTTCGCCTCAAAAAAGAGGGAAGGCCGCCCCAGCTATCATCTTCTTCCTGTGCGGGTGTCGCTGCGCGTACCGGCTCCTTTGCTTTTGCTTTTTCCGCTGCCTTTTCAGCCGAAGGCATGATGACTTTTTTCTCCTCGCGATCGCGGAGCGTTGCAGGAGGAACATCCTGATCTTTCTTGGGGGCTGGGCGTTGTGCGCCGCCAAAGAGGCCTGGTCGTACTCCGCTTTCTGGGAAGCCCGTAGCGATCACGGTGACGCGTACGGCGCCTTTCTTGAGCGTTGGATCCGTAACGGCGCCAAAGATGACTTTTGCATCTGGGTCGATCGCGTCCGTAATGACATTGGCTGCATCCTGCACTTCGAGCATGCCGAGGTCGTCGCCACCGGCGATCGAGAAGAGGACTCCTTTTGCGCCGTTGATCGATACATCCAAGAGCGGTGAATTGATCGCAGCGCGAGCCGCAAGTTCTGCACGTTTTTCGCCGATCCCCGTGCCGATGCCCATCAAGGCACTTCCTGCGTTTTGCATGACTGCGCGCACGTCGGCGAAGTCGACGTTGATGATGCCTGTTTGCGTAATGATGTCCGAGATTCCCTCAACCGCTTGTTTCAAAATATCGTCACACATCGCGAATGCGTTCTTGATACCAGTCTCTCTAGTGACGATCGTGAGGAGTTTGTCGTTGGGGATTACGATGACCGCGTCTACCGCCTTACGAAGCTCGCCGATGCCGTTTTCCGCGAGGCGTCCGCGCTGCGCTCCCTCGAAGCTGAATGGCTTGGTGACAACGCCCACGGTGAGCGCTCCCATTTCGCGTGCGATCTTGGCAACAACAGGAGCAGCACCAGTGCCCGTGCCACCTCCCATTCCGCAGGTGACAAACACCATGTCGGAACCTTTAATCGCGTCTTGAATCTCTTCGCGCGTTTCGTCTGCGGCTTGTTTGCCGAGATCGGCATTCATGCCGGTACCGAGGCCCCGGGTCAATGCTTTTCCGATGTGTATCTTTCGTTTGGCCTTGTTCTTGTGGAGGTCTTGGCCATCTGTGTTTACGGCAATGAAATCAACGCCCTGTACGTGCGAAGACACCATGTGATTGACCGCGTTGCCGCCGGAGCCACCCACACCCACCACCCGAATTCTTGCAAATGATTCAACTTCGGGCTTCACGAGTTTGGACATAGTGAAGGCATAATAGCACTTTCAAGTGAGCGGCAATCTTGACACTCTATCCTGTGCATTCTGCCGTTTTGGAGGCTAGGGGAGAAGCGAACGGATCGATTGTTTCAAACCATCCCACGCGTTCTCGATAATTTCTCCCAGACCATAGCCGCTTCCGGTCATCTCTTCTGCGTATGCCCAGCGGCACAGCCCGTATGCAACAGCCCATGTGGCGTCTATTGATGAGGACCGCGGCAAAAAACCGATCTGAGACACTTGTGCTGGAAGCTGGAGTGAGACCTTCGCGACCTCTTGCACTCCGGTGAGCCCGGAGCCTCCGCCCGTGAGGACAACACCTGCAGGAAGGAGGCGCGAGCGTCCGATCTCTTTCAAGTGAGCGTTTATGAGCGTGAACATATCGCGCAGCTTGGAAGCGACAATGACCTGCATCTTTTTTGGCGGCACGTCGGAGCCCGTCACTGCACCGCGCTTCATTTGTTCTGCCTCAACGATCGGAATCTTCAACGAAAGTGCGATCGTGTTGGTGATGTCGGCAGAGCCTGCAGGAAAAACTTTTACTGAAACAGGGACGTCGTTATCAAAGACGATCACCGAAAGCGTTTCGGCGCCGATGTTCGCGAGAAGCACACCTGCCATTTTCTGTGTTTTCGTGAGTGTGACGAGTGACGCGGCAAGAGGTGAAGCCATCGTGCCTTCTACCTCCACTCCTGCGCCCTCGACAGCCTCCAGTATGTCGTCGTGATGGTGGCTCAAGATTGTAATCAAGAGCGTGTCGACTGCCAGCTTCGTGCCTTGCAAACCTTGCGGTTTTCCGAAAATTCTCGCGCCATCAACGCGGTATTCCAGGGGAATGGTGTGAAGAATGGTCCTATTGGTGAGTTTGGTCGCCGCGCGTTTCTCGCTTTCCTTGAGTGCGCGTTCGATATCGCGATCAGTCACGACACCCCCGGATTGTGTCAGGGAAACCTCGCTCGTGGAGCGCATTTCGTCCAAGCCGACACCTGCCATCGAGACCCTGGCGCGCCTAATACGTACCTTGGCGTGGCTTGCTGCGCGGTGGAGTGCTTCACGGATGCTTCTAGTCGCCTCTCTGGCATCCAAAATGTAGCCGTGGCGTATTCCTTTAGAGAGCGATGTGCCGGTCCCGAGGATCTGCATCGGCAATTCTGGAGACTCACCCGGCGCGGCGATGACCACCTTTACCTGGTTGCTACCGATGTCTATTCCCGTATACACCTTCGCCATTGATGTGTATTGTACGGCAAAAAAGCGGCTTCCGCTTTGAAAAAGCGGGGAAACTTAAGAAAATGCTTTCACTATTCTCTCTTCGCGTGCTTCCATCTTCACTCCGTGCTTCATGCCCTTGAGGTGGAGGCAGCCATGCGCAAAAAGTAGTACCAGGCGAGCGCGAAGCGATACCCGAAACTTTTTTGCTTCGCGCTTTGCAGCATTCACATTTAGAAATATCTCACCCTCGCGCGTAGAAAGTGGGAATGAAAGCACATTGGCAGCGTAACCTTTTTTGCGATACGCGCGGTTCATTTTACGCGCGAGGGCATCCGTGCAAACCACCAAAGAGAGCTCGTAGCCTTGTGGCAGCGTCTTCTTGGCGATCGCATTAAAGGGAAGACGCGCGGGAATACCGCGCGAAAGCTTCCGTATTTCAAGTTTCGTTCGCTGAACTTGCCCCTTCACACGAAATGACATGGTTTTCAATTGTGAAAAGGGGAAGGGAAATCTCGAATAGAAACGGCGCTTCGGAATGCCATTTCGTGTGTGGGGTTAACGAGCGATAGGGGTGTCTTCACCAAGTCGTGCTGGGCCCTGGCGTTCTGCGGGAGCAGATTCGCGGGAGGTTGAGCCGTGGCGCTGGCCTCGAGCTGGTGCCTCTGCAACCTTACCTTCTTTCACGAGTTGCTGGTATTCGGCGCGGCGCTTGATGAGTTTCAATGCGCGTTTTTTCTTGACGATCTTGGATGCGTCGCGGGCGAAGTAACGGCGGCCGCGTACGGCTTTCACGAGGCCCGCGCTCTGCACGCGGCGGCTGAATTTGCGAATAACAGAAAGCGCGGTCTCATTCCCGCTCTTCTGTACTTCTGCATTTACAGACATAGTCCGAGGAGAATACCACACAGGGCAGCGAAAGGCAAAAGCCCAAAGACTAGGCCGGAATGCGGGTTTATGCGCTCGGGACAACCCTCCTGCGACGCAGGTAGCCTGGCAGCTCTGCCAGGGGGACGGCATCCTGGGAATTCGTCGCCACTTCACGCACGAGTATCGTTCCTTCTACGGCCTCTTTGTGTCCCATGATGAGAACATAGGGAGTTGCGAGCTTACGCGCCGTTAGCATTTGCTCTCCGATGCGCTCGTGATAGAGGCCATGGTGCACTGGAATGCCTGAACGGCGGAGATTTTCGAGAACACCGAGCGTGCGGCGCCTCGCTTCTGGACCTAAGTGCGCGAAGTAAATAAAAGGAATGCCGGGCGTTTCGCGCTTGTGGCGTGTTTTGCCGCGGATCTCGCACGAGATCGAGACCATTGCGGCGGAAGCGGGTGCGGCAGCGAAGCGGGAGGCCAAGGGGTCGTAGCGCCCACCAAAGGCGACCTGCATGCGCGAACTTGTTTCCTTGTCGACACCCGAGATTTGGTAGAGCGAATGCGCCCAGCAATCGCGGCTGCCCAAAATGTGCGGCGAGAGCTCATACGGAAGTCCGAACATTTCCAAATATTCGAGAAGATCCCAAAATCTTCGCCGCTCTTCTTCGGTAAGGTACTCCATAGCTTGCGGAGCACGCGGGATAGCTGGGTGTCCGCGCTCGATGAGCTGGATCAAGGTGCCGAGTGGGTCCGTGGCTGCGCGAGGGCGGAGTGTCGGAGAGATCGATTCGATGTGTTTGCGCAAATAACTTGCAACGTCGCGCACGAAACGACTCGACGATTCCTTGGAGCCGATGTTGTTTATCGAAAGCACACGTTTCTCCAATCCCGCTTCTTCCATGATCGCGTGCGCGACCACGATGAGAAGCGCTTCGGCGATCGCTGAGGCCGTGCCGAGGATGTGTAGTTCAAGAAACGCGTTCGGCGTGCCGTTTTTTATGTCACTTCCTGAGCGCCACAAAAGGAGTGACTCGCCCGGCTCGCGCTTCAGTGGTGCAGAGCGTTTCGCGGCATACACGAGCGAGCGCTCCTCTTTGCGAGCGAAGGATATTTCGCCGTCGTTCTTCTCTGCGCGCTTCCTCATCATGCGCATCTCCGCGCTGTCTTTGCGCGCCGCGTCCTCGAAGGGTGAGAACCCATAGTAATTAGCAATTCGAATCGCCGATTCTAGGAACGATGCGGTGTGCGGATGCCTCGTGTCTTTAAGGCGCAACATATTTGTATTGATTTAATTATTCTTCGTAACGAGCCTCTCCGGGAAGTATCGAAATTGTGTTGAACGGGAACAAGCGGATCAAGGCGCGACCCACAATATTTTCGCGCGGCAACGTGCCCCATATGCGTGAGTCGGCCGAGACCTTCCGATTGTCACCGAGTACAAAGAATTGATCCTCTTGCAGAGTGACTTTCATGTTGCTTTCGCCGCCGAGGTTGTTGGGATCGAGGTAGGGTTCCGCGAGCACGAAGCCTTTCGGGTGTTCCTCGTTCACAATGGTGACCGTGGAGCCTTTGAGGATCACGGTTTCGCCCGGAAGCCCAATAACGCGCTTGATAAGTGAGCGTCCTCCCTCTTGCGGGAGGTCGAAGACGATGACGTCGCCCCTTTTTGGCTCTCCAAGGTCGTACGCGACCCTGTCTATGATGAGATAGTGCCAATCGTGGAAGGTTGGGTCCATCGAAGCGCCCTGGACCACGTACGGTGCTGCGATAAAGAAGCGAACGACGAGTGCAAGGCCGAGCGCAACGATCGTGTAAGCGACCAACGAGCTCTTTGAATCATTTGGAGAATCCGGTGATGGGTTTTTTTGCATCACAGGATCAGACATGGCGAGCATTGTACCCGCTCACTACCGTTGACACCAAGTAGTTGGAGTGTTGCGCGCGATTTTTGCGTGTTTTGCGCGCCGGAGTCGCGTATTTTTTTGCTAAAAAATCGCTCCCGCTCGTCCCGTCGGACTGCGCGAAGACTCCTGCACGCAAAACACGCAAAAATCTTTTTGTTTTTAGGAAATTTCGGGAATTATTTGCTAGAATGCGGCACTATGGCATGGGTGATCATTGGTTTGGGCAATCCTGGTGAAGAATATGACCAAACACGGCACAATTGTGGCCGTATGGCGGTGGAATTTTTCGGAAAAAACGCCGGTTTTCGTGAATTTAAGGAAGATAAGAAGCGAAATGTGCACAGTACAAGTGGATTGGTAGGAAAGACAGCGACAGTGCTTGTTTTGCCGGATACATTTATGAATAAATCTGGCTCCGCAGCAGGGAAATTTGTAAAAGGCCTGAAGGCGGCGGAGCGAATGGTGGTGGTCTATGACGACCTAGATCTGCCTCTCGGCAAAATAAAGATCTCATTCGACCGCTCAAGCGGCGGGCACAAGGGAGTGGAATCGATCACGCGCGCGGTAAAGACGCAGCGCTTCACTCGCGTGCGCATCGGTGTCTCACCGTCGACTGCGGGAGGGAGTCTTCGCAAGCCGGAAGGGAAGAAGGTGGTCAATAATTTCATACTCACTCCGTTTCGCGCACACGAAATAGCAGCTCTCAAACCAGTTTTCAGTAAAGTCGCAGAAGCACTTGAGACGATTGTGCGCGAAGGCCGCGAGATCGCGATGAACCGTTTCAATTGACTTTTTGTCCCTCGAAGCATTAACTGTCGGTCGGCAAAGAGTGTCCTTTGCTGTTAACGCATATAGGTGACGACAATGTCGATTGATCAGCTACACCTTGGAACATTTCTCGCGCGCTCAACCGCTGAGCTAACGGCGGCTCTCGAAGTGAAGAAAATGACCGGCCGGAAAAGACGCAACCTCAAAGCCGCCAAAGAAATCGTTGAGAGACTCACGCTTTTGCTGAAAGGCAATGAGATACGGCTTCTCAACAAAGAGGCCGCCGCCGGATTACTCATTCAGATCGAAGAAATTGGTGAGCTGCCGAAACAACAGCGCATCAGCGCGACGTGCAGCTTGTTCGCGGGGATCGCATCGCTGGGTTCGATGTGATTTGTCGCCGTCAAAAAAATCGCCCGAGGGAAATCCCGGGCGATTTTATTTTCTAGTGTTTACACAACCGGCTTCAGTGTCATCCTTCTGTCCTTCGGTTCGAAGAACGTGATAGTGAATGGATATACTTTGCCGAGCTCGAGTCGTGCGCGCAATTCCTCTTCGTTGCCGAATTCGGAAATGTGCACGAGACCAGCTACACCTTCTTCGATAGAAGCAAGTGCGCCGTGTTTGTTGTACTTGATGACAACCGCTTCCACCTTCTGGTCTTTCTTGTATTTCGCTGCTGCGACTTTCCACGGGTCATCTGAAAGCGCCTTGATCGAGAGCGAGATCTTGTCGTCTTTGATTTCGATGACCTTCACTTTCACGTTTTCGCCAACCTTGTAGCGAGTCTTCGGATTCTCGACGAGCGCCCAGTCCATTTCTGAAATGTGCACCAAGCCTTCCAAACCTTCCTCGAGTTTGACGAAGACGCCGAACTCGGTCGCACCGGTCACAATACCTTCTGCCACGTCGCCCACGTGATACTTCTCAACCAAGGACGCGCGCTCCGAAGTGGAAGTGCCTTTCTCCGCGAAAATAAGCTTGTTCTCCTTCGGAGATGCCGTGATGACCATCACTTCCAGTTTTTGGCCCACGAGTTTTTTGAGTTCTACGAATACCTTGTCTTTGTCTCCATCCGGCACGCGAGGATAGTGTGCGGGTGCGAGCTGCGAGGCAGGAAGGAATCCCACCAACCCGTTCCAGTTGATGATGAGCCCGCCTTTGTTGGCCTCTGTAACAGGAAGCTCGAATACCGTTTTCTTCTGGAGCGCGGTCTCTGCCTCGTTCCAGATGAGCGCTTGGCGAGCTTCGCGAAGCGATAGCTCGATGTAGCCTTCTTCGTTGTCGAAGCCCACTACTTTTGCGGTGATCGTGTCGCCGATGTTTACGTTCTTCAAAGTCTCACGCGCAGAGAGGTATTCGCGACCAAAAATGATACCCGTGCCAAACGGGTGAAGGTCTACGAATACGCGCGCGCGGCCAATCGCGACGACCGGACCTTCGACGACATCGTCAACACCGGGGCGCTTTGGCGCTGCATTCAAAAACTCGGCCATTGGGCCTTTCTTTTCTTCTACTATTTCTACGTCGTTCTCCTCAACTTCTACTTTCTTAGCTTTCGTTGCTGTTGCACTCATGATTATTCACGCTCGGACTATCCTGCCTACGCTACCGTTACAGTCAGCAGGGAAGCCTTACCGAACGCTTCTATTAATTAATATTGCGCCCTAAGGCGCCCGCACAATATATATGAGCTAAGCCGTATAAGCAAGCTTGCACAATAATATAGAAAACGGGCCGCGCATAAACGCGGCCTGTTCCATAGTCGCTTATTGAAAAGCGAGCATGACGTTTCTGGGATCGATATACCTCATAGTGCTCGGAAGTTTCCAGATCTGCTTGTTCTTGACGCAGATCATGTAGGTGCATTTTTTCTTCATTTCGGCGATTGCTAGCATCGTTTCCCGGAGCATTTGCTCGACGCATTCTTTCTGATTTTCTTTGAGCAAATCGCACGCAGGGAACGAAATTACCGCTTCGAAAGCTTGATCTTCCATCTTTGGGAAGACCTCCTGCGCTTTCGCCGTCCCAACCATTGCCATGGCCAATACCACAGCAATCAAAAGCCCCTTGGTCATTTCCTCTAGTCCTTTTTCTATCCTTCGCAGGATAGGCCGCACCCCATCGTCCTTTAATAGATACGTGTAAGGTAGGGATGTCCCGCAACACTATTCCTATTGCAAAAAACGTCAATTACTCCCAGTGCGTGTAAAAACGTTGGGGGTGGGCAGAGCAGGACAGGTCCTGATGCACGCACCCCCGGTTTTGTGGCTTCGCTCTGTATCGCTATCGCGAGTCGATATTGAAGCCGTCGGTAAGCCGACAAATTTTATTGTGAGAACTATTACGGGTCCTCCAGCCCGTGGTTGATGCCCGTTACTTTGGCAACTCTTTCTGGCGGGGGGTTGCCTACCCCAATCTAGTGTGAGGGCCATTCCACCACAGAGGCTCGCGAGTGTGCGTAACACGAGTCAGCGTTTTCATATTGCCAACCTCCCCAAAGGACTTGTTGCACGGAACTCTCACGCCTTTGCCTGTTTGTGCAGAGCTATGACGTGATTACAATCACGCTACGCCCGAGTGAGTTCGGCGTCAATTGACACAAGTGAACATAAAATCTTGTATACTGTCGGCATGATTCTCACATTCCACGAAGGCGCGTGCGTGCGCGCACAGGCGGGCGACACCACGCTCGTATTTGGGCCTGTGTCTAAGAAGTCCAAGAATTTCAAGCCCAACAACTTCGGCGCAGACGTCGCCTTTATCTCGCTCAATCATCCAGACATGAACGGCTCCGAAGAAGCCGGCCGCGGAGAAAAGCAGCCGTTCCTGATTTCCGGTCCCGGTGAATACGAAGTGCAGGAAACGACCGTGACTGGTTTCGCATCGGGTTCCAAGTATGGCGGCGAAGCGCGTACCAACACCGTGTACTCGGTGCACTTCGACGGACTTTCCGTGATGTACATGGGAGCACTCGGCGATCTCGATCTTCCATCGGAAATTATGGAAATGGATTCGCCGGACGTTCTCATTATTCCTGTCGGCGGAAACGGCGCCTTGTCTCCCGCGGAAGCGCAAAAGCTCGCGGTGAAGCTCGAGCCCAAGATCGTGATCCCGATTCTCTACGACGACAAATCACTCAAGCAATTTTTGAAAGAAGCAGGCGAGGACGTGAAGCCTGTCGACAAACTCACAATCAAGCCGCGCGACGTGGTGGGCAAAGAAAGCGAAGTCGTCGTGCTCTCCTCCTAAGACATGGTCATTCAAAAGACGATAGACAATCTCAAGGACAAACCGAACGACGAAAAGAAAGTCGTCGCGGGCGGCATTGCAATTGCGGTCGTCGCAATTCTATTTTTTGGATGGGCGTTCCTTTTTTTTAAAAAAGTGCAAAGGGGAGAGATCGCTCCGTCTTTGGGCGGCGGCGCGCAATCCGAATTCGACTTTTCTTCAGTACGAGAAGCGCAGCAACAACTCTTGGAAGACGTATCCACATTTGATGAATTGAGAAACGTGCGCGAGCAGTCCTCGGAATCGTCCGCGGTTTCCGTACAGGAGAGTTATCAGCAGAGCGATACCGACGCATTTGGACAGCCCACCGAATAAATTGAGCTGGTTTTGAGAGCTGTTTTTTGGTATAATTAAGGAGACATGACGGCTAAAAAAGACGGTAAAGGCGCCTATAATTCCGCGCCAGTTCCTGCCGGCAAAGGGGTCGTCTCACGCTCCATTTCAACCGAGATGCGCGAAAGCTATCTCGACTACGCGATGTCGGTCATCACCGCCCGCGCGCTCCCCGACGTGCGCGACGGATTGAAGCCCGTACACCGCCGTATTCTCTACGCCATGCAGGAAGCGGGGCTTTCCGTTTCCGCCAAGACGCGAAAATCTGCGACGGTGGTCGGAGACGTGATTGGTAAATACCACCCGCACGGAGACGCCGCCGTGTACGACGCGATGGTGAAGATGGCGCAAGATTTTACGATGCGTTATCCCTTGATCGTAGGCCAAGGCAACTTCGGCTCGATCGACGGGGACGCTCCTGCTGCATACCGCTACACGGAAGCCAAGATGTCGCGCCTTGCATCAGAGCTCTTGCGTGACATCGAAAAAGAAACCGTGGATTTTCGTCCCAATTACGACAACACCAAAAAGGAGCCGACGGTGATGCCTGCGGCGATTCCAAACCTTCTTTTGAACGGAACGCTCGGTATTGCTGTCGGTATGGCCTCGAACATCCCGCCGCACAATCTGCGCGAAGTGTGTGAGGCTGCAGTACATCTTATTGAAAACCCGGAAGCGACGACCGAGGATCTTTTGCAATTCGTGCAGGGTCCCGACTTTCCGACCGGCTGCATCGCATTCAACCAGCGTGACATCGCGCATGCTTACACGACAGGCCGCGGACCGGTCGTCGTCCGAGGCGACGCGGAAATCGTGGAAGGCAAAAAAGGTGATTATCAGATCGTCATCACGTCGATCCCGTTCCGAGTCAACAAAGCGGACCTTCTCACGAAGATCGCGGATTTGGTGCATGAGAAAAAACTCGAAGGCGTGCGCGACATCCGCGATGAGTCGACGAAAGACATCCGTGTGGTGATCGAGCTTAAGAACAATGCGAATGCGCAGACCGTCCTCAACTTTCTATATAAACACACGCAGCTTGAAGAAACCTTCCACTACAACGTCGTGGGGCTCGTCGACGGCGTACCGCAAACACTATCTCTCAAAGCACTTCTCGAATATTTCGTCGAATTTAGGAAAGAAGTCGTTACTAAGCGCACGAAATTCGACCTCGCGCAAGCGGAGGCACGCGAACATATATTGCTCGGGCTCAAGAAAGCACTCGATCACATCGACGAGATCATCAAACTCATCAAGAAGTCAAAAGATGTGGACGACGCGCGAGCGAGCCTCATGGCGAAATTCAAATTCTCCGAGCGTCAGGCAAATGCGATCCTCGAGATGCGCCTACAGAAACTCGCCGGCCTCGAGCGCAAGAAGATAGAGGACGAGCTCAAAGAAGTGCAGGCCCTTATCGCCGAGTTGACCGCGCTTTTGAAGAGCGAGAAAAAGCTCATGGAGACGATCAAGAAAGAGATTCGCGCAGTTATCGAAAAGTACGGAGACGACCGCCGCACGAAGATCGTGAAGCGCGGCGCGAAATTACTCTCTGCGGAAGACCTGGTCGCCGATGAGGACTTTGTGGTCGTGCTGACCCAAGGCGGCTACATCAAGCGAACAAACCCGAATGAATATCGCAGGCAGAAGCGAGGGGGAGTCGGCGTTGTCGATCTCGACACGAAAGAGGAAGATTTTGTTACGCAATTTTTGACTGCATCCGCACACTCCGATCTTCTCTTTTTCTCCGATCGCGGCAAGGTGTACCAGCTCAAGATGTACGAACTTCCGGAAGGCAGGCGCGCTACAAAAGGGAAATCGATTATGAACTTCCTCTCACTCGAGCAGGACGAACAGATCACCTCGATCCTTTCGATGCCGAAAGAAAAAAAACAAGTGGA
>Ga0196981_1000186_pt1 | contig 44248 bp, 84 predicted proteins | sample S3_2013CmetaG_FD_155462 | JGI IMG/M metagenome (GOLD analysis project Ga0196981, IMG submission 155462) | Soil microbial communities from Anza Borrego desert, Southern California, United States - S3_20-13C | ecosystem: Environmental > Terrestrial > Soil > Desert | place: USA: California... | reverse complement strand
CACAATCTCATTGGCGCAGGGAATAAGCGGGACATCGTTGTCATCACGAAGAGGCATCCAGCGGCGCTTGTACCAGATTTGGGCTGTTATTGCTTTTGCCGGGGTTGGTGAGAGCCTAATCCACTTGTAGAAGGGGGCGCGTTCGTTTGGAGCAAGCTTTGCTAAGACATTTGAGGTTGTGTCTTGCTCTCTAACCGTAACGACGCCCGAAAGGTCGGATAAGGTGCCATCTGAAGTTCCGGCTGAAACTATAAGCTCGGAGCCAGAATCATAGGTGTTTGTGGATGTAACCGCTGACGTGCCGTTAAGGGTCAGGTTTTCTGAAACAAGCATTCCGCTAACTTCGCCTGTAATACGAATAATTTTAGGGGTGACATCAGACACTGAGGTTGAGAGAACTTGAACCTGATCTGCTGTAGAAAGAAGAGCTGAGACTGATTTTGACCCAATGTCAACGTAGGTCTCAGGTGATCCTGTTTGGACATTTCCAGACACCTCAAGATTTATAGCGGTGAACCGGATATGGTCTTGAATAGACTTTTCGATTAACTCGGTTCCATTTGTCGTGTCCCAAATCTTAATGATTTGCTCAAGATCGTAACGGAGCGAGTAATCGCGGGTTGAGGCTGTGACGGAAAGATTGTAGGTACGTGTCAGCTCTCCCCAAGGAAAGCTCCTTAAGATCCTGTCGTATCGTGTGCGGACCCAATCTTTAACCTTGGGGAGAATGTCATTGGCATTGGACGTGCTAGTCGAGGTGTTTTGCACCATCGCCTGAGCACGTACACAGATGCGTTTTAGGGTGTCATTTGTCATTAATCAGCGAGAACAATCCCTACAAACTTCCCTGTTTTTGCGTTGTAAACTATGTCGCACAAAACTATCGGGTTATTTGTAGAGTCAAGAGTCTCAATGTGCGTTTCGAGGTTTGCGGCGACAACCGTAGGGTCGTAATCCTCGGTGATGTATTTTGTGATTGCGTAAGCCGCCATTAGGACACCGTAACCGTAGTCCAGGTAAACGTATTCCCGAACTGATCTTCAAATCGACCACTAATTGCGGTTGGGGTATCAACATCATCGACGGTCATGTGCACTGGCTTCCAGTACTGAATAGCACCAGAAACAGGGCACTCAGCCACAAATTCCCCAGCGAGCCCATATACAGCCGTAGCATCTTGAGCGTCAGCCGTAGGGCCAAAGGTGCGTCTATTGCCATTAGCGACTTCCGCGCCAGGCTGTGAAAGGCCTACCTGGGGCCGGAAAGTAATGCGCGAACCGTCTGTACAGGTGACTGAAGTTGCGTTGTTCTGGGCGTAAGTGACGGCTGAAGCGCCGCCATCGGTGAGTTCAAACGTGAAGGTTTGAGCGTTATTTACTTCGTGGGTAATGCCAAATCTGTCAGGATAAAGCCATTCTGCTGTGTCGATGGTAATAGTTTTAGTTGCCGTAAAGCACCTCCTGTGGTTTTCTTACTTGTGCGCGATGGGTGTCTGAGAACTTCTTACCCTCAGACCATACCTTGCCGCCGTCAGCATAAAATTTCTTTAGGCCAGCAGAGGTGATCTGCTTATGCTGTTCGGTTCTGGGGTAAGTGCCTCTTGGGTACACCTAAGCTCCTTTTTTAGTAATAACGCTTCTGGAATATTCCATGAACGTCATCAACGGCAGGGAATCTCTGTTCTAAGTTTCGCCTGCACATTATCGTTTGGAAGCCTAGGGATTCTAGGAGGGAGGTCAGTGCTCGCTTATTCCACATGACATTGTTGTATTCGGGTCGCCAGTGGACAAAAGCGGCGGAGGAACGCGTATAAACGAAATCAGTATCTGGTGTTGCTATGAAAAGAATCCCATCTTCGGGTAGCAAGGTAAAGCATTTTTTTAGAGTTTCCTTAGGATTTAAGAAACACTCAAGAACGCTATACATCCAGATTAGGTTGAACTTCTGGTCGCCAAAATCGTAGGTTTCAAAGTCGCCTTGAAAGTGTCTGGAGGAGGGTAGGTATTCAAGGTTCTTGTCGATGGAGTAAGTAACCCAGCCCCTGTCTTTAAAGGCTTCTACCTGCCTAAATGTAGGTGTGCCGACAACGAGGGCCTTTCGCCCGTAGGTCAGCTCTTCGATAAGTGGGGCATAAATTCTGACTGGGTATTGGGCGGCGAGCCTGTACTTTTCGCCAGGATCTGACTCTTTCTTGAGGTAAGCCGCGTCATAAACGCCTTCGGGCTTATCTTTCTGAAAAATGACTCCACACGCGCAGGAGTGCCATTTTGACTTCCTGCGGCTTTTGGCATCCTCCATGTAATACATGTGCTGACAGAAAGAAGTACAAATAGGGCACTCGGCAACCGATACTTTTAGATCTTCTTTAGTTTTTTCTGGAGTAGACATTTAAGACCTGGCTTAATACTCGTTTACAGGGTATGCCGTCTGCCATGCAGAGGCTTGCCCCGCCGTAGTCATCGTTTAAAGGACACTGAAGCCCCTTGTTATAAACGAGGAAAAAGCATGGGGAACACTCAGCGAGACTTGGGTCGGACTCTACCGAATAATCGTTTTCAAAGTGCTTGGTGATGCACTCAATCGTGTTGTGCCCCAAAATCCCAATCTTAGGGGTTGGGTAGCATCCGGAAGCATGCAAAAGGCCTGTGTCGGGCGAAATAACTAGGTTTACAACGCCTGTGAGGGCCATGCTTATACGCATTGGGGTTTTGCCTGACAAGTTTGTAATGCGCTCCATTTGGGGCTCTATCATTTGGGCCCTGGCGTCTCCAACGGTGATGATGTGCGCGTTTGGGATCTGGTCAAGGATTCGAGCGCAAAGCTCTTCGGTGTGAGGCCATGTCTTATTGGTTCCAGAACCGGACATGCCGATAAGGATGTTGAAAGCTTCTTTTTTTAGGTACTTTCTGGCTTCTTCTATTTCTGATTCTTCCAGGAAAAGCTCAGGCTTTAAATCGCGGCCCTGCCAGTCCTCTTTGGCCCACTCAAAGGTAAACTCATAGAAGTTTCTGTTAAACAACTTAAAACGTTCATTTTTCGGCAGTTTGTAGTTTGGGGAGCGTGGGTGCTGGGAAAGGGCCACTTCGATGCTTTCAGAGAAGTCGATTAACTTTTCGCACTTATACTTTTTTCTGAGCCACTCAAGATGGTCTCCAAGAATGTCCACTTTTACGGAATCTGTTGGCTCCTCAATCAAAGTTTTGATGTGCGGGTTATTCTTAAATATCTGCGCCCCTCGCTCGTTACATCTAAGAACAATTTCGTGCCCCTTGTTGTGCAGGTAGCGAAGAATGGGGGTAATTATGAGACAGTCTCCAAACGCCCCAGACCTATGAATTAGGAGCTTCACTTTAACTCCTTTTTGTAGGTCGAAAACTCAAGCTTTCCGTACACCTGCTGTTCGGCATCGAGAGGCAGTTGTTTCATAAGCTCTGCGTATTGCATGCCCGCCATCTTCTCAATCAAGATCCTTTGGTCGTTCTCGGGTGAGTACTTTCTTTCTTTCTGGATGCTGTCGGTGGTTACGGCGTGTTTATGTTTAACCTTGGACTTAACGCATAAGGCTACGTTCCAGCCGCTAAAGTTAGCGCGTATGCACATGTCATTATCCGAGCACCATATCTTCATTCGTCTGTCTAAAAGACCTATGTAGCGGATCATTTCGTGTCTTAGGAGTGCGGAGCAGAGTGGAATCCAGTGGGTGTAGATAACTTCGTTTGAAATATTCCCATCGGTGCAGACTTGGAATCCACGGATAAGATCGGCTCCGTAGAGTTCAATGCAGTGGGGCGCGTTTGTTTCGAGGATTCTGGCAGAACCTGCAATTCCCACAACTGGATTGGCTTCCATGAAATCGTAAAGAATTTTCAGGAAATCAGGCTCAGGCTCGGTGTCGTTATTTAATAGGTGGATGTAGTCAAAGTGATCTGAGCAGTGGAGAATGCCTTGATTAACTGCATTTGTGAATCCAGAGTTTTCCTCGATTCTTAGGGTTTCAGTGTGCGGGTCGTAATAGGGAGTCTCTGAGCCGTCATCTACAACGAGGATATGGTGGTCAATCCCGGCATTTTTACGGCAGTACTCAATACACTTTCTTGTGTATTCTTCCTTGCCGTACATTGGGATAATGACGCAGATCTTTTTCATATTTTCACTTTGATATGAAAGTGCTGAGGAGTTTCTGAGTAGACATCAAAATCCCTTTCGGATGATAGGATTTCGTAGCCTTTAGATTCGAGGTGCTCGCAAAGTGAGGTTATGTCCCAAATAATTCCGTATTTCCTGACATCCCAGTAGTGGAAGTCGTAAGGATTGGGCCAGGCGAAGAATGGGTCTGGGAGTGTAATAACTCCGTTTTCGTCGGGTTCATAGCTTGCAGGTTCCAAGACGTTTTCGGGGCGCGTGTAGAAGATGGCTTTACAGTTACAGAAGGAATACCCCATGTCAGGGTGAAGCTCTAGTTTGTCTCCTAGCTTGTAGGTGCCCTTCACAACTACCCGGTTTGCTCGTCCGCAGAGGGGACAATCTTGAATGAAGGATGGGTGAACGTCAGGCAAGGACTTGGCTATACTCAAGGGCTTCCTCAACCTTTTGCATGATTACGTTTTCGTCAAACCAAATACATTCGGGGTGCTTGTCTCGAATCGGGCACCCATAATAATCTCTTGGGTTTTTATGGCATGGAGAGCAGGGGACTGGAGCCTGTAGCCAATAGGCGTTCTTGGCGTACTTTATGTGGTTTTCCCAGGAGGCGGCGGTTAGGAGTTGTAAGGCGGGCGCGTCCCAGGAATGCGCGACGAGTATTAGGCCTGATTCAAGACTGATTGTAAGATCGACGTACTTACACTTTAAAGCTACTGATCGAAAGCCGTTTGTCTTACTCCCGACGTAAGAGATGACGCGCTCATGCTCAAAAACCTGCTCTTTACAAAACTCATCTCCTGTCAGGATGATTAGAACTTTTTGGTATTTTTCAAGGATCTTCCGGCAGACGCTTTCAGCCTGAATAAACTTCTTGTGAAGCGTGGAGCCTGAGAGATTGACCAAAATAACCTTTTCATACACTTCATGCTTTTTATCAATCCATTCCTGGCAAGATTTGTGCTCTTCGTTGGTGTAATAGAGTTGCCCTCGGTTTCCATAATAAGATTCAGGGAGTCCGGCCGCATCAGTCATAACATCGTAGTAGTTCTTTCCAAGGTTCTCTCTACGCCACCTATCGGAGGTGTAGTAACGCCAGTCATTCTCATTGGTGCAGTAGGCTTTTTCGATGGTGTTTGAGAAGTCGAATACTAAGTCATAAGTCTGGCGGGCCCACTCAAGATTCTTAACCATCCGGTTATGGGTAATTTTATTTACATCAAGAAAGATCAAATTATCTATGTAGGGGTTGCCTTCCAAAATGTGCATCCCGTGGTAGTTGGTTTCCCAGGTCAGGTGAGTCACGCCGTAATGTTCTTTAATGAGGCGCGGTAGGTGCGCGGCGTGGAGCAAATCGCCTGCTCCGCCAAGACGAGAGATAAAGCAGGTTTTCATACGATCTTAAACTCGGGGATAGGGACGAGGTGATAGGCTCCACGTTCTTTGTGGTGCGCGGTTTTTTCTATCAGCTCTTTGGCAAAGTTCCAGGCCAAAAGAAGGATAAAATCAGGATTCTCTTTATCGAAATGCGAGAAATCGACAATGGGTACATAGCTTCCGGGTGTCAACTTCCCTTGTTTTGCGGGCGTGTCATCCACGATGGAGTGGATATATTCTTTTGGTATGCCGCAGTAGTTTATAAGGCTGATGCCTTTGGCTGAGGCCCCATAACCCATCACTTTCTTATTTGATCGATAGAGAAGCTCCATGAGCGTTTGAAACTCGATCTTTGTCTTTTCGACTCTTTTGGCAAAAGCTCTGTAGATATTGATGTCATAAAAGCCTTCCTGATCTTCCTCGTCCAGAAACAGTTCAACGGAGTCTTCTAGTTGGTAAAAATCTTTGGATGCATAAATACGAATAGAACCGCCGTGAATAGGGTATTTCTCGACTCTGAAAATGGGGAGGGAACAGTCTTTAAAAAGCCTTACAAGAGGCTTGAGGAGAAAGTACGAAATATGCTCATGGTAGATGGTGTCGAACTCATTATTCTCAATGAGATTTGGAAGATATGGGACTTCTACTATAAAAACCCCATTGTCATCTAACATCCAATGAACTCCTCTTAAAAAGTCATGGAGATCATTTACGTGAGCGAAAACGTTTTGGGCCGTTACGATGCTTGCGCCCTGGCCTGCTTTATCCCCACGGGTAGACATTGCGATCTTTTCCGTAAAGAAAGAATTTACAACCGGAATCCCAAGCTCATCTCCAGGCTTTCCGTCTATCCATCCGTAGGGTTGCGCGGATAGGTTGGTTGCTGGCTCGAAACCCAAGAATCTTTTATAACCCGCCCTTTTAAATTCATTGAGTAGGCATCCGTCATTTGAAGCTATATCCACGACAAGCGGGTACTCGAACTGGAACTCGGCCTTTAGCTTAAGAGCCATCTGGTAGCAGTGGTCTTTGAACGTTTGAGAAATAGAGGAGTGGTAGGCGTATTCTTTGAACATAATGTCAGGGTCCACCACAACGCTTAGCTGCGAAAGAAAGCAGTTTTCGCAAATAAGAACTTCGAGACTAAATTTTCTAAGGTAGAGATTTACGCCTTCTTGGAGATCGTTTGCGAGAGGATGCGAGCCAAAATCGAGGTATCTTTCGAGGTTAGTGCTATTGCAGATTCTGCAAAAAATTACTTTTTTAAACATTCAACCTTTCTTTAAGGTTTTTTAATATGGGATGAGGTTTTTTAGGCCCCATCCCATATTTCTTACTTAGTTATCGCTAGAGTCGAACGCTTCACGATACTTGACTGTCGGTTTGACAGTAAGACCAGCCGCCGTCGAGAGGACAGAATAGAAATCTAATCTGCCGCCCGCCGCGATTGTGGTCTCCGTAACAGAACCGTCAATCGTAATACCTGCCGCATGTGTACCAACGAAAATGATGGTTCCAAGCGCCGCAGTGCCATTGGCTGAAGTAGCCGCAAGCACCCACTGCGAAGAACCACCCGTTCCGAGGGTCATATTCGACATGTTCCAATCGGTAACAGTGATGGGGTTCATCACTTTCACCGTATCAACCAGAGCCGTCGCACGAGTTCCAGCCGTCACAGTTTCAAAAGACAGCTGTTTGATAGACCCGTAAGACGGATCGCTATAGCTTCTGCCACCTTTAGACATTAGATTAGCTCTCCTTTCTTACAGGGAATCGACAACGATGATTCTAGTTTCACCATCCGCGCTGAAATCCCAGACCTGCTGGAATCCAAGGAGGGCGTACCAAGCGATGCCTTTGTCACGTCCGTAGTCCGTGGGGATCGCAACCCGGATTTCTTCTGGGAGCGCAATACCCTGGCGAACCGCATCCGCACCAAAGAACACAGCTTCACCATACAGACCATTCGATCCATCGGCATTTGAGAGGAAGTTCGTTTCCTCAACGAAACGGCACTTGTAGTACGAGCCGATTTCGCCGCGATAGAGCGGGGTCATAACGGTGTTCTGCGCTTTCGACTCGAAGAAGTCATAAAGACCCCGGATCGAGTTCGTGGAACCGATGCAGACATACTCATCGTTATCCCGGGTAGGGATATTCAGTCTTTTCATCTGATCCACGATGTCGCGGACGTTTTTGTCGGACATGTTGGCACCTGCCGTAGCAAGAGCAAGACCCGCAGTGCCGAACGTGGTTGTCGCCGTATTCGTGATCGTGGCGATGTAGTCGTTCGTCTTAAACTGCGTGGCCGCCGCAGAGTCCAGAACAACTTTCATATCGTTCATAAGAACGGTACGAACGGACTCCGAGACATCCATATCCGAAAGGTTCTCTAACTTCGCGGTGAACGGAATTGAGTTACCGTACTCCGTGATCGTCATCGTCCCTTGGGTGATCGTGAAATTACGCTTCGGGATGGTTTCCGTTTCAATAAGGGTGCCACCAGCGGTAGAGATGTTCGAGATTTTGTCAAAGAACACCTTGTTACCACGGTTTTTACCCGCGTAGCTCTCGTCATCACAGAACTGACGGAACCGTTGCATCGTCTGCGAACGGAACCGAAGCTGTTTAGAGAGAGAGTTATTGGTTAGGAAGCCACCCAAAGAATTAGTGGCAAATAACTGCTGTCCCACTTAAAGCTCCTTAGGTTTGAAGGCTTTTCGGGTGATACCGAAGTTTCCTTCTAGCTAAAATTTCTTCTTTCACCTTTTCGGCGTCTGATAGGTTTTTAGAGACCGTTCGTCCCGTTTCCTCAGCAGAGTCAGTCGATGGGTCTGCGAGAACCGCTTTCGGCTTCACTCTTGGAGTCGTGTCTAGGGTCTCAACGGTGTTACTGGGAGACTTCTTATGGAGGCCGTTTTCCATGATGTAGCGATAAGAGTCATGCACGGCTCTACGGAATCCCTGGATTCTGTCGGAGTCTGAATAAACCTCCCTAAGATCCGGGTCCATAAAAAGCTTCATGGCCTCTCTGTAGAGAAGTCCATTTTGGTTGGCGAGATTGAGATCAGGTTCGGGAGATTCGTAATCCCGATTAAGTGCAATCCAATCGGCTTGTTGCTTTGCAGTGACTTCGGTCGTTTGGCGCGCCCGAGCTTCCTGCTCCTCTTTAACAGCCTTAATTGCGGCCTCTTTCTCAAGTTTCACGAGATAGCGCATTGCGGCAACTTCGTTTTTAACGTCGCCTTCTTCCCGGCACTTGATAATGTAAGCCTCACACTGTTCGATGGTGGGCTCGACATTCTTTGTTTCGGCCTCTGGCTTAGAGTTGCGTAAGGCTTGAAGCTCGGCTTCCTTTTCAGCAAGCTGTTCTTCAAGGGTCTTACGCTTTGCAACTTCCTTGTCGATGCGCTTCTGGATGCGCTCTTTGACCTTCTCCGCGATAGCCAGATCTGAGGTTTCTACAGGCTTTTCCTGCTTAGACTCTTCTTCTTTCTTAGCCTCTACAGGAACTTCCTCTTTAACCTCTTTGCTTGGCTTCTCGTTTTCTTCAATCACGCGCTCTTCAATGGACTTTCTGATCGCGTCACGGCTGTTAATTGCCTCACTACCAGGAGTGGATTCGGGCGTTTCCGTCAAAACATCAGGAATTGCCTCAGGACTCTCGCTGACTACCTTTGCTTCATTTGTCATTTCTTCTCCCAGCGTTTATAGTTCGCAGAAACTATTTCTCGAGATTAACGTCTTCGGAGACGTTGGTTGAATTGGCTGAGATGCTCTCAGCGTTACCGATACATTCGACTTTCAGTGATTCTGTGCGATTGACGTTCGTAATCTTTCCGCCGACGAAATTAATCTGTAAATTTCCAAACTTAGATTCCCTGATCCAGCGTTCAATTTCCTGTGTAAGCTTTCTCGGAATCATTTAAATCCCAGATCTTTCTTGAACTCCTTGACGAACTCTTTGAGGCCCTTTTCGCCAAACTCTTTATTGATTCTTTGAAGCATGGCTTCTTTTCTGTTGGGCGTATAAACGCTAGGGTTCTTCTTTTCACGCTTCATTATTTTTCTAGCGAACTCGTATTCTTCAGTTTGTCTCGTCATTGGCGTCATCCAAGAATGGGTTAATTACTTCGATGCCTTTTTCTGCCTGTTCTTCTTTTTGCCTTTTTTCAAGGTTATTGGCGAAAACGATAAAGTCGTGAATCCGGTTGTGAAAGTCCTCAAGTGCCATCTGGTAGCCCGCAAGTAAGTCGCGGTTGGATTCAGGCTTTAACGTCAGGTCGCCCTTATAAAAACGGCCATTGGTGAATCGACCTGAAACACTTGCCTTGCACTCTTCAAGGAGCGGGTAGTAAATCTCGTGGTAAAAAACTGAACTAAAAAAATCTTGGACCAAATCTCTGTTGTATCGAATCTGTTCTTCTGGAGATCTTTCTACCTCTTGTGAGGTTGTCTCTTCAGCCCGCTTTTTTAATCCGGCTTGCGCCTTTTTGACCTTGTGCACCTTGCGAGTTTTGCGCTTTGATGCCATTCTTTAATGCCTCCGATTGGATGTGCATGTTTGCGTGTTTCTCAAGCAGGGCGGCGAAGTTTGGATCTGCCTGTAGCTTTGCCTGACCCACCTGGGTGTTCATAAACTCTTCGATAACTTGTAAGTGAACCGCGTCATTGTCATCAGGGTGAACGGGCACATCGAACCCGTTCATGTTTCTGATGATTTCGGATTGCTGTTCTTCTATTTCAGAAAGCTGGACATCCTCTGGGGAGGTGATGAAGCGAGAGGGGGACTCGACATCAGGGTCCTTGTCGAGGATGTCCGAAAGCATGTTGTAGATATTGGTTGGAGTGACCACGCCAAGAGGAAGGCCTATCTGCGCTAACGTTTGGAGCCTTACCTGGGCGCGTTGCATCTGAAGATCGTTGTCGGTAGCGTCGAGTGAGCCAACCCACGCAACGCTAACCTTGACGAGAAAGTCTTCTGGGGCAAGCATGACGCCCGCAACCTTGCGTGGAGTCTGGACCCCTTGCTTTAGGATGAGGTAGAGGTGGTTTGCGACTTCGCTTAGAGTGTCAAGGAATAGGGCGATATCCATATTCACCTGACGGGTTGAGGCTTGGTTTATGGCCTGAATTTCAGTAGCAGTGCGACTCCCGCCAGGGTTAACAGCGTTGCGATTACTAAAATCAGTGATAGAGAGATACTCTTCCGCATAGGCCTTGGCCTGCTGCTCCAGCCGTTCGCTTGAGACATCCGCTGTGACTCCCTTGTTAATCTGTTCAATCTCTCCTGCTTCAGCTTGGACAACTTGACCCGGGCGCATTCTAATTTCATCGCCTGACCAGCCGAGCTGTTTGGATACACGCCACATTGGGGCGTTGTTGTATTCGTCTCGGATGAGACGAGTGTTGTACATTTTTTCGATTGTTTGGTGCAGGCCCCTGATTTTTTCCGGCACCCCGCGTGAGGCGTACCAGCGGGTGTTTTTGAGCTCGTAGTCGTGTTTGACGTAGGTCCACATTCCGTGGTCGTATGGGTGTTCGATGTCTTGAAGGACTTTGATGTCGTTTGTCGTTTCGCCGTCTTCTTTTTCAATCTGTCCTCCATCACCCGATTCTTCAATCCACGTAAAAACCCATTTTTTTCCTTCATACCAAGTCTGGCATTCCCGAACGTTGAAGAGCTCGCTTCTAGAAGAGAGGGTGGACACCCCTTCCGAATTAGACCAGGAATTATTTGTAACCGAATTATCGGAGGTTCCTGCATCCGGATCTAGGGCATCCACCACAGATTTGTCGTAAATCCCTTTGTCGGCTTTGTCTCTTAATTCCTGGTAGGTCATCCACATGTCATGGGTGATGCGTGGAAGCCTTTGGGTCTCCGTACCAGTGGAGGGGACAATGATACGGAGACCTCTCTCGGGGAGCACGGTGGGCTCGGTGTAGGCGGTCTTTTTGGTGAACTTGATTATTTTCTTGCCAGCTTTTATCTGCTCAATGGCTTTGTCGATTTGCTTAAGATCGTCTTTGTCATCAAGGTCCATTTCGTGACGATTGGCGATAACGATGCGAAGCTCATCTTTTTTGAGCGTCTTTAACTGTTTTTTCTGCTCATCTGTGAAGTTATCCATATCAACTTCGACGTTTGAGGTTTTTGTGTAGAACTTTTCGATGATCTTAAAAATCGCCTGGCCGTTTTCGAGAAAGTAGTCAACGAAGAGGGTGACTTTCTTGGTCCACTGGAAGTCGCGCTTACGGATTAGGTTATTGAGGGCGCGTTCTATCTTCTCGGCGGAGGCTTTTGTTTCGGGGGTGTTTACTTCGTCATCGTCTAGGGTCACGATGATTTGCTTACGCATGAGTGTCGCAACGGACACAAACATGCTTTTAAGCTTTGTGATGAATTTGTCTGTGATTGGAATCGGGACTTCTGCGGCACCTGGGTAGGGGCGGTTAGTTCTGCGTCTTAAACCTAAACGCGAGTTGTGGGCGACAACTTGCTTATCTTTCCATACCTGCCTGTCTTGATCGTCCTGTCGGACTTTCGCGGCAAGCTTTTTGATGAACGCTTTTTTCTTTTCTTCTCTGTATTCCATACGCTCCTAAAGGTGTCCCGATAGCAAAAAAAATAGGCAGACACGGGTTTTAAACCGCACCTGCCTAGCTAGGCTTTTAATGCTATCGGGGGTCACAAGGGCCGTTGCAACGGCGGATCTTATGACTTAAAACTTATTGCTTCGCGCTCTTTCTCTCCAGCTCATTCAAAAAATGTCTGTAGGTATGAAAAACGTCAAGCAAAAATTCTCTTTCGGCCTTAAGTTCAATCATATATTCATTGGAGGACTCTACAAGGTCAAGCAGATTAGAGAGTTTTTGGCGCTGTTTAGTTATCAAGGGTATCTTGCCAGTCGCCGTACTCTTCGCCGCTCCGGACCCCTTGGAGATCCCGAAAACCCGGGCCTTGACGGAAAGCGTCGATGGATAAAACTTCGCGTAGAGAGTGGGTGTATTTAAGCCCTTCTACCGCCAAAACCCAGGCATCAGCGCGGTCAGGGGAGGAGCCGACGGCCGCCTTAATCTCCTCTTTGGGCGAAATGTAGATTCTGCCATTGTCTGTTTTGTACTTAGTGGCGTTTAACTGCTTCATGAGCGTGTAGTCATCATCGACTTGAACATTGCCGGACTTCATCTGCTGGGCGGCCTGGTGGTAGACCTCATCGCGCCTGTTGTAGTACTTAACGGGGTCTTTGGCCTTCTCTGAGGACTTAAAGGCGATGATCTTAACGTTTCTTTCATTCTTGCCGAGTAGGTTCGTGACTATCCCGATAACACCGGAACCAATAGCGTCTGCGATAAAAACCTGGGCCTTGTGCTTATTGATGAGGCTCACACTCTCTGCGGCAAGCTCCATGTCGTTTGATTTTGCGATGAACTTGCGCTCTACGATGTTTCCGTTATTTGAGACGTAAAAGACCGCCTCATCATCTCCTTCGCCTGCGGGGTCGAGTGCGACGACTTTCCGGTCCGGGCTCATTAGAGGCTCATTTTTAACCGCGCCTTTAAGCTCTGAGAACTCGAAAAGCACCCCTTCCTCTGAGCCCTCGTAGTTAATGTCCAGTTCCTGCGCGATTTCAACGGCGTCGTTATTTCTGCGCTTACACTCGTTGTCGTACCAGGCCTTGTCTTTCTCTGGATGAAGTGTCCAGTGAAGAGACCTCACGTCAATAGAGCCTGAGTGTCTTAATTTCGCAAACTGGTTATTGAACCCGTATGGGGTAGAGACCACAATCCGGCAGTTAGTGGAGTCGGCAGAAGCACGCCACGCAGCTTGATCGCACTCCCAGAAGGCAAATTCGTCAAAAAAGATAGCTCTACGCCTACCGCCTCTAGAGAAGTTATTGTTCGTGGCTTCTCCCGTAATGGTGCTTTTGGTCTCAGGGTTCACGATCTTTAGGTAATTGGAGTGGGTTTTAAAATCGAAGCCTTTGGGCCTTAACCAAACAGGCTCGTTTCGGATAAGAAAGCGCACCTTCTCAAGAAGGGTGTCCATATTGCCCATAACGTCGATGTACTGCTCTTTACGGCTTCCTACTAAGAAATCCGATCCCTCGTCTCCAAACTGCCATAACCACGTAAAGGCCAGAAGAACGCACCACGTAACCCCCATGTCCCTTGACTTATCAATGAGAAGATCCTTTTGGCCTCTAATGTGGTCTACGAGGTCGAGAATGAGTTTGTCTTCGTACTCATACGTGATGAATGGAATCACGGATGGGGTTTTCCTCGGATTGTAGGTTGAGCAGAAGGTGTTGACCCAATAAAGAACATCTTTTCGGCACATTGCGATTTGTATGGCCTGGAGCTCTGGTTTATTCAGGGCATGGTATAGAACCTTCGTTCTATACAAAACATTCGCGTACGGGTCTTTATTTACAGTTGCGGGGGCATCTGGAGATGGGGATGAGACTGGATTGACTTCTTGTTTGATATTCACTTCCATGTTAATAGAGAAAATAGAGGAATATTAAAAAAATTATATAAAAGTTGGGAGAGAGCATTATCAGTAATCACCCACCCCCGCCTCTAGGGGGGTACCCGTCCCCTTGGTGTGGTTCTCTCCCATAATCCATTCGCTTAACAATCACCAACACTTAGTTATTTCCTACCATTAGTTGTGGTTTGTGACATGTATTCTATTAACATGTAAGGCCCTCTAGCATAATAGCTTACATAAGTATACTTTGAGGACATTAGAAATCTAAGTATTTGGAGTTCCTTCGATTAGTTTCCTGGTCATTTCCCATAGCTCCGATTGGCTTTTACCATCGATTTGCAGGGCGTTTATCTGCACATTGATGGTTTGAGATGGTCTAGGGTCATTCTCGGGCTCTAATTCCTTCCTTTGGGCCTCTAAAACGGCTACAAGATCCTTTGCATCCTTGGGCGCAAGGTTCTTTGGGGCCATCTGTTCCAGCTTCTTCAGCCTGTTGATCCGTCGAACCTTTTCTACCTCTTTGTCTAACTTAACAAGAGCCTTATTCTTCCCAATGATTTGCCATACTCTAACTTGTGAGATTCCATGCTCGTTAGCAATGTCCATAATCTTATCGCCCTTGCAATACCTCTCTAATATCCTCTTATTCCTCTCTATAGTGCTTCCTATAGCAGATACTTTAGGTTCTTTTGGGTGCGCGATTTCGGGTATTTGGTTGATTGCTTCTTGAATCGGTTCGGGGATTATGGGCTCTTCCATTACTTACATTGTTTATTCCTCTCTTAGTATAAGGTCAAGCTTTTAGGGGCGCAAAAGTCTTAGGGAGGCGCTCTTTTATCAAAACCGCGCCAAAGGCCTAGGTGGAATTAGGACAGAAAATAGTGGAAATAAGACATTGACTGTTTGTGTGTGTGTGCTATAATTTACTCAACAAAGGGGGAATAATGGGCGTAGTTGTTCATCCAATTAAATCAAAGCATCCTGAAGTAAAAGGGATCTTTGTTGGTGGGTGCGTAGAGCGCGGCGAAGGCTCACGCTTTCGGGCAAAGGCTCACTCACACATTAAAGGCCATTACAAAGGTTGGATTTGCTTCTTATCAGAACGCCGCTTAGATTCAAATGAGCTAATGTTGCATGAGGTTGCGCACGTTATTTCTGAGAGTGGGCATGATGATAAATGGCGCGAAACTGTCCTTCGCATTGGCGGTACACTTGATGCTGTTCCGGGATTGCTAAAGAGCTACCATAAAAGGACGCGCTTGAAAAATGTTGACACTCACACGCAAACAAGCTAAAATGTCGGGCATGAAACCACAATGCCCAGAATGTAAATGTGAAACAGTGTATTACAGGATTAAGTCGAAAACATTCATGTGTCGTCGTTGTGGGCATGAATGGGCGAAAGAGACAGAGAAGTCTAAGTAGTTTTTTTGTGTCTCTTGTTGACACACACACAATATAAACAGCGCGAATAGCGCGGAAAGAGGGGAGAGGATGCACATTATATATACCGAAGACGGCGATCGTATTAGATCTGAAAATATTGAATATTGTCAGGAGAACGACAAATCGCGCTTTGATGGTGTCCGACGATTCTACAGATTCTATAATTGCACGCTTCAAAAAATGGATGAAATAGACTTGATTGACGTTAAAGACATTAGACTTTAACCCTACTGACGAGCCGGTGGGCCGGCGAAACGCTCGAAAGAGCGTCTAGGGATAACAAAGGGGGGATAAGATGATCTGTTACACGGCAATGAAGCACGAGCAAGGAAAAGCACTAGAGCAACACCATTTCAAAGCCCCTAACGATTATGCGGCTTTGGAGTATGTCGAACAGAATTTAGTCGGTAAATGGACTCTTTGGGTAATTCCGGTCAAGTAACCTATAACCTTTATTGGAGGGGCGCGAAAGCGCATAAAAAAAGCCCGATCAGCGCGCTAACGCTGTCGGGGTAGTAGCAGTCAACCTAAAGAGGAGATTGACCCATGAAAAAGAATACCAAAGTCGTAACTAAATTGGAAGTCAGCACAGAAAACGATCTGGAGAAATTCGTTTTTAATTGGCTGAATGAAAAGGCCACTGATTATGATAGCGGTATCAAGGGCGTTCTTGAGGACTTGTTTCATGGCGGGTGCGCGTCCGGTTTTGTAAGTGATCTTATCTACTACTCCGACACGATAGCCTTCTATAGAGACCATAAAGACGATATATGGGATTTGGCAATCGAACAGGCCGAAGAAGTTGGGCATAAGAACGTATTTGAAATGCTTGCCATTCTTAACGGGACCGAGAATGTAGGCGGGACCGATCAGTTTGAAAACCTTATGGCGTGGTACGCGTTCGAGGAAACAGCTAGACGGCTAGCTGATCGGGCAGGGATTGAAGTTTAAAGCACTAAGGAGGATACGCTAATGGAGACTAAACAGAGTGGTGCGCGACATACGCCTGGACCGTGGGAAGTCTATTATTTCGAGCGTTCACATGAAGCTGACGAGTGCAAAGGTGTCGGCGTTAGATCAAAAGATAGTGGGGAGACTATCTGCAACAATGAAACTTATTATCCTCATGCGCTAGACGAAAAAAATGCCGCTCTAATCGCCGCCGCGCCGGAGCTTTTGGAGGCTCTTATCCTATCGCACGATCCTGAAGAGTGCGCAAAAGGACGTACCGAAGAGGGTGAGAGCTGTTTTCAATGTGGTGTAATAGCCAAAGCCGAGGGCCGCAATGTCTAGGACTGAGCAGGTTGACAGGCTATGGAGGGAGTACCAAACTAACGTGATAGAGGACTGGTCAGATTTTGTGTGCGCGTTGAGGGAGTTAAATCGCAATGCTTGATTTTGTTATCGGTAGTGTTGTTGGATGGTGCGTTGGATGGTTTACACGCTCGATGAAACATACGCATTACTGGCAAGAGGGGCAAAGCCATACGCCAAGTCTAAGAGCCTGGTATTGCAATACTTGTTCTGAAAGAGTTTACACAAAGCGTTATTAACAGTGCGCTCCGCGCGGGTAAAGAAAAGGGGGAATAGATGATCTGGACACGATTCGAGACTCCAATAACAAAGATTCTCTCGATTGATGCCGAAGGCTGGGCGAAAGTCATAGCTGATGATGGGCGAGAGCGAGAATGGCACGTTTCAGAATTAAGAGCTGATGGCGGCGTAAAAGAAATCTATGATTCAGCGGAAAAGGTGTACTCAAAATGAAGTGTCTTAATTGTCCTAACGAAATATTTGCATCACGCAAAGACTGGTACGAACACCTAGCCTTTTGTGGTGCTTTAACGATAGATGGGGCGCAAACCGCGCCTAAAGGAGATAAATAAATGCCTTGTAATTCTGATTATTTACAAGCTAACGGCCTAGAAATTGAACTGAGCCGTGTTTACCAGCTACTCGATGAGCTTGAAGGCAAGAATATAGACAAAAAAGCATGGGATGGCTATGACAATAGAGCCTATTGCAGAGCTAATAAGGAAACTCTAGATACCAAAGTATCAGAGCTATGTGTCAAACTCCAAAGCATTAATGTAAAAAACTGCTCTCTTGAAATGCAGCTATGGTGGCGCAATCACCAGGAAGCTGATGCCAATAGAAAAGAAAATGAGCGGCTACGCAAGGAAATGGAAGAGAAAACAGAAAGAGACGAGCTTGCAAGGTTAAAAGCTAAGTATGAGCCTAAAGGAGAATGAGGGTGCGCGAACATACTGCTACACCGTGGAAGCTGTTAATGACAATGTGGAAAGATGAATCGAACGAAAAAGTCTATGCGGTTTATTCCGAACAAGGTCATATTATCGCTGACTGTGGTGTTGAATGGGGAACAATCGCTGATGATAAGGACTTAATTAACGCAAACGCCGCATACATCGTCAAAGCGGTGAATAATCATGAGGCGCTGTTAGAGGCGTGTAAAGAGGCGCTATTACAATTAGAAGATCGCTACGACTATTCAAAGCATCCGTCCGAAGGGTGCGAAGAATCCCCGTTTAATGGTGCTGGGAATTTGATTCATCAGCTTAAACAGGCTATCACTAAGGCAGAGGGTTAAATCATGGGTGCGCGGAAACCAAAGTTTAAGATAGGGGATATTGTAATAATGAATGACGAGTTTCACTTTAATCCGTCACATAAAGCGGTATCAATAGGACGGATTGAATCGATTCATATTAAGTTTGAGGAGTTTTTTGGCGTTCCACCAGGAATTGTTTATTCAGTCAGCGGCTTCTCTCTAATGCCAAAAGAAGAGGATTTAGAACTATTCGAAGGATTCAAGACACGCACAAAGGAGGGTGTTTAGGTGGGTGCGCCTTCAAAGAAAGAATTAATAGGATGGACAACTGAATCAGCTTGGCTAGATAAAGATTATCCATGCCCAGGCGGAGCAATAGAAATGCTTGGAGCTTTCACACAGAAAGAAGGATTTTGGTTGCCTCAAGAAAGAGCTATTAAAATCCGTATCACCATTGAAGTAATTGAGCCTCACACAAAAGAGTCTATTTAGGGTGCGCAAAAGGTCAGGAAAAAGGGGAATCTGGTCATTCACAAATTTAGCTTGAAATCCTACAATGAGCGACTATAATATTATGAATATTCTTTCCGGCACAATCCGCGTCAAGCGGGTCAGCCGTTCTGGTGCGATTGTTGGCGCAATGCCAATGGCTAGAGCGGAGAATCTGATTACCTATGGACACAACACTCAAAGACTATCTAACGGTTTCAGAGATTGCCGCGCTTCATGGAAAAACGCGGCAAGCGATTCTCTATCTCGTCAAGACGCGCAAGGTGGATTACAAACTGGCCGGGAAAACTATTCTTGTTCCACGCGAAGAGATAGAGAAGTTAATCTAAGATTTTTTTTGCCCTCTCTTTTGTCGCATGACAAAGAAACCTTTCATGCTTTAACTTTCAACGCCTCAAGAACACGGACTTATATCTATTCATAAACTACGAGGCGAATTTAGCAAGGTAAAGTGAAGCTGGAGGTAAATGAAAACATGCTACTCATAAGAGGGCCAATTGTCAAAAAATGGCTCAAATTGACTCGCAACAATCAGAAATACTTGGCTGAGAAGTACGGCGTAAAGCCATCCTACATCAGCCAAATTATTCATAACCAGTGTAATATCTCCGGCAACTTTGTCGGCTTCATCGTGAACGAAACAAAGATGCGCTATGAAGATTTATTTTTGTACGTTCCGGTCAAGGATGAGAGGAAATTTCTTGGCGAGGAAATTTGGTGCGAAGATCAATTCATGGATCGAGATTGTTATACGCATTTTATCAAAAATAAATTAAAAGAAATTAATGTTGACAATCTACCGGAAAAGGTTTAGAAAGAGACTTATGATTTTAGCACGGTCTAGTAACCCACAAAAAAATCGAGCCAATCATGGAAAACCCTCGCCGCAAGGCGTCGGGCACCTAGACCGTGCGTCCATGGTTGGCTTCTTTTTTGCTTCTGAATCATCCCGCCTGAATACGTCCTGTTAGCGGCCCCTATGGGCAACCTGACATAACGTACATTAGGCGTGTTAAAAAGTTAGGTCAGATTAGACTATAAAGTCTCTTAAGACCTAGCTGGATTCAGAAGCATTGAGAAAGGGGCTCAATGCGACTGAAATACGCTTGGTTAGGCTTAGTTGCGCTTAGTTTGTGCGCGAATGTAGAGGCGAGGACTTTAACTGCCTCTTACTACACTTATGAGTCATGTAGGCGCGAGGGGACTTCTGGCGTCTATACGGCCTCTGGCGAACGCTTCAACGAGAACGATCTTACCTGCGCCCTTCCTTCCCGCCACTTCGGCGGTATCTACCGAGTAACTAACCTTAAGAATAAAAAGTCAGTCTTGGTGCGCCATAACGACCTTGGCCCTGCCCGGCGGCTTGTTGCCAAGGGCCGCGCTGTGGACCTTTCTAAGGCCGCCTTTTCCCGTATTGCCAACTTAAAAGACGGCATCATTCCTATCTCCATTGAGCGTGTCAAATGAAAGCCTTCCTCTATTACTACTGCGAGTCATGCCGGGAATCCTTCATCCATAAGCCCAAGTGGTACTCGCTTCTGCCTGAGATTTTATGGTTTGAAAAGACGGTGGCGTATCACCTTGCCGAACACTTAAGACAGGAGATTGAAAATGTACTTACAAAATGAGCTTGAGAAAGAACTTTCTTCCAAGTGGGGCGCGTGGAAAGAGACTCTTGAACAGATTAAGGGTGCGCCGCTGACACCGTTTGAACATGAGTTTTGCCGGGCGTCTTATGTCTCAGGCTACGTTGACAGCGTTAAGAACATGAACGCTCAATTTGAACGGTGCCTCAATGATTAACTTTGCGCCCAAAAGAGATTTTGGGGATTGGCTCATTGATCTTGATGAGGAAACAAAGGATGGGCTTTTAGAGTGTTTCTTGGTGCGCCACTCTAGCGCGTGGGAGCGGATTTGTAACTACGCCGAAAGTGGTTTTGTGCGCCTTCCTCTTTGTCCTGAAGAGTGCGGCGATGCGGCCTGGAATTACGTCAGGGGCGTGATGAATAAAGACGTTCCAGAGTTATACGACATACAACTGGATTTCCAGGACTATCTGGCCGAGGACTTTAATTCCATCGGCCCAGATTACGAAGAGGATTTTAAGGGGGGCATGTGAAACGAACACTAGAGCTTAATTACGGACGGTCTTTAAAGTTCAACAAAGGCAACTACGAGCAAGATGCCCCTATGTGGCATGAGAAGGTCACGCTTGAGCTAAACGGCGAGACGCCTGCCGAAGTTCTAGAAATCGAAAAGCGTGAGTATGACGCTTTAAAGGCGCGTATAGACGAAAGGGCTGATGCCGAGTGGGGCAAAATCAAGGCGTCTTTAGCGGATCTCAGGGTGCGCCAAAAAGACGGCAAAAACTACCCTTCCGTAACCTCCATCATTAATCCAGAGCCTTATACGGGCGATCCTGAGTATGGGCTTCGTGGCACCGAGGTTGAACGGCTCATCAATGTCTTTATTGATTCGGGTAAATGGGAGAAGCCTACCGTTTCACTTAAAAACTTGAAGTTCGAGGATGTGAGATACAAAGAGTTTTTTGAAAAGTTCGGCAAGCGTATTGATTTTGCTTCGTGCGAACGCCAAAGGGAAGTCTTTAACGAACGCTATATGTATTCTGGCGCGATTGACATTATTTGCGCCGTCGATGGCAAACCGACCTTAGCCGATTGGAAAACAGGCTCTTGGAAGTGGCGGCAGTTAATCGCTTATCAGAAGTGCGACATCAAAGTCGATCAGCTTGCAATTTTCGATCTTAAAAAGTGCGTCCTCGAAGTTCTCGATCTTAAATCCGATAACTTCCAGCTTGGTTGGGAGGCGTTTCTTTTGGATCGGGGCGCGTTTAAGGCGAGGTTCGGCCTCTAATGGAACCGACATACAAAGAGTGGGAAATGATGTCTTACTGGCAAACAGAAGAAAAGGGGGATGTATGAAACGAGTCAGACCGTCAAAGAAAGTTCTTTATATGCGTGAGTACATGAGGCGCAAGAAACTTGGCACCTCGAATATTAAGGTTGTGGCTGAAATCAAGTCACCAATTAACGGCTATGTGCCCGTCACAGTCGGCAAAACAAAGATCATGGTCAACTCGCACATCACACAACCCGTTTACATCGGATAAGGAGAGAAAATGTCTATCGTCAAATTCGGAAAGTACAAGGGCAAAGATATGTCGGAGTGCCCGACGGACTATCTATTCTGGCTCGTCCAAAACACCGATGTCCACGATCCTAAATGGGGCGCGTCTAATCAAAAGATCGTGGATGAAGCGAACGCGATTATCAATTCGCGCTCTGATAAAGGGGTAAAGCAGGCTCTTAAGGAGTCCGGTGGGGTGCCTGCGGCAAAGAGAATCTTAGGTGCCACGGAAGTTAAGTTGCCTACGGCCCCAACGGTGACTCTAAACGGCAATGGCTCAAATTTAGATCTCCAACTCACGGCTATTGCCTCCGCCCTATCTAGGATCGGCTTAGAACTTAAGGCGATGAGGGAAACTTGGGAGGCTAAATTCGGGAGCACTCGTTATGAAGAAAACGTTGGCTGACAAGGTTTTCGAGGTGCGCGAATCTAAGAAGTTTGACTCTTTGAGTGCGCGAGACCGGAGCTTTATCGGTTATCTCATGGAGTACATGGACGGCTACTACGACAAGAGCGATCCGAAGTCTCTCAGAGAAATCAAGCTTATTGATCTTATTTCCTGGGAGGAGATTCAACGCCTGCAAGCCATATACACGGAGGTGTTCGGTGACACAGAAGCAGAAGTTGCTTGATCTTCTCTTTGATCGTAAGCCTCACTCAAACTTCGAGATTCACGAAAAGACCGGAATGATCCGGTACGCCGCTAGGATCTCAGAGCTTAAACAAAAGGGCTACCAGATTGAAAGCTTCCAGGACAAGGAGGACCACAGGAAGCATTGGTATCAGCTTGTACCGCAAGAACGTCAGCTTTCGCTGTTTTAAGATTTTTTTTGCTCCTTAAATTTAAACAATTTTTTTAAGAAGGCTAACTAGTGTACGAATCCGATTTGAAGCGGTTGAACCAAAGAAAAAGAAAGAGGAGATTAGACGCCGCCAGGAAGAAAGGCTCTCACACTAAAGAGCAGTGGGAAGCCCTGAAAGCCGAGTTCGGGCGGTGCGTTCGCTGTGGCACCGACGAATACTTCTTATTCAAAGATCACATAATTCCAATTTATCAGGGGGGTAGTGACGGAGTAGATAACCTGCAACCGTTGTGCGCGTTCTGCAATACGAGTAAAGGTGCTGAAAACTTTAACTGGGCTGAATATCGGAGAGCGCACGGATGGCATGGATTGAATCTCATCAAAGCCTAGAAGAACATCCAAAACTGGTAAGGATTTGCGCTTTAACTAATTGGAACCAGGACGAGGCAATAGGGAAGTTAATGAGGCTTTGGTGGTGGGCGCTACAGTACGCAGAGGACGGCGATCTAAGCCGTTTTAGCCCAGATCAGTATCTTTCAAGGCTTGATAAAAACATCCCGCCGGACACCCTTTTGGAGCATTTAAAGGCCGCTTATCTCATCACCAAAAACGGCTTAATTCACGATTGGGTTGATTACGCAGGCAAGTACCTCATCAAAAAATATTCTTCGCACTACAAAAAAAAGCTGAAAATGATCTGGGCAAAACATGGACGTAAGTATGGGCAAACACAAGAACATACGAAAAGAGGAGATTGGCGACCTAATGGCGACCTAAAGGCGACCCTACATAACCTAACCTTACCTAACCTAACCAAACCAAAAGAACACCCCCCTACCCCCCAAGGGTTTGAGAGTTTTTGGTCTTCGTACCCAAAGCGTAAAAGCAAAGGCCAGGCCGAGAAAGCCTGGAGAGCCATAGCCCCGAACGAGCAGCTCCAAGACCGCATTCTACGTGCGGTAGAGCAGGCCAAGACTTCGGCGGAGTGGCTACGAGACGGCGGTAGGTTTATCCCCTACCCCGCGACCTGGCTTAACGCGAAAGGTTGGGAGGACGAGGGGGGCGGCCCGTCAAATCTCACAGGAGCGGCGGCAATTCTCGCCCGAATGGAGGCCAAAAATGCTCGTCATGCCTGAAGCAAAAACCGAGATCGCAAAACTCTGCACCAAGCAACTCGACCTGTTTCTCAAGGGCAAAATCACGGAGGCCGAGCTAAACCGAGAAATGGCTTACATGCTTCTCCAGGACGAGGTTTTTTGCGAGGTTGTACCTGAGTACAAGCCTACTCGACCTACGGCGATGGATGGGTATGACAGGCTGAGTCAGGAGCAGAAGCTAAAAATCGGCAATGATGAGGCGATTTCGGCGTATTTCAAGGCCTGCCGCCAAGCTGAGAACTCAAACGCCGCAAAGATCCACTGGCTGAAAGACGCCAAGAAAGACATACCCGAGGGCGACTTTTTGTCGCACCAAAAAATAAACGAAAGACTAAGACAATTCGAGGGGTGCGCGTGAAGCGGTTTAATTGCAAGCGTCTGAAAGATGCCAGAGCAACCCTTGGTTGGAGCCAGGAAAAGACAGTCCTAGAGCTTTACAGCGAGGGGCTTGAGTTATCCAGGCAGACATGGATTCGGTACGAAGGTGGAGAAACCGAGCCTGATATCGGCGAGATGCTGATTATTGCAAGGGTTCTAAAACAGCCTCTAGACTTCTTTTTGTCGCCAAGTCTGATAGAACGATCGTTCCAGACGAGAAAGGGGCCTAGAAATGGCTCTAATGCGTAAAAAAGGGCATCCTGGGGGCGCGATTAAGAAAAGAAAGCCTCTCAAAAAGAAAAGATCGAGAAAATCGCTCCTCGATCAGGCCCTAAAAGCCGCAGAGGAAGCATGGAAACAGGCAATTTATAGGCGCGATAAGGGGATCTGCCAGGTTCACGGTCCGTCGTGCGCACTCCCAAAGCAAGCCGATCATTGCAGGACGCGCACCCACTCCTGGACATTCCTAGACCCTAGAAACGGAACACTTGTTTGTAATGGGCTTAATCAAGCAAAAGCGAATGGCTGGCATGGGGCGGCTGAGAAGATTGCGGCAGTTGTCATAGACCGGGAAGGGCGCGAGACGTTTGATTATCTTTTCGAGAAACGCGCACAACCGAAGAAATGGACACTTGAAGAGCTGGAACAAATAACGTGTCAATTAAATGGGATGTTCAACTAGGAGAAGCGATGTGGTTCGCGTGTTATCTGATTTTTCTGGTCTTGGTAGTTCTGTTTTTCAGAGGAAAACAAAGGACGTAAGCGGAAGATTGAATTTAGAGGCACTTTATAAAGCTAGGGTAATGATGGAGTGCGAGAGGGCGGGTGTTGGGTGCGCGATATTTAACAAGGAGGAGTGAATGAACACAGTCGGATACGGAAGACCCGTAAACGGATTAACTGCAACATGCGAGGCTGTTCAGCCATTAGCACCATCTATTGCGTTCGAGCTTATAGAGGCGGCCTATCAGGAACTACAAACGCTTGAGCAAGCACTTCGGCCTGTCCTTACTCCTGATACGGAGAAAAAACTGGCTTGTGATCCAAGCGCGCCAGCATCAGAGATTGTGTTTAGACTCTCGGGACTGATTCAGCGCATACAGTCGATACGTGCGCGGGTTCAGGTTTAAACCCGCGTGGCGTCTGAACGCCCCAAGGAGACTACATGATTGACCTGTCTTTCAACAGAAAAGAACAATGGTGCAAACACATTGAATATGGTCAGTACAGTCCCATGTGCAAGCCGGATTACAGATTTAAAGATGAGGATAGCGTGACATATCTAACGACAAGTTGGAACCTCTGCCCCATCTGCGGCACACCTAGACCGAAGGAGAAGACGTTGGCTCAGAAGTTCCGAGAATATCTTCCTTACGCTGGAAGCGATATGTACGAAGGTCTGGCAAGGATCGCAGAAGACCACTTTAAGCGCACAAAGGATTAGGAAAAGAATGACTAGTGGCGGAAGGGAACGTAACCCAAGACGCGTAGAATCCGTTAAATCCGGGCCTACGAGGTGGTCGATGCTGATAAGTAGGAGTAAGGACACTGCCCTGAAACGAAAAAGAGCACGGAACAGACACCTCATGCAGGTAGCCAGTCCTGCCTAGTCAGTAAGTTGTGCCGCTGACGTTCTCGCATATGAAGGTGGGTTCGGTCCACCAGAGAGAACAGGAAGGCGGAAATCGGATGCCAAGTAGTCTAGAGGAAATAAGCCAGACACTAGATGATGGGCGCTCATAAAATCCGAGAGTCAGTCATGGCGACGGCTGACACTAAGTTACAGAAGGAATCCGGGTCTTAGTGTAACGGGAGGTTGACCGAGCACAGCGGATGTGATTCCGCAAGAGCAGTTCGACTCTGCAGACCCCAAGTTTTAGGCCCGCCCGGCCTAGAGGGCACCATGAAGGATATATCTAATATAACTGTATTCAATACAGAAAGAATCACCTAATGACCGAACCTAGATTCAAATCGTTCATCGAAGGCGCACTCATCCAGGTGAAAGCAGTAAAGAATCTGACACGGGAGAGTCTTACGAAGTCGGCACTAGATAGACTCGAAGGCTATCTTACCGGAGGACTTGAAGTGTTTAAGATCACGCACCAAAAAGGAGAGGGTGAATGAGTAAGGAATGTGAACATGGACTTGTCGGTTACTGCTATCAGTGTGTTCAAAAGTCTGAACACTTAAGGTGCTTTGAGAGGTTTGAGAAAAGCGGTAATAAATCTATGCCTGAAGAAGGCGTTGGATTCCAGCCATGACCCCACCCCAAGACGGAGGGAAGGAGAGAGGGATGGAACTCGTAGTCTGGGCTAAGAAGGCAAGCACACTTTTAAAGCAAATCTTTAACCATGATCTGGCCCGTAATTTTTACTCAGGACCGTTTTTGCCAAACTGCCAGGATTCTAAAGGCGCGGAATACAACCACATGGACAAGAATAACCCGCTCAAATGCATGTTCAGCGCTAATCAGGTAGGCCGAGAGTGGAGCGGTTTATGTCCAGGCCATAGGACGCTTTTCTTGGAGTTATTAAATCACGCCCCAGAAGAAATTCAGGAACCTAAATGCAACTGTCGGTGCCACTGATGCCAAATAACTCAAGCGCCCCCATGATAGATATACAGAATCAAGCTGTACTAAATACAGAAGGAAATACCTAATGAGCATTGACTTGTCCCTTGTGCCGATTGAGGACTTAAGACAAGAGATTTACCAGAGGTCAAGTACCGCGTTAATAGTAACCCTGAAACACGAGGATGCCGGAGATCCGGTGGTCGAGGTGAACTTTCATGGAGGCTCAGTAGCCGCGACGGGCCTGGCAGAGACGGCTAAACACTTCTGCATCAAGAGGACTTTCCAGGGTTCGGAGTTTGACACGCCATGAAGAACTCAAGCGCGAGGAAGAAGGGGGCGCATCGTCACCGCTATGTTCATTGCACGGGATGTAAAAATTATTATTACACGTGCTTAAAACTCAAATGCAAATGTGGGGCGCGCAAACCTTGACCTCTACTGACGGAGGGAGGCGGAATGAACGTTAGAGACCTAATTAGAGAGATTTATAGATGCCGCCTAGAGTATAAAGATTTCCTAGATTGGGAAGTGGCTGTTGAACATCATAAAAACCCTAAGAAATGCGTTAACTGTAAGAACAATATGCTTAAAGACGGGGAGGAGTGGGAGTATATCAAGTGTCATGGATTCTGGACAAAGTTTGTGAAAGAAAAAGTTTTTTCGGTCAATATTCATTATTGAGACGCGCACCACACACAGAAGGAGTGGGCAGATGAGTCAGTATAAATGCGTAGTTTGTGGCGACGAGGGTTTTATCTATCGTGAAGTCCCGCATTATGAAACTGTCACCAGGGATATGGCTTTAGATGCCCAAGACCCTGACATTGAAGGATCGCAAGTCGTTTTTGGTTCTGAGCAGATCAAAGAGCCTTGCCCATCTTGTGCGAAGGATACTAAATGACCCCCTATGAACAAGTAGCGAAGGAGCTACTCTACAAGGTTTTTCCAGAAGCAACTATGATTTCAAAATCTTGGGAGGATGAGAAGTTAGCCATCATAGCCGCCGCCCTCCTCGACACAGATAGGAAGGTGAGGGAGGAGCTTGGGGGCGCATTGGAAAAGGCTGAGGCTGAGCGCGCAGATATTGCTATCTGCACGACATGCACCAAGAAGTTTTACGCCCCTAGATCTGTTATTCATGTTTCTTGTCCGCATTGTTTGATTCCAAAGTTACAGGCCAGAGGCGATGCCTACATGATTGAGAATAAGGAGCTTGCCGAAAAAGTTCGTCACTATGAACAGTTTGTCGGCGAACGTGTCTATGCTGAGAAATGCGATGAGCTTGAATCGCAGATCGCCGCCCACCTCCAAGAGAAAGAGGCTCTACAGAAGGAGATTGAGTCTCACAAAGAAAACACTCTGGATGGTGATTGCCAGGTTTGTGATTACGAGACATTCCAGAAGAAAATTACCTCTCTACAGAAGGCTTTGGAGTGCGCGGAGGAGGCGCTTGATTTTATCGCCAGCCGCAAACATTTAACATTCGCTGAGTGTTTGGATGCCGAGGAAATAGTCGGAAAAGCCCAGGCCGCACTTAAGAAGATAAGGGGCGCACATGAATAAGGTTAAGGAAATTCTCTTTAAGTGGGGTGAAAGTCAGTATGTAGGCTCATTCGATGATGAAGGAAGCTACGTAAGCACAGAGGACACAATCGCCTCCCTCAAAGCCTTAGTGATGGGGGCGGTGCCGGAGGAGTGTAATGGTTGTGGATATAAATATGGTGACCGCCCTGGTAAATGTGATGGTTGGAACGATGCGCGCACCCAAATGATTAAGAACATAGAGGAGCTTTTTGGATGACGGAGCTTGAAAGGTTCCTTGCGGCAGTAGGAGCATTCGTTATCGGATACATCATTATTAAAGTTATTTTTGGAATCATTTTTAGTTGGAAGCCATGAGGCGCACCAAAGAGGGGAAGAGGGCTGGAGGTAAGTACGTCTGCAAAAAGTTTAAGAACATTCTCCACATCTTCTGTCCTGTCTATACAAGGAATTTTTACGTTATAGCAGGGGTGCCGAACTCAAAGTTTTTGAAGATCGCCAAGAAAGAGTTGGGCGTGGATTTTAACCCATCAGGCTCGGACGGGAAGTTTTACGTGATTAAACGATCGGGCCAGGAAGTTGGCGTTATCTGGAGCGAGGACAAAACTATTCACCTCATGCATGAGCTTCTTCACGCAACGTTTTGGGTCATGGAGTCGGCGGGAATTGAGCTTACGAGGGCTTCGGAGGAAGCCTTCACTTATTACCAGTCTTATCTTTACCGACTAATAAAAAGCGAAGGCTTATGAGACTACTTCCGACCTTTTCCTGGCAGGGGAACGCGCTCGACAACGGCGGTATTCTTGCGGCTTCTGGCTTCTTTCACCGGAATGAATTGACCATTCTTTGCATCGCGCCCCTTGAGGCTTGTTTCAGGTTTCTTACCCATGGGCATTCCTTTCGTGTTCAAGGGAATTATATCACATGACCCGCACACCCAAACCAAAGAGGAAGAAGAGGAAGAATAAGAATTGATACACAAAGACGATAGGGGTTATTTCGTGGAGTTGCTATTTGACGGCACCTATCGTCACTGTGCGTCTTTCTCGCATAAAGGTGTCTTGAGAGGTTTTCATGGCACCCAGGAAAAAGAAATAACGGTTCTTTCAGGAAGAATATTTGATGTTGTTTTGGGCCCCAAAAGAAACATCTATGCAGAACTCTCTCCGAAAGAAACGATGCTTTGCCACGAAGGGTCTTATCACGGCTTTCTAGCCCTAGAGCCGTCTCTCATCATCTATAAAATCAAGGGCCAATACAATCCTGAGACGGATAAAAGCTTACACTGGACAAATTTTCACTTGTGGCCTTCTGAGCCGCACATTATCTCCGAAAAGGATAGGTGCGCCCCAAAGACCTCTAGAACGTTCGTTCCATAGCCAGGCATGGGTTATAGGGTTAAAACGTCATGGTGGGCTTTAAAACGCAAAAGAAAGGCATATAAAAGGTGCTTAAGCAAGCGTTCATCTCCGTCCTTGAAAGCAAGCTAAGTCTCTTCGCACTGGTCAGGTCTCAAATTAAGAAAGAAAGGCGCATCGAACTCAGAAAGGTAAAGATAGTCGAAGAGAGGCTTTTAAGCGGGGAAGAGCTAAGGCGAGCGGAGGACCAGGCGCTACTTAAACACCGAAAACCCAGCCTGTATGGTCAGAAGCACTCTAGAAACGCCCACCACCCAGATGCGATTAAAAAGCAGTTAAGAGGCGAGAGAACGAATCCAAGGCTTTAGTACTATCTGTACTCTTTGCCTGACTGAGTAATAAACGCCCCATCCGGGGACACGAACTGAAGTCCCGCCGTAAAGTTCCCCGAAGGTCTTATGTGCGCCCAAAAGAACCCATGACACCACTTAGTCGCCTTTCCGTTCATGTAATCGGCTTCTAAGGTTCTATAACAAGGAACCTGTATTGCCATGTGTCTATTTTTAGAGTCTAGGGGAGAGTAGTTGGGCGCAATCTCGCAGGAATGAAAATGACCAAAGACGATGTTTCTCTGATAACGGGTTACAAACTTTTCGGCTGGCTTCTGGCCCGACACCTGATCCCCGTGGCAGAAGTAGAGCTTACCTAGCTTGTAGAAGGCGCGGTTAGGCTGGAGCTTAATTTTAAGCTTCTTAAGACCTAGCAGGGACTCTAGGTCCATACCTTCGCCCATCTGTGGGTACTTCTCACAGAAACCTGTAAGCCAGGCTTCGTGGTTGCCGGGGATGTAGATGATGTCGGACTTGGGTAGGGCGCGTCTAAAGGCGGCTAGTTGCTCCCTGAAGAGTCCAGCCTCGTGCTTTAGATTCTTGCGGACTTGATCGAAGCCTATGTGTCTAAAGTTGGCATCGTTCCAGTGGGAGATGCAGCCGAAGTCGATGTTGTCACCGCCAAGGCCGAAGACTTGTGGCTGTTCATCCTTCAGGTAGGAAATAAGGGGCTTAAGCGGGATATTGTAGGGGCAATGCGAGTCGTAGAGCCAAACTGTCTTAGTCACAGCGCATTGAGAAGCTTCCTAATCACCTTAAGTTGATCGCGAATCTCGTTTTGAAGTTTTTGCTCTGTCTTAATCTTAAAGATCTTCTGATCAAGCTGGTTTAATTCGTCCTGAATCTCATAGACTTTAACCCTCATGGGGCGCATATTTATCTCAACCTTTCCCATCAGGATAGTTTCGTTCAAGTTTCGACGATGTACCTTTTAAAGGTGCCTTTTTCAGTACGCTCTTCAAACGTATGATAAGTCTGTTGATTAGACTTGAAAATCTTCTCAATGTCTTCATACGTTCTTTTCGTATCAGCGGGGTCAGTTGCGCCTATCGTGACCTTGAATCCTAGGTATTCAATTCCGCTAGGACTTATCAACCTTCCCCGCTCAATCCGCACTCCTTCTATCAGCTGAAGTAAGGCGATGACACGCCTTAGTCCGGCAGTAGGCTTATTACTGCCCTTTACGAAAAAACTTAGCCAGAATCTTTCCCAAAACGTCGGCTACGTTGTCATCAATCTTCGTGGGCGTGAGGGGTGCCAGCGTCTTAAGGAGCGCATCAACGCACCAAAGCACCGCGACCCAGGGTGCGAGCTTGTTGCCTAAATCCATAATGAAGTCCATTTGTTCCTCCTTTTTTAACTACCTAGTAAAAGTTGTACGAGCCTCGGAAGACTCATGGCGGAGAAGACGATGGCTCCCCCCATGCTGATGTGCATAAAGCGCTCTAAGACCGTGACTCTGCCGTTCGTCTTCTCAACCTGAGTCTTAATCGCCGCCTGCCGATCAATCAGGATGTCTATCTTTTGGTTAATAACGCTTAAGGTTGGGTCGCTCATCAGTACCCCACCGCCACAGATTGATTGGCGTTTGTGCCACTACTTGAAGAAATAGCTGGATTGTCATCAAGAATGATCGTTCCGAACCATGCTGTAGTTGTAGCCTCTGTTAAAGAGCCAGCCGTAGCCCCATCAACGTAAGTCCAGTTTTGGCCTATGACCTGGACATCTGCTGGCGGGTTGTTCCCCATCGTGTGAGTCGTCCCGGCGTTGTCAGCGGCAGAGAATGTGACAACAAAGTCATAATCAACACCACCAGTCAAGGTAACGGAAGAAAAACACAATTCACCGCTATTGGCTTCTGAGTAACGGTCCCATGTGATAGACTTTATGGAGTTTGCTCCATCGTAAATTTCAAATGTATTGAAATTGAAAGAAGTGTCCGTCGCTTGCATATCAACGCACCCAACCTTGACATCTTCCGTGAAATACACCCTCATCCCACGCATATTTGTGTTATTTGCGTGGGCCGCTCCAGCTGCCACATAAGGCATACCGAAAACTGAACCATTATTAAACTTTAGAACGGTTGGGGACAGTTGAGTTGCGCTATTGACTGAATCTGTTGCGAAACCGTCAGAGGTTGTCATGACTCCCCATGTAGTAAATGTGGCATTGGTTAGAAATCCATCATCTAAGCCTCTTGTCATAATAGAAACAGTATTATTTACTGGATCAGCTTCAGTGTTGTAGACACCTAACCAATAATGATTACCTTGAGTAAGAGTCACTCCGGTAAATGAGTAGGTAAGCCATTGAGCCGTACCGCAACCTGAAGCGTCTACAGTTCCAGAAGTGGCTAGTTCGCTTGCTCCGACTGCTGGCCTATCATCGTCTTCAGTCCCCGTTGGTCCTGGATAAATCTTTGCGGCAGTTAGGTCCGTAGTACCAGTCTGTGCAGTGCAATAGACGTACCACGTTAAACTCCCACTTGTCTGGCTTACAGGGGATGAAAAATGAACCCCTATGAACTGACCAGATGTGTCTTTGACGAAGTTTGTGTTTATGGTTGTGCTAGTAGCTGTACCAGCATCACCAAATCCAACAGCAAACCGACCAGGTCCACCCCCCCAAGGGGCATCGTTAGCAAACACGCATGGCGAAATGGTTAGCAATAGAACTGAAATGAAAATCTTAAACACTTAGTTTCTCCTGAACAATGGGTTCGGACTTTAATACAGTAAAAGTCTTTTCCTTAGTTTTAAGGTCAGAGACTGTTTTGCTTACGCCGTTGGCTTCAATATAGGATTTCATGATCAGCCGACGATTCTTTGTGGCTTCATCATCTGAGCAGTCAAATTCACATCCTTTTTCTTTATGGGTGCCAAATTTTTCTAGTTCTTCAAAGCTCCAAAACGAATGGAATCCACCGTCAAAATGAAGGTCGTACCTGGTTCGCCCGTCAGGCTCTATGACTTCAGCAATCTTCAGAGAAACGTCTTCAGCACGTAAGTTCTGGCAGAAGGCAAGAAATAGAACTAAGAAAAAAATAAGTTTCATCAATCACCAGTCGAAAGCTGAGTCTTTGTGTACGTCAATAGAACTCCAATCATCTTGGCGGCGTTGGTCGCGTCATCAGATGCGTTGTCAGGATCACGGTAGACTTGAACGACCGCCGTATCCCCGGCCGCGCAAGTGTTTCCAAACGTGATGGCAGAAGACTCCGCCGTCACTTGATAGTCACCTGTGACTGTCACATCATCTGATACAGTGACAGCGGTTCCGAAGGCTGTATCAAGCGCATCATCATCGGCGAGACATACTCCTTGGATACCCCAAACAACGGTGGCTGAGGCTTCGGTCGTGCCAGTCCAGATCACCCGACCCGTAAAAGTTCCAGCGTTGTAATTTGATGGAAGCTTAATGATTGTTTGCCAGAAGTCGTCCGCATCCGCGGCAAAGGAGGCTGAGTAGTAATTGATTTTATTGGTGGCTGTCTCTGCCTTCGTAGAGTCTGTACAACCATTGTCCGTGCGACAAGTTCCAGCGTTGACACCTAGCCAGATGGACCCCGTGTGATCGTCAATTTCGAGGGTTGGATTTCCTGAGACACCGTTCCCATTCGTGACGGCGATGTCGCCTGTTGTTCCTGTGATGGTGCGCCCTGCGAAAGTGTCGGCGGCGGTCTGGGTTAGAAGGCCATTTGTGTTATAGGCGGCGATGGCTGTAAGAGTAGCGTCTGAGGCTTGATACGCTGTGCAATCTTCCGCGGCTCCCGACGCATTTACTCCACCGGCGGCCTGGCCGGCTGAACAGTTCGAGCCATTGGCGGCCAGAGCGACGGACGTATCCGCATGAATGACGTTATCGGCTGAGTTAAGGGTCTTATTCGTCAGCGTGTCGGTCGTGTCGCGCCCGACGACGGTATGGGTGGCGTCCTGGAAGGTGATGTCTTTGTCTGCGGTTGCCCAATCAGGAAACACGAACCGCCCTTCAATGGTGTTGGCGGTTGCGCCCTCGGATGTAAGCCCATTTAAAGAGAATGCGACTTCGTTGGCGGCGAGGCCCAGGTCACCGGATGCGGCGTTATAGTTAAACTTCCAGTTAAGAGTATTGGAGCTATTTGTAATGTCGGTATAGATGCTGTCGGCAAAGTCGGGGTCTGTGACAGCCACGGCGTTTACGGTTATCGCGTCACCTCCGCCTGCACCTGTCTGGTCAGCAATAGAAACTGTTCCGTCTCCGTTATCCGTAACGTTTCCGTTTGCGAATTTAATCTTCCAGGGGAATGTAGAGGGGGAGCCGTCTTCCTCTTCCACGGCTGAAATAAGAGCGAAAGAATGAGTTGGGATAAAAACAAGAATGAATATTAAGAAAATTAATTTATGTAGTTTTGGTCCAATAGACATAAGCGGCTCTAGTTCCCGTAGCTCCAGAAACGTAAACTTGGTTTAGGTTCGTGCAATAAATCCTGTAAAACGTGGAGCCTGGGGTGAGAATAAGACCTGTGGCAGTTGAGTCCGCTCTTACAGCTGTGGAGTCCCCAATCGCCATAAGCCCTCCGGCGCACGTAATGTCTACGTAGTCGCAGGCTGTGTCTGTGTCCAGGGCAACACCAGCCGTTGCATTCGTGAGGGATTTGCCTCCTGCCGTAAAGGTTAGTTTTGCTGTTTGGTCTGCGGTAATCATTCAGGGTTGCCTTTCGGGTCAACGTATTTGATGTGGATTGCCGTGACTTCCTTTTCAACCCACTTTGGCTTTTGAATAACAACTTCCTCAAAAATAGGCTGAATCACAACCCGGTCTTTAAGAATGGCATTTGTGACTTCGATGTCCTTAATGACAGCATTGACTACGGGAACATCCTTTACGACGGCGTTATTGACCGGAACGTCAGTTACGATGGCGTTATTGACGGGCATGTCTTTAAGGATTGGGTTAATGACCTCAACGTCTTTTTTTATAATGTTTAATTCTTCTTTGTAGATGATCTTGGGGGCCTCAATTTGAGCGAGGCGCTTTGAAATGGACTCTTCCAGGCGCTTATCAAAGGTGTCTTGGAGGCGGTTAAGAAGCTTCTCATAGAGAAGAAGCGCCACCTTATCGAGCGCGGCTTCCATGCCAACCGGGATCTCGATCTGCTTATTGGTATAGACGGGACGTTCAATCTTCACGTCTTCAAAGACAGGCTTTTGAATGCGGTACTCAGACTCGACAATCTTTACCCCTGACACAACCTCGCGAACTGTTTTGTGACCGTTTAATCCGGTTTCCATAGTTACCTCTCGTAGCTGACTTGTAGGATTGCGGGTTCTCCGCAGTTAATGAATCTAAAACTTTGTATTTGGCAGATACCTTTAAGGATGAGGTGTGCGCCGTCACGGAGATGATGCCCTTCGGATGAGGTTGGGTCTTGTCCGTCATACCGGAATCGGCACTCACCCTCGCAGGTAAGAAACGCCTTTTCCGCACCCTGATATAAGGAAGAGGAGAGGGCCTTTGGTTTATCCGTTGCTTCAATCTTTTCAAACTGGAATGCTGAGGTTTCTGCCATCTTATTTCCTTGCCTTTTTAGGCTTCGTTTGGTATTCTTTACTCGTCACGGCCAATGACAATTTCAAAGTTTTTTTAAGGGTTATCCCTTAGCGCCCGCTCTCACTTGGCCGTGATGCGGGCGTTTTCATTTAAGGCTGATCTTGGATTACAAAGAACTTGTTTCTCTAATATCAAGGGGCATTAATCCTTCCGAAATGGTTGAGGTTAATTCCTACCTGATTGATCTTGAACGAAGAAATGCCGAGCTTAATAAAGAGAATGCGAGCCTTATGCACAAGATAAGGCACCTTGAGACGGAGATAGCCAATCACGCACGCTGGGAAGAAGAAAAGGCTAAATATGATCTTGTGCAAGATGCTCAATTCTCGGCTCTTTATCGCTTGAGAGGCACAAAACAGTTTTTCTGTCCAAAATGCTTTAATGATGATCGAGTTCCAATTCACGTTATTTGGCAACATAGAGGCTCGTATTTTGATTGCCTGAAGTGCAAGTCAAAGATAAATTTTGATATTGGTGTCCTTGAGAGGTTATCGTGATGGATGTGGTTGCTCCGCAGAAATGCTTTGTAAAGTTCAAAGGGTTGGACGTCGTTGAGACGTTTATCCAGGTCATGGGAGGTAGTAAATGAAGCTAGTAGCAATGCTGTCGTTGGGGTTGTTTTTAATCACGTGTGCGCCTGTTTCAGCTGAGACATACACCACCCGTCGCAATCTGACTGGCGGATACACAACCACAAGTTCTAGCGGAGATGTTTATACCTCTAGACAAAATCTGACGGGCGGATACACCGTTACCGGAAGCAATGGGTATCAAGCCACCTCCAGACAGAATTTAACTGGCGGGTATACTTGGTCAGATAACTCGTAAATGAGAGTCCTGTTTTTTGTTTTAGCCTTAGGCATAACATCCCCAGCTTTTGGGGCTTTGAATGAGGTTACTTACGTAAAGCAGAAAAGTTCTGTTGGTAAGTTTGTTCCAGCCAGAATGGATGAAAAAACAAAATCTTTCCTTGATACAGAAAACGGAATTTTTTACGAGTTGACAGTGAAGGATGAGGCGTCTAATAAAATGATTTGGATTGTTTATGATATTCAGAATGGCGGTATTATGCTTAGAGAACCGATCGTTGCTAATGAATCTGAGCTTAGGGAGGCCAAGGATGCAGTTTGATGAGCCCGAAGAGAAGCTCATAAAAATGCGCGCCGATATGGAAGATAGACAAAAAAGCAATGGTTTTGTAACCATTCTTCCTGATATTGAAAGTGAGTCTACGCTTGGATTTTTAGTGGCTAAGCTCATTCAGGTTGTCTTGTATCTTGCGCCTGTATTATTCGTCGGGCTATTGGTGTCGAAGCTTCTCGGGCTGTAACCATGGGAGCCGTAAATGTTTGGATTAAATGACAATGAGTTGAAAATAGCAACGTTCATAGGTGTTATCCGGTAAATTGGAGGCTCCATAATATGCTTAGAGAGATTTTTAAAGGTTTATATTTAAGTTGGTCGACAGTTATTATCATCGCGACTGTGTGTGCAGTTTGTTTTTGGGCATATGTTTATTTGGCTCATACATACAATTGGCCTGATCCATTTTTGGCTATTCGGACTCTCTAATCCTTCTTGCTATTGACCCGCCTGCCGCACCACCAACAGCTCCTCCCCAAATAGCTGTATTAATAGCTCTGCCAGCAACCTGTTTAATCTTCTGATTTGAATTAAAAGACTCGATTTGTTTCATCGCGCTATTAATTCTTTTCATAGCTTCGCCACTGGTCTTCTTTATTTTTGTTAAAGCTATTCTTCCTGACATATCCTCATCTGAAACAACCTTCTTAGCGAACTGACCTACCTTGCTTGGAACTTCCAATGTGGGGTCTACAATTTGTTTTCTGATATATCTCCCAGCATCCACAACCTCCGAATAAGCTTCTTCAAGCTTCATAAGGTATTGAACGGTTTTCTTATCAACCCCAGACGCCGCATCAGAAAGTGTGCTTTCCATTCTGGTTTTCAAATTCGAATAAACTTTATTCAGATCCTGAACGTCGAGATTCTCTTGTATTCCTCTCTCTGCCTGCCCGTAAGAGTTGGGTTTTACTTTTCCTAGAAATCTTTTAAACTCCCTTACCTTTCCTACAGTCAAGCCATTAGCAAAATCCGCAAGATCTCCGAATACAATCTCAGCTCTTTTCATTACTGGCTCAGGAAGCTTTGAAATATCCTCTATAAACTTAAAACCATCGACCGGGACGCTATCAGCATGTTTGGCAAATTCCTCAGTAACTTTTGTTCCTGCGGCTGTCTTTGCTTGATTCACAGCGTCAAGGAGATTGTCCCCGGCCTTAAGCATGGCTTTGTCTGATAGTTTTGAAATGGCTCCAAATGTTTTGGATACTTCTGTGTAAACTTTGACAGGGGATAGATGCAGAACAAGACCAAGCGTGTCTGCTATCACAGGGTTGTAGCCAGCATTTTTCATAACATCGCCATACTGGCCCTGCTTTTGCAATGATAGACCAAGAATGGCTTCTTTTACTGCATTCTGTGGATTAAAATTACCCTTTTGAAACTCAAGGCTTGGGTTAGCAATAGCAGACTCGATTGCGGCGAATGGGGCATCTACAACCTCTGAAACAGCGATAGCCTTTTTTATCCCTGACTTCTCTGTGGCAACCCTCTTAATTGAATCCTGAATCTTGCCTCTTTCTTGAATCCTTTCTTGCGTTTTTTCCTGAGGGCTTTTTGGCTGTTCTTTCTTAGGAGATAAATCTATCTCTTCTCCAGTTTTTTTGTTTATTAGTTTCATTGGGAAACCTCGAAATCATCACCAAATAATTTCTTAGCCATGTCTGGAAATTCAATGATTACCTGCTCGACTACTGAGTTAAAAATATCTGATTTGGTACTAACCAGTTGTTTTAGCTGATTTGTTATTGCGCCATTTTTGTCACCGCCCTTATCAATCAAATTGATAATCTGATTAGACATGAGCCTGACGTTTGTCTTTGTTGGGAAATTTATGGCAGAGGCAAATCTGTCGGCGTAAATTTTTCTATCTTGGTCCGTAACCTTTCCACCCTCTACTTCTCTTGCTATTTCGTTAGCCATAGGAAGCACTTCTGTTTTTAGAGTCTTTGTTTCAGGTAGTTCATCTAGAAATTCTGCAAGCTTCGCTGTCTTCCTGGTAAGGAAACCACCAACGCCAATAGCATCTACTTCAGGGTCAAAAGCTTTCAACTCTTCGTAAGAGCGATTAAATTGCTGAAGAAACCTATAAGTACCCTTTGATGTCTCTTCGGCTACCAGAGATTTTTTTTCCTTTTCTTGGGCTGATTTTGCCTGCTGGTCAAGAATAGCTTCTCTTGTCTTATATTCTCTAGATGCTGGAATGGTTGCTGTTACTCCACCCTGAGAAATACTTCCACCACCAGGCATTTGATTTTGGATTTCACTGAAACCGCCATCTTGCATTTCGCCAATTAAACCGCCTGCTCTTGCGTTGCTTGCCGCAGATTGAATTTGTCTCAGCGTAAAAGCAGTAATAAGTTTATCGACTGGAACATTAGCTTTAATCATTGCCTTCCGCTGTTGTTCATCAATCTTCACGCCTGTCGTCTTTTCGATAGTGTCAAAAGCTTGATTTTTCTGCTCTGCTGAAACCTCTCCAGCAATGAACTGCTTAACTCTTTGAGCTATTTCAGGCAATCCCATTATTCTGTCCCTTTAATAAAAACCATTACGGATTTGAACCCATAACATTCCAGATGTCTGTTTGTGCGGGCTTTGCAAAGACTGTGCCCAAAATGCTCGTCGCGGCGGTCATGTTCTGGCCTCTGCGAGCAGTAGCATTAGCTTGTGAGTTGCTAAATAAATTAGCCTGATGCCCGAAAATAGAGCTATTGAACTGGTTCAAACCAGATTGGTACGAAAACATATCAGATGGCGAGACGTTATTCACAAGCTGGCCTGTTCCGGTCTGACCTTGAATCGTTGGCATGGATGAAATAGGTACTCGTCCGGCTGTAGAGAGAGCAACGTTAATACGTCTGTCTTTTAGGGATTGTCTTAGGCGTGCGAGCTGAACTGATTCATCAATCGAGCCAAGAGGGGAGACAGCTCCTAGTCCACGAACAGACTGAGCAGAGCGGACATCTTGAAGAAGTCCTGGTTTTAAGGCTTCGTACTCCTGGTCATCTGTTTGTGAAAGAAAATTTGCGAGTGTGCTTTGTGCGCCTGCGAGCTCTGGGGAAAGGCTTCTTTCCACCTCGGCGAAGGCGGGTCCGTACTTCTTTTGTAGATCAAGCGCTGTCTCTGCGAATTTTGGACCAAAGGTCTGTAAGGCTTCTAGCTGTTGCTGTGAGAATCCTGGACCATACTGCTCTTGTGCCGCAAGGATCTTCGGCAGGGCGTCGATCTGAGCCTGGATCGCTTGTGCTGATGTTTCACTTGCTGAGGGCGCGGGTGGGGGAGGCGCGGGCGCTGGGCTACTTGACGAAGACATTTGCTATCCTTTCAACGGAACTTCTCTTAAAAAGTTTGGACATTCTATGTCCATATTTTTCACGTGTAAAATAGCCGTATTGGGCTTCTGGTGCTTTTTCCAGCACATCCGCGATCAGGCGTTGCAAGAGGCCTTTTCCTCTGTAGGCGTCGTGAATCCAAAGATCTTCAAGGTAAACGTATTCACCTTGGAACTTTTCAAACCCAGACTTTCCAACCTGCTTCCAGCAAACATAAGCGATTACTTTTCCTTCTTCGTCTTTGATACTTGAGATCAACTACGAATAACCTTCACGGCAAAGAACGAAAAACCAGCTACAACGAGAAGAAGCGGAACAATCCATCCCTTACTAAGAAAAAAGACCACCAGCCCAAGGAACGGGACGATAAGCGGCAGTAGTGCGCGTTTAGACTTCATTTCAGGCCTCCCAGGTTAGACACTCGATTTCGTCGCAGACGGTTTTGTCGCCGTCTTTGGCATCGAGTGTGATTGAATCAATTTGCGCTTTTAGGGCGTCGTATCTATCGAAATAAGCCTTGGCTTTTGTCTTCACATCATCCGGGAGTGCGATTCCTGCGGCCTGGCGCTTTAGGTGCCAGTCAAAATCAAGCTTCTCAAGTAGAAGCTCACAGCGTTCTTTAAAGCGACAGAGACAGAGTTCTGATGTGGCACTTACAGTTCTTAGATCAACCCTGCTTAACAGGTTTCCGTTATTGTCGAAGGTTTCAATTTTCATGGTTTCTCCTTACGCCGAAACTCTAAGCCACTGAGCATGGGGGTTATTGGTTGTGTCATACGTCACGGATGCGCTGTAGCTTGCAGGGAGCGCGGCGTAGGTAAAGGCGTAATAAACAAGTCGCTTTGTATCGCCACTTGAGGTGTCCGGTGCACCGAAGAAGTATTCCGAGTCGTTGTGGCCTGGGGCGACACAGTTTCTTAGAGTCGGGGTGCCGTTTGAGACGTATGCGAATGCGTAGACGCCTGCCGTTAGGGACTGAGAAATCGTGATTTCCTTGACGCCCGTTGAGGCTGAGTCAATGGTTCCGGCGTCTAACACAAGCGATGTCGGAAGGCCGTTGACGAAGTTATAGATCCCAAGCCTTACATTGGTGCTTGCCGCACCCGTCGTAACTTCAACGCCGATTCGGTCAAAGGTTGTGGTTTTACCAACTAAGAAGGGTCTTGCGTAAAGTCTGTCTGCCACAACTGCGGCAGAGCTTGAGGTTGAGGCGTAGGGCCAGCCGTAGTAGTACCGAGTTCCAACAAAGTACCCACCGTTAGGAATTGAGCCACCCGCACTCACAATGGCAGTGCCATCAGCCTTCGTATAGGCAATCACGCGGGCGTTTGTGGTTGTTTCGGCCCGTACAATCGCCCGATCTCCTGCGGCGGTGGTGATATTTGCGGCCCCGGGAAGAATTAAGCTTGTGGCGTTGTGGGTGAGGGTTAGGGCTCCGTCAAAAACAATGGTTCTTTCGTCTCCGGCTTGCTGTGCAGTGCCAAAAGACGTAATCGTTGTGGTTCCGGTAATGTGGATAAAATTGCCATCTGTAGCCCATATCGTTGTCGTTGCGGCAGACGCAACGTCAGCGCCCTTGGCTTCAGAGAAGTCTTTTGAAGACATGGCGACTGACTGTGAGATAGAAGCAAGATTTAGTTTTGAATTAGCTATTGCCGCCGCAGAATCAATGTTGTCGTTATCAATCCCGCCGTTAAACTCATTCGCCAGAGGGTCCACTTTTCCATCGAGGTTTGCGGCATTTACGGTTACAGGATCTGTTCCGAAAGCTGGGAGGTTTACAATTCCCATTTAGATTCTCCCTTGTAGCGGTCTAGCATGAATGGTGTACTCCAAAAATGTAGGGCGCTTGTTGTAGGTTGTGTTCGTGATTTTGACTCTTGCGGTGTTACCCCTTCCTAAGAACTTTGTGCGCTCATTGTTTCTTTCTTCATCTGACCCGCCTGTCGTTGCAGGGGTAGTGAATGGAGTTGAGAGGCCGCCTGAGAGGGTGTCTGAGCTTGAGATAGCCGCGAATCCAGCTCTATCAAGGTCCATTGAGTAGTTATAGACCGCATCCGATCCTGTCTCGGCTATAAACTGAGTGGGGTCAAATATCTTTTGAAGGATAGGGTCTCCAAAATCGTGCTCTTTGCTGATGATGGTTTGGTTTACTGTTGCGCCGTTATCGGTATTGCCTGATAGGACTTTGTAGCAGAGAGTGAGGGCGCGAGCTTCACCGCCAATAATCGTTTTAATGTTGTCTCCAAATCCAAACGAAGTCATGCAGGAGATGTTCCATGTGTCATCAGGAATGGTGGTCCAGGCAGAGTTTGGGTCTCCATTTCGTAGAGCTGCGATAGAGTCCCAAATCATAAATTTATTTGGGGTGGTGGATGTTCCGATGGGAACGCCCAGGATATAGAGGCCGTTCTCGAAGAAGCCGACTGAGTTTTGAATAGCGTCCTGATTAATCTCGTCAATAATGTCTTGGATTGGTTCTGAAATAATTCCGACTCTAAGTTTGTCGAATGTGGTGCGTGAAAGAAGCCTCACACCGTCATTGGCAAGATAGATGTGGTCATTTCCAACGTCTTGAACGGTCCGGCCTGCTGGACACCCGATGACAGTAGAGAGGGGCTTTAGGTCCCAATCGGTAAGAGGAGTTGCGCCATCTAGATTAAGAACAAAGATCGAATCATTTTTGTAGATAATAAGCTCAAACTCTTTAAACATTTTGAGCCAGGTGACTTTCCCGCCACCACCTGACCGAACCCTGAAAAGATTAGTTGATCGATTCCATGTTTGGGCATCGAGCGCGTCCGAGAACCAAACGATGTCACGATCCGCAACGGTAAGAGAGCCCGAAGCAAACATTCGGTTATTCGAGGCCCATTCCGCAAAGGTTGTCTTTGGAAAATCTGTGTTTGTGTTGCCTTCATCAGTGACCGTGAGGGAGGTATTGATTGAATGGACGTTATCGGTGCCATTAAGAATGAAAAGACGGTCCTGGGCCTGGACAAAGTTAGTCGTGAGACCTGCGGTCAGGCTCGTAAGGCCAGTGATGTTATCCCAGGTTTTAAAGTTTGAATTGAGTTCCTGTATGGCTGTATCTTTGGCACGAATAGGCTTGTCGTATGTTGCGCCGACATTGAAGCGGGTAATTCCGAGGATTGTTTTTAGTTCAATATCATCTGCTACAAATGATCCGTCGTAGATGCGAAGATCGTCTAGCTCACCGTCGAATGTCCGCGTTGAGGCGGCGTTATTTCCAATTGTGAGATTAACTGCCGAGTCATTGGAGACCCCATCTACACCTGTCGTATCAGTAGAGTAAGTAGCCAGTACGCCATCAATATAAATATCACCAGACTTGTCAGAGTTATAAACAGCGTCAACTTTATGCCAAGCGCCAGTAGTGAGAGTGGTAGAAGTAATAACCCGCGTATTAGTCGTAGCATGCCCAACCTCGAAGTCTAATTTAACAGTGCCCGCCGATTGGCCGAATACGAACAGACGGTAGCCAACATTTGTGCTTGACCACTTGTCAAAGATTCTCCCCTCGTCATTTTCTCCATCAGAGTCAACGTAGATCCACGCAGACAGTCTAAAATCCCCCATGCTTCCAACGTCAATCGAAGTGTCAGCTGTGACTGTAATTTTGGATGTGGTCCCATTGAACGATGCCGCCTTTCCGAATTTTCCTGCAACATAAGTGATTGCCGTATCAGTTCCGTCGTTATCCTCTTTGTCATCCACGGAACTAGAGGCGTCAAAGGTCCAATGTGAAATAAGGGTGTCCGGATTGTCACCAACCCTTGCCAGGCCTTTTCTTTGTTCGCACTTACCCTTTTTTGTGATGATGCAGTTTTCTAGAAGCTCTGCTTGGTTGGGTAAGAGGTTGGAAGGCTCAGAGGCTGAGTTTTGACCCCCGGAGAAGTCGGCGACTCGTTCTTTGGCTCTATTCGCGGTTAAGACGGGCATTAGGTATAAGTCGGTCCGTTATAGAAAATACGTCCAGATCTAATCGTGTCATCGTTATCAGGAACGGCTTGAGTAATAAGATTTCTTGGGCGTCTTGAATACCAAAGCTCTGTTACGGAGTTTGTGAACTTGGTTTCCTTGGCTTGCGCGGCGGCTTCCTGACCGTCTTCCCAAAGAGCATCCGCAATAACCCCCTCCACAATCTCATTGGCGCAGGGAATAAGCGGGACATCGTTGTCATCACGAAGAGGCATCCAGCGGCGCTTGTACCAGATTTGGGCTGTTATTGCTTTTGCCGGGGTTGGTGAGAGCCTAATCCACTTG
>Ga0196981_1000185_pt1 | contig 44276 bp, 76 predicted proteins | sample S3_2013CmetaG_FD_155462 | JGI IMG/M metagenome (GOLD analysis project Ga0196981, IMG submission 155462) | Soil microbial communities from Anza Borrego desert, Southern California, United States - S3_20-13C | ecosystem: Environmental > Terrestrial > Soil > Desert | place: USA: California... | reverse complement strand
TCTCGCCAAAATGCACCAATGGCTAGACGAAAAGTACAATCCAAAACCAGTAAAGACTAAAAAGAAAAAGGCTAAACATTAAATTCCTATTCATCCTTATTTTTGTTGTAGTCTTCTTTGGTTGTCTATCTACGCCAGTTAAAGAAGACTCAAGTAGCCAATGGCAAGAGTCTTGGTCAAAGTTTGCCTATGAACTGATCGATAAAGAGCTATTTCCTGTTTACGAGAAAGCTTCTGATTTAGGTCTTTTTTGCCCTAATATAGGGAAACTAGATAGGACTAAAAAAATCGCCGTGTGGGTTGAACTTATTAAATGGATTTCTTTTTATGAAAGCAGTTGGTCACCGCTAACTAGGTACAATGAAAGCACGATGGGCACGGACCCAATTACAGGACTGCCCGTATATTCAGAGGGGCTTTTACAGCTAAGCTACCAAGACAGCCAGTGGGCGCCTTATTGTAAATTTGATTGGGCTAAAGATAAGGACTTGCATGTTGATGACCCAAAGAAAACTATCTTAAATCCGTTTAATAACTTGGATTGTGGAATGCGTATCTTGGCTAATCAGATTCAAAAGCGTGGCAAGATTGTATTGCAGACTGGCCACTACTGGTCAGTTCTTAGAGAATCAGGTCGCTACTCAAAAGTGTCCAGTATAGTGGACAAGGTTAGTTCTTTTTGTGCGAAATAGTAACTAGAGCCTCTCGAAAATCCTCTGGTTTATCAAGATTGGTCAACTTAGTAGGCTTATCATTCCCGGTCATAACAGCAACACTTCCAGATCCTAGTAATCTTTGAATGATCCCCTGATTGAATGTTATGTCATTAATTTTATTAAATGGGATATCAATTTTCGACTTAGACAGAATGCCCTCTTCGACGTAAAGACGCTGATTCGTCACAACGTAAGATTTTGTTTTATTTCTTAGCCAGACGTAAAGAATTGGCGCGAAGCCTATGGCTGGCATAACAATGTTACTGCCTTCAATTACAGTACCAGCTAGTGATGGCAGCCCTATTAATAATGCCCACAGTCCTGGCCACAAATATGACGACCAATGAAAATTAGCCACACAATGAACACTTTCGTCCTGTCGTAGTTTGATTGCCATACTAATTTGCCGCCACTTTGTCGTTAATAACGAAATCTAGCTTTGAGCTTTCGTCATTCCCCTTGTTGTTCTTAATCTGTGGAACCAAGTGAATGCTAAACGATTTTGAGGTGTCAATTTTCTTTGAGCATCCTACAGAAATATTATGCCAAGTTCGACCTTGCATGTCTGTGAAATATTCTGGGATTGAGTTGTAACCATAGGTGTTTAGAAAAGTGATATCATAAACTTCATTTTTGATATCAGTTACTTTCCCAACCCAGTTAGTAAACTTAGAACGCTGAAGGTCGTAGGTGTGAACCTTAACGAGGAAACACGTTTTCTTTTTAGTTAGCTCTTCAACGTCTTTTGCGGTTTCTTTTTTAATCTTGTCTTGTGAGTCAAGATTGGCTTTTCCTTTAGCTTCATTCATTGCAATCAATACTGGCTCTGTGAAAAGCATAACCTCGGCGCTATAGCCTGCGGTGCCTTGGTAAGTGCCGACAGTGAGAGACTCTTTTAATTTCTCAGCATCTTTGGTTGGTGTGCCTGAAAGCATGTCAGGAGTGATAACTCGCTTTGAAGGGGCGCTCGCACATCCAATAAGTAAAGATCCCATTAAGAACGTAACAATAAAATTCATAAAAAGCCTCGCTATGTTTTTCGCACCTTTGCTGTTCGGCATAAGCATGTAAAAGCTTTATTGTTAATGTTGTGAAAAATAAACTAACTTGCTTTCTTTTTAATTTCGGGTAGTTAGCGCGGCTCATGTTGAAACAGTGGGAGTTGGTGTGAATCGTGTCGAGCGGCTTGAGACATATTTAGTGAAGGCATTCCAGGAATTGCAGGCAATCAAGGAAACAGACCTAATTGTTGTCGATGGGGGCGGGGTTTTCCATCCTATTGATAAAATTAATGAGGTTCCTAAGTTGTTCCTCATTGAGGCGCCCGAGGCTATTAACGACTCGGAAAAATAGGATTTCTTTCTCGGCTGGATTTTCGGTCGTGTTTTCCGAGAGAAGGTCATCAATGGTGCATCTTAGTGCCTTGGCTATAGGTTCAAGGGTTATGCGGGAACCCTGAGAAATACTTTGTTCAAGTCCTCGATAGGACGGATATGGCATCCCTGCTGCTTCAGCGAACTTCTCAGCACTATTATAACCGAGCGCCGCACGTCTCGATTTGAGATTTCTAGCTAGGGGAGTTTCTTCCCTTTTCTTAGCCGTTTTCAATAGTTACCTCTGAAACCATGCTATCCCTAAATTGTACGTATTTCTTTACCTAAATACGTAAAATAATAGTTGACAAAAATTATCAAAATACGTAAAGTCTTATGTATGAAGCGACGAAATGAGCTTGTCAGAAAAGCAGAAAGCTGGGCCAAGCAGATAGGCCAAAAGGAAGCGATCAAACGATTGGTCGCCCGTGATGTAGCTGTCACTACATCAGAAAAATTGTGCACCGGCAGGTATTTCAGTCAGCCACGCCAATGGTTGTCTGTGATCCTGCTGGAGGAAATGTCCAAGGACGGTCTCACGCTGGATGTGAAAGCATCCTGAAGTAAAGACTTAACACTGATTTTGAATTGTCATCCAACACTCTTTTTTAGAGTGAAGGAATTTTATTGTCTCGAAAGGAAAAAATTTCATGACCCACGACCAAATCAAACGAATGCACGGTGCGATTCAGTCTATGCGTATTCAAGGTTTCCATGGGTTGGCTGAGGCTATGGAGAGAATTTTAAGGGAGATATTATGAGTCTTTTATCAATGGTCAGTACGGGCAAACAGATCGGCCCACAAATTCATACGATAGCAGGAAACAACGGCGTTGGCAAAACAACGTGGGCGGTTTCATTTCCAGACGCTTTAATTGCGGACTTGGAAAATGGATCACTTCATATCGAAACAAACCGCATCGGTCCTGACAAAATTACCGACCTTCAATCTTTTAGAAACCTGCTTTCAGAACTTAAGACTTCCAATCATTCATATAAGACTTTTGTTATCGACTCAGTCGAGGCGCTTGAAAGCTTGGTTCACGTTTCAATCTGCAAAGAAGGCAACGTTGATTCAATTGAAAAGTATGAAAGCGGCTTCGGTAAGGGCTATGTAAGAGCACGCGAAATCATGCGTGAAATTATGCTCGACCTTCAAGCCCTTCAAAGAAAAGGCATGACCTCGATTCTTGTTGCTCACACTCAAGTTAAGCAACATACAGACCCAGCAACTAACCAAAGTTATGACCGCGTGATCATGCGCTGTAATGATAAAATGGCAGCAATCATTCGCGACCTTTCAGACAATGTTTTCTATGCGACTTACAAGGTTTTCACCACCACAGAAAAAGGAAAAACAAAGGCATTCGGTGATGGCCAGCGTGTGATGTACACACAATGGCGTCCGGGATTTGATGCCAAAAACCGCCTTGATTTACCTTTAGAGCTTCCACTTTCATATGACGCCTTCATGGAAGCTTGCGCACAGAAGCCAGATGCAAACACCGATGAGCTTATTAACGACATTAAATCAATGTCCGAAAAGCTAGATGCCTCTCTTAAGAAATCGGTAGCTGAGCAAATTGAAAAGTTCAAAACCAATCCAACAAAACTAAAAGAAGTAAAAAACCGCCTCATGAAATATGTGGCATAAGGGGAGACCATGGTTAAAGCAGGAACTTACAAAGCAACACTTTTAAATCACGCTATCAGCGAAACAAGCAAAGGGGACCCACAAGCGGTTATCACTTTTGCCTTTGAAGCAGAAGGCGGTCAGCATACGCTAACTTGGTATGGCTCTTTTTCAGAGAAAGCTTTGCCACACACTCTTAAGTCTCTTTTGACTTGCGGGCTTCAAGGAAACAATCCAGCAGGACCGCTTGAAATCGGCAAAGAAGTTTCAATCGTTGTAGCAGTTGAAAAAGATGACAAGAACGTTGAGAAAAACAAAGTTAAATGGGTTAACCCCCTTAATTCCATTAGAAATGTAATTCCTCAAGACATGGCTAAGTCTAAGTTGTCAGCGCTTGAAGGTGCTGTGATGGCAGCACGACAAAAGCTTAATTTGACTGATGATTCTGAAATCCCTTTTTGAGGTTGATATGATTCAAGGAACACCTGAGTGGTTAGAATGGAGACGCAAAGGAATTGGAGCGAGTGACATCGCTGCAATTATTGGAGTGTCTCCATATTCAACGCCTTATCAAGTTTGGCTAGAAAAGACGGGAAAAAGCACTGGGTTTGCTGGTAACTACGCCACACAAAGAGGCAGTGAGCTTGAGGTAAAGGCGCGTGCTCGTTATGAACTGGTGAGCCTTGAAGACATGCCGCCAGGAATTGCAATTCATCCAAGTTATGAAATTGTGCGAGTATCTCTTGATGGAATTCGCAGGCCTGATTGCAAAAAGATTCTAGAAATTAAATGCCCAGGCATTGATTCTCATCTTACAGCCCTAGAAAATAAGGTTCCAGATCATTACGAGCCACAGGTTCAATATCAGCTCGCTGCGACTGGTGCAGATGAGCTTGATTACTTTAGTTTCTACGACAAGAATCCTGAAATCAAAGTTGATGCTCTGGTTGAAGTTAAGCCAAACATCGACTATCAGGCTCACTTGATTTGTGAGGCCCTGAAATTCTGGGCCTTGGTTCAATCAAACACTCCTCCACCATTAACAGCCATGGATACCAAAGTCGTTGATGATGAAAAGATAAAGCGCATTTGCGAAGAGATTTTGGCCAAGAAAGACACTCTTAAAAAAGGTGAATTAGATAATATGAAAGCAAAAGTAATTGAACTTGGCGGACACAGCCGTGTTCGTTGTGGGCGTGTTTTGGTAACTAAGTCCGCCAAGTCTTTGCGTTTAACAGTAGGTGCAGAATGAAAATCATAGTCGCAGAAATTGAGCATGATTTCTACGTGGTGCGAGCAGAACTTGAGGTTATCAGGCCGCCTTGCCTAATTGGCTCAGGTGTTTATCGCATCGTTAAAGACTCGCTTGTGGTGTTAGAGCATTCTGAGCTAGCTGGCATTGATATCAACACTACGCAAGCTTACCTGAAAAACCCACACCTCATGAGAAAGCTTGAGGACATGCTTTCAGAGAAAGCCGACAAGGATTTTGAAGAGCGCAGAAATGCTGAGCGTGAACCCGAAGACTTGCCGGAGGGGGCGTGAATGGCTACTGACCCGAGAGAATCAGTTAATCCAATTATTGTCCCTCTTGCTATGGATACAAGGGTTGAACAGTGGGGCCTCACCAAGCGCGAGTATTTCGCAGCGATGGCGATGCAGGGGATTATCGGCGGTCCTCTTTCTCAGGTGGGTTCATCTGGAGATGCTGAAAAAGATACTGTGGCAGTTGCGAACATGGTCAAAAACACTTCTGCGTTTGCCGTCAGATACGCCGACGCTCTGATTGAAGCGCTTAACAAAGAAAAAGAATAACCACGCGGGGGATGGATGAGTTTAAATTACAAAAACTTACAAAAGTTTATTGAGGAAAATGACAGCGGCTTGAAGCGCGGAAAAATCCAACTGGTTTTTAATTTAAGAGACGAAGCGAGGTTTCATTATTTGTGCGCGCTGTATACAACGATTGATCGGCGTCGTGCATTTTATGAGGCTTTTAGAAAGTATATCTCTCAGGCAATGGATGACCTTGAAGAAACCTTTCCAAAGATTCCTATCCATATTGACGACATTGTTACTATTCAAAGAGCATCACCTGTTATTGAAAGGGCATTAGAAAAACTATCTGCTTTGCCTGATAGCGATTTCAAAAACAGAGAAATTAAAATGCTTAAATCTCTTATTTCTGGAAATGGAAAACTCTATGCAAAGTCACTCGTTGATCGTGGATTTAGGCTTAAGTTAATTATGGATGATACATGACCCTCTCCACCTACATCCGCCAAGCCCGCGAAGCCAAGCCCATGACTCAGCTAGAGCTAGCAAAAAAGCTTGGCTATGACTCAAGCATGTTCGTCTGCCTCATGGAAGCTGGCAAAAGCAAAATACCGCTGCCAGTGCTGGGAAAGCTCATCGTCATTCTTGGCTTGGATGAAAAGAGCATAGTGAAGCAGCTCAAAGATGAATACGAGAAAAAGATGAAGCATGAAATTGGGGAGGGGAAGCGTGGAGCTAAATAAATTTAAGAGTTGGTTTAACTCACTCGATAAAAAGTCAGAAGAGTTTCAGAAGGTTTTTGAAACTGTGAACGATAAGTATTTCGACTTTGATGAGCCGGACGAATATTTGAAGGCTGTAAAGATTGTTAATGCCATTGCCCTAAAGGGTTCCGAGGAGGAATTGATTTTAGTTGTTAAAATAATGAGTCAGCTTATTCTAATGAAGCAAAAAGGTTCGAAGGCAGGATCATTCTCATTACAGTTTAAAGACGGCGAACCGGTTTGGAATGTGGACATTTATACTGATCCAACCGAATTTCATAAAATGAAAGAAATGATAGGCCATACGGTTGTGGCCAAAGCTAAAGGAACGTTATCGCAATAATTCATTCCCCGCCCAAGTCTTTTCCCAGATGCGGGCGGGTGAATGTGGGAGTGGGTATGAAGAAAAGGTTAGATGCAAAGCAAGCGATAGAATTTATCAACCACTTACGCGGTATTGAGGGTTATGATTGGATTTCTGTCAGCACGCTTTATAAATATACTAAGTTAAAAAAGATCAACAACTATGGACGCGGCAACAAAGCACTCTATGATCCAAAAGAGCTTGAGGCCGTCTTTGGGGAAAAGAAAAGTGCCTAAACGTACTCGGACAAAAGACCCAGAAATATTTCAAATTGGGGAAGCATTTTATTTTCGAGGCACGGTGGATAAACGCCGCGAAGAAATTCGTCTTGATGCTGAGACATATTTTCAAGCTAAAGAAGCTAAGCGCATTCTTTTGCAAAAGATCGAAGAAAAGGGTGGCTCTGGCCACAAGCTTTTAGCAAGTACAATATTTCCAGATTACATTGCTGACCGCGAAGAGGAATTTCGACTTGAAGACATTAGAGAGTCCACACTGATTGAATGCCGGTCACTTATTGGACTCCATTTAAAGCCTTATTTCGGTCGCTACAAACTAAGCGAAATCGATGATGACCTTTGGACTAAATATCTTAGAGCTAAGAAAGACATGGACCCGACTAATCACCGTAAGGTGTTAGCTCACTTCCTAAAGTGGTGCAAAAAAAAGAAGTACATTAAATTCCTACCAGAGCTAGAACTTAAAAAGCGAAAGAGAAAAGCTCGTATCAATCTAACTGAACAAGAAATAACCCAGTTTTTAACTGAGGTGTTTAAACATCGAGGTGGAACTCCTTTAATTATTTTAATGGCGCTCACTATGGGCTTACGAGGCGGCGAAATTACCAATGCGGAGTGGACTCGTATCGACTTTGAAAATGACGCCTATACCTTAGAGGAAGAAGACACCAAGACCGGAAAGCCAAGGGTCGTTCCTTTGAATTCTTTGGTTAAAGAGCTTTTAGTGAAGAGAAAGGCTACTTCAAAATCTAAGTGGGTGTTTCCAAATCAAAGAAGTATTCTTAGGCCGATGTCAGATGGCGGTTATGGTGACCAGTTTGAGAGAATTAGAGTTGCGTCTGGCTTAAAGCGTGATTTCACTTTGCATGACCTTCGAGCGACGATTGAGGGGCTTGCTGTCGTTGATACTAGATTCACTGACGCACAGAGAGAAAAGATGTTTGGATCATCGTCAAAAGTACAAAAAGACATCTATGCAAAACTCACAGTTGATCAATTAAGAGGCTTAGAAGAATTGATAAAAGTACCTCAGTTAGCTGGTCTTAATTGGGGAAGTGATGGGGAAAAGAAGCCATCTAAGAACAATAAAGAGGGCTCAAATGTTTGATATCATTAAACAAGACAAAGCCCTAGAAGTTAAGCATCAGTGGTTTCCTAAACCGTCGATCCCCGTTCAAGTCGGGGTGGGGTCACCATATACTTACCTCAATTTAGCTGACAACTTACCTTGGCCCAGTTTGTCCCAGTTGGGTCGCACTTGGCCGCAGTTCGTGGGGAAAACGTGGGGAAAGTTGATTTCTCAACCTGCTCACATTCTCAGCATCCTTAATTCATATACTACCACACCACCGACCACAACAAAAGGAAATCAGCATGGAAAACACCGTTAGCGAACTTAACATAAGGGCTTTTATAAAGAGCATGTATCCACAAAAAGAAGATACCGCTCTTATTCTAGACCCTAAGTTTTTAGAGAAAATGAACCCATTGGCTTTCATAGCCTTCAATGCCTTAGCCCGAAAGGCTGTTTGCAAAAACATGGCTGTAGGCGTTGAGTTAATGGAAAAAGCAGAGTCCCCAATCGAACAAATGATGGCAGCGGCTTTGATTTATAAGGGGACACTTGAATTCGATAAAATCAGCACTGATGACCCAGAATTAAGAAAACGAACAGTTGATAAGGAACTTATCATACGACCTCAGTATGAGATTGGGCCCTACCGAGTCGATTTTTTTATCACTTCAAAATACTTCAATAGGACAACTTATGAAACCTGTCGGCGCTTTGTAATACTAGAATGCGATGGCCATGACTTTCATGAAAAGACTAAGAAGCAAGCGGCCAATGATAAAAAACGAGACCGCTACTTAAGTGGACATGGGCGAGTCATCCACTTCACTGGCTCCGAAATCTTTTCGGACGCCGTTGCTTGCGCTGAAGAAATCATGGCTGGCTTTGGGGATGTTTGGATATGAAATGGTTCAAACACTTCGCCGACAATAATCGTGGCAAATCGATGGAGCATCTTTATGAAACCATGGGTCACAAAGGACCATGTGCATACTGGTGGCTTGTGGAAATGTGCGTTGAAAAGCTTGAAAAACCGACCGACCGTGAGGTCACAATCGATGATTGTTGCTTCACTTTTCACTCCCGCACGGTGAGGGATACGTTACGCCTTAGTGCCACCAATGTGTCACGTTTGTTGCACGAATGTGCCACCTTCGGCTTACTTGAGTTTCACGTTGATGGCGCTTTCATAAAAATAAAAATGCCTATCCTATTGGAATGGTTGGACTACGATTCAAAAAAACCACGACCGCGGCGTGATCGTGGCGCGAACGAATCGCGCTTAGATACAGATACAGATAAAGATAAATACAATAATAAGAAAAATTTTGATTTGAATTCACCGGATACGGATTGGTTGCTTGAAGCCGAACTGTGTTTCACAGCATGTCGCCTTTTCGATACATCGCAAAATGCGGAAGCGAAAGAATGGCTTGGAAAGCAACGCTGTGAATACCTCGATTTGATCGGTGGCCTGAAGTACGTCAGGACCCTTAAGAAAAACGCATACGAGGTCCGTGGCTTATCGAAATTGATCAAAGCCATGTGGGAAGCCAAACAAGAACGCGAATCGATTATAGACCAATCTGAAGCGAAAGAGGGCGCATGAAGAAAATTCCTCGAAAACTTACCAAGGCAGAAGAACAAGTCATCAAAGAATGGAAAGAAATCAAAGCAAACCGGTCAGACGAGGGGTTAGACAAGGCCCTGAAGGAATTCGGGGCTAAGTCGTTACTCGACGCGGTTTTCAAGAAGGAGGGGGCATGAAACAACCAACTTTAAATCAGATGAATAAAAAGGCAAGCCTATGGTTTTGGCAAAGCAACTCTGGCCAAACAACTGAATTGCATATTGTTTATCCTGGAGGACTAACAATATGCAATAATACTAGCCACAACTTGCCGGACGAATGGGTAAGAACTGCCTTTGTAAAGGCCGATTATCTAAACGACTATTTCAACAATTTTGAATTTGTAGGTTGGTTATGAAAACCTGCCGCCAATGTAACCAGACCAAGCCGTTCTCAGAATTCTACAAGCGCTCGCATGTGCATGGTGATGGCTACCAGTACAATTGCAAGCCATGCGCAAAGCAGGCGCAAAGGGACTGGCGCAGAAAGCTCAGCACAAACAACCTTCCGCCGTTGCGCGTGGAGCTTGTGAAGGGGGCGTCGTGAAAACAGTTAACGGAGTTCCGAAATTTGAGGAAAAGGATCTAGAATTCATTTCCATCAAACACATAAATGAAGAACTGCAATCGTGGGGAGATAAGCGCAAGTGTATAAGTTGTAAATACTGGGAGTTTCACGCGCCTAAGTACTGCTACAAATTAGGCAGCGGGTTTATGTTTGATAAGCTACAAACTTTCTCTTGTGCAGCCTTCGAGGTGAAGCCATGAATAAGATCGCCGTCACCTTCCGTTTCCTTTTCTACTTCTCAGCCGTGCTAGCTGTTCACTGGTGCATGCAAGTGTGTGTGGCTTTTGTGGGGAGGAATGTATGAGTGACCTAAAAACACTACTCTTAGAAATGAAACTTGACCCCTCATATGAAGCCAGAGTTGCTGCTGAAGAGCAGATCAGAAATTTATTCGAGGATAAAGAAAAAGAGCTAGCTGAAGCGCTCGAAGATATCGAGCATCTGAATTCACGATTGAATGACTCGCGCACTCCATATCAAGGCAGCGTTGATGAATACAACATGCTGAAGGCACAAGTGCGCGTGCTCAAAGATGCACAGCTTCGCACTTATGACGGGCTAGCGCAGAAGGCTGACATGTATGAGGACGAGAAGGCCTTGGCCGACCAGCTTGCGGAGAAGTCAGATAAGTTTCGCGACTGCATGCTGACGGGGAAACCGCTTGGATCAATTCTCCAAGAGCTCGACCAAGCCCTCGCCTCATGGCGCGAGAGGAGGGGGAATGGCTGACGAAGCAACTGTTTTCATTTGCGGTCCAGATAGAAGTCACAAGTGCGATGACGATGGGCCGGTTGTTTATTTCACTCGCGATGGCGGCGTAACTCAAGACAGAGACGAAGCTGAAAAAGTCGGCTGCTCTGGTGGAAGCGTTACTTGCTCCGTTTGTGGAATGTCATCGATGGAACGCGCAATGTGGGAGGGACTGTGACTCTCGTAATGTATCACCCGCGAATGGATGAGATAGGAATTTGGATTCCAGGAAAACAAAACTGGGAGCCGAATGAAGTAGTTTGGTCAACGATTGAATACGGCATTGAGATGGGCTGGATTGTGATTGGTGCCCTATGACCCGCAAGCCCAAGCTCAAACGTAAGCCAACTATTGCTCAGTTGAAAAAGCGTCCTAGCTTGTGGGCCGTTGTTCATAGCGAAACTGATATCAACCTCAGAGTTGTTTACCCTTCGCCCATAATTGCTCCAATGTGGGGCTCATCCGAAATGTGCAGCCAAGAGTTTTTTGGTGAAGCTCAATGGTTTTCTTCTCAGTGGGAATATGAAACGCTTTTAAATGATTACTGCTTTCCATGTGAATTTTTGGGGTGGCTATGAAACACGCCAAGCCCAAGCTCAGGGGGATCGCTGGAAGAATTAAATTTGAATCGGCAAATGGCACTTTGGAAATGGCTTTGATTCTCGATGGGGATGACTCATTTAAGAACGCTTATATCCGGCTTGATCATGACGGTCAGTATCTTGGCGCTATCGATAACGACTCTATGCGGAAGCTTTTGAAGCTTCGTGAGTGGATAAACAATATCGAGAAGCTTAACCGCCGCAAAGGCACTCAAGAGAAGGAGAGAAAATGGCAACAAGAGTAAAGGTCAAAAAACCAGGAAACGAAACATTGGACTACCAGGAAGTTAAAACGGTCTATTCAGACGCGGAAGCCAGTGCGCTAGTAAAAAACGGCTGGAATTTTATTTGCGTTGGGATCAGCCACATTGATGGCAACGGTTTCAACGCAAAACCAACTTTCATCATGGCGAAAGAAAATCCAAAACGATAAACCGCAAAGGCACGAAAGGGGATTGAGTGAAACGCAGAAAATCATTTCAAGTAGCATTTGATCATTTCATGACGTCTAAGGAAATTGGTGAAGCTCTTTTGGAAAGAGCAAGAGCAAACATGGAACTGACTTCTGCATTAACTAGCGGGCAGCCAGATAGCGTAGTTCGTGAGCGAGCAAGGGCTCTCTGTGCATTGCCATCAGACCCGTACCATATTGCTGGTCAGTTTTTTCTTATGATGGATAAACTCGCTAAAGACGAAGGAGAGATTGGGTGTGAGTGAAAAGCCGAGAGTTTATAGCTGGATCGAAATAGCTTGTCAGGATAGTCGCGCCTTCAGGGGAAAACATTACGTTGATGAGCAAGCCTACCTCGCGCTCCAGGCTGAGCTTGAGAAGGGCAAGACGGAGTTGGCGTGGGAACGCCAGCGCCACGACTCTGTTCTCGCCAACCTTAAAGAATATACAGAAGCATTTTTATCTGAGAAGAAACGTAACAGCCTACTTATTGAGGCACTAGAATTCTACGCAGACGGCAAACATCTAGAGCGACCGACTTTCAAAAACGATTTGATAGAGACAGCGGTTATCGATGATGGGGAACGCGCACGCGCGGCTTTGGGAGGCGTGTGACAGAAAAACAATTCAAGATTTTCGAAGCTAAGTATAAAAATGCTACAAGCTTCGACTGTATGCAAAAGCAAGATAACGAAACTTATATCGATGCTGCCGAGAGAAACATTCAGTGGTTGCGTGATTGGGCAGAAGAGTCAGCGCAGGGCTTAGAGCGAAACCTACTAGAGATTGTTGGGATCGACGCTATCTTGAACAACCGATATTCTACCAAGGAGAACGTGTGACAGTAATAAATCCAGGAGAAGAACTGCCCGATCCGTTTGCCGAACTCCGCTCCCAGCTCGAAGCCGTCACCAAGGAGAATCTGGAATTAAAAGAGTTGGGCGATAACCTTCCAGGATACCTACATGAGATTGTCAGAAGCGACAACGACCGACTCAGAGCCGAGAATGTTGCCCTCAAGGATAAAGTGGACAAAGCGCGAATAGGCACATGCCTTAACTGCGACTCGCCGGTTGAGCTTTGTAACTCTAAGGCAATGGATCTTTATCGCGAAAATGAGAAGTTGAAGTCTCTAGTCAGCATCATTGAGCGAGACTTTCACGAGCGCGGTGAGATCATCCAGCGCCTTCGCGATCTCGTGCAGAAAGCTGATTCAATCATCACGACACAGGAAGATCATGAGCACTGGTTAGAAGCTAAGCGAGAGGCTGGCCTGACCGAATTATCGGCAGACGAAAAAACGGGCGGGTGATTATTCTCTTAAATCGATTATGCGTTTATCGGAATAACTACAAAGAGCGAGGCTGAGTTATGAATGTCACCTGCATTAAATGCAATTGGATTTCTTTCGCTGTCACTAAGGAATATGCGGTAAAGGAAAGCGCAGAATTTGTAGCGTGGTTTAATAAGCAGGACAAAAAAACACAAAGTCTCTATGGAGACGGAGAGCCCCATGATTATAAATGTCAACTGTGCGGTGGAGATAAATTCAGGACATCAACCGATGAGGAAACTAAAAAGATTTACGGATGTACAATTAGCCCAGTGATTTATGAACCTGAATTGGCTCAAGCGCAAACTCAAGTATGTAATGGAAATTATCATGATAAATGACGACAGAGCTGTATTAAGTGACCAAACTGGAGCGCACTCCTCATTGGTCACGACCATAATGGATTTTAAAGAAATTGCACGCGAGCGAGGGCGTTTGAAAACTGAAATCAAATTTAACGGGGGAAGAATGCATATGCAGGAGGATGAGTGAGCAATCTTTTTTTGTCGCCAATAAAAACAGGAGACGACTTCGAAGGCTATGAGCTTGACGAGTGGACAAAGGAAATAAGAGGCAAAGATTACAGCACTTATAAGCCTATTGGAGTTGTGATCAGTAATAAAAAATGGAAGCTCGACAATATGAGAAGCGGGCATCTCCGCATATCTACTGATGATATAGATCGCTTTATAAAAGCGCTGGAGATAATGAAGGCAGGCCTTCAAAGGGAGAAGTTGTGAAATACAAACTATGTGAAGCTGCGGGGTTGACGATTATTAGCCAGTATCCTGAGATTGATGTTGTTGATTATATGATACCTGCTCGCGACGTTGAGGCAATGCTTGAGCAAGCGCCTGTGGTCGGGTTTAAATCTGACAACATCAGCAAAGAATTACAGCGAGACTATGCTTTTGTAATCGGCAGTCCTGGAAATAAGGAACATACGCATCAAGCTCGCCTGCTGCTCATCGAGCCAATTCGTAAGGGTGTAACTAAGGAGCAGATTTTGTGGGCGCTCAGAGAAGCGAGCTCCAAACAAATGGAGCAACTCGCAGATATGATCGAACGAGAGGGGATCGTGTGACCCAGGCACAAGCACGCAATGACCATTACATTTTAGATCCATCAACGCATGACAAAAGAAAGGAGTCCACTGTGGCCACAAAAAAGACCAGCAAAAAACGCAAGACAACAAAAACAAAATCACGTAAGTAAATGACAGCGGCCCCAACAACGTAATTGAACAGGGGTCGCTTGGTTTGGAGGCTCATGCAAGCTGGTAGGCCATTAGACTTTTTAATTGAACAGCATGTTTTCAAGCGCGAAGTTGATAAGGAAGGTAAGTCAGTTATCGACGGCGTTCATAGGTATGTTCCGCACTACTCAACAAACCCAGGTGATTCTCAGCTAGTTATTGATGCCATGGAGGAAATGGGCGAAGCAATTTGGGAGCGCTTTACAGAGCAACTTCCGAGTTATCAAATGAGTGAGGTGCTTCATAAATTTCAACCGATTCCATTAATTCAAGATAAGTGTGAAGACATTTGCGTTGCGGCTTTAGTCGCCCTTGGCCATTGGAAACGCGTCCCCTAACAACGAACTAAATTTTAGTCGATATGAACCTGATTTAGGTCAATAGGTCGGGAACTCGTATGGCTCTTTTTTCTCAGGAATAGTAACCGTCAACACCGGCTCTTCATTCACAACTCTTCGCTGCCTATAGCCTTTTAGAAACTCTTGCAGCGGCCCCATGTTTGTCTCGCACACGCACTCTTGTTTTTGGTTTAAGTGACCGCCGTCGTAGTTTAGAACCTTGCATGCGCCGACGCACTCGCCTTGTTTTAATTGTGTAGCGACAAGTACTGCAACGACGAATGCCTTTAGTAGTTTCAAGCATCCAGCCCATGCAGATAGGACATATCACACCGCAAGCCTTGGTTTTTCTTGTTTAACTTTCTCATATGAATAGGTGCCACACGATTTGCAAAGCCAGCGCTGCCGAAGAATCTTGCCAGCAGGACGCAGGCCCTCTTTCGTTATTGAAACGCTTCCACAATTGGGACAATTCTTGTGAATGTTATCACCAAAAAGAGCGTGATTAGGAACCTTATCAGAATGCTTTCTAAGCTTGAGATATATTTTTTCTAACAGCCGCACGTCTTGCATACAGTATTGTTTCATATTTTCTTGAGCGACAGCGTCTCTATGCCAAACCTTCACCCACATTGGCCAGCCTTCATGCCCCATTTTTTCTTCGCCAACAAACTGCTCTCCCAGAGTGTTTAGGCGGTTATTAAAAGGTGAGAGGTTTTGTTTAGAGACCGAGCATGTGTCTATGTGGCGCAAAGTCTTAGGTAGAGTTGGCAGGTTATGTTTTTCTAAGCGGGTTTTTAGAAATGGTAGGTCAAACCTTTTGCCGTTATGAGTGACGATAGCATCAGCATCTTTAAGAACTTTGTAGAGCTCTTTGCAAACCATGTAGTCGTCGTTCACGTTTCTCTTCCAGCGCGTTTTAAAGTCCCAGGCGCTTATACAGTGAGTTTCTTTTTCGCCTAGAACCTTCCAGCCAGCGCAAATAATTGTGTTAATAGTGGCCTTTAAAGACAGCCCTGGATAGTTACTTATCCCTGGCCAAATCTTTAAAGCCTCAAGCAAGTTTGGAAGCGTCTCTAAATCCCACAAAATAATGCGCGGTTTATTTTCTGACATATTCTTAAATAATAAATATCTGGTGACTTAATGTCAGGTGTTCATTAGGTAAGCACGTTAATGGCTACTAAAAAGAAAAATTCTGATAAGAAGTTTCCGCTCAAAGACGTTAAGAAAATGAACAATTGGGAGCGCTTAAACTTACTCTTTGAACAGGTCGATGCAAGACTTCAGCGAAAGCTTGAGTCGGTGAAAATGAACCCAAAATCAGCCGACAAATCAGAAAAAAAACAGTAATCTAGGCAGCGCCTCTTGGGAGGTCAAAGCCGCTTGAAACTGCATTTTTTTGTCCTTGTTCTTCTGCTTCTTTCACAATGATTTCAAGATCATCCATCATTTGGATAACATATTTTCTTGCAAAGTGAGAGATGCGTCCATGAGGGCTTACCTTTGCGAGTCTCTTTTTTAAACTAGAAAATCTTTTTTCTTCGTTTTTTGTGACTCGAAATTGCACTTTTCCGGACAAGTTTTGGGGTATAAGTTCGTCAATATTAAATTTCATGTATAAATCGTATCTATACATTGCTGTCATTTTCAACATAAAAAATTATATCCGCAAGAGATACGTTTTGTACTCCAAAATGTAAAAATGGAGTCTGCGCTTTATAGAACCTGTGTGAGTTGCTTAAATTATGCCATGAACTTATTTAAAACCCTCTCACAGTATTTAAGGAAACCGATGCACACCGCCCTTCCCCCAGGCATTGAGCCGCTTGTACCTAATCAAGAATTAACCCCTCAAGAGCGTCAAACGCTGAGAAAGCTTATAAAAGAAGAGGCAGCAAACCTTGTCCAGGAGCGCATAGACGGCAACATCTCTTTAAGAAAGCTATTTGCAAAGCACGGATTAAGCCCTGGTGAATATCGAGTGGCTGAGCTTTTTTGTAATAAGGGACTTACCAATAAGGAAATTGGCGACCTTCTCTTCGTTACTGAGAAAACGGTTAAGTTTCATTTCACCAATATTTTTAAGAAGTGCAAAGTTAAGTCCCGTGTACAACTTATGGCAATGGTGAATAATGCACTCTGAAGTGCTGACAGTGCCCTTTGGAAAAGACCATGAGGTCTTTGCGTATATGTCGCAAGGGTTCACGCCCTTGGAAGTTGCTCAGAAATTGGGGACTTCTGTGCCCGTGGTTAATCTTATGAATGCCCGTTATGCGGCAAAGCTAATTCGATTACGTAGAGAAAAGATGGGGCATTTCTTGGATAAGGGGAATTCATGATCCTCCACGGCGACTGCCTAATCAGAATGAAAGAGCTTGCGGACAATAGCGTGGATGCGATTGTGACAGATCCGCCGTATGGCCTTAGCTTTATGGGTAAGAAATGGGACTATGACGTCCCATCAACTGAAATTTGGCGTGAGGCTTTACGAGTATTGAAGCCAGGTGGACACCTGCTCGCTTTCTTTGGCACGCGCACTTATCACAGAGGTGTTGTTAGAATTGAAGATGCTGGATTTGAGATTAGAGACCAACTTGCTTGGCTGTACGGGCAAGGATTCCCAAAATCTCACAACATCAAAGAGGGCGATTTCAAGGGCTGGGGTACAGCTCTAAAGCCAGCTAACGAGCCGATATGTTTAGCTCGCAAGCCTCTGGAGAAAGGTCTCACTGTTGCTGAGAATGTGCTGAAGTGGGGAGTTGGCGGGCTGAATATTGATGTGAGCAGGATTGGACTCGCCGATGGCGAGCGCACGCCGAGCGGATCGGGCAACTCATCGCAAGGCGCAGTTGCTGGTTGGGGCAACGGCGGTAAAGGCTCAGTCACGCCTGCTCTAGGCCGCTGGCCAGCGAACGTGCTCTTTGATGAAGAAGCCGCAAAATTGCTGGACGAGCAGAGTATTGCTGGTGGAATTCACTCTGCTGGAAAAGCCAGGCCAAGGCAAAAGCATATTGGTGACTTTGGTATAGCCGAACATGGAAGCAGAGAACGCATGGCCGATCATAGGTATGGCGACGATAAGATAGGAGCCTCCCGTTTCTTCTATGTCGCCAAGGCTTCAAAGCGCGAGCGTGGCGAAGGTAATGTCCATCCCACCGTCAAACCCGTGAAGCTCATGGAATACCTCATCAAGCTAGTCACTCCACCAAACGGCACCGTCCTTGATCCCTTCATGGGCTCAGGCAGTACAGGTGTGGCCTGTAAAAACCTTGGCTTTAAATTCATCGGCATCGAAATGAATGAAGAATATGTCAAAATCGCTGAGAGGAGAATTGCGGCTTGAAACCCATCTCCTCACTCTCAGACGATGAAATCAAAGTCCTTCAAAGAACGATTAAGCGTTATGGCGCAAGCATTGGCATTTCATCTGCGGAGTTAGACGATATGGTCAACGGTACGTTTCAAAAAGCCTTAGAGCGTGGAAACATACTGCATCTATTTTGGCATGTGTGTGACTACTTGAGAGAGAGATTTGGAGATAAGCGCAACAAGTCCTCTGAAACTAGGGTTTATGATCAGAGTGTTCTTGGATGGAAACAACAAGATAAGCTTATCAAGGCCGCTTCCTATGACCCAAGGAAAAGCCTAGACGCAAGAATCGACACTACTAAGCTCATGTCAAAGCTTGATGGCCAACGTGAAAAAGCCATCGTCAAACTTTCAATGATATGGGGTTTTACAAACCGTGAGCTTGCAGAGATTTTTGATATTGATGAAAGCCGAGTCAGCCAAATCATAAGCGCATCACTAGTTAGAATGCAGGGAATTTCAAATGCCAAAGCGTCCTGACTGGCCAGTTAAGAAGTGGAAGCCAGGTCAGACGGGCAATCCTAATGGGCGGCCAAAGCTCACACTTGAACAACGCGAATGGCGTCAGGCTTCTAAGCAAATGCTTTTAGATGAGTTTAAATATTTGTGGGCAATGTCTGAATCAGAGTTAGAGCAAATTTCAGCGCACGACAATGATCAGCCCATGATTAGAAAAATGTTAGCTCGGCAAATGCTATCAGGCTCAACCGAAGAGGTACTAAACCGAGTTATCGGAAAGCCTAAAGAAGAAATCGATTTAAACAACCGTGGAAGCATTCACTTTCAGTTAACCAAACTTATCGAAGAGATAGAAAATGGCGACTCTCCACAAATAGAAGGTGCTTATGATTACAAAGGCAATGAGAAAGAAGCAAAAAAGGACAAGGAAAAGTCTTGAGGCCGCTAAGCGCTGGGTCCCTACAATGAATGGCAAAGAGATTGTTGGCTGGCGTATTGTGACTGACTTTCGGGCTATTAAGTGAACAAACCAGCCTTCCCGGTTACCACAGCCCCGGGCGCTAAGCTTGAAGACCCAGGGATGAGTCGTTATGACTACCTTCTCTTTCATATGACAGCGTGTCTTGCTAATTCTCTCATGCAGCGAATGCCAAAAAGTTTAACTGATAAATATCCTGGGAAAACTGATCATGAAATTATTTGTTTAGAGGCCATTGCTATAACGGATTGTCTATTTGAACACAGCCAAGATTCTTGACCCAAATTGGCGGGTTGAAAACCTCTATCAGATTGTAGATAAAAATGGTCAGCGCATTAAATTAAAGCGCAACATTGCTCAAAGAATAATTGCAGCGTGCCCATCTAAACGCCGCATGATTCTGAAATCTCGTCAGATAGGCGTCTCTACCGAGAGGCTAATAACTAAGTTTGATAAAACTATTTTCAGGCCAAACACCACATGCGCCATCATTGCTCATGAAAAAGACGCCATTGAAAAGCTTTTTCGCATACCTACGCGCGCATACAAGTTTATGCCTGATGATATAAAGCCAGTGTTAGACCGTGGTGGAGGCTCTAAGTTTGAAATGTACTTCCCTGAGATAAACTCTCGTATCTATTGCGACCTAGAGGTGCGTGGTGATACGGCCCAGATTCTACATGTATCTGAAGCCGCGTTTATGAAGGATAGTTCCCGACTTAAAGCAACACTACAAGCAGTGCCCCTAAACGGGGAAGTTGATATTGAGACCACTCCAAATGGCATGGGCAATTTCTTTTATGAAATGTGGAATGATCCTGACCAGCCATATGAAAAACTGTTTTTCCCTTGGTTTATGTTTCCACAGTACAGGATGCCAGCGCCTAAAAACATGCAGCTTACTGATGAGGAAGTTGAGTTTATAGGTAAAGCTCTTAGGCTTTTTAATCTCAAGATCGACAACGAACAAATAGCATTTCGCCGCCATAAGCGCGCTGAGCTTAAGGCGTCTGTGCACGATAAGGTGCGAGTTACCTTTGAGCAGGAATATCCTGAGGATGACCGAACATGTTTCTTAGCCTCTGGACAAGCTGTCATGGATTTGTTTGTCGTTAAAGACCTCATGGATAAAGCGCAGGCACCTATTTTTGATAACGGTTGGATGCGTCTTTATGATTCGGTAGATAAGCACGCACGCTATGTCTGCGGAGCAGATACAGCAGAAGGCGTTGGCGGCGATTCTTCTGTGGGAGTCATGATTGATGCTAAGAACTTAAAAGTTGTCGGAGTTATCAACTCTAATAAATGGAAGCCGTCAGAGTTTGCAGAAAAACTAGATGAATTTTGCCGAAAGTTTCAAGGATCACAAGGACGCTTACCTGAATTAGCCGTTGAGAGAAACAATCACGGACATGCTGTTCTTTTAAAGTTAGAAGAGTATTTAAAATATCCTAGTCTTTTCCACAGAGTTACTAACAAAGAGAGTGGCGAAAAAGACCTGCGACCTGGCTGGGTTACCGACGCAGTGACAAGGCCAATTATGATCAACGCCTTCATTGATGCAGTTGAAAATAGACACCTAAATGTATCCGAAAAGTATATTTTGTCCGAATGTTTGACGCTTATTAATAACGGCGGAAAAATAGAAGCTGCTGACAATAAGCACGACGACTTTGTTGTGGCGACCTCAATAGCTCTTCAATTGTGTTTATCGGGCAGCAATCTTGATCTCTACGACTCAATAGAAAAGAAAATATTACTATGAAGCACAGAGGGGCATGGCAGAGCTACAACAAAAAACGGTTGATCCTAAAAGCTCCAATAGTGAAAACCTAATTTCCGAGGTCTATACCGGAAGTGCTGAAGCATCATATTTTAAATCCCCCCTAGTTCCAGATTCATACAAAACTCCATACAACCCAGATGATCTTTGGCAGAAAACTGGTGATTACGCGATTTATGAGGACATGCTCAAGGATGACCAAATCAGCGTATGTTCTAATCTTAAAAAAGATTTAATCATTGGATCAGGGCACACAATAATTTCAGAGGATGAGGCGCAAGAAGAAATTGTTAAGGATCTGGAGTGTGCCTTTGGTGATGAGTGTGAAGTTCCTTTTTCAGAGTATCTGGAGGAAATTTTATCAGCGCATGAGTTTGGATTTTCTCTCACTGAAAAGATTTTTAAGGTTAATGATGAGGGTAAACTTAGACTAAAAGCCCTTAGAACCCGTCACCCAAACTCTTGGCTCATTCATCAAGATGATAAGGGAAATGTTACCAAGTATCAGCAAAACACCTCTGATGGCTTTGTTGATATTAATCCTAAAGCGCTAATTCACTACGTGAATAATCGCAAGTTTCAAAATCCTTATGGCTTGAGCGACCTTCGCGCTGCCTATAATGCTTGGTTTGCTAAGCGCCAAGTCATTCGCTATTACGCCATATACTTAGAGAGTGCAGCCAAGCCAATTCCAGTCGCTCGCTATCATAAAGATGCACCTGAATCTGCCGTTACCAAGATTCACAATATTATTAAAAACTTTCAAAGCAAAACCTCAATCACCATTCCAAAGGAATTAGAGGTTGAGTTTCTAGAGTCGAAAACAAACGGAGAGGCATATCACAAGGCTATTAACATTTTTAATATGTTTATTGGTCGTGCTTTATTTATTCCTGACCTTTTGGGCTTTAGTGGTGGAGAGACTGGCGGTGGGTCTCATGCATTAGGAAAAGATCAAATCTCAATTTTCCTTATGCATATTGCGCGAGCACGCGCGTCCTTAGAATTTATTGTTAACACTCATTTAGTTAAGCCGTTAGTTGTTTATAACTTTGGCTTTCAAGAGGCTTATCCGAAATTTAAGTTTAAACCAATTGATGACACTCAAGCCACAGAGTTTGCCAAGACATGGCTTGAGGCCATTAAGGCAAAAGTATTTAAGCCTAACGATGAGGAAATCAACCACTTTAGAAAGCTGGTTAAGTTTCCTGAAGGTGAGATACAAATTGAAGAACCTCAACCGAATCCGTTATTGCCCGGACAAATGCCAAACGGAATGCCAGGGGCCTTGCCTAAAGAAGAGCCCAATGTGGCAAAGAATAAAGGCGACGAGAAAGACGCTGCCGAAAAAGCGCCAAAGGCAGAAGCAAACAAAAAAGCAGAATTCGGAAAAATCTTCGACCAGGTCCCGGGGGACTACTACAAGAAGGTAGATTTCAAGGCTATTGCTAACAAGCTTGATGACTATGATCAATCCATCAAGGATGAGGTTGAGGGCTTAATCAGAAAGCAGTTTGCTGACCTGTACGATCAGATTGAGAAAAAGAAAATTCTCACCTCTCAAAAAGTTGAGCGAATTGATGACCTTAAACTGAAGGATCTAAAGGCACTTAAGCAGGCCTTAAAGTCTAGCTTTATGGGTATCTACAAAGATGGACAGACTCAAGCCCAAGCAGAGCTTTATAAGTCTGAGTTTAGAGCGCCGATTACTTCTGAGAAGTTCTTAGAGGTGCTAGAGGCTGAAACATTCGCCTATGTTGGCGACTACGAATACAAGATTTTGCAAAAAGTTAGAAACGAATTAGTAGCCGCAATTAAAGATGGCAGATCACTTGCCTCTGTAATTGACGTTCTAGACGACTCAGGGAAGAGCTTGGCCCGCAGTTCTTTGGAGAGATTCGCAAGGACTAAGCACACGGAAGTGCTTAACAAGGGCCGTTTAGAATTTTTCGAAGATTCAGGCGTGGTTGCAGCTTACCAGTACTCAGCAATTCTTGATGACCGCACGTCAGAAATTTGTCGTGGTCTCCATGGCAAGATTTTTAAATCAGGTGAGCAGCCAATCCCGCCAATGCACTTTAACTGTCGATCTACGTTAATCCCTATCACTAAGTATGAAGCTTTCAAGGAAACCGAAAGCATTAAAGGGATGTCTCCTCAGAAGTTCATCGAGGAAAACGTAGGGGAAGGGTTTGCGGTAAAATAATGGAAAAATATAATATTCCCGGCGTTGAGATTTTCTCTAAGGGCACATGGAATGGTGATGAATACACCATGGACGACCTTCAGGAAATGGTCACCGCCCACAATGAGGCCAAGACGGGCATCAACCCACATGTAAAACTTGGCCACGATAAGAAGCAATCCCTGCTACAAAAAGACGGTCTGCCTGCTGCTGGCTATGTTGATAAGCTCTACATCAAAGGCGAAAAGCTGATGGCTGACCTAGTTGATGTCCCTAAAAAGGTTTATCAGCTAGTTACAGCGGGCGCCTATAAAAAGGTCTCTGCTGAGATCTTTTGGAATCTTAAGGTTAACAACAAAATCTATAAGCGCGCCCTTGGCGCAGTAGCACTTCTTGGTGCCGATATGCCAGGCGTTGGCAATCTTAACGACATTCTTGCGATGTACTCAAAGTCAGAATTTGACGAACTAAAAGTTTATGAAGCTATCGAATTTAATAACCAAACTTTTCCACGAAAGGAAATGACAATGTCTAAGACAGAGGCAGAAATCAAGCTTGAGCTAGAGCTTAAGCAAGCCAAGGAAGCGGCTGATCTAAAAGAACAGCAACTTAAAGAATTCACAGCAAAACAAGAAGAGTCTGCAAAGGAAATTGAGACGCTTAAAAAATTCAAGGCTGATGCCGAAAAGCGCGAGAATGAGCTTAAGGCACAAGCCGAAAAAGCTGAGCTTGAGAAGTTTGTAACAGAGCTTGAAAGTGAAAAGCTCATTGCCCCCTCAATGAAGACTTTTGTTACTGAGCTTCTTGGCCCTGAGAAGAAAGAATACAAAATCAAAAAAGATGAAAAGGAAGAAACCGTTACTAAACAAGCTCTTTTGAAGGAAGTCCTTAAACTTCATAAAGCCTCTCTAGATGTTAACTTCGATGAAAGTTCTGAAGAGGGCGAAAAGAAGAATTACAAGGCTGATGAAAAAGAACAAGAGGAAAAAGTTCGCAAGTACATGGCTGAGCACAAGTGCTCTTATGGCCAAGCTGCGAAAGCAATCCTAAACGAACAAGCTAAGAAATCTAAGGAGTAAATATGAGTATTGCACCACTTTCATTTAAAGTGGCCGCCACACTTGCCGCTTACCGGGTTGTTACAGCCCTTTCAAGCTCCGCAAATACAGTGGCGTACCCTGAGAATGATTTACGACCATATATTGGTATTACGCTCGATACAGTTCTAGACACGACAGCTTCAATTCCTGTGGCTGGCCCTGGCCGTATCGCAAAGCTATATTTCAATGACACTTGCGTATCTGGACAACTTGTCGGCGCTGATTCAAGCGGTCGCGGGATTGCCTTCGGAACAATCGCAAACACCACAACATCTTTAACGCTTTCCAGTGCTTACATCGGCGTACTAATTGGTCCTAAGGTAGATGCTACCGGAACAATTGCAGACGTTTTGATCATGCCTGGTTTCGCGAGAAATGTGTAAGGGGGATAGAATATGCCATTAAAGAATCAATTACACGTTCCCCAGCTTATTCAAAATGCGTCTGTGCAATACAAAAACTCAGAATATATCTGGGACAAGGTATTTCCACAGCTCATGGTTACTAAAGATGATGACAAGTATCGTGTTTATGACCGTGTGTTTAAAGTGCCCGAGACTAAGCGTGCGCCTAAGGGTGTTGCGCGAGAATTCGGTTTTGAATTTTCATTCTCTTCATATTCTTTGGAGCAACATGCTCTTAAGGATTATGTTGGTGTGGATGAGGAGCAAAACAACGACCAAGGTTCACTCGCTGTAGATACTGTCGAGAATTTGACAGACGCTATTTATCGTCGAATCGAACTCTCAGTTGCTAACTTGTTCACAACTAGCAATTGGTCATTGAATGTTTCGCTTGCTTCAACAAACGCCTTCAACGCTAACACGACCGTGTCTGACCCGGTCCCTGTGTATGACACGGCAGCTTCAACAATCATTGCTAACTCTGGTAAGTCACCTAATTTTGGTATCTTGCCACGCGACGGATTTGTTGCAGCTAAGAACCATGTGTCTATCCTTGACCGCGTAAAGTACACCTCTAGCGAAGTTTCCGAGAAAATGATTGCTGCGCTTTTTGGTCTTGCAGAAATGCACGTACCAACTGCTGTACAAGATACAGCTGATCAAGGTTTGGCACCTGTTATCTCTAACTTCTATGGAGACGTTTCTTTCGTCGGATGGAAGCCATCATCTCCAGGTCTAAAAGCTCCTAGCTGTGGTTACACATTTATGAGCAGCAAGCCACGTGTTCGAAGTTGGTTTGATGAGGAAAGAAATGCAAAAGCTTACGAGGTTGAAATCAAATTCAAGCCTCAAGTTGTTGCGTCTCTTACCGGCTACCTGATCAAAGATATTATTTAATAACCTGGCCGCTCATGCACTCACATGGGCGGCTTCCCAAATGGAGGTTTTATGAGTGAGTTAGAAAATGTGAATATCAGAGACGCTGAAGACCTTAAAAAGCTTAAGCATTCAAAGAAGATTGCTAAGCAAAAGGCCGAGGCTGAGAAACTCGCTAAAAAGTTTCAAAAGGTTTTCTTCTTTCTAAATGGAAAGAAAGTCCTGCGCGCCATGGTTAAGCATAATGGCGTTTACAAGTCCTATATAGGAAACATCAGCAAGAAGACCCATGTTGATGGCCTTAAAATAGCTATTGAAGACTGGAAAGAAGCTGGGCAATGGCTAGAGGGATCTGAGCTGCAAATAAAAGAGATGTTATCTAAAGAAGTTGCAGAAATGGCAGACCTCTACAGCAAGAGCCTTAGTAAGAAAAAGGCAAGTAAGGAGTAGTTATCGGCACTTATGCAACAACCACAAGTCTAGCGACGAGAATGATCGGAACAACTTTCGATTCATTAACTACGTCTTTAGCTACTGAGTTGATTACTGATGCCGAAAACGAAATAAACAAATACATATCAAAGCGGTATGACGTGTCTGTATTTAGCACGTCAACTGCTGTTCCGCCTCTACTTAAATCACTCTGCAATCAATTAGCCGTTGGCTACATGTACAAGAATATGTCTAGAGGTGGGTCCGATGCTGATGAGCGCGGGCAAAAATATATTGATCAAGTCATCAAGAACTTAGAACTCATTCGCGATTATAAGGCTGATCTTATTAACACAGCCGGAAGTGTTATCGCGGACATGAGTAATACTGCATATAGGGTTCTTGGCGGCACAGAAAACTATACGCCGACATTTAATGAAGACGATGAACTTAACTGGGTTATCGATGCAGATAAGCTAGATGATATTGAAACGGAGCGTGACTAATGTCTTTTGAGGCTTCGTTTGATGATAAAGAGGTTAAAAAGTTCTTTAAGAACCTCGATAAAAAATTGTCCGAAGTTAAAGACGGCAAGAAAAAGTATGTCGGTCTTTTATCAGCCATTGTTTATGGCGACGTTATGGATCACTTCGAACAAGAAAAGGGCGAAAAAGGCGCATGGCCTGCATGGTCTAGTATCTATGCTGAGCACATGAAAAGACGAGGTGATGCTAACGGAAAAATTCTACAAAGGTCTCCCGCAAGATTAAAGCAGAATTTTAAGCCTGAAAGTTACAAGATTAAATCTAAGGGTTTTAACTGGTTTAACGACGCTAAAACAAAATCTAATTTCCCGTATGCGTGGGGGCACAACGAGGGTGACGGCAAACTTCCTCAGCGTGATTTTATGTGGCTATCAGATAAGGCAATGGAAAAGGCAAGCGTACAAACGCTGCAATTTATGTTAGAGGAGGGTATCTAGTTGGCAGTAGTTTTTGCCGTTCGCGGTAACAGCTTTGATGCTTACTACTCTAACGGTGGAAAGACCGGCATTGTCCCTAATGGATTAATGACCGTCACTGCTGATGGCACTTCATTGTCTGGAAGTGTTTACGTTGCCTCAGCTAATAACTCTGTAAAGCCAGTCTACTGGCCAGGCGTTAACAATACTCCAAACGGTAGAGCGATGTCTTTACTGTTAAGAGTAAAGCCTGGATACAGCGGCTCACCTTCGGCGGCACGTCCTCTTTCGCCTTTCTTGACCGGGAATAGTGGGCGTATTGGTCGCATAGAGCTTTCGCATAATACTGCTGGAAACGTGGTAGCTACGGCAACAAATGAAGCTGGAACTCTTTGCCTAAATGCTTCAAATTTTGGAGCATGGTCGCCAACATCAACCTCTTGGTATGACGTTGTGTTTGCCTGGGACGGCACCAATAGTGCGAGCGCTGCCAAGGTGTATATTGACGCCACTCTACTTGGATCAGTAACGCCGTCGGCAGCGTTGTCATCGAGTTGGTCAACGAATTACTGGACAGATATTTCACTAGGAAATGGTACACAACAAATTAACTTTAATGGAGCTTCGATTGATGAGATTGTCATTTGGGATTCTGTTATTGATCCTACAAATGTCGCTCTTGTTAGCGGCAATGGTTCTTTAAACGGGGCAAGTAGAACTTCACTTGTAAACGTATCTAACCTTGATGGCTCAGTTTACTCTAATCCAGGTGCCTCAAATGTAAAGAGCGCTATCGGCTATACGTTTGCCGGTGTGTCTATAACTGGAACGCTTTTATCAACTGACCCCGGTGCTTCGAACGTCGCAAGTGGTGTTTCATACGTTATTAACAGCACAACAATCACAGGCACATTAGTTGGCATTGCCCCTGGAAGTGGTGCTGCTGGCACAGTAGATCTAAACGACATTTTAGAACGAATTCAGACTGTGCTTGAAAGTGCTAACACCACAACGGCCACTCCTATTGATTTAAGTAGCGGCATGACAACTAGGGTGAAGCGAGTTCTTAAGGTAAACCCTAACACCATTAAGCAGCAGGCAAGCTTATTTCCGCTAGTAACTGCCTACATCACAGCAAAAGAAATTGAATCTGAGGACATTGCAGCAAGGCAGATGAACGCCAAGCGCGAAGGCAATGTGAAATTAGATATTGTCGGCATCGTTTGGAATGACAACTTCTCATCGATTGATGAGGACCCAGCCGACAAGGAAATTCACTTATTAATGGAAAACATAGAGCTAGCCTTGAGGTCTTATATTCCCTCAAGTTTTGGTTCTTCGATTAAATGGTCGATACCGGAGAGTGTCGAATATTACGACCGGATGCTTGATGAACGGACTCATCTACGCGCTGGAATACTAAAGCTTAACGCTAAGCTTTTTTACTAGGGGAGTAGATATGAAGGCAGAACAAATTAGAATGCAGAGTGAGGCGGCCTACGGGCAATGGGCTGAGCAGTGGCGCGCGCAAGCGGCTGAGCATTCGAAATTCCCAATGAAGCCATTCTCTGATTTTGAGAATAAAGGCATTGGGCGGGCCGTTCTTTGTGTAGCAAATGGCTTTTCGTTTGAAGAACATATCGAGACTATTAAGCTCTATCAGCACAATGTTGACATTCTTTGCTGTGATAAGACTCTAGGACACTTGCTTGAAAACGGCATCACGCCTACTTACTGCGTGGTTTGCGACGCTAATGTGGACTATGAAAAGTACATGGAAAAGTACAAGGATCAACTAAAAGACACGATTGCCTTTGTTAATGTCTGTGCAAACCCTAAGTGGACTAAAAACGGCAACTGGAAAGACATCTATTTCTTTATCAATAAAGACATTATTAATTCTCACCTAGAATTCTCGAAAATATCTGGCTGTAAGAATTTTATCCCAGCCGGTACCAATGTTTCTAACGCCATGGTCATTCTGCTTACTCAAAGTGATAACGATGGTAAAAGAAACTTCTTTGGCTATGACAAAATCTTACTCATTGGTTACGATTATTCTTGGCGCGCCAATGGTAAGTACTACGCCTTTGATTCAGACGGCGGTCTAAAATCAAACTACATGCGCCATGCCTATATCACAACACTCGACGGTGATTGGGCTTATACCTCTGGCAATCTGGCATTTTCAGCGCAGTGGCTAACCACATACATAACCACATTTGATTTGCCTGTGGTTAATTGCACCAAAAAGACTATTTTAAGGTCTAAGTATTTTGGAAATTTAGCCGAGCAAATTCAGTACAAGCATAAGCCTGAGGACGCAGTGACAGTGCGAAAACAGGTCGCTCAACTTAAAGAAATTTTAAATAAAAAAGCACAAATCGAAAAATTATTAAAGGGCATTTACGTGGATCACACCCATGCATTTGCTCAATCAGTATAAGGAGTAATAAACAATGGCTGTAGGACAAGGCGCACTTATCAATGGTTTAAGTTACTTAGCCATTGGAAGAGAGACAACATACGGCACCTATGTAACCGGCACCGCAGGACTTAACTTTCTATCTGCCTCTTTAAAGGGAATGAAAGAAAGAAAGATTCTTGAAGAGATTCAAACAAGCAGGACCAATTCTAATTCTCTGGGTCTTGGTCGGACTGTGGAAGGTGAGATTGAGTGCTACTACTCTCCGCGAAGCCTAGCTGCAAACTACCTTCTCATTAACGCCTTTGGTGGAGGTCCAGTAACTTCCGCAACGGCCACGGGCGAGACTGCTGGTGGTGGAGCTTTTTCTCACACAATTAACATTGCTAACTTTGATCAGACCTACTCAAGCCTTTCGATCAACATGCGAAAAGGTGACTCAGCAAGTGCAAAGATTGTTGAATACTCAGGTCTTCGGGTTAATGAGTTAGCAATCACAGCAGAGATTGATGAGCCGCTAGTTATGAACTTTGGTTTGATCGGTAAGGATTGGTCAAACTCTACTAACGACGTTTCAAGCTCACTGTCTACCTCAACACAGATTCCTTTAAGCTTTGTAAATGGTCGCTTTAGTGTGGAAACTTCCACAGGGGCATTGACCACAACTTCATTTTGGCATGTTCAAAGTGTTGAGTTGGTTCTTAAGAATAATCTTAAAGCTGACGCAAGTTCTCGCAGAATCGGCTCTGACACTCTGGCGGTATTACCCCCAGGACTTGCTCAGATTGAGCTGAAGGCAACAATTCGCTTTGATACCACAACTGCAATCGACGCTATGAAAAACGGAACTCGCTTAGTAGCAGAGCTAGAATTTCAAGGCGACACTTTGACGGGCTCTGCAGTTAAAGAGGGCATCAAACTTACTATGCCATGGGTTGAGGTATCAGACGCAGGAGACCCAGAGATTGGCGGACCTAATGAGTTTCTAACTTCTGAAGTTTCATTCTTGGTTCTTAGAGATCCTACTTCTAGCGGGTACGCACTACGCGCGCTCGTGAACAACTTAACGAGTTCATATGCTTAAGTGGATTAAGTGGATGTTAATTGGGCGCTCTATAAAAGATGCCCTTAATGAAACAAAAACTGTCCGCATTGAGGGGGTTCGGTTTGTCATTCGCAAAATAAGCCCTCTTAACTTTGTCGATGGCTCGAACATTTTAGATCAGAATTACGCAGTATATAAGACGCAGAACGATGCAAGTGAAAGAAAGGCGTCGGAAAAAAAATTAAAGGAATACTTTTCTCAAGTGTTGGTAGCTGGCGTCGTTTCCCCCAGATTGACGTTCAAAAAAGAAGGCGAAGGAATTTTCGTCGAAGATCTCTTCGCCATTTGGACGACAGTAGAAAAGTTACATGAAGAGATAATGTCTTTCACCTATGGAAAAAAAAAGTATCAACAAATTACGTCTCTCGCGAAAGGCTTGCCCAAATAGACTTTTTGGCAAGACGTTATGGTGTAAGACCGAGTGAATTTTTGAAATCTGATTTGGACGCATTTCAGTTTGATTTGTTGAGTTCAAATGTAGGACTTGAAGCTGAGATAAAGGCCAACGAAAAGGCCATTAGAGAAGCAAAGACAAAACGCCACGGAGGGCGCTAGTTGGCAAATAAAGTAGCTGAGTTATGGCTTAAGATTAAGTCGACCGGAGAAGAGAAGGTCGAACAAATCGGAAAGGCTTTTGAGAAGCTGTCCGAGGTTGCCGCCGGTGTTTTCGCTGGCCTGTCTGCTGTTTTAATTAAGTCCGTAGCTGAATTTCAACAAGGTGAAGAGGCCACCAATGCCTTAACCCAGGCTATGGTAAACAACGGGATATACTCCCGTGAGCTCGCACAAAGATATAAAGAGCAGGCAGACGCCCTAGCTAGAGTTAGTACGTTCTCTGATGACCAAATAACCTCAGCACAAGCGGCCCTACAACAACAGATCGGTCAAATAGAAATCACAAAAGAGCTTACTCAAAGTATAATGGACTTCGCTACGGCCCAGAAGATGGACCTAGCAAGTGCTGCCGAGGTTGTAGGCAAATCAATAGGTACATCTACAAACGCTCTCACAAGATACGGCATTGAGGTAAATGCTTCAGCCTCAAGTGCTGATAAAATGGCCCAAGTCATTGATGGGTTAAATGGAAAGTTCGGAGGTCAGGCCGCCGCTGCCACAAATGGAATGGGCGCTCTTAAGCTGCTTGTAAACACGTTCAATGAGCTTTTTGAAGAGATTGGCGCGCGGGTAGCTCCTATCGTTATTCTCTTTGCCAATCACCTAACGAAACTTGCGGGTGATGCAACCAATGCTGGTTCGACAGTTGAAACGCTAGTAACCATTTTTAATTTTGCCTCCAAGGTGGCTTCGACGTTAGCAAACATGATTGCCTTCCTGGGTGATACAATTGGAATTGGTCTAGGCACTGCCGTCGCTGCGACAGAGGCCGCAATGGCTGGTAGATTTGGTAGCATTAAGGAAATTGTTGCCAATGGTTATGATGGAATTAAGGAGGCAGGAGTTCAAAGAACTCAAGCGGCTGCCGATGCCATGGCCGCTATTGATCAAGCCGCAGCAGACAACAAAGCACTGCTCCTGGCTAAGGAAGAAAATGACCTTCGCACTAGTCTTCAGCGCAAACAAGAAATTAAAACCCAAGCGGCTCAGCAAGAACTCGTCACCGACATGGAAGCAAAGATTGCTAAAAAAGAGCAGGACATTGCTTTTGACACTGCCACAGAAGAGGAAAAGTTAGCCTTACAGATTCAATGGAATGAAGAAAAGCTTCGTGCTGAAACTGATAAAGAAGAAAAGCTTAAGCTATTGCGTGAGAAGTATGACCTCTTAGATAAAAAAGCCAAGCTTGATAAAGACAAGTTTAATGAAGAGCTGGATAAAAAAACTCTTGCTGACAGGCAAGCAACATTTTCTAAAATTGCCACGCTTCAAACTTCTAACAACCAAACCCTTGCCTCTATCGGAAAAGCCGCAGCTCTTACTCAGATTGCTATTGATACACCCGTAGCTGTAGGTCGCGCACTGTCAGCATTTCCACCTCCATTTAACTATGCAGCGGCTGGCCTTGTGGGCGCAGCAATGGCAGCACAAGCCGCTAAAGTAGCAGGCATTCCACTGGCTGAGGGTGGTATCGTGAAAGCACGCCCTGGCGGTATTCAAGCAACAATCGGTGAGGGCGGACAAGATGAGGCAGTCATTCCCTTAGACCGAGCTGGCGAGTTTGGCATGGGCGGCGGGGGAATTACAATCATTGTTAATGGCGGTCTCTTGGGTGATGAGGCAAGCGCCTATGAGCTTGCGCGCGCGGTAGATAGAAACCTTCTAAAGCTTAGACAAAATGGTGAGAGTGTAGCTTTTGACTCAGGGGTATCTTGATGGATTTTCTAACTCCTAACATCATTAACACCACGACCATGATAACGGTTAACTCTAATACGACAACCGTTGCAAACCTCTTTAACCCAGACGTGTACTTTCAGTACTTCTCTGATGGCCTTAATAACGATGCCACGATCTCAACTATTACAATCACGTTTGACAATACCACAAGCATTTCACGAATTGCGTTACTTGATACCAACATAAAATCATTCACAGTTTTTTATAACGGCTCCACGGCAAGCACTTTTACACTTCTAAATGCAAACACAACAACTTCCAATTATTCTACAAACACCCAAGAAAACCTATATTTTAAATTTAGCACAGTTCAAGCCAGCTCAATAACAATCGACATGAAGACAACCCAGACTGCAAACCAAGAAAAGCGTCTTGGTAATCTTATTATTTCAGACACTTACTACACTCTATCGCGACTACCAGAAGCTGGTGGATATAAACCAAAAATTGAATCTAAGCAGGTTGTCCACAAAATGTCAGATGGCGGAACTCGCATTCACAACATTCGGAAAAAATTCGCTCTTGATATTTCCTTAGACTATTTGAGTGAAACTGACAGGGACAATTTGAAGGACATTTATGAACTTCAAAACACATTTGTATTTTGCCCCTTTGGCACTACGACCGGCTGGGATGGCGTCATTTTTGATTCTGTCTGGGAAGGTGATTTTAGCTTTCTAGAATATTCTGACAACGCATCAACGTCAGGCTTCTCAGGAAAAATTAAACTTCGGGAGTCCGCTGGATGACGGTAAGAGTTCATGACCTTATCAAAGCTGCCCGCACCGATGTTTTCAGACGTGCTTATATTAAGCGAAGGAATTCCCAGACTGCTGACTATGAGGATGGCTGGTTTGAGATAACTGGAGATGTTAAATCATTCGGAAAAATCATTAAGCAAGCCGACGCTGTTAGACGAAATAAGTTTACCTTCGGCACACTTAAGCTAACCGTTAACAATGAAGACGGAAGGTATAACCCACACACAAGTGATTCAAGCCAGTGGAAGGGTTACTTAAATCAGCAAAGAACCTTATTTAGAATAGAAGCTGGCTTTTACCGGCGCTACAAAAATGACTACGGCGTTTGGCGAAATGAACAATACATCGGAAACACCCTCTGGGATGAGGCCGAATGGGATAGGGATGACTCCTGCTGGGATGCTGAGGCCGCAGTTTTCACAGGCATCTTATCTGGAGACATTCCTCTTTCTGATAACAACCAAATAAATTTTAATATCAAGCCTCTGACTTCTATCTTTGAAGAATACCCGGCTAGAAATTTGACTGGCTGGACTTCGACGGGACTAACCGCAAGTCAGTTTGTAACTATGCTTAGGGATCAAACAGACGGCGCTGGTGGTTTTTTATTTAGACCATTTTTTGGCAACACAATTACTTATTGGGATATTAGCACAACGGCTCAAGTTTATGCTGATTTAAACACCTCCACAGCAGAAGGTGTTTTCGACTCAAGTGTTTGGGAAATCATTGAAAAGCTTTCCGAGGCAGAAAACTTTATTCCCTACGTTACTGGTGACGGCAAATTTAAATTTGTATCTCGCTCGCCCGCAAGCACCGATCTTAATTTTGAGTTTCATGGCGCAGGCTCTTTTAGTGGCGAATTTGGCCAGACTATTAGAACGGTTCCACAGTATGGACCTAAGCTTACTAAATACTATTCACGGGTAAAGGTTAAATTTGAACGTGAAGACACAGTCACAAGCTACGTTGTAAACCAGGGGTCTTACACAGTTTCGCCAGCTAGTAGTGCATGGGTCTTGGGCCTTAGAACGTATGAAACACAAAACCTTTTAATTCCTGATACTGCGACAGCTTCGACAATTGCCACAACAATTTTCAACGATGTTTCAGCATTAAAAAATGAAATAGAAATCACCACTAGTTTTATACCGCATCTAGAAATCATCGACCGTTTTTCAATTACATATGACCCTACTGAATTTAAAGAAGAGTCTCTTTGGGATCAAAATTACTGGGATGATGACACCACAACTTCAAACATTCAGGCTCTTATTTTTGATAACTCAAAGGGTGATGCAATTATTCTAGAAGGTGATGAGTATCGGTTTTTATCTATCGAAATGGATTTGGATAGCTTACAAAACAAATATGTTGCGAGGGAGGTCTAATGCCTAGTTCGGCAACGATTACGGCTTTTTATAGTTTCACGGCGACAACTCCAAACGCGCCAAAGATTATTAAGAGTGCCGAGGTAAATAATAATTTTAGTGTCTTTAGAGGCCACATTATTCCAGTGGACCCCACTGCGGCAAGCTCACCGAGCCACACTTATGACTTAGGGGCCGCAGGACATTCATGGCGTGGTGTTCATAATCTTTATAATACCATGTACAACAATACCGCCAGCAGTGTTCCGGCGACGCCTTCCAGCGGTTACTCCCAGCTTTATTTTAAAGATGATGGTCTTCTTTATAAGAAGAATTCATCGGGTGTTGAAAGCAGTATGGAGCCGAGCACGGGTGATTTAAACGTGGTGCTTGCGACATCAACCTACACGGCAAGCACGTCCGATGACGTGATTTTAGCTAGCGGCGCAAGCTTTACTGTTACAACATACTCTCCCACAGGAGCGTCCGGCGCAATAATCGAAGTGAAGAAAACGGACGCCTCATTAAGTAATATTATTTATGTTTACTACCAGTCTACCTATACAACCTTAGCTATTAAGAATGAAAGCATTCAGCTGTTGTCTGATAGTTCTAATTGGATACCCCATCGACGTCATGAACCACACATTCTTACAGATGCCGGTGTCATCAGCGTAACCGCTACAACGACAGCTCCAACAAAATCATCGGCCACGACCGATTCGGTTCAATGGATCAAGCTTGGTCAGATCGGCGAAGTGTATTATAGATTTGATGGAACAACTGGCGGACTTGCAGGATCTGGTGACTATTTGTACCAACTTCCTAGCGGAATGGCCTTTGATTCATCTCAAGCGGTTTACACTGGCACACTAACAAACCTTGATCAATCAGAGGCCCAAGATGCATACATAGGTTACGGTCATGCGGCAGTCAATGGCGGGGCTCGAGGTCCAGTTTCACTGTTTGCATACAGCACTACGCACTTTAGGGTTGGCGCTATTTCTGCGTTTGGGGCGTACAACCTTCAGGGAAGCGCCCACTTTCCATTTAGCAGTAAAATTGGCTTCACATTTGTAGTCAGAGCTCGAATGGCAAACTGGGATGGGGTCTAAGATGGCAACAATAAACGACAAAACCACAATCCCAATATTCGCAGTCGCAATAGCAATACCGGCTCTAGTTGTAACCGTTATTTATATTTCTGGCACGCGCTCAATAGCAGAAGGCGCCGAGAAAAAGAACGGCGAGCAGGATGACCGGATTTCTCGTCAAAGTGTTTTGCTCAAAGAAATAAACGAACGAACGATAAGAATTGAAGAACGCCTAATAAGGCAAAGGAGATAAAATGAAACCAGATATCAAAGTAGACGGCGAAATCGTCAAAGTAGAATTGCCAGTTGGTTTAGACCTAGACAAAGACCAAAAGCAATCCCTATCGCTCAAGCTTGTTCTTGAGGCTGACAAGGGTGAGTTGATTCAAGAACTAGCTGGAAAGCTTTTAGAAAAATCGGACCTGCCAGGCTGGGTTAAGCCAATTCTTGAAAAAGCATTAGGTAAGTAACATGGGCAAAAAACTCTTCGCGTGGCTTCTTGAATGGTTAGCTGGCAAGCTTGCGTGGTTGATTCAGCGAGAAGTCGCCGGAGAGAAGGCCGAGAATATCGGCAAAGAGAATGAAGAAAAATTGCAAGATGCAATACAATCGGGGGACTTGGATGAAATTGGCAAAGCCGCTGGCAACCATCTTAATGGCAATAGGCCTGATTAATTGTGCTCAGTTTCCCAAGCTAAGCCCTCACATTATTGCCTTTGATAAGAAAGAGCAGAAGTGGAAATGCGGGCGCTTTAAAGTTGTGTCTCAAGAAAATGCCTGTCAGATTCAGTTTTCTGATGAGCCAGAGGAGTGGCTACCTTTTGAAAAGTGTAATGGCTTCTATGCTCTACCGCCGTCTGACATAACTGCTCTTAAAGAATACCAAGCCAAAATGTGTACGGGGGAAAATTGAGAATATATTATTTTTCCTCAAGCGAACTTGTGGTTGATAAAAAATCTAGAATCATAATGAATAGAATCGGCGCTAACTATTCTCACGTTGGTCATATAATTGATTTTGAAAACGATTCTAAGCCAAATCTCATCTACCATGCCACTGGCAAAAAGGGATTTCATGAGGAGTTAGAACTTAGCTTTTTACAGACGCACTTCTATCGACATAAATTTGATATCACACCGTTTTTGCGCGTACATCCTGAGCGCTTTCTAGGGTTCTTAGAGGGCAATCTTGGCAAGGATTACTCAGAGAGTCAGTTTGTAGGTTTCATCCCAGTTATCGGAAAGTGGCTACAAAAGTTCGTTGATGATAACGACTCTGAATTAATTTGCTCTGAAATAACCTCTCTATCTTGCACCAAATACACGTCGCTTCCGATTTCAGGCAATGCTGATTTTAATAACCCCAAGCAATTTATCGACCAGCTTTTAGACTACGGTCTTAAAAATCTTATGGAAAAAGAGGTGACCCATGCCTAGTAGTGCAACAATAACCTCGTTCTTTAATTTTACTGCAAACACCAAGGCGCGCGCGGCTCAAGTAAACAATAACTTTGATGTCTTGCGCGGCCACATTATTCCTATTCATCCGAACACTGCGACCTCTGCTCACAATACGTATGATCTTGGCTCAACTGAATATTACTGGTCTACACTGTACACAAGGCGCTTAGATATCCTGTCAAACACCTCCACAGGAAACGAGCTAAGAATCTATGGTGGAACTGCTGGAAGTAACCCAGAGCTTTTTTACAGCGTCGCTGGAACTAGCACAGCATATGGAAAACATTCTTTCTATGTCGCTGGAACATTGACAGCTCAGATTGATGAGAATGGATTTAACGGTGCTTACCTTAAGGCCAATTCAGTTTCGTTAGGCAAGAGACAGGCAACGGGGCTAACGACTTCTGCGGCAGAGGGATATGTAGCTCAGGGCGCTGCATTTTCTACGTCTCATTTTACAATTGGATCAAGTGACACACTTATATCTGGGTCCACATGCACAATCGTGTCAAGTGGACGCCCAATTTTTATAGGCATAGGACCAGGTGCAAACGGACAATGCTACGGACAGGTAACTGGTAGCACGTCTACCTCAATTGAAATACAAGCCTCAATTAACGTTTTTTATGATCAACACACTACAACCTCGAGGGCTATACAAATTCCAGTTGCTTATGAAATGTATGGGTTCACAGCTGGTGTGATAAACGCTACTGCCCTTGACACAAAGATGCGGGCAAATATCTCTGCTTTCACAATCGTTGCACTGACGGCTGGGACGCACAATTTCTTTGCATCATCAGTTATAACAAGTACTTCCACAGCTGGAACAGTTACGGCTAACTTTGTTGGGCGCATTTATGCTTATGAGCTATAAACTATAATTGCCAGAAAAATATACTTTTTGGATACTTGTTCAATGTTTTTGACTAGGTAGACTTGTCTATCAAAAGCTTAAGGCGTGAACACTGACTTAAAATATTTCTTATATCGTCTTAAATATAGATTCGCAAAACACCTACCATTAGAAGTCCCTGTCGATGTCTCTTTAGAACTAGCGTCGGCTTGTAACCAGGCTTGTGGCTATTGCTATCACGCCGATAAAAAGCATCTGCCATTTAAAATGGGCGTGATGACATATCCGACGGCACTTAACATTATTCATCAGTGCGCGCACCTTGGCGTTAATTCACTAAAGTTTAATTGGAAGGGTGAAAGCACACTTAATCCAAACTTTTATAACATAACTAAGTACGCCAAGGGCATGGCATACGGCTCAACATTCATTGATAGGCTTACAAATTCAAACTTCAAATTCGATTCTCATAGAGACGATATTTTCTTAGGGCTCTGCAATCAAACTAAGGTTAAAGTTAGCTTTGATTCTTTCATTCCTGAGGTAATGGAAAAGCAACGTGCTGGCAGCATTCACGCCCTAGCCATGAAAAACATAGACATTTTCTATAATCACCCAAAGAGAAAAAATACCGAGATAGTTATTCAAGCGGTAAGAACAAAGCTAAATAAGGATGAGGACATCTATGGCCAGGCAAAAAAGCGTTGGCCTGAAGCGGAAGTTTCTATCCGTGACATGGTCGGGGGAAGGGTAAACGCAGACCTTCAGGCCTTAGAAAATCGTAAACGTGATTCATCCCAAAGGCAATCGTGCATTCAAGCGCACGCAAGAATCATATTTAACTGGACCGGCAAGGCTTTCCCTTGCTGTGTAGACATCGGCGAGAAGCTAGCCATTGGCGACATTAATCATCAAACAGTTAAACAGATTTTTAATTCTGTGAACGCAAAAACTCTTCGCAAAGATTTAAAGGACGGCAAGGCTTTTGAGCTTGATCCATGCAAAACATGCTCAAGCTTTGAATCTTACAAGGGATATAAGCATCCATGGGGATCATAAAAACTTTGATAGCATGTAAATGTGGGACTCTAGTGGCTTTATCGAAAGAACCCTCTCCACATTATTTTGATCCAGACGCCGAGTATGATGTCTGGAAAAACTATCACTTAGCCAAAACGTGCAATCAATGCCATGTGGTTTTTGATTATTTTGTAAGTGGAAATAAGTCCAATCCTCCTGAAGCATTTCAGACTTTTAAAAGAGAGTGTGTAGATGGAAACTGAAAAAATCTCTCTCTTTGAATACAACATGAGCAAAATTGCCGACGACATTGAGTCTCAGCGAGTGTCTGACCCGACTGTTGTTCATCTGTTTGATTGTTTAACAATCTGTGTTGCCTACTTGGAAAAGAGAAAGAACTTTTCAAAGATCGAGGATGAGTTGAGCGAGGTGTTCAAGTGAGCGCAGGCATCGTCATTTGTTCACGCTTAGACTCTAGTCGCCTTCCAGGCAAGTGCATGATTCCAATCTGTGGCGCGCCAATCATTGAGCATTTAATAAAGCGGTTGGTGCCTTCTAATTTGCCAATTTATATCGCTGTACCGGATGACCAATTTGAGGACAGATATTACTTTTTAACAAAATATAAGAATGTAAAAATTGTAGGTTCGCCAGAGTGGAATGACCCTTTAAAAAGAATGTTTAAAGTAGCTGATCATTTTAACCTCAAGCAAATTATTAGAATCAGCCATGACAAAATCTTTGTAAACTACGGTGACCTAAGACCTGCAGTCGATCACATGATTAAGGGCGGCTTTGACTATGTCTACTCATCAAAGTTTGTAGCTGGAAGCGGGTTTGAAGTTATCTCAATCGACGCACTTAAAACCGCTGCTGAAAAATATTCCAATGTTGAATTCATTGGCTATGCTATTAAATCTGTCACTAGCAACATTTCAGAATTCAATCCACGTCACCCTAATGTCACACACAGGCTCTTAATTGACTACCCTCAAGACGTTCAAATGATGGATGTTTTAATGAGCACGCTGGGACCTGACTGCCAATTAGAAGACGTGGTCAAATATCTCAACACCAATCCAGAGCTAAAGGCCGTTAACAACCTTCCAAAGCTCACCATGTACACATGCGCTTACAACGCCGAACAATTTATTGAACGCTGTATGGAGAGTGTGGCTAAACAGTACAAATTTAAAGACATCGAATATATTATCATCGATGATTGCTCTACTGATACCACTCTTGAAAAGATAGCTAAGTTTTGCACAAAATATCCAAACACTCGTTGGATTAAGAATCAGAAAAATCTTGGCCTAGCCAGCTCTTCAAACATAGCACTTAAAGAGGCCAAGGGTAGCTATATCATGCGCCTTGATGCTGATGACTTCTTAGTATCGATCACGGCCATGCATGAGATGCTTCAGAAAATTGAACAGTCTCGCCATGATGTTATTTATCCAGATAACTACTTTGGAAATTTTAATAAGATTCAAGATGGATCAGAAAAGCACCATGTTGGCGGAGCAATATTTAACAAAGCTGCAATTAATCACATAAAATTCACGGATGGACTAAGGGGCTATGAGGGCCTTGATTTCTTCTTAAGGGCTAAGGAACAACTTGAAATTGGTTACTTAAATAAGCCCATTTTCTTTTATACGCAACGCCCGGACTCAATGTCTAAAACAAATAAAAAACGCCGCGCCAAGATCAAATCGGAAATTGAGAAGAGGTGCGCGTGAAAAGAAAAGAAGAGGGTATTGACCTAGTAAAGCTCTACGCCACTGGAAACTCAAAGGCGTGGAACAAAATGCTCAATGATCATTTGGCCAGGAAAGATATCAACGGCCTAGCTAGGGTTAAGTATCAGATTCAAGTTGGCATGACTCAGGCGACCGCCAAAAAATTGTCTGACGAAAACATGGTCATTTGGTTTTGTAGGCTGACCCGCTCTTTAGAAAAAACAGCCAAAGCTATTATTAGACTTAAACACCCGCTTCCTGGTGATGACCCATTGAGGGCAAAAGAACACCCGGACTGGTTGAGTGTGAAAAGAAAGCGAGATCAAGAATTACAAGACTTTTTAAAAAACAGCAGTTTTTAATGAATGAGTTTGCTCTTCGAAGACAATGGGGGCCTAAGCCCAACTATCCGAAGGTTGTAGCTTACATTCCACCTAAGAATGATTTTGTGGTTATCTCGGGTCCCTGCTCCGTAGAATCAGAAAGTCAGATCAAGGATGTTGCAAGCTTTGTTAAAATTCATGGTGCTACTCACCTGCGCGGGGGAGTGTTTCGAGCTGGCACTTATCCAGGACATGTTTTCGGATTGGTCGATGAGAAGTTGTTAGAGGCTTACTACCAAGCGGCTAAAGCAAACAGGCTTTCTAACATCATTGAAATTCTAGATTACACCGATGAGGCGCTAGATTTATGCAATAAATATGCAGACTGTTTCCAAGTCGGCTGTCGGCAAATGCAAAACTATACTCTTTTGCGAAAACTTGGAAAGTATGGAAAGCCAGTCTTTCTAAAGCGCCATCCAGGCTCAACGATTGATGAGTGGCTTGGAGCTGCCGAGCACGTGCTAACCGGCGGTGTAAAAGAGCTTTATTTAATTGAGCGTGGGTCATCAACTCATTTGAATCATGTGCGCTGGGATCTATCTATTAGCATGATCCCGGCAGTTCAAAAAATTACTAATATCCCTGTTATTGTTGATGGCTCACACGGGACAGGTAGGCGTGACCTTGTTGCTCCAATGACTCTAGCTGGTATAGCCGCTGGTGCTGATGGCATCTTGGTTGAGACGCATCCAGATCCAACACAAAGTTGGTCTGATAGCGACCAGGCAATTGGTTACGTTGACTATAAGAATCTAATGAAAAAAGTTTTCCAAGTTAAAAATGTTTTATCAGAGGAGTAACCCTTGAGATGTATCGTCTGTAACAGTACTGACAAATGGGAAAATGTCGATCACGTAAGAAACAAGCCAGCGGGGATGCACATATGCACCAATTGCGGGTTCACGAGCTACCCTTCAAAATGGCAATCTAAAGAAGCAATCTTAGAGCACTACCGCAAGAACTATAGACAGCCCCCAACACATGCTAATGTATTCACAGGTCAGCGCAAGCTTCATTTTCATGAGGCTTTTTTAGGAAGTGTGTTTGAGGAGTGGAAAACGAAAGGACTAAAACCTCAGATCACAGAAATCGGAGCAGCTTTTGGTATGGCGCTAGCATGGCTTCGCGCGCGCGTGCCTGGCGCGCAAGTAGAAGGCACAGAGTTAACAACCTCTTTTCGCCGAGTTGCTCAGCATGAATACAACATCAAGCTAACTGAAGACTTTGACGACACAAAAACCTATGACCTGATCATGAGCTATAAGGTCGCCGAACATCAGCTTGATGCTGATAAAGAGCTTAGACGGTATGCTCTTTGCCTAAAAGAGACTGGCTATTTATATATCAGCGTGCCTATTTGGTTTACCCGTATGCACAACTTTGGCGCGACCGGATTTAGCATGGATTATTACTATGACCCTAACCACATTAACGTGTGGACTCGAAAACACTTTGAAGGGCTATTAAAGAAGGCAGGGCTTGAAATCGTTAAGCAAGACCATGTGCTCTATGATTCAACTTATCTTTGCAAGCGCAACGACGCTCTAATGAATGAGGCTGTAGAGTTTGAAAATCCTGAAGAAATCAAAGCTAAGATGATGGCAATTAAAAACGCCAAGACACTTTACGATGCTGGCAAATATGAAGAGGCAATCGCGGCCTTTCCCGATTTCCCAGTTGCTCATGTGAATAAACTTGAGATGACAAGAAAGCAGGTTTTTGAAAAAGGCTGGGAATACATTAAAGAGCATGTGATTGAACCGGCTCAAAGGGCATGTCCTGGCTGTTATGATATTTCTGTGATGGCTACTGACCTGGCTATGCGGGCAAACAAATGGGAAGAAGCTCTTAAGTATTGCGAGATAGCTCTACAGCAAAAGCCTGAAACCCCAACGTCTTTATCACAGTTAATTTATATTTATCGCGAGATGGCAATTCAAGCCGGTCGCATGAGAAGCTTTGAAGAGGAGTCACACTATTTTGCACAAGCCATTAGCGTGGCAAAGCATTTGCGAAATGTTTCTCTTCAGTCTCAGTCAGAAGCGACAGACAGAATTTTTGAATATGCTGCGTGCATTCCTACCGAGTCTGAATTGCAAGCTCAGGTTAAGGCGGCATCTTGAAAATACCAGAGGTCTGCTTTAAGACTGATTTAGTTTATCAACGCTCAGAAGGACTACACCAAAAGCTAAAAGAAATCTTGGTTGAAATGTGGCGCTGGACGGTTGATAAAAAGGTGCCCCTCTTTATAACTGAAGCGGTGACCACTATAGAAGAGGATCAAAAGCTTGGTCGTGTATCTGCTACACACAGAGAAGGGCGGGCGGTTGATTTGTCATCTAGGGCTTGGCCTGCTGAAATCATTGGTGAGTTTCAACTTCATTTTAATAATAAGTACAAGGACGTAGCGGCGGTAACAACGGCAGGGGAACCGCTTCTTGTCGTATTTCATAACAGTGGTCACGGGGATCACTTTCACGTTCAAATAAGACGATTAACCTAAGGAGAGAATATGAATGACTATGTAACAGTAACAACAACAGGAAATGTTTTAGACGGAAGACTTGTTTTCTCAGAATTTGGACAAGCTTCAGAATATACAGTGAACAAGGTTCAAAACGGATACATTTTAAAATACTCTGGCTATCAGTATGTATTTGAGACTCTCGCCAAAATGCACCAATGGCTAGACGAAAAGTACAATCCAAAACCAGTAAAGACTAAAAAGAAAAAGGCTAAACATTAAATTCCTATTCATCCTTATTTTTGTTGTAGTCTTCTTTGGTTGTCA
>Ga0196981_1000184_pt1 | contig 44647 bp, 39 predicted proteins | sample S3_2013CmetaG_FD_155462 | JGI IMG/M metagenome (GOLD analysis project Ga0196981, IMG submission 155462) | Soil microbial communities from Anza Borrego desert, Southern California, United States - S3_20-13C | ecosystem: Environmental > Terrestrial > Soil > Desert | place: USA: California... | reverse complement strand
TGCCACATAAGCCCGCAGCGAAAACACCTTGGCGCGCTTATGCAAAACCTCGAATCCGTCATATCGAATTTGGATTCGACACTACAGCAGGTTGCTTATCGACTATTTCAACAGAATCGATCCAAAGCCGCCATTCCGACGACGCAGAAGCGGAAATTGAATTCCCGACACTGTATGCGCCAGTATTCCGCTATGAAACCTACGACATTACACGCTTGCCGCCTGCATCGATGACTTGTTCGCCGTCTTCCTTGGCGAAGGGCCTCTGTTGAGGAACCGTCAAGATGTCAAGCACGACTTCCGAGGGGCGGGATAGGCGCACACCCCATGGCGTAACCACAAATGGCCGGAAGTGCCGCACGCCGGGTTGTGATAGATCGTCACTTGCATCGCTGTCCCCTAGCTGCGGTTCTTTGTCTGCGCGAGTCGTGTCGACGAAGGGCGAACGACCAATTAAGGATGACCGGGAGAAGGAAGGACATTAAGCAGTGTCGATTTAAACGAGCATGCGCAAGGGCGGGGATGGGGTTGGGGCGACTCTCTCTAAATGGCGGGAATCAAAAGCCGCCAAATTTGTTTTTGGAATACCCGCGCGATTTCGAGGCTGATAGTGCGGCAATTTTCGCTTCCAGTTCCTGCTCGAACGTACGCACTTCTTTCTGCTCAACAATTCGCACGACTGCATACAGATCACCCGCATCACCATGCAGCGACGGCAGTCCGCGCTTCGCAAAGCGCAGATGCTTTCCAGAAGAAGTGCCTGCTCTGATATCCAGTGCAACGTTGCCGGCCAATGTAGGTATTTCGACAGTACCACCCAGTGCGGCCAGCCCGGGCAGAATTGGAACATCGAGGTACAAGTCTCGCCCCTTTCTGCGATATATCGAATGTGGCGTGATCGTCAGGACGATGTAGAGGTCGCCTGGCGCGCCGCCGTTTCGGCCTGCTCCGCCTTTGCCGGCAAGCCGCAGGCGCTGACCCTCTCTTATTCCCTTCGGAATGCTTACCAGGTAAGTATGCGACACGCGACGGGGCAAGCCGCATGCGCCACGTTCTGATCGTTCCACGGTGACCTCCGTGCTTCCGCCATGGAAGACTTGTTCCAGAGAGATTGCCACGGACACTTCAAGGTTCTCGCCGGGCAGCGGAGCCGGTGTCTGCTTTTGCGTTCCCGGTTCGCCACGAGCGCGTGACTTGGACGCGTTCGCCCTATCGGAAGTGCCGAAATCCTGGAAGTCTTTGGTACGAGGTGCATTTTGTCCCTGCCGGGCTGGCGGTGACGAAAAAGGTCTTTTGGGGGGAGGCTTGAAAAGCTTGTCGTATTCCTGACGCTTCTCGCTGTCCTTCAAGGTTGCGTAGGCTCGCACCACGACCTTGAATTTTTCCTCAGCTTGGGGATCGTCGGAAACATCAGGATGCAATTGGCGAGCGAGCTTCCGATACGCCTTCTTGATATCCGCAGTCGATGCCGTGCGTTCGACGCCGAGGTCCTGATAATAGTCCCTACTGTTCATCGGATTCACACGCCCAAGTTGAAGTTGGCAATGACGTAGATGAATGGAATCACCACTATATTTTCAAGGCCTGCGTTTCAATTCGAAGAATTAGAGGGTGTTTTCCGGTCTTTTCTAGCAAGGAAAATTGTCGCGGAGACAGGGATTGCTTGGTAGGCAAGCTATCGCCGTAAAATGACTGAGCGTAGCTAATTGGCTTTGATTGCGGCTAGGAGTTTGCGTGGTAGAAGGGGGCGGAGCCGTAACGGCGTAATAGGGGACGGGCCACGATTCTTATATGCGTGCAAGACCTAATAGTGCGCAGTCCCCTATTGTTTAATCGGAAGTGATTAGGTCAGGTCTCGCCTTTTGCCAGATAGCCTAAGCGGATAAAGTCCCGTTCCGAACGGTCGTACTTGTTTGTGACAATTTGTGTAAGCGCTGATGATCGTCAATGGGATCGCCTCGTCGTGGAGGCGAGTCTTCTCCTCGACGGATTTGCCGACGGCGACCGGTTCGTCGCCTATACTCAACAAGAGCGCCTGCATCGCGTCATGATGCAGGCCTCATCCGAAGCATAGATCCGATGCAATCTTCTACTCAGATTCTCGCTGGAGCTTCCCATCTCCTGGCTCCGCGCGATGACCACTTTGCCCGTCGCGCCACACGCCTCGAACAACTTGCAACAGAGCAGCCAGAGAACGATTGGCTTGCGAGCCTTGCGGTGCTCTCACGTCATCAGCAAACGGCGTTCAGCGCATTGTCGGAGCCGCCTGCGCAGTCGGAATTGAAGGCGGTCTGGCAGGGGATCTATAGCGCACTGTTTGCGACCATGGCAGGTTCGCCGCTTGCCCCGCAAGGCGCAGCACCGCTTGAAGGAAATGCGCTGGACGCGGCGGGCGAGGCTTGCCTGCAACTTGCCCGCGGCGAAATCGTGGCCGGTGCCCGGGGCAACCAGGACTATCTGGTTGCGGCGGCAATGCAGGTGGCATGGAGCGCCGCAGCGAGTTCCCCCGCATCGATGGACCATGCGCATGGCGGGACGCACAAGCGGTGCCCGCATTGCGGCGCAGAACCGGTCGGCGGCATCGTGCTCGCGGGCGAGGGGAAGGCAGGATTGCGCTATCTCGAGTGCAGCCTCTGCGCGACCCGCTGGCACGCCGTGCGCGCGCATTGCACGCTTTGCGACGAGGGCAGTGCCGTCAGCTACCTCGGCCTTGAAGGCGGAAACGCTACCGTCCAGGCGGAGTGCTGCGACCACTGCCACGGTTACGTCAAGACCTGTTTTCAGGAGAAGGACGCGGACGTCGATCCGGTGGCCGACGACCTTGCATCGCTGATGCTTGACGTCCTCGTCGGACAGGAGGGATACAGCCGGGCGAGTCCCAATCTGTTTCTTGCCGGTGTCGAGCCGCTCGAGGGTTCTGCACCTGCGGAATGACGCCGGCGAACCCCTTGCCCAATGCGTTGCCCTTGCAACGATGCTAAGGTTGCACCTGTACACGCGACCATGCATCCAGGAGGAAGGCATTGAACCCGACAGGCAACGACCACCGCATCCTCGACATCGAATCCCTTGAGCGGCTCTACGGAAAACCGGCGGCCGCTTCGGTCCAGAAGGAAGTCGATTACATCCACACGCATTACCGCGCCTTCATCGACGCCGCGCCCTTCGTTGTGCTTGCGACGAGCGGACCGGGCGGGCTGGATGTGTCGCCCCGCGGCGATCCTGCCGGTTTCGTTTGCGTGGAAGACGAAAAGACGCTGCTGCTTCCCGACCGCCGCGGCAACAACAGGATCGACAGCTTGCGCAATATCGTTGCCGATCCTCGTGTCGCCTTGCTCTTCATGATCCCGGGCGTAGGGGAAACACTCCGCATCAACGGCCGCGCCATCATTCTCAATGACCCGGTATTGCTGGAGCGGTTCACGATCGATGAAAAACTGCCACGTACCGTGTTAGCGGTGCATGTAGAGGCGGTGTTCTTCCAGTGCTCGCGCGCCGTCCTCAGGTCGCGTCTCTGGGATGCCGACACGCAGGTTGAGCGCAGCAAGCTGCCCAGCCTCGGACGCATCCTCCAGGATCTCAGCAAGTCATCCATCGACGGCGTGCAATACGACAAGGAGCTGCCCGAGCGGCTCCGGACCACGATGTACTGACAGCTACCCGGAATGAAGAGGCAATGACGATGGAGTGGACGGATATGCCGCGCGCCTTCGGCCTGTTCCTGGCAACCGCGATTGCGGAACTGGTCGGCTGTTACCTGCCGCTGCTGTGGCTGACAGGAAAGGGGGCGGCCTGGCTCCTGCTGCCGGCGGCGTTCAGCCTGGCGGTCTTCGTCTGGCTGCTTACCCTGCACCCGACGGCAAGCGGGCGGGTGTATGCGACCTACGGCGCCGTCTACATTGCCGCGTCGCTCGGCTGGCTGTGGATCGTGGATGGTGTGACGCCGGCATGGACGGATGTCGTCGGTGTCGGGCTGGCACTGGCCGGCGCCGGCGTCATCGCGCTGGGACACAAACCGCTCTGATCGAGTGCCCAATAAAAAAGCAGTACAACCGGCATTCCACCGGTTGTACTGCCTGCACCACGTTATCTGATTGACCGCCGGGATTACTTCGAGGTCGAACCCGGGGTAGTCGAGCTGCTGCTACTGCTGCCCGGCGTCGTGCTGCCTGTAGAGCCGCTGCTGCTGCCAGTGGAGCCACTGCTGCCGCCGGTCGCACCGCTGCTGCCGCCCGCGCTGCTGCCCGTGTCGCCGCTTGTCCCACCGCTGGTACCGCCGCTCGCGCCGCCGGTGCCGCCCGTGCTGGAGCCCGGCGTGCTTGCCGTGCTGCCAGTCGTGCCGCCGGCACCACCTGCACCGCCTGTGCCGCCGGAAGCAGTGCTGTCGGTGCTGCCGGTTGTGCTGCCTGCGCTACCTGTGGGTGAGGGGGTTGATCCCGTTGCGCCGCCTGCGCCTGCGCTGGAGCTCGAGCCGCCAGCGCCACCGGTGCTATCCGTCGTGCCGCCGGTCGTTCCTGCTGTCGAGCCACCGGTCGTGCCACCGGTAGAGCCAGGGGAGGTGGCTGCCGAGCCGCTGGAGGCGCCGCCAGGGGATCCTGCCGCGCCCGAGCCGCCGGCTCCGGCGCCAGCACTGCCCGAATCCTTGTTGCATGCTCCCAGTGTCAGAGTGGCGACAAGCGCCGCGAGCAATACTGAATATTTCATGTTGGTTCCTCTCAAGAAAATATAGTTGTAGAACCCATTTCCACTCATATCACATGGTTGAACGGGCTCCGATATTGCGATCTCGGCTAGTTTGAGAAACCAGGCTGGCTTAAGTGCCTGTTCATATTTTGATAAATCTCAATGACGATATGTTTATTTCAATACGGGGGTCGGGCTACCTTGTGGCCCCTAACCCATTGTTGACCAAAGGAAAGTTGTTGCTATAAAGCTATATAATGTCGCCCAAAACAAGATAAAAACGCGACCGGAGCCGCCCTCATGGCCTCGGTTATTCGAGGGACCATGAACAATTCTTCATTGCGCCGGCAGCTTGTGCTGCCGTACGTGCTTCTTGTGCTGTTTGTCTCCGGTGCCATTGCCTGGATCTCCTACCAGGCGGGCGACGAGGCCGTCGGTATGCTGTCACGCCGCGTACTCACCGATATGTCAGGCCGCATCGGCAGCGCCACGGAGCAGCATCTGGCCGGCGCCGTCACCGCGCTCAACGCAGTTGATCCCGATCCCGCCATGCTGCCGCGGCCCCAGCCGTTTACCGCGCACGCCGCGTCCCTGGAGGAACGGCTATGGATCGCCAGCGGCCTGTACATGGACGTCAGCAACAACGTGTATTTCGGCGGTGCGGACGGCAGCTTCGTCGGGGTCAAGCGGGTCAACAAGGATTTCGTCGAACTCGCGCTGCGCGAATCCGTGGCATCGTCGCGACAGATCTATTCCGTGCACGGCCCGGGCGATCGCGGCCGGCTCCTGCGCACCGATGATTTCGATCCCCGCCGCCGTGCATGGTACGGCACGGCCGCGCACAAGAAAGGACAGGTGTGGTCGCCGGTCTATAACGATTTCACCACCAGGGAGCCGACCATCACCCTGGCGCGTGCGGCATACGGGCGCGACGGCAGCCTGGTTGGCGTGATGGCGACCGACGTCACCCTCAAGGTACTGACGGATGCGCTGCGTTCCACACGGGTCAGTGCCAACGGCCTGGCCTTCGTGATGGACGGCGAAGGCTACGTGATCGCGACCTCGGGCGATGAGCTGCCGTTCCGGATGGTCGATGCCACGCCTGTACGCCTGCGTGTCGATGAAATGCGCTCGCCGCTGATCCGCGAAGCGTATGCCCAGGTGCAGGAGTGGAAGAGGGGGGCGTCCGATCCATCCGAGCCGCTGTCGCTGGAATTTGCCACCGACGCTGGCGTGCTCGACATCGCTGCGAGCCGCACCGCGCACCAGTTCGGCCTCGACTGGACGACCGTGGTTGTCGTGCCGCGTTCGGACTTCATGAGCGGTGTCACCAGCAGCTTCATCCAGGGCATGGGGATCGCGGTCCTGTGCGTCGCGATCGCGCTGATCCTGGGATTGTCCATTCTCAACCGGGTCTTGCGCGATATCCGCGTGCTCACGGATGCGGCCAGGAAGATCGGCGACGGCGAGCCCCTGCCTACGCTCGATATTCGCCGCCGCGACGAAATCGGCCAGCTGGCCCTGAGCTTCTCGGAGATGGAGCACAACCTGCGCATCGACAAGCTGACCGCCGTCTTCAACCGCGCCTCGCTGATCGCGCAGATCGCCTCGCTGCGTCGGCAGCTGGAGCAGAAGACCGGCGACCGGCCGAACTTCGCCTTGCTCTTCATCGACCTCGACCATTTCAAGAAAATCAACGACCAGCACGGCCACGGCGCCGGCGACAAGATGCTGGTGGCGGTGGCCGGACGGCTCAAGGATTCGGTGCGGGTTACCGACGTCGTGGCGCGCTACGGTGGCGACGAGTTCGTCGTGCTGCTCAAGGGGGTGACGGATGTCGACGACGTCATCGCGATGGAGGAAAAGATCCGCCGCATCGTCGAGCAACCGGTGCAGCTGGACCATGGCAAAGCCAGCGTCGGGGTATCGATCGGCTGGGCGTTGTTCCCGGAGGATGGCGAGGATGTCGACGCGCTGCTGAAAATCGCGGACAAGCGCATGTTCGACCGGAAGCGCATCCGCAAGGCTGCACGGTAGTCATTAGTGCGTAGCGCCTGAGGCTGGCGAGGGAAAACGAAATAGTTCCGCGAGGCAATTTATTTTCTCTTCGAAACCGGTCATACTTGTGAAAAAACCATGACAACATCGGGGACATGATGGTCGACGACCTCGTTCCGCATCCATATACCAGCAGGCAGACCGACCTGCCGGGATCCTCAATCAGCAGAAAGATCGCGGCGGTCTTCTCGGTCATCCTGGTGTTCGCCATCGCGGTCGTGCGCGCCATGCTCAGTGACGTCAATGGCGTGGCTGAAACGGTCAATGTGGCCGGCAAGCTGCGCATGCTGAGCCAGAAAATCGCTTTCGAGGCAAGCAAGGCCATCCAGCTGCCTCAAACCGGCAGGGCCGATGTCGATGCCGCGCTGACCGATTTCGATACCGCCCTGACCGTGTTGGCAAACGGCGGGGACGTATTCGGTTATCAGATCAGCGGGCTGTCGCCTGCCCATCACGGGCATCTCGATGCCGCACGTGCCGACTGGGCGCGATTTCGCGTCCAGGTGGAGACATCCCTCGACGCGCGGGGCCGCGGAGTCGAGGACGGCGTCCAGCAGATTACCGAAGGCGTGTCCCGCCTGCTCGCGGATGCGGAGGCGCTGGTCGGGTCGCTGACCCAGGAAGCGCAGCAGACGCAGGAGCGCGCCCTGCAAAAGATGTACGTGCTGCTCCTGATGGATGCGCTGCTCCTGTTTGCCGTCTTCGTGCTGGTGCGCAAACGCATCGTCCAGCCCCTGCGCCATCTGGCGCAGCGCAGCGACGAACTCGCCGCGGGCAACTACCGGGTACGCGTAGAATGCCACACGGACGACGAGATCGGCCTGCTTGCCGGGCGGTTCAACGATTCGGCAAGGCGGATCGGGGAACTGATCCGCAATATCGAACAGGAGCGCCTGAGCCTGCAGCAGGCCGAGTCCATGTTCCGGGGCTTTGCCGAGAATTCTGTCGTCGGCGTCTACATCGCGCAGCATGGCGGCTTCCGTTTCGTCAATCCAAAGATGGCGCACATGTTCGGCTACACCGCGGAGGAAATGGCATCCGCCGTAAAGGTCTATGACCTGGTCGTCGAAAGTGACCGGGATATCGTCGAGGAAAACGTGCGCAAGCGCCTGCTTGGCGAGATCAGCGAAGTGCATTACGAGAGGCTGGCGCGGCGCAAGGACGGTTCGCTGTTCGATGTCGAAGTTTTCGGATCGACAATGCAGATCGACGGCGAGAACGCGACCATTGGCATCATGCTCGACATCTCCGAGCGCAAGCGGCTCGACCTTGCCCTGCGCGTGCTGAGCGCCTGCAACCAGGCACTGGTGCGCGCAACGGACGAAACGGCGCTGCTCACCGAGGTCTGCACCATCTTCCGCGACATCAGCGGGTTTCCGTTTGCATGGGTCGGTTTTTCCGAACAGGGCGCGAAACGGATCGTGCGGCCGGCTGCGCTTGCCGAGGTGGAAGAAGGAGCATTGATCTCAACCATCAACCACGTAACCTGGGGCGACGAAACGACCGCCAGGGGTGTCACCGGCACGGCGGTGCGCGAGGGCAGGGTCGTCGTCGTCCATGACATGCAGACCGGCGCCGTGCATGCGCCGTGGCGCGATTTCATGGTCCGTTACCGGATCGTCTCTGCGATGTCGCTGCCGCTGAAGACCGGCAATACAATCCTCGGTGCACTGACCGTCTATTCCCACGAAGCGAATGCCTTCGGTCCGAACGAAGTCAGGGTTGCGGAAGAACTGGCCGACAACCTTGCCTACGGCATCACCGCGCTGCGTGCCGATGCCGCCCGCCGGAAGTATGCGCAGCAGCTTGAATACCATGCCGGCCACGACATTCTCACCGGACTGCCCAACCGGGCCCTGCTGCAGGACCGGCTGAACCAGGCGATCGCGTATGCGTCACGCTACTGCTATTCGGTGTGGGTCTTGTTCCTCGATCTCGACCGCTTCAAGTTCGTCAACGACAGCCTCGGCCACAAGGCCGGCGACACGGTGCTCAAGACAGTCGCTGCGCGGCTGGAGGCCGCGGTGCGCGAGACCGATACGGTCGCCCGTCTCGGCGGCGACGAATTCGTCCTCGTGCTGCCGGAACGTGCCGATGAAACCCTTTCCACCAGTGTCGTCCAGCGCATCATGGATGCCGTCGCCGAACCGCTGGTGGTCGAAGGGCATGAATTCTTCCTCGGCTGCAGCATCGGCGTTGCGGTCTATCCTTCCGATGGGGACGACCCGGAAACGCTGGTCAAGAACGCCGACATTGCGATGTATCGCGCCAAGGAAAGCGGACGCAACAACTTCCAGTTCTACACTGCGGCGATGAATGAGCGCCTGCTAGAACGCCTGCGCATCGAGGGCGACCTGCGCAATGCGCTGGAGCGCGACGAGTTCGTGCTGCACTACCAGCCGCAGATCGACCTGGACACCGGACGCACCATCGGCATGGAGGCGTTGATCCGATGGCAGCACCCTTCGCTTGGCATGATCCCGCCGCTGCGCTTCATCGGACTGGCCGAAGAAACAGGCCTGATCGTGCCCATCGGCGAGTGGGTGCTGCGGACGGCCTGCGCGCAGGCGGCGGCGTGGCAGCGTGCAGGACTTGGTGCGCTGCGCGTCGGGGTCAACCTGTCTGCACGACAATTCGCGCAGCACGACCTTGTGCACATGGTATCCAGCACGTTGGCGGACACCGGGCTGCCTCCGCATCTGCTCGAGCTGGAACTGACCGAGAGCCTCGTGATGACCGACGTCGACCGCGCCATCGACGTGCTCGGCGAACTCAAGTCGCTGGGCGTGCAGCTCTCGCTCGACGACTTCGGCACCGGCCATTCCAGCCTGTCCTATCTCAAGCGCCTGCCGATCGATGCGCTCAAGATCGACCAGTCCTTTGTGCGCGACATCACCCATACGCCTGACGATGCGGCCATCGTGGCTTCGATCATTTCGCTGGCACACAATCTGCGCCGCCATGTCATTGCGGAAGGCGTGGAGACACTGGAGCAGCTGACCTACCTGCAGAGCCACGGCTGCCGGGAAATGCAAGGCTTCTACTTCAGCAAACCTGTTCCCCCGGACCTCTTCGAGCGTCTCCTGCAGCAGGATACGCAGGCACCGGCGCCGCTCAACTCCTGATCACGCCGGTTCGACGTAGCTGCGTAGAAAGGTGCGCTTGCTGCTGTCCGGAAAACGGATCGTGACCTTGTCCCCTTCGGCGGAGAGGACTTGTCCTTCGCCATACTTGGGTACCTTCACCGGACTGCCTGCCTGGAGCGGGGATGCTTGCGGAACGCGTGCGGTCCGCACCGGTTGCGAGCGCGGATGTTCAGGAGTGAGCGCCTGGGCCGGTGGTTGCCGGCAGTTGTCGCAGACGCCGCATTGCGTCCAGCCGACGTGCTCGCTGAAGTATTCAAGCAGCACCTTCCATCGGCAGAAACCGGTCTGCGCATAGAACACCAGTCGCTCCAGCGCCTCATGGTCGCGCGCGCTCTTGTCGCGATACGTGTGGACCAGTTCCTTCAATTCCTTTTGCTTCACACGCTGGCGAACGAGGCGGTAGTCCAGGTTGTCGTCCTGCTCGAGCACGCCGCCATCCTTCATCAGTTTGAGCGCCACCTGCAGGCGTGTGTCCGATACCTGATCGAGCTGCTCCTGCAACTGCGCAACGGAAACTGCCTGTCGTTCGGAGGAGACCGTTTGCAAGGCGGCGTACACGGCGCCCAGATCTTCTGCGCCAGGGTAACGTCGCGCAAGGAAGAACTGCTGCACCTGCTTGTCCTTGGCAAGGAAGAGGAGGATGCAGTCCGCGTCCTCTCCGTCGCGTCCCGCGCGTCCCGACTCCTGGTAGTAGGCTTCGAGATTTGCGGGGATCTGGTAGTGGATGACAAAGCGGATGTCCGGCTTGTCGATGCCCATGCCGAACGCATTGGTCGCGACCATGATCCTGCTGGCGCCGCTCATGAAGGCATCCTGGTTCTGGTTGCGCACCTTCGCCGACAACTGCCCGTGATAGAAGGTAACGCTTTCGCCGGCTTCCTTCAGCGCCGCATGGACTTCCTCGACCGCCTTCACGGTCGCCGTATAGAGGATGCCGGAGCCCTGCGACTCACGCGCGAGGGCGAGTGCGAGGGAAAGTTTTTCCTGTTCGCTGGTCGCGGTGACAACGCGGTAATGCAGATTTGACCGGTAGATACCGGTATTTATGACATGCATGTCCGGCAGCGCGAGCTGCTTGCCGATGTCTTCGATGACTTTCTCTGTGGCCGTCGCGGTCAACGCAAGTACCGTCGGATGGCCGAGCGCCTCGATCACTGCACCGAGATGCAGGTAAGCGGGACGGAAGTCATGTCCCCAGTGGGAAATGCAGTGTGCTTCGTCGATCACGAACAGGCTCACGCGGTTTTCGCGAATCGTGGCAAGGAAGTCGGGATCGGACAGGCGCTCCGGCGTGGCGAAGATGAATTCGGCATCGGCCTGCCTGATGCTTTCGAGCACCGATTCCTCTTCCCGCGTGCTGAGCGTGCTGTTGACCTCTGCCGCGGCGACACCCGCCGTTTCCAGTTTGCCTGCCTGGTCCTTCATCAAGGAGATCAGGGGTGAGACGACCAGCGTCACGCCGGGCAGTTTCAATGCGGGCAGCTGGTAGCAGAGCGACTTGCCTGCGCCCGTCGGCATGATGGCCAGTGTATTGTTTCCCTGCAGGACACTCTCGATAACTTCATTCTGGCCCGGCCGCAGGTGCCGGATGCCGAAGGTCTCGTGCAGTGTCTTTCGCAGTGCTTTGTCACCAGGCACTACTTTCAATTCGGCAGTGTGTTGCGGGTGAGAAGGCGGGGAGTGATTTTGGTCAGGGGAATCAGCGTAGGTGAACGTTGCGTGCATGATGGGTTTGCAATGGAGGAACACAGGATTTGTTGTCCTTCATGCAGCAAGCATGCCAGGGGATGAGAGTGAGAATTGGTGAGAATTCATGCGATTAAGATAATTCACCGCTTTCTCGAATATGCAGTACAATGGTCCTCCAATTGAAGTTTGAACTAGTAGTGCAGTATTTGTCTGTCATTTCTTTCTAGCTTCAAGGAATCAACCGGGCGGAAGCCCTTTTAACTGTTTTAAAGGAAATGTAATGGCAACAGGTACTGTCAAGTGGTTCAACGATGCAAAGGGTTTTGGCTTCATTACTCCGGACGAAGGCGGCGAAGATCTGTTCGCGCACTTCTCCGCGATCCAGTCCAGCGGCTTCAAGTCGCTGAAGGAAAACCAGCGTGTTTCCTTCGAAGTCACGACCGGCCCGAAGGGCAAGCAAGCATCGGCAATCCAGCCGCTGTAAGCTGAACCAGGTTTGACCGAATGCCGTCCAGTGGCAACACTGGACGGCATTTTTGTTTGCGCTGCCGCTTACTCATCTTGCCGAAGTCCATCTACACTGGATACAGGCACCTTCCGCATTGGGACAGCGTGCCCTTCGGAAACGGGAGGAGCGATGACAGGCATACTACCCGCGCTGGCCCTCGTGGCATCCGCCAACCTTGGCGACCTGCCGCTCGTGGAGGTTGAGCAGGTCTTCTGGGACTGCGATTTCAAGGGAACCCAGAACATGCTGGACTTTGACGATGCGCATATCTGCAGCAGCGTCTTCGAACGGCTCAAGGCAGAGAAATTCAACAGCGAGTTCGACCGTTTCCTCGAATGGTGGCGCGTCAACAAGAGCCGCGAATATGCAGCCAGAGTAGAAGTGCCGCGCGCACGCTAGTTCATCTGCAGGACGGCCGCCCCCTCGAACTGTCCGCCACGCAATGCCGCCAAAGCCTCGTTCGCTTGCTCAAGTCGAAAGGCAACCGGACTGGTTCTGACATCGAGTGCGCCGGCAAGGGCAAAGAAGGCTTCTCCATCAGCGCGAGTCAGGTTGGCCACCGAGCGCACCGTCCTCTCTCCCCATAACAGCGAATACGCGAACGACGGAATGTCGCTCATGTGTATCCCCGCGCACACCACCGTGGCCCCCTTGCGTGTGGCCGCAAGTGCTTGCGGAACGAGGATGCCCGCCGGCGCAAAGATGATCGCTGCATCCAATGCCACCGGTGGTACGGTCCCCGAATCGCCGGCCCATGCCGCACCGAGCGAAAGGGCAAATTCCTGCGAACGCGTATCGCCCGGCCGTGTGAATGCAAAGACCTGCCTGCCTTGCTGTCGCGCGACTTGGGCAATGATGTGCGCAGCGGCGCCGAAGCCGTAAATCCCGATACGCTCGGCGTCGCCGGCCATCGCATACGCGCGATAGCCGATGAGACCTGCGCACAGAAGCGGAGCGGCGTGCAAGTCGTCGTACTTGTCCGGCAGGTGGAAGCAGTACCGTGAATCGGCCACCGCATATTCCGCATAGCCGCCGTCGCGGTCGTAACCGGTAAAGCGTGCATCGTCGCAGAGGTTTTCATGACTGCTTTCACAGTAGCCGCAATGACCGCACGTCCCGCCGAGCCAGGGCACGCCGACACGATCGCCGAGAAAGAGGCCGTCGACGTGCGCGCCGGCCTGGACAACAACACCGACGATTTCATGTCCCAGGGCCAGGGGTGACTTGTGCGGCGGCAGTTCTCCGTCGGCGATATGCAGGTCCGTCCGGCAGACGCCGCATGCCGTCACGCGTAGCAGCACCTCATGGCTGGACGGCGCAGGAACCGGAATGTGCGCCAGCCGCAATGGCTGCCCCGGCGCATCCAGAAGCATCGCGCGCATGCGGGAGGGGAGGGATGTCATGACTGCACTCCTGTTGCAAAAATGTGAGTTGGACATGGCGGGGAAAGCTTTTCACTCCATCTTACCCCTCCACGCGCGCAGCCGAAGGTGTACGATGCACCTGAGAAACATATAAGAAAACTATCGGGGGCATGATGTTCAAATTCGGAAAGGCAATGCAAGAGCCGGAAGTCCGTCAGGAAGCACCGGCAGTGGACCTGGAACGCGTCGTGGGCGGCATCGCGCAGCGCGCATCCGGCATCGGCAAGGAATCGGCCGACCTCAACGGCCTGATCGACGATCTGGCCGCGATGAGCGGCAAGCAGGCGGATACCTTCAAGGCGTTGGCCGATGAGATCGGCGCGATGGTGAAAGCCAATCATGAAATCGAGGCAGTGACAAAGGCGAGTACCGAGTCGGTACGCCGCGCGCGCAAGACGGTCGAACAGATCGGGCAGGGCGTGATTGCGGTGACCGACAACTTGTCAGAGGTTGCCGACGCCGCCAATGAAATCACCCAGATCGCCCTGCAGACCCGCCTCGTCGCCTTTAATGCTTCCGTCGAGGCCAAGCGTGCCGGCGAGGCCGGCCGCGGATTCGCAGTCGTGGCCGATGCCGTGCGCGATCTTGCCGCCAAGGTGGAACAGTCTTCCAAGCTCATCATGAGCACCGTTACCCAGCTCGATGCACGTATCAAGGCCCTCGCAGACGATATCCAGTCCAAGGAGAATCGGCAACGCAGCGGCGACGCAAAGGGGGACACCTTCGATGCGGCCGTCTCCGAGGTCGAACGCGGCGTGGCGGCCATCTCCGATGCAGCGCGGCACAACCTGAACAGCTGTGCGGGCGTGCTCGATTCCGTGCGAGGACTGTCGGAACAGGTCGCCAGTACGGCAACGGCGCTGCAGAACGCGCGCAAGCGGACCGAAGGCTTCCTGTCCCTGTCGGAATCCCTGATCGAAATGGCGGCCGAGAGCGGTGTGCGGACGGAAGACACGCCCTTCATCGAAGCTGTGCTGGATGCCGGCAAGCGGATCACGGTGCTGCTTGAGGACGGTATCCGCAAGGGCGCACTCTCGGCGGCGGACATGTTCGATGAACATTACCAGCCGATTCCGGGAACGAATCCCGAGCAGTTCATGGCGAAGTGCACGCCTTACTGCGACAAGGTCTTGCCCGACGTGCTCGAGAACCTGCTGACGCTATCTCCGAAGGTAGTCTTCAGTGTCGCGACCGACCGCAAGGGCTACATTCCCACCCACAACCGGAAGTTTTCCAAACCGCAGGGCAGCGATCCGGTCTGGAACCAGGCCAATTCGCGCAACCGGCGCTTCTTCACCGGCCGCACGGAATGGGCCGCCATTAACAACCGCAAGCCCTTCCTGCTGCAGACCTACCGTCGCGATATGGGCGGCGGCAATTTCACCGTGATGAAGGACCTGTCGGTACCGCTCTTCGTCAACGGCAAGCACTGGGGCGCTTTGCGTATCGGCTACCAGTTCTGAGGGCAAAAAAAACGGCCACCTCGGTGGCCGTTTTTCATTGAGCAACGATTACTGCTTGTAGATGCCGGAGCCGACGATCAGGTCGTCCACCTTCTCCACATAGCTCGACTTCGCCTCGACGGCCTTGGTGACCGGGTTCGGCCACTTGTAGTCGAACCAGCCACTGTTCTTGGTGTTGAGGATGTCGATGAATCCCTTGATGATGTACTTGCCATCTGCGTCACGCATCTCGAGCATGTTCTTGCCGTTCATCTTGGAGGCGTTGCCGTTGCCGATCGCCACGTTGTTGCCCTTCATGTCATACACAAAGATGTACAGGTCGCGGTCAACGAACGGACCTTTCGGGTCGTTGATGGCGGCGACGGCCTTTTCCTTGCCGTTGGCCTTGATGTAGGCGACGGCTTTCTTTACCAGGGCGGAAGCTTCCTCCGCTGTACCGCGTTCTGCCGCCACGGCGGACGAGGCGACGAAACCGGCAAATGCCATCATTGCAAATCCTTTGAGCAAGGCTTTCATGTATCTCTCCTTCAATTTTCCTATGTGTCGATTGGCTCGACGCGAACACCGCCAAAGCCAGCGGTCCGGTCGATTCTAGCTATTCCCGTCAGGAAATATCTCCCGTTTGTTGCGGAGATATTTCTTTTTTTAGTCTTATTGACTCGGAGTGATTTTCCGTGTGGAAATAGCCTGAATGATTCTGTCACCGGTCCGAGTAGCGATGGGTGAAAAGCATGCAAGCGAAGGATGAAAGGCTTGCATGCGTTGCGTCAGGATTTGCGCCAGTAGCCCGGCTGGGCGTAGGCGTGGCGGAGGAAATCCACGAACGCGCGAATGCGCAGGGGAAGATGGCGCCGCTGGGCGAAGACGGCATAGATGTCGTTGCCCGGCGCGGCGAATTCGTCGAGCACGGTCACCAGTTGCCCCGACTCGATGGCATTGCCGACTTCCCACATGGAGCGCCAGGCGAGGCCCTTGCCGGCGAGTGCCCAGTCGTGCAGCACCGCACCATCATTGCAGACCATGTTGCCCGCGACTTTGAGGGTTACGTTCTTGCCATTCTGGCGGAATGTCCAGCCACGCTGGCTGCCCTCGCTGCTCATGGCGAGGCAGTTGTGTTTCGCAAGGTCGTCGAGCGATGCAGGAGCGCCGTGCTTCTTGATATAGGCAGGGGCGGCAACCACTACGCGCTTGTTGTCGGCGAGCTTCACGCCGATCAGGCTGGAGTCGGACAGGGCGGCAATGCGGATCGCAACGTCGATGCCTTCACCGATCAGGTCGACCACCCGGTCGTTCAGGTTGAGGGTCACACTGACGTCGCCGTGATGTGCGAGGAAGGACGGGATCAGCGGCGCCACGTGCTGGCGGCCAAAGCCGGCCGGGGCGGAAATCAGCAGGTGGCCGCTGGCGCGCGCGCTGCGTTCCGACACCGCGGTCTCCGCTTCTTCCAGTTCGGCCAGGATGCGCTGGCAGTCTTCAAGGAAGGCGACGCCCTCGTTGGTCAGGGCGATCTTGCGCGTCGTTCGCTGCAACAGTTTTACGCCCAGTCGTTCTTCCAGCGCGTCCAGGCGGCGTCCGATCATCGCCGGCGCGATGCCTTCCGCGCGTGCCGCCGCCGTCAGGCTGCCCTTGGCCGCTACTTCGACGAAAGTGGAAATCTGCTTGAACTGGTCCATGTCCTGACGATATTTGATCTGATACTTAAACGCAATAATAAAGTGATTTTTAGTTTTGTTTATGTCTATTTAGATTGCATATACTCGAATTCCACAGAAACACGAACCGCCTCCATGACCATCCAAGCCATCGCCTTCGACGCCTACGGCACGCTTTTCGACGTCTACTCCATCGGCGAGCTCGCCGAAAAGCTGTTTCCGAAACGCGGTGCGGCCCTGGCCGAGCTGTGGCGCGACAAGCAGATCGAATACACGCGCCTGCGCACCATGTGCTCCACCTACAAACCCTTTTGGGAAGTGACCCAGGATGCCCTCGTGTTCAGCTGCAAGAAGCTTGGCCTGGACCTGACCCTGGATGCACAGAACAGCCTGATGGGCCAGTACGCAAAACTGCAGGCCTTTCCCGAAAACCTCGGGGTGCTGCAGCAGCTGCAGGGGATGGGACTGAAGCTCGCCATTCTCTCCAACGGCAATCCGCAGATGCTGGACGCCGTGGTCGAGGCCAACGGCATGCGCGGCATCTTCCACCACATCCTCTCGGTCGACGCGGTGAAGAAGTTCAAGACGGCGCCGGAAGCCTACCAGCTCGCGCCGGACGTGTTCGGCTTGTCGGCGAGGAATATCCTGTTTGTGTCGAGCAACTGCTGGGATGCTTGCGGCGCGACCTGGTTCGGCTACACGACCTTCTGGGTCAACCGCGCGAATGCGCCGCTGGAAGAGCTCGGCGTGACACCAGATGCGGCCGGCAAGGACATGAACGCACTCCTGGCCTATGTGCAGCAGCTGAGGAGCGCGAAATGACCGCATGGCAGATCGCGCTGGTCGGCATCGCGGCGTTCTGCGCCGGGGCGATGAATTCCGTGGCGGGCGGCGGCACCTTCTTCTCCTTCCCCGCCTTGCTGGCGGCGGGCGTTCCTCCGGTCGCGGCCAACGCCAGCAACTCGGTCGCCCTGTGGCCGGCAAGCCTGTCCGGCGCCTGGGCCTATCGCACCGAGCTCGCGCGCTACAAGCGTTATCTCATTCCGATGGGCATCGTCTCCTTCATCGGCGGTATCGGTGGCGGACTGCTGCTCCTGTCGACCAAGGATGCGACGTTTTCCAAGCTGATTCCCTGGCTGCTCTTGTTTGCCACGGTGCTATTTGCGTTCTCCGGCCGCCTCTCCGCCATGCTGCGCGGCGCTGAAGCCGGCAAGCCGGGCAATTCCCCGACCGCGCTGGCAGGGCAGGCGGTGGTGTCGGTCTACGGCGGGTTTTTCGGCGCCGGCATGGGCATTCTCATGCTCGCGAGCCTGGCGATGGCCGGACACGACGACGTGCATGAAATCAACGCCATCAAGAACCTGCTGTCGGCCATCATCTACAGCGTGACCGTGCTGACCTTCGTCGTCGCCGGTGCCGTCGACTGGCCGTACACACTGATCATGCTGGCTACTGCCACGCTCGGCGGCTACTCGGGTGCGCGCATTGCCAGGAAGATTCCCGCGATCTGGCTGCGCCGATTCATCATTGTGGTCGGCTTCACGCTCACGGTCTTCTATTTCTACAAGACGCTCTGATTTGCTATCCGGGGGGTGTTGACTAACATGTACTGATCACCTGCTCAACCAGGGACGTCATGCATGCATTGAAACTCATCCCACTCGGCGACGGCTACGGCGTAGTCCTGCCGAGGGAAGTGCTGGCCAAGCTCCGCTGCGGATCCGGCGGCACGGTCTACCTGACCGAAACCGCCGACGGTCTCATCCTGTCCTCCAACCATCCCGTGATCCAGGAGCAGGTCGATGCTGGCCGGGCGTTCATCGAAGATTACAAGGAGGCGCTGCGCGCGCTGTCCGGATGAACCTGTTCTGCATCGAGCCGGACGCCTTGCTCTTTCTCCATCAGGAAAGCCTTGGGGAGCAGGGATCCATCGCCGGGCCGTGTGATGATGCGCTTCTTGAAGCAGCACTGTCGCACCCGCTCAACCAGGCCGTGACCCGGCCCGTCGACATTGCCGACATTGCGGCCGCCTACGCCTGCGGCATACTCCGGTATCGCCCGTTTGCAGCCGGCAACGAAAGGGTGGCCTTGCTGGCGATGGGCCTGTTCCTGTACCTGAACGATTGGCGGCTCGACGCGCCGCAGCAGGAAGCGGCCGATGTGATCTGGCAAGCCAGCGCGGCCATCCTCGATGAGCCGGGGCTGGCAAACTGGGTGCGCGGCTATCTGTAAGTCGCCGTTTCTTTCATTGAAATCACGCAAGTGATTTGACATAGGCGCGGATGCCTGCCAGCAGCATCTCCACCGCCATCGCCGTCAGGATCAGTCCCATCAGGCGTTCAAACGCGGTCATCACGCGCGGACCGAGGACCCGCTGCATACGTTCGGCACTCAGCAGCACGACCAGCCAGATGACCGCCACCAGCGACAGCACGCCGACGTGCAATACCGTTTCCTTTGCCGAGTTGGACGAAAACAGTAGCACCGTCACCAGGGCCGACGGGCCTGCGAGTGCCGGAATCGCCAGCGGCACGATGAATGGTTCGCTGTCGGCTTCGCCGTCGCCGAACACGCCACCGGGTTGCGGAAACACCATCCGCAATGCAATCAGAAAAAGAATGACGCCGCCGCCAATGCGCAGCGCGATATCGCTCAGTTGAAGCGCGGCCAGGAAGTGGCGACCGAAAAACATGAACAGCAGAAGGAGAACAAAGGCAATCGAGCACTCGCGCACGATGACTCGGCCGCGTCGTTCTGCCGGCACGTTGGCGAGCGCGCTCGCGAACAGCGGCACGTTGCCGAACGGATCGGTGACGAGCAGGAGGATGATGAAAGACTGGAAAAAATTTTCGGTCATGTTTTCTTATGGAATTTATAGAGTAAACGCTCGACATTGCGTCGAGACAGCTGAATCGGGAGTCGGCTAGGATGCCACAGGTCATACAAAACAAAATACGGAGACTCGATGCAGCCAGCCGAACCGAAGAACAAGCCCAAGAACAGTTCCCGCCGCCGTTTTTTGCTTGGCGGCCTCGGCGTCACCGGCGCCCTGATAGTCGGCTGGGGGATGATGCCCCCGCGCCAGCGCCTCCATCCCGCCAATCCCTTTCCCACCTCCGAAGGTGAAGTCCGCCTCAATGGCTGGATCAAGCTGGGCAATGACGGCACCGTGACGGTGGCAATGCCCCAGTGCGAAATGGGACAGGGCGTCTACACGGCGCTTCCGATGCTGGTGGCGGAAGAGCTCGACGTTCCCCTGTCCTCGGTCAGGCTGGAACGCGCGCCGATCGACAAGATTTTCGGCAATGTCGCCGTGCTCCAGGATGGCTTGCCCTTCCACCCGGACGGCGCTGGCACTTTCAAGGAAGCCGTTGTCTGGTTTACCGGCAAGGCCGCCCGCGAATTCGGCCTGATGATCACCGGCGGCTCGTCCTCGGTAAAGGATGCGTGGCGGCCGATGCGCGAGGCGGGGGCGACCGCGCGTGCGATGCTGGTCGCGGCGGCAGCGAAGGAGTGGGGCGTCGCGCCGGGCCAGTGCCGCACCGAAGACGGTGCGGTCCATCATGCAAGCGGGAAGAAGGCGACGTATGGCGAGCTCGCCGCCAAGGCAGTCCAGAGCGAGCCTGCTGCCATCCGCCTGAAGGAGCCCGGGGAGTTCAAGCTCATCGGCACGCCCCAACCGCGCCGCGACTCGGCATCGAAGGTCAACGGCAGTGCCGTTTTTGGCCTGGATCCGCGGCCTGAGGGGCTTGTGTATGCCGCAGTGAAAATGAGCCCCACTATCGGCGGCACTGTCCAGAAGATCGAAGCCGATGCAGTCAAAGGCATGCCGGGCGTTATCCGCGTGGTCGACTTCTCCGGTGCCGCACCCGGCATGTCTGGCGTAGCCGTTATCGCAAGATCCTATTGGCAGGCGAAGCAGGCGGCAGCGGCCTTGCCCGTGACCTGGAATCCCGGGCCGAACGCAGCATTGTCATCGGCGACCGTCTTCAATGAACTGGCCGCCCGGCTGGACAGCGAATCGGGCTTCACCTATCACCAGGTGGGAGAGCCCGATCCGGCCAAGACGGCCGTGACGCAATTGAAGGCCGAGTACCGCGCGCCGTTCCTCGCCCATGCGACGATGGAGCCGGTCAATTGCACTGCACAGGTCAAGGACGGCAAGGTGACGCTGTGGGCATCGACCCAGGTGCCGAGCATCGCTGTCGATACCGCTGTGCGCCTCGCGAAGGTCAAGGCCGAGGACGTGACGCTCAACGTCACCTACATCGGCGGTGGCTTCGGCCGGCGGCTCGAGGTGGACATGATCGCGCAGGGCGTAGCAATCGCCGCGCAGGCGGGCGGGCTGCCCGTGCAGGTGATCTGGAGCCGGGAAGAGGATACGACGCACGACTTCTATCGCCCGGCCGCACTGGCGCGCTTTTCGGCGTCGCTCGATGCTGCAGGCAATGTCGTCGCCTACGAGAACAAGCTTGCATCAGGCGCCATCACCCACCAGGTAATGGAACGCACCTTTGGCCTCATCGGCGCCGGCCCGGACAAGACCGCGGCGGAAGGCGCCTTCGACATGCCCTACGAGTTCACGCACCAGAAGATCGCCCACGTGACGGTACCCACGCCTGTCCCGATCGGCTACTGGCGTTCCGTCGGGCACTCGCACAACGCGTTCTTCAAGGAAAGCTTCATCGACGAGCTTGCGCACGAAGCCGGCAAGGATCCGGTCGAATTCCGGCGGAGCCAGCTCAAGAAGCATCCACGCCATCTCGCGGTCCTCGATGCTGCTGTCGCCAAGGCGGGCAAGCCAGCGGCCGGACGAGCCCACGGCGTTGCTTTGCACCAGTCTTTCGGCTCCATCGTTGCCGAGGTGGCCGAAGTGTCGGTGGAAGGTGCCGAGATCCGCGTGCACAAAGTGACCTGCGCGATTGACTGCGGCATTGCAGTGAATCCCAACATCATTGCGCAACAGATGGAATCCGCCGTGATCTTTGGCCTGAGTGCGGCGCTGTTCGGCGAGGTCACGATCAAGGACGGGAAGGTGGAGCAGCAGAATTTCCACGACTATCCGGTCCTGCGGATGAACCAGGCGCCCCAAGTGGAAACGGTCGTGATCAGGAATGCGGAGCCGCCGGAAGGTGTGGGCGAGCCGGGCACGCCGCCGATTGCGCCCGCTGTCGCCAACGCCGTGTTTGCACTGACGGGCAAGCGCTTGCGCAGCCTGCCGCTGCGACTATCTTAGCCGGCTGTTTCCTGCAGCCGGGTGTAAAGGTTGCAGGTCGCGCGCTCGGGCGACCCGGCTGCGTCGGCGCGCAGGTCGCTGAGGCTTTTTTCGGCCTGTGCCTGGATCAGCCGGTCGGCAATTTTCAGGTCGGGCAGCACCGTGCCGAAGAAGGCGACCGCGTCGCGACGCTGGATCAGCAGGGTCGGGAAATTCTCCACATCGATATCGCCGATGAAATCCGCCTGGTCTTCGATATCGATCCATACGAAGCGCTTGTCGGGATGCTGCGCGGCCAGTTGCTCGAAGCCGCTCCGATAACTCCGGCAGGTATCGCACCATGCGGCGCACAGGCACGCGACCAGCCAATCATCCTGCTCCAGCCATGTGGCGAGCAGGTTGCGGTTATGGTTGTCGAGTGTGATGCGATTGTCGGACATGGGCAGGTCGCGGGTGGGAAAGGCTGCCTATTGTAAGGGAAGGCGCGCCTCGACGCATGCCGGTGAGGCGAGGAAAGGGGGGGCTCAGGCGGTCGTGTTGACGTTCTGGCCAAGATGGGACGGGAGACTGGCGCTGGTGGCGGGAGGCAATGCTTCCAGCAAGGCAGTCGCGCTGCTGGCCTGCACATCCATTGCTTTCTTCATCACAGCAATGCCGATGGCCTGGTTCGTTGCCGTCGTTGCAATTGTTGTTGCCAAGTGGGCGATCTGTTTGACTTCCATGTGTTCCTCCGCTGCTGTTCCGTTGTTAACGGCAGCATTGCGGCTCAATTTAGGGTGGCGGTCACGGTAAAATACCGCCATGCCTAACATTCTTGCCATCGAAACCTCGTCCGAACTTGCATCCGTCGCGCTATTGCATCACGGACAACTGATTTCGCGTGAAGCGTCGGGTGTGCAGACGCATTCGCAGACCGTGTTGCCGATGGTGCAAGCCTTGCTAGCTCAAGCCGGCATGTCGCTATCGGATTGCGATGCAATCGCCTTCGGTGCCGGCCCTGGATCGTTTACCGGCGTCCGCACCGCATGCGGCGTCGGACAGGGACTGGCCTTCGGCGCCGACCTGCCGGTCGTTCCCGTGGTGACCCTGCTGTCGATGGCCGCCGCCTGCCGCGAGGCATGCAATGCCACCGAGGTGCTGGTCATGCTGGATGCCCGCATGGACGAAGTTTACTGGGCGCAGTATCGCTATCAGGACGGATGGCAGGTCGTCACTGCGCCCGTGCTGTCCGCGCCCACGGAGGTGAAAGTGACCGGCACTGCGACAGTCTGCGGCAACGGCCTCACTGCCTATCCCACCGCCTTCGAAGGATGGAAGGAAACGCTTCCCGGGATTGTTCCCCATGCGGCGCAAATCGCACGCCTCGCAGAGTCCGAATTCATCGCCGGCCGCACTGTGAAGGCACACGAAGCGCAGCCGATCTACCTCCGCAACAAGGTCGCATTGACAACCGCGGAGCGCATGGCGAAGGTGGCTGCATGAGCGCCATCCACAAGGTGGCGGCGCAGTCGCCCGCATTGTCGTCCTTGCAGTTCGCGCGCATGCAAGTTGGGGATTTGCCGGAAGTGCTCGTCATCGAAAATGATGTCTATCCCCATCCCTGGACGCGCGGCAATTTCCTCGATTCGCTCTACAGCGGTTATGAAGCATGGACGCTGCGCGAGCCGTCCGGCATGTTGGCCGGCTATTTCCTGGTCATGCTCGCGGTCGACGAAGCGCACCTGTTGAACATCAGCGTTCGCCGCGACCTGCACGGCAACGGGGTCGGCCGCATGCAGCTCGACAAGGTCGCTGCGCTGTCCAAGGAGAAGGGCATGACATCGATCCTGCTCGAAGTCCGTCCGTCCAACATGCGCGCGCTCGCCGTCTACAAACAGTATGGATTCGAACAGATCGGCGTCCGCAAAGGCTATTATCCTGCCGGCGACAATACGCGCGAGGACGCGATCGTGATGAGGTTTCACCTATGACACTGGAACGCCGGGCAGTATTCCTTGACGAAATGGGCATCGGTCCGCTGTGGCAGCGGCGCGATGTGCCGCCCGTCGTCGACGTGCCGGAACCGATGGCAAGCGCCGCGGTAGCCGCGTTCGTTGAAGAGGTCATCGTTGCCGAACCCGCGCCCGTTATCGACATGGCGCCTCCTGCACCGAAAGCACCGCCGACCAGCGCAGTCGCTTCCATGGACTGGATGCAGCTCAAGGAAAGCGTGGCCGGTTGCGTGAAGTGCAGCTTGTGCAACGGCCGCACGAAGACGGTATTCGGCGTCGGCGATGAAAAGGCGAAATGGCTGTTCATCGGCGAGGGTCCGGGGCGCAACGAAGACCAGACCGGCGAGCCCTTCGTCGGTCCCGCCGGCAAACTGCTCGACAACATGCTGCGCGCCATCGGCGTCAAGCGCGGTGAAAACGCCTACATCGCGAACATCGTCAAATGCCGCCCGACCGACGAAAACGGACGCGACCGTCCGCCGACAGCGGAAGAGGCCGGTGCCTGCATGCCTTACCTCGAGCGCCAGATCGCCCTGATCCAGCCGACCGTGCTGGTTGCACTCGGAAAGACCGCGGCACTCTCGCTGCTCGGACTCGATCCCGATACCCCGGTGTCCAAGTTGCGCGGCACGGTCCACAGCTACGCCGGCCTGCCGCTGGTCGTCACCTACCATCCGGCCTATCTGCTGCGCAGCCTGGGAGACAAGCGGAAGGCATGGGCTGATCTCTGCCTGGCCATGACGACCTATGCAAACGCATAGCCGTCCAACATCTGACAGCTATCAAGCGCACTTCCACAGACGCTGGAATTTCCTGAACGACCCGCACGTACGCACGCTCGCATGGCTGCTCGACGCGCCGGACCTGCTCGATGCGCATGCCCCGGAATGGCAGGGAAGGATTGCAAGTATCGAGACGCCGGACGAGGCCTTGTGCGCGTGGCTGCGCGATCAGGACGCCGCACCACACGCGCTGCATGCCTGGCTCGATATCCAGCCCTTCACGCGCCTCGGCAGGTATGCGGAAAAACTGATGGCCTGGTACCTCCAGCACAACGGTTGCCTGTTTGCGCACGGCGTCCAGGTCCGATCGGACAAAAGCGAAACGATCGGTGAATTCGACTTCCTCCTGAAACGCGACGACGGCCTGGTGCATTGGGAGTTCGCGACCAAGCTATATCTGCTCGAATCCAGCGGCCATGGCCGACATGCCGATTACTTCGTCGGCCCGAATCTTGCCGACACGCTGGGGGCGAAAGTGCGCAAGATCATGGATCAGCAGCTCACGCTGTCCCGTCATCCGGCCGCCGTCCTGCAATTGCCCATGCCGGTCATTGCCGCCCAGGCCCTGGTGAAGGGCTGGCTTTTCTATCACGGCAAGACGCCGGTAAGCGAGCGTCCGCAAGGGATTTCAACCGTGCATTGCCGGGGCTTCTGGTGCACGCTGGAAGAGTCGGGCGGGATCGATGCCGAAAGTTACGCGGTGCTGCCGCGCCTGTCCTGGCTCGCGCCCGCACGGCTGCAGCCGGAAGAGGGCATGGACAGGGAGGCATTGCGCGAACAATTGGCAAGGCATTTCGAAGAAAGTACCGCGCCGGTACTGGTCGCACTATTGCAGCGGGATGGCGAAGTACTGCTGGAAAGCGATCGCGGATTCGTCGTACCTGACGACTGGCGCAGCCGCGCGGAAATCCGGATCAAGCGCACGGCCTGACGCGGTTTAATGTTTGTGCTCGCCGATGAGCGCGAGATTGTCGTGTTCCCGCTGGTTGGCCGCATGCTTTTTCATCGCCAGCAGCATGGTGCCCGCCACAAAGAGACCGAACAGGACGATCACGATATTGATGTCGAGATTCAGTTTCACCATCAGCGCGTAAAGCATCAGCATGGTGAGGACGGAAAGGTTTTCGTTGAAATTCTGTACTGCGATCGAGTGGCCCGCGCTCAGCAGGACGTGACCGCGATGCTGCAGCAGGGCATTCATCGGCACCACGAAATAGCCGGCCAGCGCGCCGATCAGTACCAGGAGCACATACGCGATCCAGACCGTGTGCACCATGGTCATGGTCGTTACGATCAGGCCCATGCCGACGCCGAGCGGCATCACGGTCAGCGCCTTCTTCAGCGGTACAAAACGCGCTGCCGCGGTTGCGCCGACCGCAACCCCTACGGCAAAGACGCCCTGCAGGATCGCCGCCTTGTCCAGCGGCATACCGAGCGATTTTTCCGCCCATTTCAGCACGATGAATTGCAGCGTCGCGCCAGCGCCCCAGAAGAGCGTCGTGACAGCCAGTGAAATCTGTCCCAGCTTGTCCTTCCACAAAGTCGTGAAACAGCCGGCAAAATCCGCCACCAGTTTGATCGGATTCCGTTCCTGGTGCGGATAACGCGCGCCGGTGTCGGGAATTTTCAGGTTGAATGCTGCGGCAAGCACATAGGTGACCATGATGACCGAGAGGGCGGCTTCCGCTGCCGTGTCGATTCCCACATCAATGACGGGGAAGTCGATGCCCAGCAACATGGCGGATACTTTTGAGTTGACGAGCGCGCCGCCCATCACCGTCCCGAGAATGATCGAAATGACAGTGAGTCCCTCGATCCAGCCATTGGCGGCAACGAGTTTTTCCGGTGGCAGCAGTTCGGTGAGGATGCCGTATTTCGCCGGCGAGTAAGCAGCGGCGCCGAAGCCGACTACGGCGTAGGCGAGCAGTGGATGCACGTCCAGGAACATCATCGCGCAACCGGCAATCTTGATCATGTTCGTCACGAACATGACCCGGCCCTTGGGCATGGAGTCGGCGAATGCGCCGACGAAGGCGGCGAGCAGGACGTAGGAGAGGACGAAGAACAGCTTGAGCAGCGGCGTCATCCACGCCGGAGCTTTCATTGTGGTTAACAGCGCGATGGCCGCGATCAGGAGTGCGTTATCCGCAAGCGACGAAAAAAACTGCGCCGCCATGATGGTGTAGAAACCGCGATTCATCCGCATATTGGGGTATACCAGTGACTCTCTATTGTCTCCGGCTTGCTTTATACCATGAAATCACAGGGCCACTGGGGATTTGTTCCGCATCGGAATATAAGCCTCCGGTAAAATGCAGGATCTCCATGCTTCTTCGTCTTTTCAAATAGTTTCATGCCCAGACCACTCGTCGCCACCATCCATCTTGCTGCCCTGCGGCACAACCTTGCAGTTGCCAGATCACATGCGCCACGCGCGAAAACATGGGCTGTCGTCAAAGCCAATGCATACGGCCACGGCCTGGTCCGGGCGATGCACGCCTTTTCCGATGCCGACGGCCTGGCACTGATCGAAGTCGACGCCGCGGTTCGCCTGCGCGAGGCCGGTTGGACAAAGCCCGTTCTTTTACTTGAAGGCTTTTTCGAGCCTGCGGACCTGCCGGTATGCGCGACGCACGGAATCCAGTTTGCGGTGCACTGCAGTGAACAAATCGACATGCTGGAAAAGGCCAACCTGCCTGCGGCCGTCGATGTTCACCTGAAACTGAACAGCGGCATGAATCGCCTGGGCTTCGCACCGGAAGCCTACAAGGATGCGCATGCGAGGTTGAGGAGTATCGACGCGGTGCGCAGCACCACGCTCATGACGCACTTCGCTAATGCGGACGATCCGGCCAACGAAGGCCTGCCGCTGTCCGAGCAGGTTCGTCGCTTCGAGCGCGCGGCGGAAGGGGTGCCTGGTGCACGTAGCCTTGCCAATTCGGCAGCCGTGCTGACGCATCCCGATCTGGCCTGCGACTGGGTGCGTCCCGGCATCATGCTCTACGGCGGAACGCCGGGTGGTCGAAGCGCGCGGGAATTCGGGCTGAAACCCGCAATGACGCTCACGAGCGAAATCATCGGCATTCAGCATATCGATGCAGGTGAAGCGGTCGGCTACGGGAGCCACTTCATTGCCCAAAAGCCAACGACGATTGGCGTGGTCGCCTGTGGTTATGCGGATGGTTATCCACGCCATGCGCCGAGCGGCACGCCGATCATTGTCGACGGGCACAGAACGGTCCTGGCAGGGCGTGTCTCTATGGACATGATCACTGTCGACCTGACCGGGATTCCCGGCGCTCGCGTCGGCAGCAAGGTGGAACTGTGGGGCAACACGCTTCCCATCGACGAAGTCGCCACCGCCGCGGGTACCATCGGATACGAGCTCATGTGCGCAATCGCACCACGCGTCCGTGTCGTTGAGGAATAACCGGACGCATCTTTTCATCCTTCCCATGGCAAAAAAAGAGAAAACCAATTACACCTGCACTGAGTGCGGCGGCGTCGTCAACAAGTGGGCCGGGCAATGCCCGTCCTGCGGGCAGTGGAACACGCTGGTGGAAACCATCGTCGAGTCCGGCGGCAACCGCTTCTCCGGCCAATACCAGGGCCTGGCGCAGACCGCACCCGTCCTCAGCCTTGCCGATATCGAAGCCATCGATGTTCCGCGCTTCGGCACCGGCATCGATGAATTTGACCGGGTACTCGGAGGCGGACTGGTTGCCGGCGGTGTTGTGCTCATCGGCGGCGACCCGGGCATCGGCAAATCGACCCTGCTGCTGCAGGCGCTTGCCAACATGTCAAAGCTGAAGAAAGTCCTGTACGTCAGCGGCGAAGAATCCGGCGCGCAGATCGCGCTGCGCGCCAAGCGCCTCGCCATCGACGCGAAGGAGTTGCAACTGCAGGCCGAGATCCAGTTGGAAAAAATTCTCAACACCCTGGCCGAGCACAAGCCGCAGGTTGCCGTCATCGACTCGATCCAGACCATCTATTCTGACGCGCTCACATCCGCACCCGGCTCCGTCGCCCAGGTGCGGGAATGCGCGGCACAACTGACGCGTGTCGCCAAGCAGTCCGGCATCACCATCATCATGGTTGGCCACGTGACGAAAGAGGGCGCGCTGGCCGGCCCGCGTGTGCTGGAGCACATTGTCGACACCGTACTGTACTTCGAGGGCGATACCCACTCCAGTTTCCGCCTCGTGCGCGCGTTCAAGAACCGTTTCGGCGCGGTCAACGAGCTGGGCGTGTTTGCGATGACCGAGAAGGGGCTCAAGGGCGTGTCCAATCCGTCGGCGCTGTTCCTGTCGCAACACGACAGCCAGGTGCCGGGCTCCTGCGTGATGGTGACGCAGGAAGGCACGCGCCCGCTGCTGGTCGAGATCCAGGCTCTGGTCGATACCTCGCATGTGCCCAACGCCCGCCGTCTCTCCGTGGGCCTGGAGCAAAACCGCCTGGCGATGTTGCTGGCGGTCCTGCATCGCCATGCCTCCATCGCCGTGTTCGACCAGGATGTGTTCATCAACGCAGTCGGCGGTGTGAAGATTACCGAGCCGGCAGCCGACCTTGCGGTGCTGCTGGCCATTCATTCTTCAATGCGCAACAAGCCCTTGCCACGCGGACTGGTGGTGTTCGGTGAGGTGGGACTGGCCGGCGAGATCCGGCCGGCGCCGCGCGGACAGGAGCGCTTGCGTGAAGCGGCCAAGCTCGGCTTCGCGATCGCGCTGATCCCGAAGTCGAATGCGCCCAAGCAGAAGATCGAAGGGCTGAACGTGATTGGCGTCGAACGTATTGACGAAGCGCTCAACCGGCTTCGCGAACTCGACTGAGCGATCCGGCGATGAGGCGTGCTGCCAGCACGCCGCTTCTCGTTGCCGACTCCAGGGTGGCTGGGTAATCGCAGGCGGTGTAATCCCCGGCCAACGCGAGCCCCGCCACGCCGACGTCGTTGGCGGGACGCACCAGTGCCGGCTGGCAGGAGAAGGTCGCGCGCTTTTCGGTGATCACCTTGCTCCATAGCGGAGTCTTCAGCTCGGGCCGTTGGAACACCATGGCGAGCTGTGCGGCAACTGAAGCGGCGAGGGCATCGTGCCCCGATTCGATCGCTTCGCGCGAGGCGCTGACAACGACGGCCAATAATCCGGCGCGCTCAGGATCAAGCAGACCGCGGTCAAAGACGAACTGCCCCCATGCTCCCTTGTCCGCGCGTTCCTCCAGTGCGAACATCGCACCGTCCAGTCGCAGGTCGTGCGCATACTGCAGATAGCAGGTCGTGATCGGTTCGTAATCGAATGCGGATAGCGCAGGAACATCTGCCAGTCCTTCAATCAGGGTTGCCGCTGCTCCCGGCGGCGTCGCCACGACGACTGCATCGAATTCGTCGGCCGCGCCCTGACGTTCCACTGACCATCCATACCCGGCACGCACAAGCCGCCTGACAAGCACGCCGCATTGCACTGCACCGCCATGTCGCTCGATAAAGTCACCGGCACGTTGCGGGAAGAGCGCGGTGAGGTCGACCCTCGGAATAAGCATGTCAGAGGCTGCACGTCGCGCGCCCAGGCTGTCGCGCAGCACGTTGAGGAACACTTGCGCGGAGGCGCGCTCCGGTGGTGTGTTGAGCGCCGCAATACAGAGCGGCCTCCACATCAGTTGCGTCAATCGGTCAGTCTGGTCGAAGCGATCCAGTAGCTCGGCGACGCTGCAGTCCTGGTTCAGCTTCCAGTCCATCCAGCGCGCTGTCGTCGAGAAGCGCGCGAGCGCCATCTTATCCGCGCCATCGAGGCCCTTTGCACGCAGCAGTCCTGCCAGCATGTGCAAGGGCGCCGGAAGGCGAGGCGTGACGAACTGCATGCCGCTCCCGTCCGGGTAGCGCATCTGCAGCGGCAGACGCATCAACACGTCCTCCGGTGCAATGCCGGCCGATCGCATGAGGCGCATCGACTCCGTGTACGCTCCGAGCAGGATGTGCTGTCCGTTATCGAGCAGGCGACCATCCATGTCCACGGCGCGCGCGCGGCCCCCCAGTGTGCGGGCGGCTTCGAAGAGCGTGACTTGCGCGCCGGCCAGCGTGAGTTCGACGCCGGCGGCACAACCGGCCCAGCCTCCGCCGATGACCGCGACCCGTCCCATCATCCGCGTACGTAGGTCTTCCACGCCAGCCAGAGCTTGCGGATCGGCGTCAGGGAAATTTTCTGGTTGAGCACCTGGAATCGGTCGCGTTCGATCTCTTCCAGCAAGGCGCTGTAGATCGACGCCATGATCAGGCCGGGACGTTGTGCGCGCCGGTCTTCCTTCGGCAGCAGGGCGAAGGCTTCTGCATACGCGTTCCGGGCGCGTTCTGCCTGGAAGCGCATGAGCTTTTCGAAATTCTCGCTGTAGCGTGCGTTCAGGATATCCGCCGCAGTCACATTGAACTGCTGCAATTCATTCACGGGAAGGTAGATGCGTCCCTTGCGTGCATCCTCGCCGACGTCACGGATGATGTTGGTGAGCTGGAACGCTAGGCCAAGCTTCTCCGCGTACTGCAAGGTCTCGGGCCGCGTTGCGCCGAAGATGCTCGCGGACAGGATACCCACCACGCTCGCGACATGCCAGCAATAGCGCTGCAGTCCCTTGAAGTCCAGGTAGCGTGTCTGGTCCAGGTCCATTTCCATGCCGTCGATGATCGCCTGAAGGTGCTTGCCGTCGAGGGAATAGACCGGCACGTGCGGATGCAGGGCCTGGGTCACCGGATGCGACGGCGATCCGTCGAGCATCGCTTTGATCTCCTTGCGCCACCACATCAGCTTGTTGCGAGCGATCGTCGGGTCGGTGCACTCGTCCACCGTATCGTCAACCTCGCGGCAAAAGGCATACAGGGCCGTGATCGCACGCCGCCTTTCCACGGGCAGGAACAGGAAGCTGTAGTAGAAGCTGGAGCCGCTTTGTATGGCTTTTTGTTGGCAGTATTCGTCCGGAGACATGAAAGGTAGGGGTTGGATCGATAGGAAGCCGTAATGCTAGCCGACATGCGCTACGCGCGACAAACGGATTTTCATGGCCGCAGCGCGCCATGCCATGCACAGCCAGTCGCCTGGCCCCAGCGTCGGGCGATGCCTGAACACATCGTAATCGGTCGCCTCGATACGCTCCAGGATGCGCAGGCCGCCCTGGACAACGAGTCGGAGTTCCCATCCGATTCGTCCTGGCAAGCGTGTGGCCAGGGATGCGCCGGACAGCATCATTGCACGGGCGCGATTGACTTCGAAGCGCATCAGGTTGCGCCAGGCATCATCGACCCGCCCTTCCGCCAGCTGCGCTTCCGTCACCCCGAATTGCTCCATGTCGGCTAGGGGAATATAGATGCGCGACTTCTTCCAGTCGATGGCAACGTCCTGCCAGAAATTGATGAGCTGCAGGGCAGAACAGATCGCGTCCGCATCTTCGAGGTTGCGGGGGGAGGCCGTTCCGTATAAAAAGAGCATTAAGTGTCCCACTGGATTCGCTGACCGTCGGCAGTAATCGAGCAAGTCCTCTAATTTTGCGTACCGCGTGGTGACGACATCCTGCTTGAATGCGGAAATCAAGTCGCGCAGCGGACGCAGCGGCAGGCCGTAATGCTTCGTGACCGACGCGATGTTTGCGAATATGTCGCCTTCGACGTCGTCGCCTGCTTCAATCCGGTCGAGCGCTTCCTCGTAGCGCGAAAGGGCAGCCAGCCGCGCCTCAGGCACTGCGTCGCCTTCGTCGGCGAGGTCGTCGGCGCTGCGCGCGAAGGCATAAATCGCCTCGACGGCCGGCCGCAGCCTGGCCGGGAGAAGGATGGAGGCAACTGGAAAATTCTCGTAATGTTCGACCGGCATGATGCTGTTGTTAACAGAAAGAAAGCCGTATGCAAACGGCATGCGGCGTGCGTATAATTACTAACCGGTCAGTCATTAAAACGTTGGCATTCAAGAAATGCCTGTGGTGTGCATTTTTCAGCCCGAATAGTAAAGGAAAAAACGTGGCTCCGATCATTCACCGCCATTCCCGCAAGCCCTTGTCCCACCTCAAATCCACTGCCGTCGTGGCGTTCGCCGTCGTCATGGCACTGGCCGGCTGCTCGAAGCCCGTTGAAAAGACGGCAGAAATCCGTCCGGTTCGCGCCATCGTATTGGCTCCCGACAACATTGATGTCATGGCAGAGTTTCCCGGGGAAGTGCGGGCGCGCGTCGAATCGCGACTGGGATTCCGCATCGCCGGAAAGATCGTCTCGCGCAAGGTGGATGTCGGCACCGAGGTCAAGCGCGGTCAGCTGCTGATGCAGCTCGATCCGCAAGACCTGAAGCTGGCTCAGGCACAGGCCAATGCCGGCCTGAAAGCCGCCGAAAGCAATCGAGACCTGGCCAAGGCCGAGCTGAAACGCTACCAGGACCTGCGTGAAAAGAATTTCGTGAGCCAGGCCATCCTCGACAGCAAGGAAACTGCCTTCAAGGCCGCACAGGCGAGCTACGACCAGGCGCTGGCGGCCTACAGGAACCAATCCAACCAGGCCGGTTACGCCAGCCTGGTCTCGGATGTCGATGGTGTCGTCACCGCCATCGACGCCGAAGTTGGACAGGTAGTGGGGGCGGGCACGCCGGTACTGCGGGTCGCGCAAACCGGTGAAAAGGAAATCGTGATTGCGATCCCCGAAGACAAGGTGGATGTCCTGCGCAAGGTGACCGATGTGAAAGTGCGCACCTGGGCGAACCCGAACGATGTCGTTCCCGGCACCCTGCGGGAACTGTCGCCGGTTGCCGATCCGGCAACCCGTACTTATGCGGCGAAAGTGTCGATCCCTGACGCATCTGCCAATATCAAGCTTGGCATGACGGGATACGTCACTTTTTCGGCGAAGTCGCAGAACGCGATGCTCAAGCTGCCGCTGACCGCACTGTTCAGCGACAAGGGTGCAACCTCGGTCTGGGTGGTGGAGAACGGTGGTGTGAAACTGGTTCCGGTGCAGGTCGCAGGATCGGCCGGCAACGAAATATTGGTTGCCAGCGGCGTCGCGCCCGGTCAGACGGTCGTCACCGCCGGCGTAAACCAACTCAAGCCCGGACAAAAGGTCAAGATACTCGCCGCAGAATCGGCATCCGGACGGGATAGCCCGGTCGCTGCACATGCCGTGAAGGCAAGCGCGGCTGCTGCCACGGCGGGAGACGCCAAATGAGGTCGGGATTCAACCTATCCCGCTGGGCACTCGAACATATTCCCCTCACACGCTACCTGATCGTGGCGCTGCTGATCGGCGGTGTCCTCAGCTACGGCCGCCTCGGCCAGGACGAGGATCCGCCGTTCACCTTCCGTGGCATGGTGGTCCGGGCATTCTGGCCCGGCGCAACGTCGCTGCAGATGGCGGAGCAGGTGACCGACAAGCTGGAAAAGAAGCTGCAGGAAACACCCTACATCGACAAGATCCGCAGCTATTCGAAGCCCGGCGAAACGCTCATCATCCTGCAGCTGCGCGAATCGACGCCGCCGAAGGAAACCCCGGGCGCCTGGTACCAGGTGCGCAAGAAGATCAGCGACATGCGCGGAACCCTGCCGGCCGGCGTCGTCGGCCCGTTCTTCAACGACGAGTTCGGCGACACCTATGGTTCGATCTTCGCGCTCTCCGGCGACGGCTTCAATTATGCCGAGGTCAAGGATTATGCGGATTTCGTCCGCCAGCAATTGCTGAAGGTGCCCTCGGTCTCCAAGGTCGAGCTGTTCGGGGTGCAGGACGAAAAGATCAATATCGAGTTCTCGCACAAGAAGTTCGCGCAGCTCGGTGTTCCGTTCGAATCCGTGGTGCAGCAGCTGAACACGCAGAACGCGGTAGAAGCCACCGGCGTGCTGGTGACGCCGACGGATAACCTGCAGGTGCGCGTGACCGGCGCCATGCTCACCGTCAAGGACCTGGAAGATCTTGAACTGCGCGCCGGCAATGCCTTGTTCCGCCTGGGCGACTTCGCCACCATCAAGCGCGAGTACAAGGATCCACCGCAGGACAAGATGCGCTTCAATGGCAAGGAAGTGATCGGCCTCGGCATATCGATGGAGAAGGGCGGCGACATCATCCAGATGGGGCGGGACCTGAATGCCACGGTAAACGGAATCAAGGACAAGCTCCCGGTCGGCATCGAGCTCGAGCGGGTTTCCGACCAACCCAGGGCTGTAGCGTCATCGGTCAATGAATTCCTGTTCACGCTGGCCGAAGCTGTGCTGATCGTGCTTGCCGTCAGCTTTGTTGCGCTTGGCCTGCACACCAAACCGTTCCGCCTGGATGTCAGGCCCGGCCTCGTTGTCGCATTCACCATTCCCCTGGTGCTGGCCGTCACCTTCCTGTTCATGCGCGTTTTCGGTATCGACCTGCACAAGATCTCGTTAGGAGCGCTGATCATCGCGCTCGGCCTGCTCGTCGACGACGCGATCATCGCCGTCGAAATGATGGTCCGCAAGATGGAAGAGGGCTTCTCGCGCTTCGACGCAGCGACGTTCGCCTACACATCGACCGCGATGCCGATGCTGACCGGTACCCTGATCACCGCAGCAGGCTTCCTGCCGATCGGACTCGCTAAATCCGCAGCTGGCGAGTACACCTTCTCGATGTTTTCGGTCAATGCGCTCGCACTTGTGATTTCCTGGTTTGTCGCCGTGCTCTTCACCCCCTACATTGGTTACGTGCTGCTCAAGGTCAAGCCGGCGGCGAACGCGGACGGACACCATGAGTTGTTCGACGGCCCGTTCTACAAACGCTTCCGCGCGGTAGTGAACTGGTGCGTGGAATGGCGCAAGACCACGATCCTGCTGACGCTCGCTACATTCGCGCTCGGTGTTTTCGGATTCCGCTTCATCGAGCAGCAATTCTTCCCCGACTCCAGCCGTCCGGAACTCATGGTCGAGTTGTGGATGCCCGAGGGCAGTTCATTTGCAGCGACCGAGGCGCAGGCGAAGAAATTCGAAGCCTTCATCAGCAAGCAGGACGGCGTGGAAAGCGTGACAACCTATGTCGGCACCGGCAGCCCGCGCTTCTACCTGCCGCTGGACCAGATTTTCCCGCAAACCAATGTCTCACAGGTGGTCGTATTGCCGAAGGACCTGAAGTCGCGCGAAATCCTTCGCCTCAAGATCATCGACGCCTTCAAGAACGATTTCCCTGAAGTGCGCGGCCGCGTCAAGCTGCTGCCGAACGGACCGCCGGTGCCGTACCCGGTTCAGTTCCGCGTCTCCGGCTTCGAGGTGCCGAAAGTGCGCGAGATCGCCGACCAGGTGAAGGAGGTCATGCGCGCCAATCCGAATACGATGGGCGTCAACGACAACTGGAACGAATCGGTCAAGGTCCTGCGCCTCGACCTCGACCAGGACAGGCTGCGCGCGCTTGGCGTCAGTTCGCAGACCGTCATGCGTGCGGCGAACACGATCCTCTCGGGAAGCACCGTCGGCCAGTTCCGGGAGGGCAACCGCCTGATCGACATCGTGATGCGCCAGCCCGTCGAGGAACGTTCGACGATCGCCGCCTTGAACGAAGCCAATATCCAGACCGCGAGCGGCCGTACCGTCCCCATGGCGCAGGTCGCCCGTGCGCAGTTCGTCTGGGAGCCGGGCGTCGTCTGGCGCGAGGGTCGCGAATGGGCGATCACGGTTCAGTCTGACGTCGTCGATGGCATCCAGGGCCCGACCGTGTCCGGCCAGATCGACCCGCAGCTCCAGCAGCTGCGTGCCTCGCTGCCGGCCGGATACCGGATCGAGCTGGCCGGTGCCGCTGCCGACAGTGGAAAGGCGCAGGACTCGATTGCCGCAAATGTGCCATTGGTGATCTTCATCATCTTCACTTTGCTCATGCTGCAACTCCACAGCTTCTCGCGTTCGGTGATGGTGTTCCTGACGGGGCCGCTCGGTGTGGCCGGCGCTGCAATGGCCTTGCTGATCCTGCAACGGCCCTTCGGCTTTGTCGCCCAGCTCGGCGTGATCGCGCTGTTCGGCATGATCATCCGGAACTCGGTGATCCTCGTGGACCAGATCGAGCACGATATCGCCGACGGCGTTGCTCCCTGGGATGCCATCGTAGAGGCGGCAGTCCGGCGCTTCCGCCCGATCATCCTGACCGCCGCCGCTGCGGTGCTCGCGATGATCCCGCTGTCGCGTTCCGTATTCTGGGGGCCGATGGCGGTGGCAATCATGGGCGGCCTCGTCGTCGCCACCGCGCTCACGCTGCTCTTCCTGCCGGCGCTTTACGCCGCTTGGTTCCGCGTGAAGAAGCCAGCGCCGGACGTTGCGGTCATTCCGTAATGTCTTCAGGCGGAGGGGACTTTCGCAGAAGGTCCCCTCATTTCCGGCAGATGAAAAATCGGGACAGGGGATATAAAAATCCAGTAAAATGCCGGGTTGAAGTTGAAGAGCTAATAACAAAGGCGGGCACAGTCCGGGCAGGCCGGTAATCGGCGGTTCGGAAGGTCAAGTAGGGCGACCGGTATTCACTTCAGGGTCGCCCTTTGCTTTTGTGCAAGATCAATACACAATCCCGCGAGGATGGCGAAATTGGTAGACGCACCAGGTTTAGGTCCTGACGCCAGCAATGGTGTGGGGGTTCGAGTCCCCCTCCTCGCACCACAGCACAAACAATTTTTTGGATGATTCACATGGCAACTGCAGTCGAAACTTTGGAAAAACTCGAGCGTCGGATGACCATCACCGTGCCGCTGTCGGACGTCAAGGCAGAAGTCGAAAAGCGCCTGAAGATCCGTGCACGCACCGCGAAGGCTCCCGGCTTCCGTCCGGGCAAGGTCCCGATGAAGATGGTCGCCCAGCAGTATGGTTACCAGGTTGAGACCGAAGTGTTGAACGACAAGGTTGGTCGTGCGTTCAGCGAAGCAGCCAGCGAGAACAACTTGCGCGTTGCAGGCTATCCGAAGCTCGAGCCGAAGACCGGCGCAGGTGACGATGTCGTTGCATTCGACGCCACCTTCGAAGTCTATCCGGAAGTGAAGATGGGCGACCTGGCTGCAGCCGAAGTCGAGAAGATCAAGAGTGAAGTCACCGACGCCGAGATCGACAAGACCGTCGACATCCTGCGCAAGCAGCGCGTGCACTACCACACCAAGGGCGAGCACAGCGCGCACGGCGACGGCGGCGCCGACACCTCCGCGCAGAACGGCGACCGCGTGACCATCGACTTCGTCGGCAAGATCGACGGCGTTGAGTTCCAGGGAGGCAAGGCGGAAGACTTCGTCTTCGTCCTCGGCGAAGGCCGCATGCTCAAGGAATTCGAAGACGCAGCGCTCGGCCTGAAGGTCGGCGAGTCCAAGACCTTCCCGCTGACTTTCCCTGAGGATTATCACGGCAAGGATGTCGCAGGCAAGACCGCCGAATTCACGATCACCATGAAGAAGATCGAATGGGCGCACCTGCCGGAAGTCGATGCAGAATTCGCCAAGTCGCTCGGCATCGCCGACGGCGACCTCGCCAAGATGCGCGAAGATATCAAGGTCAACCTCGAACGTGAAGTCAACGGCCGTGTCAAAGCCAAGACCAAGGATAGCGTGATGAACGCGCTGATCAAGGTTGCAGAGCTGGATGTGCCGAAAGCACTGGTCGACCAGGACGTCGAGCGCCTGATCGAAATGGCGCGCCAGGACATGGCACAGCGCGGCATGAACGTGAAAGACATGCCTTTCCCGCCCGAACTGTTCACCGCGCAGGCAGAACGCCGCGTTCGCCTCGGCCTGATCCTGGCCGAAGTCGTCAAGGCCAACAAGCTCGAAGCGACCCAGGAGCAGGTCAAGGCCCAGGTCGAGGAATTCGCACAGAGCTACGAAGATCCCCAGCAAGTGATCAAGTTCTATTTCAGCGACCGTCGCCGTCTCGCCGAAGTGGAAGCCCTTGTATTGGAGGATAATGTCGTTAACTATGTGCTTGGCAAGGCCAAGGTGACCGAGAAGCCAGTCGCATTCGACGAATTGATGGGCAACACCGCACAGGGCTGATCCGGCCGGTGCGAACTCCATAAGGAAAGCACATGTCAGGCATGATGAGAAATTCCGCACTCGATACCGAAATGCTCGGTATGGTGCCGATGGTGATTGAACAGAGCGGCCGCGGCGAGCGCGCATACGATATTTATTCGCGCCTGCTGAAGGAACGCGTGATCTTTCTGGTTGGCCCGGTCAACGACCACAGCGCTAACCTGATCGTCGCGCAGCTGCTGTTCCTGGAAAGCGAGAATCCGGACAAGGATATTTCGCTGTACATCAACTCGCCCGGTGGTTCGGTTTCGGCCGGCATGGCGATCTACGACACCATGCAGTTCATCAAGCCGGATGTGTCCACGCTGTGTACCGGCTTGGCAGCGTCCATGGGCGCCTTCCTGCTGGCTGCTGGCGCCAAGGGCAAGCGCTTCTCGCTGCCCAACTCGCGCATCATGATCCACCAGCCTTTGGGCGGCGCCCAGGGGCAGGCAGCGGACATCGAGATCCAGGCTCGCGAGATCCTGTACCTTCGTGACCGTCTGAACCATATCCTGGCCGAAAAAACCGGCCGGAGTGTGGAACAAATCAGCAAGGATACAGACAGAGATAATTTCATGTCTGCTGCCGAGGCAGCCGAGTATGGCATGATTGACAAGGTGCTGACGTCCCGCGTCTGACGCATCTAAGCATGCGAAAAACGCCCGGGCGGATGCACCGTCCGGGCGTTTTTGTTTTGCAGCGACCTGTAGTGCCGATTTACTCAATTTATTGCGCGTCGTCGTGACGAATTCGGATTTCGCAGGTAATATCAGTTCAATCTCCACCCAAAATTAGCTTTATGTCTGACAAAAAATCCTCTAGCGGCGAAAAATTGCTTTACTGCTCCTTCTGCGGTAAGAGCCAACACGAGGTAAAGAAGCTCATTGCAGGCCCGTCCGTCTTCATCTGTGACGAATGCATCGATCTCTGCAATGACATCATCCGCGATGAGGCCTCCAGCATCGAATCCGTTGCTGGACCCAAGTCCGACCTCCCGACGCCGCAGGAAATCTACGAGTTGCTGGGCCAATACGTTATCGGCCAGGAGACGGCAAAACGCATCCTGTCAGTCGCTGTATACAACCACTACAAGCGGCTGAAGCACCTCGGCAAGAAGGACGATGTCGAGTTAGCAAAGAGCAACATTCTGCTCATCGGCCCGACCGGTTCGGGCAAGACCTTGCTGGCGCAAACGCTGGCGCGCATGCTGAATGTGCCATTCGTGATTGCCGATGCGACGACCTTGACTGAAGCGGGGTATGTCGGCGAGGACGTTGAAAACATCATCCAGAAGCTGTTGCAGAACTGTAATTACGAGGTGGACAAGGCGCAGAAAGGCATTGTTTACATCGACGAGATCGACAAGATCTCCCGCAAGTCCGATAACCCGTCGATCACACGCGACGTGTCGGGCGAGGGTGTGCAGCAGGCCCTGCTGAAGCTGATCGAAGGCACGATGGCATCGGTTCCCCCGCAAGGCGGCCGCAAGCATCCGAACCAGGACTTCGTACAGATCGATACGACGAACATCATGTTCATCTGCGGCGGTGCGTTTGACGGCCTTGCCAAGATCATCTCCAACCGTTCAGAAAAGAGCGGCATCGGCTTCTCCGCGTCCGTGAAGAGCCAGCAGGAGCGCAACGCAAGCGACGTGCTGCTGGGTGTTGAGCCGGAAGACTTGATCAAGTTCGGCCTGATTCCCGAGCTCGTCGGCCGTCTTCCGGTCGTCGCGACGTTGAGTGAACTAAACGAGGAAGCCCTAATCCAAATATTGCTTGAACCCAAGAATGCCCTGATAAAGCAGTATGCAAAGCTGCTGCAGATGGAAGGCGCGGAACTGGAAGTACGGCCAGCAGCATTGCACGCAATTGCTAGAAAAGCGCTTGAACGCAAGACTGGTGCACGCGGGTTGCGCTCCATCCTGGAGCATGCATTGCTGGAGGTGATGTTTGAATTGCCGAGCCAGCAGAACGTCGCCAAGGTGGTGATCGATGAAAACTGCATCATCAACGGAGCGAAACCCTTGTTGATTTATCACGAGCAGCCCAAGGTATCCGGGGCAAAGTAGCAGTAAGCCTAACCCTCACCCTTTAGAACACCATGGACTCAAGCCCGTTTTTTTCCAGAAGCAGTAAAATTTGAGATACAGGAATCACCACAGGCTTCCATCGCAAAGCCACCCGAGGGCGACTTCGTGTGTGGCTTTTTTTATTGCTAGCATTGAAAGAAAGGGTTGAAACAGAGTGTTTTTTATTGCCGCTTGGACTTGAGTTTTGGCTGCCAGTGCCTACATCATTAACAAGCTATTAAATAAGGTTCGCCATGACGACTTCTACAACACTAACTGAACACACCCAACTGCCGCTTTTGCCGCTGCGGGACGTTGTTGTCTTCCCGCATATGGTGATCCCGCTCTTCGTTGGCCGGCCCAAGTCGATCAAGGCTCTTGAAGCTGCGATGGAACAAGGCAAGAGCATCATGCTTGCCGCTCAAAAAGCCGCAGCCAAGGACGAACCCTCTGCATCCGACATTTACGAGATCGGTTGCGTCGCCAATATCCTGCAAATGCTGAAGTTGCCAGATGGCACCGTCAAGGTGCTCGTCGAAGGTGCCCAGCGGGCGCGCATTCATCACATCAGTGAGCTCGACACGCACTTCGTTGCCGAACTGACTCCGGTCGAATCCGAGTCGGGGGACGAGTCCGAAGTGGAGGCCATGCGCCGTGCGATCGTCCAGCAGTTCGACCAGTATGTCAAACTGAACAAGAAGATTCCTCCGGAGATTCTTACTTCGTTGGCAGGAATAGACGATGCAGGCCGCCTAGCTGACACCATAGCAGCGCACCTGCCGCTTAAGCTTGAGCAAAAACAGATCATTCTCGAGATCTTCAATGTGGCCAAGCGCCACGAGCATCTTCTCGGCCAGCTCGAGGCGGAACTCGACATCCTGCAAGTCGAGAAGCGCATTCGCGGCCGTGTGAAGCGGCAGATGGAGAAATCGCAGCGCGAGTACTACCTGAACGAGCAGGTCAAGGCGATCCAAAAGGAACTCGGCGAAGGGGAGGAGGGCGCAGACCTCGAGGAACTCGAGAAGAAGATCATTGCCGCGCGCATGCCGAAAGAGGCACGCGAGAAGGCGCAGTCCGAACTGAAGAAGCTGAAGCTGATGTCGCCGATGTCCGCTGAAGCGACTGTCGTGCGCAACTACATCGACACGCTGATCGGCCTCCCGTGGCGGAAGAAATCCAAGGTCAACAACGAGCTGTCCAACGCCGAGAAGGTGCTGGAAAGCGAACACTATGGCCTGGAAAAGGTCAAGGAACGCATCCTCGAGTACCTCGCCGTGCAACAGCGCGTGGACAAGCTGAAGGCCCCGATCCTGTGCCTGGTCGGCCCTCCCGGTGTCGGCAAGACTTCGCTCGGTCAGTCGATCGCACGTGCAACGAACCGCAAGTTCGTCCGCATGGCGCTCGGCGGTGTCCGTGACGAAGCCGAAATCCGCGGCCATCGTCGTACGTACATCGGCTCCATGCCGGGCAAGATCCTGCAGAGCTTGTCCAAGGTCGGCGTGCGCAATCCGCTGTTCCTGCTGGACGAAGTGGACAAGCTCGGCCAGGACTTCCGTGGCGACCCGTCGTCGGCACTACTCGAGGTGCTGGATCCGGAACAAAACCACACGTTCTCGGACCACTATGTCGAGGTGGACTTCGACCTGTCCGACGTGATGTTCGTTGCGACATCGAACTCGTTTAACATTCCGCCTGCGCTGCTGGACCGCATGGAAGTCATTCGCCTCTCGGGTTACACGGAAGACGAAAAGACGAACATCGCGTTGCGTTATCTGCTGCCGAAGCAGATCACCAATAACGGCCTGAAGGAAGACGAGATCACGGTGTCCGAGTCGGCAATTCGCGACATCATCCGCTACTACACGCGTGAAGCAGGTGTTCGTTCGCTTGAGCGTGAAGTGTCCAAGATCTGCCGCAAGGTCGTGAAGATGCTGCTTCTGAAGAAGCAGGATCGCAAGGTCGTCGTCTCGTCGAAGAACCTCGACAAGTTCCTCGGCGTGCGCCGCTACGACTTCGGCATCGCGGAGAAAGAGAACCAGATCGGCCAGGTGGTCGGCCTCGCATGGACGGAAGTGGGCGGTGACCTGCTGACGATCGAAGCGATGACGATGCCGGGCAAGGGCGACATCATTCGTACCGGTACGCTGGGCGATGTGATGAAGGAATCGATCGAGGCAGCCCGTACTGTCGTGCGCAGCCGTGCGAAGCGCCTGGGCATCAAAAACGAGCTGTTTGGCAAGAGCGATATCCACATCCACGTTCCCGAAGGTGCGACGCCGAAGGATGGTCCGTCTGCTGGTATCGCGATGACGACCGCGCTGGTGTCCGTGCTGACCGGTATCCCGGTGCGTGCGGACGTGGCGATGACCGGCGAGATCACGTTGCGTGGTGAGGTGCTCCCGATCGGCGGCTTGAAGGAAAAACTGCTGGCGGCGCATCGCGGCGGAATCAAGACTGTCCTGATTCCGGAGCAAAACGTGAAGGACCTCGCCGAGATTCCGGACAACGTCAAGAACAAGCTCGAGATCGTTCCGGTTCGCTGGATCGAAAAAGTGCTTGAAGTTGCGCTGGAACGCCAACCGGTTCCACTGACGGATGTGGATGCGCCAGTTGATACGGCCGTCACCGCGGCAACAGGAACTGCTGATCCGACCGTCGTCAAACACTGATCTAAAACCGCACCAAAAAAGCGCTCTTCGGAGCGCTTTTTTTATGCCATTGCGCTGCCCAAAAATTCAGCGTCGGACTTTGTCTGTAAGTCTTGATCGCTGTTAGGCAACTGCCCGGGAAACCGCTTGACACAAGGCTTTGCGACTTGTTTAATACGGGCTGCAGAAAATTTCTTATCTGCATTTTGTGTCGCTTGTGCTACAAAAAGAGCCATAAACAGGCATCACAAAATCCAACTTTCTTGAGGGGGCGTCAGTGAACAAAACCGAACTAATCGATCACATCTCCGGGACCGCGGACATTTCGAAGGCAGCCGCAACGCGCGCGCTCGATGCACTGATCGGCGCAGTCAAAACCACGTTGAAAAAGAACGGTTCCGTAACCCTGGTCGGTTTCGGCACTTTCACCGTCGGCAAGCGTGCAGCACGCACCGGCCGCAATCCGCGTACTGGTGACGCGATCAAGATCAAAGCTGCCAAAGTACCCAAGTTCCGTCCGGGTAAGGCACTCAAGGATGCACTGAACTAATTAGGTAGTGCATCTCGATAAAAGATGCTATATAATCTTGTTTTTTACGACGTGGTGACAAACGTCGTGAAGTTTGGCTGACTAAGTGTGGATCCAGGGTGCTTAGCTCAGTTGGTAGAGCGGCGCCCTTACAAGGCGTAGGTCGGGAGTTCGAGCCTCTCAGCACCCACCAAAAGCAGCCAGGCTATGCAGTAGAGTTTCAGGAGTGGTAGTTCAGTCGGTTAGAATACCGGCCTGTCACGCCGGGGGTCGCGGGTTCGAGTCCCGTCCACTCCGCCAAAAACGAAAAAGGCGAACGCGAGTTCGCCTTTTTTCTTATGCGCGAAGGATTTTTGAAGTGCCTCCGAGAATGTTGTCGGCGACCTGGTGTCGAATGGCAGCGGGGGAGTCTTGATCCGACGTGCTTGAAACAGCGCTCCGGCGAAACCTCGTTTTCGAAATTTCGTTCTCACAATCTGTACGCCTGTAGGACCGACCATGTTTGATTTTATTCGTACGCATCAACGCCTGATGCAGTTCGTGCTCCTGCTGTTCATCTTCCCGTCATTCGTGTTTTTCGGGCTTGAGGGTTATACCCAATTCAATGAACGTGGAAATGCCGTTGCTAAGGTGGGCGGCAACGCGATCACCCAGCAGGAACTTGACGCTGCACAGCGTGAACAGATGGAACGGTTCCGCCAAATGTTCGGTGCGCAGTTCGATCCGAAGATGCTGGACACGCCGGAAGCAAAGCAGGAAATCCTCGACGGGTTGATCGCGCAACGTGTGGTTGCGGC
>Ga0196981_1000183_pt1 | contig 44737 bp, 81 predicted proteins | sample S3_2013CmetaG_FD_155462 | JGI IMG/M metagenome (GOLD analysis project Ga0196981, IMG submission 155462) | Soil microbial communities from Anza Borrego desert, Southern California, United States - S3_20-13C | ecosystem: Environmental > Terrestrial > Soil > Desert | place: USA: California... | reverse complement strand
GTATTTCTTGGAATGTGAGTCAATCAGGGAATGCCCTAATTTCGCACCAGGATTAGTTATAGCGGGTTTTAAGGGGTTTACCCTACTCAGGGTAGCGGTCTCGGTATTCAGGGCGGCTAGCGATGGGTTACGTTTTAAGACTTCCTTCAGTTCTTGCCCTGTTAGTTTCATCCCCTTGCCCTTGGTAACAGGAGGAATCTAGGGCGTCAAATTGTTTTTGTTAGTCGTTTTGTGTTATCACGGCTATGGGGAACTCCATACTGTCACGGCGGGGGTTGCGAGTTCGAGCCTCGTCGCGACCGCCATCGTTTTGCCTCTCAATGGCTCATAATGGCTCAAAATAGAATTGCAATTTGTTAGTCAAAGCTAACAAATTCAGGCTCCAAGTGAAAAACATCTATCTCATTAAAGGCTGGTATTGGTACTCCAAAATGGTGAAAGGCAATAGGCTTTGGGTAAATTTAGAAACAAAAAACCCATCTGAAGCCGTTAAGAGGGTTCAGGAAATTCAGGTAAACCCCATAGTCAAAAACCATGGCACCAGCCTAGAGCACGATCTAGAGCGATACCTGGGCTACCAACAGAGGACCGGTAAATACTCCCCTCGCAGTATCTCTGATAAGCGACCTATCCTTAAACATTTCATCAATTCACTTCCAGAGAACACCACCTTGGTGAATATCAATCCGAGGCACATTGAGGACTACTGCGAACTACTGAGAACCGAGAATATCTCAAAAGACAATGATCGGGTTAAACACCGTACCCACAACACAATCATGGGCTACCTAGGAGCCATTCGCGTCTTCATGCGCTGGGCTGTGGAGGTTGAGAGAGTGAGGGTGACAAACCCAGTTCCAAGGCCGGAGTTTGAGAAGTCAGGGATACGCATTCTGTGGTGTGATAAGGCTCTTAAAAATAAATTAATCACTGAGGCCCCGAATGACGAACTGCGCTTCATTCTCCACTGTGGTTTCGATGCCGGGTTAAGACGCAACGAAATTGTGGAGTCTCGCAGGGATTGGTTTGACCTCAAACATGGCATGATCTACGTGCGCAAGGCTAAAGGTGATAGACTGAGAGAAGGTGAGCGCTCGTTTCTCATCAAGGACAAGGAGGAGAGGGCTATTCCACTGACACCGACATTCAAAGCCTTTCTCAAAGAATACCTTAAAGGACTAGATCCCTTGGACTTCGTTCTCTACGCCGACCTCAAACACCGAAAGTGGCGATACCGATATGACTTTAGACGACCGTTTACGGAGTACATGAAGTCTCAGAAGTGCGAATGGGTAACGCCCCACGTAATGCGACATTCATTTGCCTCTATTCTCGCGAGTCGAGGCGTATCGATTTACAAGATTGCGGAGTGGTTGGGTGACGATGTTCGCGTAGTGCAACACCACTATGCCAAGCTCGCGAAGGGTGACAAAGATATTCATGTCCTAAGCTAATTTTCAGGATACTCCCCATTCTTGAGCCTGAAGGCACACGTCTTCACATCCTCATAGCTCCATAGTCTACATCGATTCTTGTCAACTACTGGTTTAATCCACCCTGCTGAGACCATCTTGTTAAAAAGTTTTTCTTGCCCTATCAGAATAACAGCCATCTCTGTTGGAATATTGAAGGGCTTTAACTCAATTTTCGAGGATATCAGTTCCGAGTATTTCATAGTTTCTCTTCAAAATATTTGCCTTGCGAAATCCACCATAAACGAGCTTCGCGCCGATTGTTTTCTTCAAAGACATCAATACCAACACTTCGAATCTCAGCAATTCCGTTGCGGATAAGAGTAAGCTTCTCATTCACTTCCTTGAGTCGATCTTCTAGAAATTTATTCATGTATTCCTCTCCCTAAAAGTCAGCCTATCTCCATTAAACCAGAGTTTTTGGTCATACCCACTAGGCCCATTCCTGTTCTTGGCAATCGTGGCAATGATCGGCACCGGGTCCCATGGGTTGAGCATTTCAACTTCATCGTCTCTCCACATGAGAATCACGCCATGAGCATCTTGCTCAATCTGTCCTGACTCTTTGAGGTGTCCCAGTCTCGGCCTTCCCTCCCTCTCGCTCTCTCTACTGAGTTGGGCTAACACCAGGGCCGCTACTCCTGTTTCTTTGCAGGCCATGAGAATGTTCTGAGAAGCTTGAGTCACATTCCTTCGCATGTCTTTACCGCCAATATCGATGAGCTGAATGTAATCGATCACAACCAACTCCACTTGATACCTCCGGGCATATCTGCGGATCATTGATCTAACCTGAGGCCCGTTAATGATTGAAACACATCTAGCAAACAACGGCAGTCTATTGAGCTTCCTATAAGCCGCCTGATACCTTAAAATCGTTTCCTTATCAGCCTTTCTCTTGCAAATCAGGTCGTAGTTGAGTTGTTCTAGCTGACAGGCCATGCGCGAAACAATTTGATCTCTGGTCATTTCAATGGAAATTACCAAGCAAGTTTTCCCCCTCTGAGCTGCATACAACACCGCCTGAGTTCCAAGACTTGTTTTTCCTGTTCCCGGCCTACCAGCAACAGCGTAGTAGTGAGCCTTACGAAGCCCACCAAAACAGCCATCAATGGAGTTAATGCCAATAGGAATACCGGTGACGGTATCACCCCTGAGCATGGCCTGAACTTCTTCCTCCAACTCCTCTATAGCCCGGGGAATGTCATTATCCTCCTCGCCACTATCTTCGAGCATGGACTGAATCTTCTCTTCAAACTGTGGCAGGGTTTCCTCTAGCTCCTCATTAAGCATCATTTGGATGTCAGCCGATAGCTCTAGGAGTTTGCGCTTAGTGTGCGCCTTCTTAAGTTCTTTAACGCACTCCTCTAAGTTTCCCAGGAACCTGGGGGCAACTAACTGCCCTAGCGCATAGTCTCCACCCACCTCCTCAATTTCGCCACGGTCCCGAAGCTCCTGACTCACCGTGATCAAGTCTACGAGCTTACTGGCTTTAAACACGGTCTGTGCTGCCCTAAAGATCTTGCGATGGGAACGGATAAAGAAGTGATCAGCATTGAGGGCATTGAAAATCTCATCGACATTATCCGATGTGAGTAGCCGGGAAATAATAGCCACCTCTGCATCCTTGTTGTGCGGGACATCACTCATTTTCATCCTCCTTCACAACTTCTAGCCCTGTTTGAGCTTTCTCAGCCATGGCAGCCTCATACTCCTCATACGACCTAAACCTTTCCTTCTTGGTAGGGGTTTCAAGCCTAGCCCTTGCCCGGTCTAGTTCCCCAGTCCAGTTGTTGAGCAGGGTCATAATGTCCTGTCTCAAAAACTTAGCCCCTGACGTGTAGTAACGCTCAATCTCATCTATTTCCAGGTCGGCCTCTGGTCTTTCCAGGACCTCACTCAACTTCAAATCCTCCTTAACGCTCCAACCCGTTGAATCCCTTCTATTGAAAAGCTTATTCAACCTATCCTTAAACCTGATTCTCCTTTCTTTTTCTTGTTCTTTATCCTTTTCCTTTTCTTTTTCTTTTTCTTCAAGGGTATGTATACCCTTTGGATACCCTTTGTATACCCTTTGTATACCCTTACGAGAATTGTGTGTTAAATGTAATCCATGGCCCTTTAGGGCCTTAAGAATGCTTAGGTGTGGCTTGCAATTTTCTGATAATTCACCGTACTGGAATCCGATAAAACCGCTAATCCACCACCTTCCATCTTTAAGTACCTCAATGTGATCCTTAAAGGCTTCCGTGGCCGCTTTTGGGTCTATTTCGCAACCTATTTTAAATGCCGCTAGTTCAAAGTCTGGTATCCAGACTCCAGTGCAATCGCAGGCGTCGTTAATGTATACCCATAGCAACTTATGTTCTATGCTCAGCTTACGGAACCAGCCTTGCCACTTTTCAGTGTCGGTGAACCTCTTCTTCAATCAAAACCTCCTTGGGAGTTAATTCACCCCAACCCGCCCCTAGTCACCGCAGCTCACCGGATATGCGACAGTGAGCTGTTCTAGAGGGGGATTGGGGTTAAAATATAGTTATGTGGTGCTTAACAATTGTGAGCAGCGGTGATTGCCTGCCATGCCTTTTATGCATATTTGCTGAACTTAGCAAGTATTATTTCTAATGGTTTCCCTGATGCCTCGCTAGTGGCCCCTATTTTGGCCCAGGTTTTTCCCTACCCAAAACACAGGAAATTGCCTATGACAGCTTGGTGAACAAATCTGTACGTTAAAGCCTCTTCTAAATGAACGAAGAACAAAAAATGATTGTAAAAAGACTTAATGAGCTTTGCGAACATGAGGGAATAAAGAACTCATATCAGGCTGCCCTTATTTGCGGGGTGAGCCAAAGAGCATTCTACAACTGGATTCAAGGTAATCCTCCACCTAAGGAAAAAGCCTTAAGAAGAATTGCAAATGGCTTTAAGATTCGCGTCCAATACTTTACAGATCCGGATGTCAAAAGCATTGAGGACTACCGCCTAGATATCGATGCCCCTAGTAAATGGTTTCGGTCCATAGTATTAAAGCACAGGGAGTTAAAGAAAATAGGCGACCAAAGGGGTATACAGGATTTAGAGCGAAGAATAGCGCTTTTATGGCCTGAAGATTATCAAAAAATCATGGCCTGGATAGAACAGGCATAGTGTACAAAATTGTACAACTTGTACAATTTTCGTCTTTTACCTAGCAGTGACACAAACAGGTTTGTCCTAGTGTTTTCCCCTATAAGAAATTAAGGGTAAAAATTTTTTTTGATTTTTTTGCAATTTTGCTTTACATTATTGCATTTTTGCTTATAACCAAAGGTCATTCAATAGTTTTCCCTCTGAAAAATGACAAAAATCAACAAACAAAAAAATTTAAACCCAACCGCTTCACGGCCTGGTCATGGTGGATGCGAGGGAAGCATCAAGGGGGTCAAAGGGAATGCTGTGGAGCGGTTTTATTTAGCAAAACCCATGAATGAAATAAAAACCAAAATCCCCTTAGAAGTTGAGTATCCATCTGTGTACGCAGAAAACGGCAGGCAGTATATAGCTATCGGCGGCTACACCGAAGACGGTTATGACCCGTATTACGACAGGGTTGAAGTATGAAAGGCTTTATGACTCATGGAATTAAAGTGGGCGACATTCTAATCCTAGACACACCGGCTAGCGTCAGAGTTCGTAACGTCTTAACCGTAAACGGTCAACCCTTTAAAATATCGGAGGCAGCTTGAAAGAGTTTTTTATCTACGTTCTTCAAACAATTGCGATCACGTTTCTAATGATCGCAGGCATGTTACTAACCTAAACCTAAACAAATAAACTAAAACACCATGAAAGCATCAGAAGCATTCCCAAGTAATTGGCTAAAGGCAACAGACATCGACGCAGAGGTGGGGGCTATTCTCACCATTGCGGGTTATGAAATGAAAGACATCGGAACAGAGGATGACAAGGAAAGAAAGCCTGTCTTGTCATTCGAGGAAGTTGACAAAGAGCTGGTCCTTAATCGCACTAATAACAACACCCTTATAGGGTTATTTGGTGATGAGACCGATGATTGGATTGGGCGTAAAGTTAAGTTGGCTGTCGTAGATGCGTCCTATAGGGGCAAGGTGGGGCCAGCTATTCGTATTAGCACTCAGAAAGTAGCCACTCGTGCCACTGTAGCCACCATGAGGTCTGAAATGTCCACGCAAGACGCCAAGTGGGAAGCTGATCCAGCGCCTAAGAAATAGTATATGACCCAAACCCAGGTTAATGGGGAAAAAAGGGTTGTAACGCTAGAGGACATAGAGGCCCATCAGAGGTATTTGTTGGCCGATGGAACTGAAGTTCCAGGGTCCACCACAGTAATAAACAACCTCGATAAATCAGCTCCGCTCATGTACTGGGCATGGGATTGCGGCAAGAAGGGTCTGGACTACCGTAAGGTAAAGGACAAGGCCGCCAATATTGGCAAGATCGCTCATTTCCTCTGCGAATGCCACCTTAACAACTGGGAGCCTGATCTCAGGAATTACTCTAAGGACGATATCTCTAGGGCCACCGTGTCTTACGGGAAGTTCTTAGAGTATAAGTATAGAGAGGACTTTGAGCACGTTAAGTCAGAGTTCCAATTGGTGTCTGAAACCTACAAGTATGGTGGCACCCTAGACTGGGTTGCCCGGGATCGCAATGGGGACTTAGTTCTAATTGACCTTAAAACCTCTAAGGGCATCTACGATCCATATCTCTACCAAGTGGCGTCATACGAGAACCTGTGGAATGAACACATAAGCCAAAAGATTAAGCGTCGCATTATTGTTCGCATTGGCAAAGAGAAGTCGGGCGACTTTGAAACTAGAGAGCTGTACGGAGATATTAGTGATTACTTCAATGTCTTTAAGGACCTAGTGAGCCTCTATTACTCTCTTAAGAAAGTGAAGTATAGATAGATGACAGCCATCGCAACTTTCTTCGCCTGTATGCTTATGTGGCTCTTTGGGATTAAGTGTCATAAGAAGTATATACTCCACAGAGTAAAACAGCTTCAGAACGAAGCCTTCGATGCCGGTATTGGTATCATACCAAATGCCCAGTGGAGGGCTTATGAGAACGTCATTAGGCTAATGGAGAAAAATGCAAATAAAACTAAATAAGTGCCCCACGTGTGGGGCTAAGGCTGCAAAGCTCATTGAGCAAAAGTGGTTTGGCAAAATGACTAGCCGCATCGAATGCGCCAAGTGTGGCACGCGAACCGCCAAGAGAACAAGCGCCCAGGCCGCTATTAACGCCTGGAACAAGCATAATAGTGTATGACAACAGAACTAGAAATTATTAAGGCAGTGTTAATCAAGTTGGAATTAGTTAAATGTTACTTTTGTGATAAGCCAACAGATAGAGTGCGTCTAGTTGGCAGCAACCTATACGGGAAATGTGAGAGTTGTGAAGACTGGATCAAGAAGCACTATGAAAACGAAAACAAAGGAGAATTAGAATGAATGTAAACTCAAAGATAGAAAGGTTGGAATTGGCGCTCAAGGCTCTTAAGAGAGAGTTGAGGCATAGTGACAATACCCAGAGAAAGAAAGCTGGAAGACCCGCAATAGATAGCGACACCCGAATGGCTGCCGTGGCCTTACGAGAGGAAGGGTGTAAGATTAGGTCTATTTCTAGGCTGTTAGGGATATCAGAGGGCTCTGTGAGTAATGTTTTAAGGGCTGGGAGATAAAAGTGAGAACCTTTGTTTTATGCATGTTTGTAATGTCAATATTAGAGGTGTTTACGCGCATTGCATACATTGCTCGTGGAGAGTACCCTCGTGAAAAAACCTTATTCCATGATAATGCCGAAGCGGTTGTCTACATAGCTTTCACATGTTGGACCGGAGTATTGTTATTTGGGGGGTCTAAATGACCGCAATAAATCAAAACAGTGACGAGAGGTTTGAGAGTTGGTTTAAGAGCTGTGCGGACAAAGCGGAGCATGTCTACGTTAAGATGACTCCGGAAACACAAGCACTTATCTGGTATACAATGAAGTTGTCGTGGGATGCAGCTGTAAGGTTTTACGCTCCGCAAATACAGAAGCTTGAAGAGGAGCTACGACAAGCCAAGCTAGACGCGATGCCGGACTGGGAGAAGATGTATAGGGATAGAGAAGCTGAACTCACCTCCCTCAAGCAGGCCATCAATCGGAAGGATGAGCAGCTTGGACAGGCTTCAGGTGCATTGAGCTATATTCAATCCCTATCCACTAGCTCGGTAAAAAAAGAATGGCCAGAAGAAGTTAAAAGAGTGTTTCAAGTAATTCTTAATAGAATACTCAGTTCTGCTCATAAGGTGCATTTAGAGCCTAGATGGTATATTCATGATTACGAGCGTGAGGAGTGGGAGAAATATCTATCAGGTCAAACCAAGGCTTGCGCTTCGGATAAGCCGTCTAAGGATGTAGCAGCCGCCCTGTCTGGCACTGAAGCGAAGGAGAATGAATGACTACTTATTGTGAATTATGTGGCCAGAAGGCCGAGAGAGCCATGATCTTGGCTATTATGATCGACCTGGGCTGTACAGGGCCAGATCCCAACTACTGCTATAAATCTGAAGATCATGAGCATGTTTGGGTGAATCCACCGGAACTTAGGGATGGTGAAGAATGAATAAGCGAATCCCTGGAAATGGTGTTATTAGGGCCAATATTACATTGGAGTCCAATATTGCCACTTCATCAGTAGCAGGACTAATTGCCCGAGTGCTTATGGATGCAGGGGCCACAATTAAGATGTCTGACCGGAGGATATCAGTTCCAATGGGCAAGGCTCCAAATCTTAAAGGACTAGAGGTTAATTTTTGCAGGATAATTTGGATTCGTTGATAAACATAAATAAAGAGATTAAGACCTAGGAGGCAGCTAAATGAAGTTATGTAAGGATTGCAGGTATTTCGTTGATAATGGAATCCAATTCCCTAAGTGTGGGCATCCCAACAACAGGTCCCCTGTTAATGGAGAGCCGGACTATAATTGCAACATCCAAAGGGCTTGCGACGAGGGCATGTGCGGGCTTGATGCTCGCTGGTTTGAACCCAAGGAGAAGGAGTTAAGAAATGAGTAATGAAATAGGATTAATTATAGGTGGATTCTTGACTGGTTTCGGCGCTTTTCCATTGCTATTCCTTGTGTGGCTTAAGTTCTTTCACCGCGATGACCAAGCCTGTGAAAAATGCGGCCATGAATATCACAACATTCGATGGAGTGAGGCATCTAATCGAATGTACATAACCTGCAATCGGTGTGGTTATAGGTGGCATGAGAAGGAAGGGGCGAGGGAATGAAAGCAGCCGTATTTATTGAAGGAGGCTCTAAGCAAGTCATTCTTACACCTGAAAGTGATTTCGACAAGCAGATCATTGAATCAATGTTTCCTGCTGGAGGGAAAATTTATCCCGCCAAGGTTTTTTTAGGGCAATTCTACAAATGCAATGGTGGTTGGTGGAGAGAAGGATATAACGACAGCCTTATTGTGTGCTTTGAAAAAGAAGGGAAAGCCAATGACTAACTGTTACTACATAGGAGAGGGCATCTTTTGGTTTAGGATATTCGGATATGGTTTAGTTGTTAAAAACACAGCTAAACGGCCACTCTTATTCTCAGAGCGCAGCAGGGTGGTTGGGATTTTATGGATTGGGAAATACTTAATTAAAGGACTAAAACCATGACTAACTGCTGCAAAGAGTTGCGAGAGACTTTGGAGGAATGTGCTTCGATGCTCGAAGAGGTTAGGACTGGAACTGACTTTGAAGTTGAATGCGCTGAGGTTGCACAAAAAGCCAGAGCTAAATTAGAAGACTCCACTCCATGCCAATGTGAGAGTGGGGGTCAAACTGAATGCAACCATGCTGAAGTTGAAGTGGGGAAATACTGCACCCACTGTGGTGAAAAGGTGGGATATATGTTTGGAGTTGGAACGCGAAAAGTGACGGAGTCTGATTGTCGGAGATTAGGAAAAGAGGCTGCAAGGAATTTGCGAAAAGCCTTGGAAAAACATCCTGAGGTTGTGGAATACACTAAAAAAGACGTCGAGTATTGGGAGAAAAAATATGACGCCGAAACGAGGAAGACTGGGGAGTTGGAAGCAAGGCTCAAGGCCGCTGAGGAATTAATTTCGTATTGGCGTACTGTAGAAGGAGCTCCGCATCCTGCTGGACAACTCTGTCAGCTTTTGGAGGCTTACGACAATCTAACCCGAGAGGAGAAGAAATGAGCACCGGACTAACATTGCAAAACGCGTTTTATCGGGAAAAAATAGAGAGGTTAGAATCCGAGATTCTCGCGCTACGCAAGGAGCTGGAAAAATCCAAGAACCTTAATTTAGCTGCTGAAAAGATAATCAGCCTAATACCTATTGGCTTTGTTAATATTGAAGAACTTAAACGTGTGTCTCGGGACTGGATTAAGTTGCAAAACACCCTCACCAAGTCCCCCTCTGGCTCTGGTAAAGGGGAAGATGGAGGTAAGATTTAAATGAACCCACACATCTCGACTTATTCTCAGGAATCGGAGGCTTTGCCATTGCATCCGAGAGAACTATTATGAGCTTCACCAGAAAAGATTTAATCAAATTACACCAAGAAACTTGTGATTCTTGTCGACAGGTTCTTATAAACAAAAATCACGATTACTCAGGCGGGATTGATGATCCATTCGCAAATTTTAACGCTTCGGAATTTATCGGCATTCCTCCCGAACTAGGCATTCTAATGCGATGCATGGATAAGTTTAAGCGTATCCAGGCGTTTGTTAACACCGGGACGCTAAAGGTTAAATCCGAATCCGTTGAAGACGCCATTGATGATTCAATCAATTACTTGATTTTATTAAAGGGATTAATCCGATCAAAGCAACTCACTCGCTCCTCTGAGCAATATGACGGAGGGAAGGTATGAAGATGTTCTTGTGTGGATTCTTTAGCTTCCCACTGTTCTTAATCGGAGCATACCTAAGCTGCGTGGTTATTCAGATCTTAAAAAATTCAATGCCTAATATGATTAGTTGCTTCGGCAAGGTTAGAAGGAATTATGGCACAGCCTACGCTGTTTTACATGTTCACCAGATTCTTTGGCACATACTAAAGGATTTTAGTGAGGCGTGGTGGTTTGGATATGATCTGGCCTACCACTGGAAATCGGATGAAAATGAGCCCAACCGCTCCTCTGAGCAACGAGAGGGGGAGGAGAAGTGAGTGACGAAATACTGCCAATTATTGCGAGAGGCGAATCTGAGTTTCAGAAATGGATTGAATGGCTGAGACGTCAAACTGATCGGAAATTCGAATGCAAGGACTGGATGTTTACGACTCCAACTAAAAACACAGAAGGTGAAATTTATCGGATATTTCAGAAGAAAATTTATGACACCTGACCAACAAAAGCGAATTGAGGAGATAAGGAAGGATTACAGCATATACCAAGGCGACTGGCCCTATGTTAAAGACATTCAATTCCTCCTCTCCATAATCGACCAACTCCAAGCAAATCAGAGGTGGATTCCGGTGGGGGAGATGTTGCCAGAGATTGGCAGTGCAGTTTTGGTTTATACGCCGAGGTCAGAGCATAGAAAAGTTAAGGCATTGATGCGACTAATCCGATACGAAGGATCAAGCGAGTTTTATTGGGATAATATTTATGGCGGTGGATGGATTCACACCCAAGAGGCGGTAACTCATTGGCGACCACTGCTAGAGCCACCCCAGGCCATAGCCGAGGCTGATGGGGAGGAGGATTTATGAGTTATAAAATTAAAGCAACCATTAAAATTGAGTATGAAGCTAGACTAGAAGAATACGATTGCCGTCCAAGTCAAAGAGCTGCAATGGAAAAGCAGTGGCTATTAGAGGGTATCCTCGGTATTGGAGCCCAACAAAAAGCGACTGTAACAAATTTCAAGGCCGTTAAAACCAAAAGGAAGCCATGAACCGCCCACGCACGAGAAGGAAGAAGCAGGTAAGAAGCTGGGATAGACTACTTTGGGCAGTAGAAATGAAATCTAATAAACCAGAATTAATTGGAGCATCCTGGGAAAAGGTTGTTGGGCCATTATACACCGGAGAGCCGACACGAGCCTTGTTGTTCAACACCAGAAGGCTCGCTCAAATCTGGTGCAAGCTTGCAATGGAGAAATGTAAAAAATTTGGTAGTGATTGGAAATTCAAGCCTGTAAGGGTTCGAGAATTAATAAAACCTTTATAAAACCTAAGCCCACCCCTAAATCCAGCACGAGAAGGAAGGAAGATTTATGATTAAATACAAAGCAACATTTTCAGTCGATATTGCCAGTTTTGGAGGGCGTATTGGCGAGTTTATAGACTCCGTGAATACTACACTTTCCACGTGTGGAATTTCAGAAAAATTAAGCGTCAGGTCGAAGGCTTTCCTTATCGAAGTGAAACTCGCTAAGGAGTTAAACAAAGAAGAAAAGCGCATATTTATGAATGCACTAGAAAAGTCAGTACAAGAAACTATACCGCAATACAGCGTAAAGCTGGAATCGTTTCGCCGTAAGTCGGGTAACGTCCAGCAGTTAGCCTCATCAGTCGCGTAAGTCTATCCCACGACAAGCAAGTACAGAACTCGTATGAAAGTATGGAACGCCCAACGTAGCAGCGCAGAGCAGTCAGTCTGGTTCCGCAATAGGAACGACTCAAGCTTTGTGCTGTATTGCAAGAGGGGTGCGACTCTTAAACCGCACATAATTTTACTATGAAACCCACCCCAAAATCCCGCGCAAGAGCGAATCAGAAGGCGTGGAGGGAGTGTATTAAGCATCTTAGGTGGATGCATAAGGACGCTTTAAGGAAAGAGCGTAAAGCCTGGAAGGAACGACGTTACGGTGAGGCACTTTATTGGAGTCAGAGTGCTTTCGACATAGAATTAAATGCAGATCTGGTGGCTCAATACGCCGATATCGCAAAAGGAAAGAAAAAATGAAGACTAAGGCACGGGAGAAGGCGTGGAGGGATTGTATTAGAGACATAAGGAGACTCAAGCGCCGATCTGAGGCTAATGCCGATATATCCATTTCCGATTCGGTTTGTGTTTTGGCTTATGGCATTGCGCTGGAGATCGTCCGCAAACACGCCTCCATTAACCCTACAAGGCGGGGGAAGCAGAGGAAATAATTTATGACAACACCAGCCGCAGAAGCACTATATCTCGCCCAACATCTTTACGAGATGGAAGGAAAACCCTACGCAATCTATAACCCTGAGAATAAACCTATTGAATCCTTGCCTGTGATATTTGGATTCAACAATGGTGGAAGCCCTGGATGGTTTAGCGCTGCTCTAATAGCAGAAGATGGTACCAAGCTCGGAGGTCATATATGTAGCCACGAAGGGTATATGCGACATGATTTAGGTATCCTGGAAGGAACATGCCCAGACCGACATGAGGGATTTAAGAAACATTACCCAAATGGATACAGGATGGCCTTTGTTTCCCATAGTGATGTCCCAAGCTGTGAGCCATTACAACGAGCATTTAAGCTTAACCAGCAAAAGGCCATGGCAGAGCAAGGAAAGGAAGGAGGAAGAGATGAGTAAGGGCTTTAGAAACGTAATTGGATTAACTGCTGCTTATCTCAAAACTATGAAGGTTAGGCCGGGTGATAAATGTCCTTTGTGCGGTGAAAAAGCAACTCATAAGGTTGAAACTATTTACGGAGGACAAGGAGCCTGTGAAAAACATGCGCGAATGTGCGTGGAGCGAGGTTATAGAGTTGAACCTGAAATTCTACACACCCAGGCAGCGCAAAAGAAAGTGGAGGGAGAGTGAGACGTGCTAGGAGAAAGGCTGTTAAAAAGCCATTTACGAGGAACCCACGGCCTTATGTTGAGGTGTTTGTTCCTCCGGCTGTCCTAAATGGAGAAGTTGTTTACCCGGCATTTTCAAAGCGGATCAATATCAAAGCTCATTCCAAAGAATTTATGGAACTAATGGACATTGTTAGAAAGCAGGGAGTATGACCACACGCAAGCCAGTTGAGAAGGAGGGAGGGGAGCATAAGTTTAATATGCCTAAAGTGACCATTGACTGGAAATGGAGGCACGATAAACGAGAGGAAGACTGCAAGAGGCTGGTAAAACAACTCGAAATCGCAAAACAAAACGCTCTTTGGGCAATTGAGCGACTTGGGGAAGCTGAACAGCGTGAATTGGAGTTACAGAATCAATTGGATGATCTTAAAAGGGAGAATGAAGAACTAAGGAAGGAGAATGCTGAATGGGAAGCGACTTTTGAGTTATTCAATAACGCACAAACCCGAGCTGTTGCTGAGTGGAGAAAGCAAGATCCTGAAGGCCGAAGGCTTAAATTGCCAGATATGAAGGATTTAACGCTTTGGCTTATTACTGAACTAGCAGAAGCAAGGGCAAAGATGAAGGACTAACATGAGCGAAGAATTGAAGCCAGTTCCGTGTAGATCTTGTGGCAAAGAGCCTAGGATATCCCCATATGGAGATGTTTTTTGTGTGAATTTTGGGGAATGCAAGGAGCAGACGATAGCCCATGACATTAGAGAGTGGAATACGGGTATAACAGACAAACAGCATATTAAGAATTTGGAAAAAAGGGTAAAAGAACTAGAAGCCGAGGTCGAAGGTCTTAAGTGCAAAGACCCTTACCAATGGAGAGATTAAAAGATGAAGAGATCAGTCGATAAAATTAGGGGCTTACTATCTCTTTGGCTATTAGATATGGCGGTCAAGGTTGTGCCTAGTGGATATCAAAGGGATATTCTAGCGCTTTATCTTGCGGGCTATCTCATGGAGTTAGTTAAGGAAGAATTAAAGAAGGCAGGATGGAATGAAGACAAATGAACTGAATATAGTCACAAAGCAAGAGGCTCAATCCAAACAGGTGCGAGTTAACGCCACTCTCATCTTAAAAGAGCTTGGGTATAGGGAAATAAATATTGGGGATAAGATTCGTGAGATGGAAAAGGGAATGAATGTGTCAAAGGGATTTTGGGATGCTACTGGAATGGGGCTTATGATTTGTATGATTCTAGCTGGATGTGGATTATTTGATTATTTTTCTAATAAGAAATGACGAATATCTCACCAATTTATCGACTGGCACACTTTCGCTAGCCTCCGTGATGAATGGGGGCAGGAAGTGAATAACCAATAAACTTCGGTGCCAGTCGAGAATTTTTATGAAACTAAAAATACTACTACTCATGACAGTCCTGGCATCTGTGGTCATAGGAGACCAGATCTATCAAATGTCACAAAAGGAAAAGTGTGGGGTAAGCACGCATTTTAAAACTGTTAAAACAGAACCAGCAAAGACAGGATTTATAGAATACTCAAATCTCTTTAACCAGGGCGTGATTTATTATAGTCCTCCATTAGACATTGAATTTCCTCCTGAGATTTGTCGGATTTATCTCTCTGATGATGCTCCAGAAACACAGGTCAGAGCTTACGGCAAATTGATAGATTCCTTTAAGGTGCAGTTTAAGGTCATTAACACAACCAATGCCACCATCGTCACGAAATACCCTCCTAAAGTCACGCAGTCCAACGGACTTTGGGTTATTAAGTTGGATGCGAAGGAGAAGTGATATGGAGACCATTGTTTTATCGGTTGTTTTGGCAATCATAATCTACTTTCTTACAGTTATTTATGAGAGGCTTTGGTGCATTACAAATATCCTTAAAGATCTTATAGGTATTTACAGAAGAGATATTGATGAAAGAAACAGAAGAGATGAAGATCTATTTCTTTAACCCTGTAAGCAAGAAACATATCTCCCAAGCCAAAAGACTTGTGAGGTGGTGGATGAAAAAGAGAGAGGAAGAAATGATTCGAGATTACAGAAAAACTCTTAATGCCCTATCAAAGAGAGAGCGAGACGCATTGCTTAAAAGGGGCATGGAAATTATTAATCAAAACAAGATCATGGAGAAGGGATTGAAGCGGATTGAGAGAATGAAGTGTACCTGTAACACAAAATACCCATGCCCATCAGCCGTGGCCACAGAGACGCTGGCAATGGTTGATTCCAAGAAGTGAAGCCCGTACACAAAAACTTCCCACTCCCTGCTAAGTGCGTAGTTATAGGCTGTGACCGAAAGCCTGTGGCTAGAGGCTTCTGCAATATGCACTACAAGCGGGAGCGAAAAGGCAGTCTAGAGGTCATTAGGAAAGTGGCAATGCCGCCATGTGTTGCCTGTGGGAGCCCACACAAAGCCCTAGAACTCTGCAATACCTGCTACATGGCCTGGAAGCGGTCAAAGGAGTTTGAAGAGGCGCTAGAGAAGTTTAAAAGGTGGAGAATTCCGCTTGTCAGGTTTAAGAATAAAAACTGTGGCAAACAATAGTCTTGCCAACATATTAGCCTTTGTGTTTGTATGCCCGTGAAATGAGAATATTATCACTACTCCTACGGCTAGTCATAGCCCCACTAATAATCCCGGTGGTACTGGCATTTGGTTTTATCTACGCCGTGATTGAAACGATATTAATTCTCATCCATAAAAATAGGTATTGACGAACGTCACCCATTTCTCTACCGTTTTTAGGCAAACAAAAGACATGCCTCCCTACTACCCCACAAATCCCGTAGACCCATTCCACATCTTCATGCTTGGGATTTCAATTGGAGCAGCAATACCCATTCTCATCCTGGTGTTTAGGGAGCTGACAAGGAGATGAATATGGATGGATATGACTTGAGAGGCGCTTACAAGATTGGGTACAAGATCACAGCCTTTATTACCTTTATATCCACCTGGATATTTTGCTGTATCAACTACGGATTCCTATTTGGATTTGGACTTGGCTGGATACCGGCGGCAATTTTAGCTGCCATTATTGGGGCGCTGTGGCCACTACTAGCCCTAGTGGCACTAGGGGTTGCCGGAATAATCTTCCTCTAATTACTGACTGACTTCTTCAGGAGCGGGCCCAATATCTTCTGGATCTACAGATTTCACAGATCCGTCTTTCATTCTGACTTTAACACTCTTTCCTGTGACTCCCATAAACTCAGCAACATAATCCTTGTCATCCATAGAGACTAAAATAGATGCCCCCGGTTGCAACCTGCTAAAATCCATTGGGCTTTGCTGCCTCTGCATTCTTTGAAAAGCTCTCCGGATGATGGCATCAGATGTCTGATAGTCCTTTAAAATCTTTGCCATTATGGGCTGAGACATAGAGGCTGCCGCCGACAATGGATTTCCTTGAGCCAATTGCATGGCCCCTCTACCAATGCCCTCAGCCATGCTTAATTGTTCTGCTAGGCTCATAGGCTGTTGCCTGTCTGCTACCAACACTCTCTTGGAGGTTTCATTTCTCAGGCTTCTTAAGGCTCCATAGGTTCTTTTAAGCCTTCTACCACGAGGACCAAGAGCCGCTTCCAGGGCGTCATCGATGTCATTTCTCAGCCCCTCGGCAAGTTTTAATTGAGCCTTTGTTTCCATGTCTGACCTCGAAGCTGCTTTACCAATGGCTGTTTTTACGTAGTAAGAATATAGCTCCTCATTGGTTTTCTTTAGGAGTTCTTCAGCCTCCACAATGGGAATATCTCTTCTATAGAGTTGAGCCAATTGAGCCACCTTAATAATACTACCAGGATCTTCCTGTATTGCCTTTACGTTATCAGCGGCCTCCAGGATCTTATCAAAAAGCCTTTCTCCATTAACAACAAGAGGGGGTGTATTGGGGTTAGACGCCTTTATCACCGATTCAATTTCACCATAAACCTTCTTCATGGCTTCATCGGCAGCAAACATTAAATCTCGCTGATCGTTGACCTTTCTCCCCGTTCTCAGGATTTCAGGAGCAGCCAATTCAACATCGACATCCCACTTAATCTTATCAACATCCTCTTTGTCTATTAACTTATTGGCGGGCTTAATGGCCTGAGTGAGCATCTTACGTTCCTTCACTGAAACACTAGGAAGTGGAGGTGGAACATTGAGCTTGGAGCTGAGCTTAGATAGAACGCCACCAGTGGCACCACCTAAGGCCGCCCCTTTGAGAGAGCCAGAGACACCCTCCTTAACGGCCTCAGTAAATAACGGATCTTCTTTCTGTGCCTCATTGCTAATGGCAGAAGCCCCACCAAACACAGCTCCCAGCCTAGCACCTTCTTTAATAGCAGTAGCCATCCCTTGTTTTGCAACTGAAGCGATTCTACCTAGTGGCAATGCAGCACCAGCTACCTGGCCTGATGCATATAGGTTTGGATGAGCAAATTTAGGGCTATCTACTGTGTTAATATTAGCCCCAGACCTAGTCGCAATAGCCTCTGGGGTCCCTGCTAGGATGGTGTCTAGCGCTCCTTGGGACAACGCCTCAGACCAGCCTGATACCTGGTCGGAAATAGACTTAGCAACAGGTTTTGAGTATGGATTGCGAAATGGCCCAGGAGTAGCAAATTCAATAGCCTGATCAATGCCGCCCTCAATAACCTGATTGGAGGGACTTGGAAACACTCCCATCTGTGGATGTCCATCCTCTTTCCTCTTCTGCATTAACCTAGCTTGGTCGGCAGACGATGGGCTTACATCTTCCCACTCATCCCCGCCTACCCCTACATCTTCCCAGTCAGAGTCATTAGTCATATTTATTTGGGAACCAATCGATATTCTCCGGTTTTCTTATTGCGCTGAAGCTTCATTCCTTCAGGGATTCTTTGAGGATCTTCGACTTGTGCACCTGCCGGACCTGGAACAGTAACCCCCTGCCCCGCACCTGAAACCGCCTGATCTCCTTCAATCTCAGCCTTGGCCTTACTCAGAAGGTCAACTAGCTTGCCTCTCATTAGGGGATCTTCTTCACTATTAACATCGTACGGAGTCACAGAATCCACATTCACTCCGTAAACCTTTGCCTGAGCTATAATATGCTTAGGAATAATAACTCCGGTTCCTTTGTAGTAAGAAATTGAGTTGTGAAGAACTTCCTTGAGAATATCCCTGCTCATTGCAATCCTAGAAGCGTTTACGAACTCAGGAGAAGTTAATGCCGGAATAGTATCAATCACCGTCTGTACGTCAAAGTTAGATGGAGTCCCCTTGATTAAAGACTGAGCATGGAGCTTGTAGTTATTTCTGGCCGTTTCAAAGTTCACAGCCTTCTTATTTGTTCCAAGCCATGCACCAGCCTTGCTCTTTACACCCTCAATCCTTCCAGTTTCAGACAATGCCTTTTCCATGACATCCAGGTTCTTGAGAGCAACAAAGCCACTATTGATAGACTCTTGCACGTCTCTAGGAGCAGGTTGTGGGGCCTTTGTTCTTATCTTCCCACCAGCAACAGGTCTAATAGGAATTTCCCCAGTCTCATCAGGACGATTACCGGCAAATCCTGTGACATTGCCCTCTTGGTCATACACCGGGGTTGAGTAAGTAGGCTGAAGTGTCTTAGTTGTCTCATACTCCTTGCGCCTCTTCCCAATCTCATACTTAAGCCCTATAGGAGTGTAGTTCTGAGGCATCTCAATTCCAAGGAAAGCAGCCTCTTCAATGTCCTTGGGATCAATTCTCCCATCACTAGAACCACCAATAGCCGCACCCGTACGGATATTCACATACCTCCCATCATCCATCTTAATAAAGTCCTTAGTGGTAGTAGGATTCTGATACTTCTGGAAGTCGGCTAATGCCTTATTCTCAAACTCTCTCCTTATTTGACTACCCTCATCCCCATATGGATCAATCCCATCCCTCTCTAACATCTGAATGGCGTGCTTGTGAACATCTTTAATGTACTCAGTGACGGTATTATAGCCACCAGCCGGAGCATTTTCTCTAATAAGGTCACTCAACCTCTTCTTTGGCTCTAATGGCCGGGGATAAGTAGGTTGGGGAGACTTAAACTCGTAGGAGTTAATTGGCTCGTATATTCCACCAAATTTATCTCTTAAATGTTCAGGATGGACCTTGGTAGCCGGAACTCTTGTGTATGTTTCTTCCATAATCAATAATTACTCCCAACATATCGAATACTAGATGATTCTCCCATGGGCAACCCCGGAAGAGATGGAGATTGAGTGGCATCAAATGGACTCCACCTTAGTTGAGTACCACTAAAACCCTGATATGGAGAAGTTCTGCCACCTAATCCGATATACGAACCGCTTCCTGTTAAATCTACTCCACCTGAACTTCTACCGGTAGAAGCGCCTCTCAGTGCTCCTCCAACCGTAGGACTCCAACCACCACCGGCCATGGATGAGGCTAGTTTGGTGGCATCAATCTTAGTCGAGTAGTCAACATCCTGACCCCTTTGGCCCACTGAAATACCATAGCGCTTAAGGAACTCATCATTGCGCCTAGCAATCTCATCAGCCAACGCCTTTTGGATGCCTAACTCATGCTGTCCGGCTTGACCCATGTACTGTAAGCGATTCATGTTTCTTTGGTCTAAAGCCCTCTGATAGCCCTGAGCAGCATTACCAGCTCTAAGCCCCTGATTCACAGCAGTCTCAAATTGCTGGTTAGCCATAAGCTCACCTAGATTTCTGAGGTAAGCAGGATAACTCTGAGACTCTTGGCTATATGAAAAGTTTTGTAGCGATGGCTCTGGAATCCTGGGAGATGTTGGGCCACTAGAGGTAGAGGATGCCGAAAGTGATCCACTAGAGGTAGATAATGCCCCTCCTGCCCCGCTTCCTGAGGCAGTAGGATAGTTAATTGTTCCGACTCGCATACCACCAGGAAGCTGATAATTCCAGGTTGTGTTAATAGGGTTTCCTGTGGCCATGTCATACATTCTCATACCAGATCCAGCAGTAATTTTATTTACCCCTTGACCAACTCCCCATGTTGGCCTATTAGATCCTGAATTTAATCCATATATCTGCATACATCCCCCTATTTGTAATTATCCTATCAAATTAATTAAGTATACCTCAAGGCCGAAGCTCGAATACTTATACCAGATCCACTACCCTGAAAGTTGAGCTTGGCACCTGCTAGTAAGGCTTGCGGAAATGCCGGAGTGCTAGAGCCTTTGGCAAACTGGGCTGTGGCACCAGCCGATATGCTGGCAACCGCCACCGTAGAAGTGGTGCCATCCTCCTCGGTTATGGTAATAGTCAGAGTTAGGGCACCAGCCGTTGAGTTATAGGCGCTTACAGTTTCAACGATAGCAGTCTCACCAGCCGCGACAGTGTAGAGCGTAGTTGCGCTCCCATTGCCAGCGTTGCCATAAATTGGTTTTGGTATAGTTGCCATATCCCTAGCTTCCTAATGCCTTTCTCATATCTAGTCGCTTCAGGTCATCAGTAGTGGCCATTGAATACGTGGCTGCCGTTGAGCTGCCAGACGCCATGTCTGGTAGCACTGAGGTATCAACCGGCACCTGAGACACCAAATCACTCATCAACCTGCTTAAATTCACGTTATAACGCCTAATAAGCTCTTGAACACCCGCCTGCATCTCGGCAGGGAAATAATCCTCTAGCCCATTCATAGGGCTAATTACCTTCAAAGATAGTCGTTTAATGGCCATTATCTATTCCCTTGTTGACTGGCTTCATTGTAGTCCAAGACGATGGCCTCAATCTCTAGAGCCGTGGTGTCAGTTGCCGATACATTGTTATCCACTAGGCTGAATCCCATTACGGCCACCGGATTCGTCTTAGGGAAACCAAATGATGTTGCGTACTTAGTTGTATCAGCCACCTGTTGTCCATCCTGTGCCGCCTCTAGGTACTGTGCTTCCCTGGGTTGTAAGTCAAAGTTCTCAAAACCATGGGCCTTAATTCTATTACTTCCCACAGCCTGGCCTTTGTGGATCACCGATAGCTCTCTGAATGTGCCTCTAGTGTCATCAGGCTGCCCTAAGAACCATTTAGGACCGATCATACTCTGAATCACACCAATGGCATATTTCCAACCCGAGCCACTAGGAGCACTAGGTAACTCAGTTCCCACGTCAGTCACAGACCCGGCGGCGCTCATAGTCTCAACGTAATTCACGGTGAATGTCGTAGAAGTGTTGGCCGATATCCGACAATGGTAATACGTGGGATTTGCTATGAGATTAGAGGAGGTATCAGTTTCTCTCCAAACTAGGGCCTGAACACCCTTTAAGCCATCCCCAGACGTGTCTAGTGTGCCAGAGGCTATAGTGAGAGTAGAAACAGTCTGCCCTGATGTCGCAAGGCTACCAGAGATGGCATAAGAGCTACTAGAGGCCACCCAATCACAGTATCGGTTTTGAACATTATCCAACCCAAGTCTAGCAACTCCACCAGTCCAGCCAAATTGTCCAATATAGTTTCTCCCCCTCAGCTCGCCATACGTAAAGACATCCATGTACCTCATGGGGTAGAATGTTGGCCCTTCTCTCAGGTCCATTGTTGTTAAGTCAAGCTCAAGGACATAGTTAGCAACTGTGCTGTTATCCAGGTACAGTCCCCACCGAATACAGTCATTGGGCTTATAGTAAGATCCATGAATAAATCCAACGCGCCACACATCACCATTGGCGTCTAATGTCAGTCGATCCAGGATCTTCTTAATTTTATTTGTTGCCACTCTCCTAACAGTAGCTCCATCGCTATAAAGGATCTCACGCTTAGACCTACCAAAGTCTAGCCACCAGAGCTTTCCGTGGGCAGCAACAATGCTAAAGTGAGATGAACATCCCCATTCATCCGAAATCGAGTTTAAGCCTTCATCTAATGGCAGCCGGTCGTAGTCCTCTGCCACAACCCAATCGTAGCCCATGAGTAGTACGCGGGAAGTGTTTGGGACTTTGCCACATGCCAGGATTGCAGAAGGATATTCATTGGAAACATTATCACTGGGAAATGCATGAGGATTAAATAGCTTGCTATAGCGCCTATTGGGTTCTGTCCATAAAGAAGCTGTTCCGCTACCGGTGGTTCCTGTGTACGTCTTACTACTGCCATCAGCATTAACCAGAGTGAGTCCTGTGGCACTAGAATACCGGCAGAGATATGTTCCTCTGCCATCATAGCCGCCCGTGGTGTCAGAATCCCTCCTCAGATTCCAGAACTCAACACCGTCATACACAGTTTCACTCGTAGTCACTGATGAGCTGCCATTGGTAAATGTCGCTGTCACTCTTTTAACTAAACCTCCACAGCTCACTAGCCTGCCACCAACCTCCAAGAGAAATGGCTGGGCATACGGATAGTCATTGTCTGTTGCCAGGATTACTCCTGCCGTATCGGACGTGCCTTCGCTGGCATTCACCCCGATGGGCAACGTATTTGAAATCTGGATGTTAAATGTCACGGACCCGGCACTATTGGCGCAACCCTTTACCACCCTATAAAATGCTCCGTACGTGCTACCAATTTTCTGAGCCGCATAAATGTCAAGGTTGTCCACCTTAGAGTCAGTTGTTGTAATTTTTGCAACAACTGCCGCCTGTGACGTGGTTAGAGTGATATCAACGATGTTTGATCGATTGCTCTGAATATTATCCCCAGACACACCATCATTAAACTTGCTAGACCGATAAACAAGAGCTATGCCATACGTACCAGCGCTTGATGTTCCACTGGCAGCCGTAGTTGGAGTTGCTAGAGAGTATGTGGGAATTATTCCAAGGCGATAGATATCAGAGGAAGACGCCACCTGTGAGCCAATAACACGAGGCCAGGACTCACCATTACCAATGACGTTAACAGTCCAATTCCTGTGATTGGCATGGGTGTACTTATAATTCCCGGAGAGGGATAATGAGAATGTGCTTGGCATCTATTGAGGCACTTGATTGTCGATATTCTGGTCCACTGAAATTCCTACGGCCTTAGCCGCATTAATCATCTTCCTGATGTCCGCACGACTTACATTTGGGTTGGCAAAGTCACTAGAAATCCGTCCCTGAATGTGGGATGACACCGAACTCCAATGTTGTGGCCAATTGGCTTTAACCTCGGGAGCGCCACCGGCATTTGATCCATCAATCTTAATGTTGTGTAGCGGATAATCCACGGAAACAGTTATCCCTAGTAGTGACATTGGAAATAAGAATAGAAGTAATAGTTTTCTCATATTAGAAATTAGTTACCTTAACCCGATAAACCTTTGACGCCTGGTCAACCGCATTACTGCTATAGTTGTATGCCCGCACCGTTACGGTATCGACTGCCGTAACAAGCCCCTCTGTATGGAGAAATGAACTCTCATCAGTCGGCCTACCAAGAACCACAATATCGTTTGTGGTTGCCCCGGTTACAGTGATAGTCAAGTCAGCCGCATTACCGGGAGCTATACTAGGAAAGTCTAGTGAGGCTGTAGCTGTCTTCATCCAGTCCATGTAGCTGCCGCCTGAGCCGATATGGACTTGGTTTCCGTTAAACCCAATGATATTACCACCAGAGGCCGTGGAGATGCCTCCATAGTCTCTATACCTGAAATCAAATTGAGTAGATCCAAGATTAATATAGCTATGGCCAACATCTCCGGGTAAAGATCCCGCCTCAGCCGCAGATATGTGGATACCACCAATTTCATTAGCCCTCCAACCAATCCAGCCGTGAACAACATTGTTTGAGTTCACAAGCTCAATGGCCTTCATGTTGCCCCCAACATTCTCCCTCATAGATCTAATGATTAGGCGAGTTGCGACATTGGTAGTTCCAAAGATATTTGTAACATTCAGCATGCTTACCTGATTGGAGAACACATTAACTCCCCTGAAAGTGTTGTTGGATGCCGCATAGATGTCAGCCGTAGATGCATTTCCCCAGGTTCCATCTCCTCTCCAAAAGGTTGTGGCACTAGCCCCAGAGCCGCTATTAAACCTAGATATAGACAAGTTGCCTGATGTTAGGTATGCCGCGCTGGTATTCGTATGATCTTGGTATCTCACTACATGCTGTGGAGATGTTGGTGTCGTTACCATAGACACCTGATTAGAGAACGTGAGAGGAGAATTTAATACGTTACCCGAGTTATCGGTATGCACTTCCCTAAACGTGTCGCCAACTGCCCCAATGAGGAGCATTGCCGCAAATAAAATCGCCAACCCTTTTACCCATTTCATATCGATGTCGTTATTAAATTTCCTGAGTTATTAATCGTTATTCTCCATCTCTCTAAATCAGTGTCCTCAAACACAGGTCCAACGCCTGTCACAAAAGAAAGCGCTGAAGAGTAGTTAGTGGTTGCCGTGGAAGTGGCGTATCTAGACTTCCTAATATTCCCATCCTGCACATAGATCCTCCAAACACCGGATGCATCGATGAAACCCAAGAGCTGCCCTGCTCCAATAAATAGATCTGTTGACCTGGTTGTAGACGGTGCCGATATACCAGTCTTGATTAAGATACCAGTAGAGGCATCTGGGGCCACGCTCCACCAATTAGAATCAGGGCTCTGTAAATTGAGAGTGATTCCTGTTGCAAATAGATAATCGAATACCGTTGAAATCTCTGAGAACTCGTAGACAACAAATTCTCCATTCCTAGTGACAATTAAAATCTTATCTGGGCTATATGGATCGCCTTCAACCTTTAGGTCAAAGACTCCCATAATGCCACTAGTCAAAACTGCCTTAGATAAAATCCCATTACGTTTAGCCCTAGTGAATCCACGAATATTTTGGAGAACCGGATATTCATTATCTCTAAGCTTGAGTAGACCTACATCGGTGAGGTTAGAAAACCCCTGTAAAATCTCTTTATTCTCAGAAACTTTAGCCATTGTGAGTTATACGCTATACGTCATTGTGGGTTGAACTACTGCCACCTGATTCAAAACAAGCCATCCACCAGAGTTGGTATCTATTCCACCCGAGCAAGTGCCAATAAAACCCGGGAAAGTGTCGCTATGAGTAACTACGGAAGATGTATAGACGCCACCAACTGTAGCTGATTGCCATGCTCCCCAAACATCGTTATTTGTTCCTGTAGGAGTCTGTAAACCATTAAGATAGCCACCTGTGCTAGACAGAAATAAGTAGATAGTTGCTGTGCCAGAGGAGTAGTTGCTTAAATCCACTTGGATTTGCCCTTTTACGGTATCCACTGACGCCTTGTATGTTACTCCATTATTGCCTTCTCTAGTGTGCTGCCTAATCTCAGAGTTGTAGGGGCTTGTAAATGACGCGCTATTCCAATTTGTCTGGCATGTTGACTTTGCCGCATCGCATCCAACTAGGCTCTGACCTTCAACCAACTTCACAGCCCTATTCACTTGAGAAGCCGCTATACTCAATGCAGTCAGCTTTCTTACAGCCACCTTGCAGTCAGATAGCCTCTTGCGATAGGTGCCGGTTGTGGCCGCAGATGGCTTGGGTAGCGTGGAATTATCATAGAACCTGACGCTAGCCTCACCCTGGATGGCTCTCACGTACCTCGTTATCATCACTTGAGACTGATCTAGGGCATCAATAATGGCATTCACCAAGGCCGTTGCCCTAGTGCCAGCCGGATTACCGTGATAGGCGTCATGCTGTGCTAAATCGTATTGATAGAAATTATTTACTGGCATTGAAAGATTGCCTAATGCCGTGGGGTAGAATGTAGATGCCGCTATGGTTGCCGGAGCCTCTCCTGTAGGGCCGATGTAACCAGTTGAATCAAACAACCTATTGGGCCAAGTAACGCCATTAAGAGGAATCCTGCCAAACCGCTCATTGATAGCCCTCATAGTTGGTTCAATGAGAAGCAAAGAAGTTCGAACAGTATCCGGGTCTAGTGGATCATCCCCATTATACGGATCAGCGGTTGGAAGACTGCCAGATGCCGTGGCTGTATTAGGAAAGAATGTCAGTGTTGATCCACTAACAAAGACAGGAATAGTAATGGTATCAAATTCTAGATCGAAGATCCCAAGGACAGGGTTAGTAAATGAGGTGACATTCTCTACTCCCTCTCTCTTAGACCAATTGCCAAATAGACCGCCTCTAACATTCTGTAGTGCCGACACCTCTCCGGGAGGAAGCTGCAATTCCCCTCGACTTGTATTCACTCCCCCTAGCACATCCATTACAATCTTTGGCATTCTTCATCTCCCTATATCCAGGCAGGGCCGAGCTGTCTGCGATCAACCATCCTTCCACTGGCCTGATCCTTAGCCGTTTGTGCCTGCAACTCACTTGTCCAGGCTTCAGCCATAGCAATCTGCGAAGAATTAATAAGAGACTCAACCAAGTCCCCTTTCATGGCTACTCTCCCATCTCTTGCCAATAGCTCCCTACAAAGACTCAGAAAGGCATCCTCATATCCGGCCTGAACAATCTCAGAAATATCAGTTCCCTTAATTAAATCTGGAAGCTTCTTGATGTACGGCAGCTCGAAAATATATCGCTGATCTGGAATGCAAGAAAAGCCAACCAACTGCGTTTCTTTGGGGGTAATGGCATAGCTACTTGCCGATGACAGAGTATTAGTAGAATCAGATGGATTAACATAGGTGTCGTACGTGGTGAAGGTTGTGGCGCTGGCCCTAGTCGCAATGCGATAAGATCGACTTTCACCGCTCACTCTAGCCTCTCTGTCCACAATGTCAGTAGGAAGTGTGCCAGTAGAAATAGTCCAAGTTGAAGTAGTTCCAACCGTTGTAATAGTCACAGTCCCGGTATTGAAATAATCGGTTCTCCGAGTATTGCCAACAATGCCAAACCAGGATGGCTTATTCTTGTCCATTGGCCCAGAGAATGACGCCTCTCTATTGTATTTAATAGGCTCCTTAGCCGAGGAGCCGGGGGTGATGAGACTAGCCTCAACCGCTATTGGCCTTAAAAAGTTGAGTGGAAGTGGGTAAAACCTCTTCAGAATCTCATAGCTCTGAGCTGTTGCCGTAGCGCTCTGGTAGGGGATGGCTAGGGCAATAGACGTTGCGCTTGTATAAGTCCTTATCTCATAAAACTCTTTATTCAGGAGATGAAAGAAGCTTCCCTCCATATCTAGGGTAAAAGTTGTGCTTGTTCCGCTAACAGTCTTACTGTCTAGGGTCACATCAACCGTTCCAGTATTATAAGGCGCTCCTAGTGGTATATAAACCACGTCCTGATACTGATGGAGAAATGACCAATCCCCATACAAGCAAAATCTCTCCTGCGCCCTTCGGACAGCCGACTTAACCGCATCCTGGATATCTGATCTAGCCGTGGAAGAAGTGGCTCCACAAAGCCTGTAGAGATCAGTTAGTAAGTCTGTATAAGTCAACATTGCGTCCTTCCCTTTTTACCCTTAAGGATACTCACACATTCTATACGTCAGACATCCCAGAGTAAATGTAAGATTTCAAATCATCGTCCATATCAGACGGTTTTTTATCTGCTCCCCGCCTCTTGGCGTGTATTTCGGCATCAATACACCATCTACAATCATCCTGTGGCCATGGCCTATGGACCTTGCACCCCACGCTAAGATTCTCCATCTTTCCAGTCTTCCCCTTTCCCATCTTCTCCCCTCATCTCATTCAGTGTTTCGTAAATATCATGGATCTCACCCTTGATAAGCCATCCCAGTCCCGACAACTCCTCTACCTGAAGTTTTAAGGTATCAAGCTCCTTTCGTAGTCTTATGAGCTTATCCTTTCTAGATACAGACCTCTTCTTCATATCGTGGAACTGATATCGACCGTAAAACGCCTTCCAGCCTCCGATCTCACAACCTTTGGTGTTAAAGTGATAATAGGAGTACCTAAATCGGTAGGATTAAGGGCGGCATCGGCTATATAACTAGCCCTCCCATCCTCATACCCCTTTAAATAGCCCCCAGTTCGCACATAGAGCTGCTTTCTATGCTTTAAGGTCACCTTACCTTTGAAATCACTCAAATAGAGCTTAGAGGCCGTTCCACAACTCTTCTTGTGATCGTGTCCCATAAGATAGATATCAGCTTCAACGCCCTCACCCATTTGCTGCACGCGATTAATAGACCCTCCAATGAGCCTAGAAGCTCCCTTGCCATGGTGAGCACAAATTGACAGAGAATACCTCTTTCTGTGATAAGAAATAACAAGTCTGATAAAAGCAGAAACACCAAGATACTTTGTTTCAAGCTTATCGCACATTAATTGAGTTGTGGTAGTTCCGTTCTGAAACTCAGCATAGTGATTGCCCTCTAAAAGCCCTATCAATCTACCCTTCATGAATGACATCTCTCTAACCAATCGATCCACATTTGACTTATAAACGTCCTCTAGCGTATCCCTAGTTGATTCATGGAGTCCCCTGTTGGAGAAAATCATTCTCTCTGAAGTGCTAGCAAAATCATCGTAGTCACCAACACCAAGGAAATAGGCATTCTTAAGCCTCTTCCATCTGGCCAATGAATCCTTAAATAAGTCTACATCGCAATTGGGAGAACTCCTGTGAATATCACTAAATGGAATCAGGTAAATAGGGTCACCTATCTTATCAAGACTAATAGAGAACTTATGAACCCTGAAAATCCCTGTAGTGTGCATTAGGTATTAAGGATCTTATCTTTCAATTCCTTACTCTCTGTCATGAGATTTCCATCCATCACATAGACCCGTAAATTGTTTTTATGCGCCCAGTTCCCAATGGCCATAACAACACCCATGAGAAGTAGTCCAATTGATACAAAGGCCAATAGAATCCAGGCAATCATAATACAACCTTGTTTCTCAAATCCCGCCAGTCGCTAAAACTAGCATCCTCTAAGTGCGGCCTTTCCCATGTAAGATGACGCAACCCATATTTATTAGCTATGGCCTGACCCTTCCTATACAACTCTTCCTCCTTTGGCTTACCCCAAACATCCTCATACATCCCCTCAGCCTTCGCCACTCTCTGTAGAGGAACCCAGTCAATGGCCATTCCGTAGTTGTGAAAGCTTTGACCCACATCGGCATTAGTCACTATCTTTCCTGGGAGACTTCGGCCAATGGCATACAGCTCCTTTTGCCTCTGCAAGCTCCTAAACCCCTCGTACACGTATGGCAATAGCCCCTCCTGACAACAGGCTTCGTACCAAGACATCACCTTCCTCTTGAAATCCTTGTGCAGAGTCTCAATCTTGGCCTTGGATATAGAAGCGGCATGAGAAAGAGTGATCATACCAAGGACTCACCTGACACCATCCTCATTGTTTGCTCGAATATCCCCGGAAAGAACCAATCGGAATGATCGTAGTTCCTCTTAATTTCTATAACGCGATCCTTAACCCGAGGATCTACATTCTGTGGACCAACTAAACCCAAATAGCCATAGCCCAAACCAATCCAAGACAATATCGACTTACTAAATTTCGCTCTCTTAAGCCACCTGTCTTCCGGACTCCAATAGACATAGATCTTGCCAACCACTCCATCTAGTAGCGCCTTATTGAATCCATTCTTCTCAAAATCAGCTTCGCTGGCAGATGCGATTAAGTGGAGTTCTTCAATATCGAAATTTCCCCTCTTAACAAACCTTTCACAAATATCTCCTCCGTTAGAGTGGGCAACTAAAACTAAATTCTCATCCACATGCCGCTTGGCAATAGTCTCTAGGTTGTCTACTCTAGCCTCCTGCTTAATTCTACGGGTAGCAGCCCCGGCCCTATACTCTAGTCTTGTGGCTTTGTGTGGTGTTCTGTGCTCAATATAGTCCTCACCAAGATCAGTCCACGAACTTACGTCCTCTGGGTTTGTGAGAATCCCATTAATAAAGATAAAGAACTTACTCACTTCTTTTTTTCCGGGAGAGGAATAGAGATCTTTACCCCATGATAAACTTCCTCGGATCTTTGATGATCTCCGAATGACCCTGGACGATTTACTCCCTGAGGCTTTACGGACTCCGTTAATTCTTGATCGCTTGCCTTCCATGCACTAACCCTCCCCTGCTTAAACCAACCCCAAAACCTAGACAGCAAACCCATTACTTGAATAGCTTCTCTTTGAAGAATTCAACAATGCACACAAATGAAACAACTAGACCTGAACCGTACCACAACTTCTTCTCTAAATTCCTGATAGCGTCCTCTGACTTCTCTTGCTTCTTGTGAAGATCGATAATCGTAGTCTTAATCCAGCCAACATCATTTCGAGTCTCAATTAGGAGCGTTCTATCATCTTTCTCGTTCATTGCTGTATAAAGTTATTGCCTTCCGAGTTAATAGCCACTGATCCAGCGCCCGTACTGATATTGGTCACATACCAAATATGGCTGGGCTGGATCTTGGCAAACAAAGAAGAGTCATTGGTTGTAATAAGTCCAGTGATCGACTTAGCTGGCCACACATTTGTTGTTGTTCCGGCGGCGTTATAGGAAATGATTTGTGCCTTGGCCACATCTGAGGCCGCAGTAGTTCGTAAACTTATTGATACAATCACCTCGCCACGAACAGCGCCATTTGTTTGAGCTGTGTTAAGGACTGGGGCTGTGCTGGAGATAACATAATTCCCTCGGTTTGTTACGAAGCTCACATCATTCTGGAACGTCATTATACCCTTAACTAAGTGTGTCCTAGAGCCCGTTTCCCCAATATTCACATTGCCATCATAAAAATCATAACGACTAAAACTTCCAATAAAAGGAGCGCCACCACCATTACCTCTCAACTTAAATCCGTTATTCGTCTTAGATTCTAGAGTTGGAACTCCGCTATTATCGATATAGCAAACTATATTGGTATTCCCTAGCCCTCCCAATTCGATATACCCAGCATCAATCGTTCCATCGCCAGCCCTAAGATTGCGGATTGAAAAGACAGCCCCAGCGCTATTGTTGCTAATAGCTGTAACTCCGTAGACGTTAATATTCGTGAACCTAATTAAACCCGTTGCCGTATCCCCGGCCTTAAGAAGATAGGCAGCATTGAGAGTGGCGTTGGTGCCCGTATTGACAACAATCGGATTGGTTCCACCGCCTCCCTGTCCCTGGGCAAACGTTAAATAGACTCCGAAAAGGAGCAAGATAGCAACAAGAACACCTTGAATAACCTTAGTTCTCATTATTCATTGGAACCACAGATCCCTTGACGGTGCCAGTGGTTACCCCATCACTCTTTACCTTTATACGAAAATACCTTGCCAATCTTCGAACCCTCTCGATATACGGAGCCGATGTCGTTCCGCTTGCCATGTCAACATCAACCCTTTTCTGGACTGGGGTATATGGCTGATCGCCGGAGGCAATGGTTCCTGGATTTAAAGCGTATTCAGGAACAAAAGTAGTCCCATCATTGCTCCACTCAAACTTAACATTCGCTGTTTTAGAGGCTTGGTTGGTTGGAACCTCAATTAAAACCACAGCCGAATCATAGCTCTTAAGATCAATTGAATCAGAGGCCACGTAGGAAGCGGTTAAAGTCTGGTTCGTGAAAACAACCGTTGCAGCCCCCTCCCTAACAGATTGAGCAAGTGCAGACGTAGCTAAGCAAACTACTGATGCTATGGCAAGAATCCTAACCATATATACCTTTCAGTTATTGGAAGGTTCCAGTCCTAGACACTCCGTAAACTATGTAAGGAACACCATTAGTCATCGTTGCGTTCGTTGAAAGCAATGTCACATACATGTTTGTAGGGGTCACAGTGACCACACTATAGCTTCCATACCCGGCAGTTTGACCGCTTTTAATCCCCTGAATCACTGTAGGAGTTGAAACCCACACAGGACTAAAGGTATTTGTGAAAGTAGTTTGAGCACCTGTGACGGTCGCTGTAACCACAATCTGCTTATATTCATTTGTAGGACTATCGGAAACAATGACAGTAGATCCGCTAGTTGTGCTTGATCCACCCTGATTTAAAATAACCTTTTGCCCCATCCTTGTCACCTTATCGGAAGCAAACAAAGAAAGTACAAAAACAAACGCAAAAGAAAGACTTAAAATGAGCCTCTTATTCATATTCACCTCTTGGATTAGGGCTTAAGGAGGCACTCCCTAAGCCCATCATCCTTTTAATTTTTAATTAAGCTCCAACATTGCCATACACTCCATACCAAGTAGGAGTGTCGCATTCATAACGCTCGCGAACACGCCAAGAATAAGTATCCTTATCAATTGCGTTTCCGAGTTCAGTGTTGCCCTGGATGTTAAACAGAGAATGAATACTCATTTCCTCACGATTGAAGAATCGGAGCGAGAACTCCAACACCGCAGACGGATCAGCAATTAAGAACCATGCCGTAGTCGAACTCAAAAGAGGACTTGTTAGCACCTCTAGCTTAGCGGCAATAGAGCCAATCACGTTAGCCGTATTCTCAGTAGACTGAGGAATCCATTCAGACTTCACAAGTTCATGTGCCCGTCTCTCTAATTCCTGAGGAACCACGAGGTACTTAGCTGGATAAATCGCGTCATACAGACCGGAATTGCCTTTTGTGGTTTGCATCGTATTGCGTCCGATCCACAAAGAATCTAGGTCCAATGCAGCATTAACCGAAGCACGATTGCTTTGCGTTCCACCTTGGACTAATACGTGAGCCGTATTGAACAAGCTCAAACCATCCTGAGCCAATTGCCCAGTAGTGGCCGTGAAGCCGTTATTGAGCATATTAAGGATTCGGCGCTCCTTAGTCTGGAGCATGGCGTTCTTCATAGCCTTAGCCACATCGTCTTGGATAGGCCCAAAAAGATTATCAACGATAAGCTCACGAGAAACATCGATCACGAAACCGAATTTCTTCATGTTTACCGTCTTAGAGGTATCTTGCTTAATAGCCTTCTTCGGATAAACAGCACCCTCGGCGACTTCTTCGGCTTCACCAACGCCAACAATACGATTCATGATCTCGTACTTGCTGGTTGTCTTCTTTTCCTTAACGATCTTAGAACCGATAAGCGGAATTGTAGCGTTTGTCTCTAATACGCAGGTCTTAAGCCGCGCATCGATCAAACTCAGCATGTTATTTGTGATTACAGTAGACATATTTTACTCCCTTTTACCCTTAGTTAGCGAAGGTTAACCTGGACGATAGGAATTGGACGCGAACTCGTTGATACAAGTCGGCAAACGATCCAACCGCCTGGACGATCCGAACGCTCTTAGTTGTAGTTTCCTCTAAATCCAAACACCATGCAGTTACGCCACTTACCGTGGCCTTAATAATTCCGTACTCTACTTGCCCATCAATATCAGCAGCAGCCAATACAGCGCTAGCCGGAGTTGAGTGGTAAATACTGATTTCAAACTCATAGTCAGGATGAATCCTAACTACTTGCAACTTACTTGTTTCACCAGGAATAGTGCTGTCGCCAGACGCCTGAATGAAATACGAAATAACCGTGGGATCAGCCCCGCAAAGAGTAATTTCGTTATTTGTTAATACGCCAAGATCTCCCGCAATAGGAGTCCCGGTTGTTAAAGTGCGCTTCTCGTACTCAGCAGCACCACCACTAGGAATTTTTACCAATTCAAGTGGTTTTAGAGCTAATGTTGCCATATTCCCCTTTCATCATTATGCCCCTAAAACCACCTACCTACTCCCAAGTAAATAGAGTGTTAGGGCTAGTTAATCGTCTTGTTCGTCTTTCTTAGCAAGTGGCCTAGCAGAAATCTGATCATGTCCCAGTTGACTCATTTGATTATTGAAATCAACAGCCTGGTCTTTAGATCCCTCCTCTGCCACAAATCTGTTAAATCTATCCTGCTTCTTTCTCCACTCAGCATTAATCGCATCCTGGATGCGCTTGTCTCTCCATGCCAAAACCGAGCTTTGCGTTTTGGTTGCCTCATCAATCGTCTTAACCTCAACAAGCACATCTTTAGCTGTATCCCAATAAAGTGGCTTCCATCCCCTAGATGATTGCCTCACGTGTTCCTTATCAGGTTTCGCGATGTATTTATCTGGATACTTAGGAAACACATACTTTCTTAAGTATTCATCTGGATTATCCGCAGCCGCCAATCTCTCGTGAGAGTATCCAATTTCCACCTCTTTAGCCTCTACCTCAGTCACAACCTCGCTAGTAACAGGCGGTTCAATGACCGCACTAGCAACAACCTTATTCCCTTTTGCCATATAAAATTCCCTTTCCCTTACTTAATGCCCCATCGTTTCTTGTATGCCGCATAATCTGCTTGAGTTGAGCACTTGCTCGCCTCAATCATTTGCTTGTAAGACTTAAAACCAGACTTAATCGCAAATTCATCCATGCCCGAGTTCTGAGTTTGTGGCGTTGTAGCAGCCCCACCCACAGATCCACCAGCAGCAGACTTAATTGCAGTCAGGTCTTTACCGTCCGACTTAGGCACAAGCTTAGGCTTAAGGTTCTTATATCGCTCTATCTTATCTCCGATTGGCAAACTGGATAACTCAGGTAGATTCTCCTTAAAGAACTCCTCAGCTTCCTTGGCCACAGGATTAAGCTCAACAAACCCACGGTTTCTTTGCTCAATCTCTAGCCTTAATAAGTTCTGAAGCGCCCTTTGGCCTTCAATCACCTGGTTCCTGAACTGATAGTCAGCCATCTCTCTTCGATATTCAGCTCTCGCCTCCTTCTCTGTCTTGTCTTGGTTAGTCCAATAACGGACATATTCCTCCTCAGACGGAAATGCAGGAGCCGCCTCTGACTCTGCTTTCAAAGAACTTTGGTTTTTCTCAAGAGCTTCCAATCTCGCTTGAAGCTTGACGTTTTCCTCGTAAAGCCTCTTCGCCTCAGTTGAAGAATCCTTATATCGCTTATCAAGGTTCTCCAAGTTCTTGGCTAACTCTTGGATCTTTACTTCAGGATTGTTATCTCCATTCTCCGCGCCATTGGGTGTTATCCCAGGGGGAGCCTCATTGACCTCGCTGCCAGTTACGGCAGCCACCGTATCAACTTCCATTATATTCCCTTTTTCCCCTATTGTTAACTTAGGTGTTACCCTAAGATGATTTCAGGTTGCATTACACAACCTTTTCCACATGTTTGTGAAAATTGCAAAAACCGTCAAGTTATATTTCAAATTATTTTTCGCTAAGGGCTTGAGATATACCGTTACTTAGTAAGTCTATAACGTCCTCCATAGCCTCCATATACCCCTCACACGCCCGGGCTTTACCAATATCCCCCTCAACAACAGACTCCCTCATTTGAGATATATTTCTATCCCTAACCTCAGTAAGAAATTTAATAAGAAACGAGTTCGAAGGACATCGATCTAGGGATTCCCACTCCTCACTCTCAGTGTGTGGACGCTCAAATAGAATCCCCCCCATTTGAATGCATAAGTCCTTGGCCTCTTGTGACATATTAAGCTCCTCCGGCAGCCCCCATCACTTCCTGCATAGGCTGTGCCTCAACCTGACCCACTGTCCTCTCACTAGGCAAAGTCTTCTGAGACTTATATTGATCTAGCGCTAGCTGTATATTCGGATCTTTATTGATAATCTCCTCTGGATTAGGAAACACCGAACTAAACGTTTGGAAGATCCTAGACAGGAGACCTGGAACATTGAGAAATGGAGCAAAAATGGGATTCGTCACTGTCTGGACTAAGTTTGTTAACATCTGGCGCATCGTGGCCTTATTTTCAAACTCCTGCACGGACACCTCTTCAACATACATATCGGCATTGAAGTCATCGGCTTTGATGATGGCGATGGCCTCCCTTCCGTCATCTCCCATAAGCTCAATCAACACATCTTGATCCAAGAACTGTGGGGCATACTCCTTAACTTTCTTAAGGTACTGACCGGCTAGCATCATGTTGATTCTCTTGATGTCGTTTAACGCCGGAGCACTCGAAGAATCCCGGATGGCTGCAAACTCAGTTGCGCTCGTCCTAGATCCCATATTCTCCCCAAGAGTGAACGGAGGGGTTTGGGCTGTTTTCTCAGAGTCTTCCTCCAAATACGAAAGGGTATTGGAAATGGTCCCCGTAAAATCGCTATAAGCCATCTCCTGAAGCCCTTCTTGGGAAGTAAGATCAAAGACTTTTCCTGGAACAATCTTCATGTCCTTGGTCTTGCACCTGCCAACAATTCTCTTCATTGGCCTAAAGAGCATGAGGGTGCGATTATCCATGAGCTGGCCCTTGGCCACTGTCTCTTGGATGTAGTTATCCTCTAAGAGATTAACCAAGCCACGACCGTAGAAACCAATATTGTCCTCGTGAGAATGCGCTCCAAGGTATGGAATGTTATTGCTCCAATAGGGTGATTCCTGGAATCTCACCACAACATTGTTACCCATCAGGCCACCAATAACCTCCATCAGATAGCGTCTAGGTTTTCCATTTTGATCCCACTCTAGGTCAATAGCCTCACCCTTCTTGTTGTGCTTCACCCTAATCATCGGAAGCATAATCCAGGACATCCAGCGCTCATACATCTCGCTATTCATGCTGTCTACAACAGTCTGTCCGGCATCAGATCTTACCTGGTTCTCAAAGCCGCTATCCTGTCCGAACAACTGAAACTTCTGTAGCTCTGTAATCCTCTCAATATTCTTATACTTTCCACTCTCACCCTGGGTCCAAATCTCTACCCTAGTAATATCCGACCTATGGAGAAAACAGGTTTGACGATTTAATTCCTTTATCCGGCTATCTAGATAGCAATCCTTGAGGGGGATATTGTGAAATCCCGTTTCATCCTTACACACATAATCATATTCCTCTTCAACCAACTTGGGAGGAAATGGAGAGTCGGAAATCTCTCCTGTGTCGGCATTCTGGTATTTCAGTGATCCATCCTCTGTGGAAACAGGAATACTGACATCAACCGTCACCCACCGCTTTTTCTTCTCAACCTCAAAATCATACGGCACATAGGCTATGCAATTACCGTTCTTGTAAAGACTGTGATAAGCAGAATAAGCCTTGCCCTTTAAATCAGTTTTACGCATGTGACATTCAGCCACTCGGTTAAGGGCTTCAGCCACAATAGCCTTTCTCCTCTTTTGCTCGCTATCCTCAAAGATTCCAATAGAGGGAGCAAACTTAACGGGCATGTCAGAGGTAAATGTTGCGAGATAGGCACCGTCCTGGTTACGCCTAACAACACGATGAAACACTGATGCACTAACTTTTGCCCTAGTAAGCTCTGATAACCTATGATCTTTTAACCCCATCCAGTACATTTCATCAGCAAGCTTCCACTTTTCTTCAAGGGCTGATCGCTGGTTGTAGTACGCTGAATACGCAGAGCGAGAGAGCTTTAAAACGTGCTCGACAACAGGGTGCAAGTTTCCATTGTCATCGTAGATGGCTAAGTTGGCAGGAGCCTTGGCCTTGGCTTTTAACGCAGATGGAAGTGGCTCAACCGGCTTACGCCCTTTGTCTTCAGTAAGGAACAAGTCCTTGTTATCAACACCCTCTTTCCCCATAATCCCCAATTCCTAAGTTATGTCAGAAGCTAAGCCGCCTGTCTAGCATCTGTATCGTTAATCCAGTTTTCTAACTCACAACAAGCGTATTCAAAGCAGTCTATTAGATGATCATCTCGGTTCTGAATCCTCTTCTCAATAACGCTAGACCTCTCGTTAACTGGACGCTTCACGCACTTACGCTGAACTTCCCAAATAAAATTCACACAAGTTTCAAACACATAGAACTTAGCTTTACCAGGCTTACCATAACAACTACCAGACTTATCGACCTCCAAGAACTTCCTGGCAACAAGCCTCCTGGCCTCTTGACCTAACGTAGTGCTTGGCTGAACACTGATACCGGCTGCCACGTAGTGATAATCTAGTCCGTCACCTGTAATCTGATCCGTCTTAAACTCATGGTAATCTAGTAAGGTAGACACAAACTTTTCCCCGCACTCTTCCTCTACCCAGATGTCGCCATCTAGCTTCCTTATATTTTCACTGAGCTGGATAATATCACGACACCTCTCATCAATAGTTGTGCCAGACTTATAATACTCCCTGTAGCCAACCGCGCACTTATTCTCTGGGTCTATGGCCACCCACATACAACCCGCCGGTGCCGCTGTACCTGCGTCCATGAATCTCCACTTAAGCCAATGACCAGGAATCTTAAAGGGTTTAATTACGTGAATTGACGGATCAAACTCTGGAAGCCATTTTCCGCTGGCAAACGCAAACTCTCCCTTCCTGGCCGCTTGCTCGTACACTGTGCCATCAAACTTAACAAAACACGCCCTTTTCTCTTCAGGAGGGTATATGTCATCAGGCACGTCCTCTACGCCTAACTTAAAGTGACGGAAGCTTTCTGTTCCAAATGTCTTTAATGGATTAAGACAGGCATCTGGAAGCCAAGAGACATCGGCATCGTCTACAGCCACCGTGATAAGAATTTTGCCCTTAGTCAACCTAGTTCGTTCTAGGCACTCATTCATCATCTCCCAAGGAGCCTCTTCGTCTAGGTGGATGAACTGATAGTTGCCTGACTTCCATTGCTCTAAAATCTGATCATAGGACCGAATAACAAACCGACAGCCTCCGTATAGGTGGATTGAAGGTTTGCCCTTAGAATACCAGTCGCGAACAAATGGCTTTGGAATTAACTCCTGATACTGCTTAAGTAGGACGCTATCTATGTGCTCGAAGCTTCGACCACCAATGAGTCCAACGCGCTCTGATTTATAGGTTTTAGTCCAGTTATAGTCCTCCTCAATGCCCATTGCTCGGGCACCCGGCCATGCCTTCTTAAGCCTCCCAATTCCCCAACAAGAGCCAATATATGCGCCTATCGAAGTCTTAGTTGTGCGCTTCCAGCCGGTAATAACGCAGATCTTAGGCTGCTCCCTGAGCCATGTCCTTATGATCTCGGCCTGCTTTGGGTACTTAACTATACAACCAAAGAACGCTAAGGGGATCGTCTCGAAATCCTTACGCATCTCCTGGTCATACTCCAAGCGCTTCTCGAATTTCTCAGGAATGACCATTACAGCCTGGGAGTTGAGTTAATGACGATAATGAAGATCGTAGCCACGATGAGGGTAAAAGCCAGAGGATAAAATATGTCTGCCGGATTCATGCTTCGAGCACCGTATGAATCTGGGTTTCAGGGACAATGAAGTGCCAGTGTTCGTTTAACCCCATCTCCTTGGCCTGTCTAGGAGGGATTCGGTTATCGGCATGCCGAATAACCCCAATAACACATTCTCGGCCTATATGGCTCTTATCTAGGATTCTACAGCCATCGGCCACGTGAACTATCTTGCCACGGCTATTAATGCGCTTATAGGCTTCTGGAACCTCAATGAGCTTGGCACCCACTAGGTTCGTAAGCTCCCCCATGTCTACTAACACATTTCGTCTTAATACCCTTACCATACCCTATGCATACCCTTTCTATACCCTATACATACCCTTTGGATACCCTACCATGGTAGGGTAGGGCTACCCTTAGCGCTTCTTACCTTTACCCTTAACTTTCTGCTTTAATGTTGGCATAATCATCCTTTCTAAAAACTGGGATAGCTCCTGGTCTCATCCTGGATCTTGGGATAACCGTAAGTATGGTTGTAATGCATCCTTAGCTGTGACTCATACCTTAGCCTGCCCACCTCTACCTCTAGCTCTAGAATGCGCTTTTCTAGCTCTAGGATGGCTTGTGGAAGGTTTTTGGCTATAGACCTAGACTTAGCTAGCCTTTTCACTTGGAACCCCCTTAATTTGATCCTTATAGCGTCTAGCCCTGATATCTGAGAGAAAGGCACCTGTCCCGTAGTGGTAATTCACATAACTCGTAAGTGGTACCCCCATCTTGACTTGCTTCATCTCTCCCGAATCGACTTTGCGCCAGTATTCCCGTTTGACCTTATCCGAAAAATCTATCATCCCTCTTATCCCTTAGTTCTAAGTTGTTAGCTGCTTTTAGGGGTTATTGTAAGATTGTGCAAGAAAAATGTTGCACTATTTTGAGAAAAGTTGTTAGGATGCGGGGCAAGACATACAATCCGGTTAGGGCTGGGTACTAGGCGGCGAGGTAGAAAGATTATCCTGAAACATAGGTAAGGCACCCTCGATAAACAACCTTATGCGGGTGATGAGCTTGCATAGGACGACCGATCCTAATTGGCAATAGGATCATGACCCGAATTACAGGACATAGCCGGTAAGGGGATTGTACCTGTAACGAAATACCGTTCCCTCAGCCTACGGGCTGGGGTAGACGATTAAGGAAGCTCCGATCAATGGGAACCGGGGGAGTCAAAGACCTTAATCTAAAGTGACTCGGAACAGGCTGGGACTTATAGGAAGTAAGCGCGAAGTCTTTGCAGGTTTACGATACTACCTACCATGGCAATGGGGGTAGTGTGCCCGGTCACGAGAGCGAGAGCTTACGGAAGTAACGAGCGGAAGTCGACCGCACAACAACGACGCATGGAGTGGATGGGACGGTAACGGCCCTAGTAACGAAATGCGACTAACTATGTCTTAACAAGAGCTATACCTATGAGAGCTGAAGTAGCTAGGAAGTGGAGGATGCCATGTGGCAGGTATAAGGGTGAACTGTTGGGCCTAGTGCCCTTAGACTACCTGGAATGGGCTGCTGGTAATTGGAATGACAAGGTGTTTAGAGAGGCAGTTAAGGCTGTCTACAAATACCGCAAGTCACTTGTTAAGACTGAATTGGTTAAAATAACTAATATCCCTCAAACTCTTAAGCCCATGCCCAAAGACCTTACGGCTGTTGAATGTGCTAGGGGTGAGTTAGTGGAATTAATTAAATCAACCCCAGACAACCTGTTTTAGGGGCGCTGTGATTGTAAGTAACTGATTATGAATGATAGAAACCAAATACTAATGGCTCAGGCTTATTTAGACCAGAGGAAGAAGGAGTTGGGGTTAGATGATAAGTTTAGGGTGCAACAGGAGATAGCGGAAGTGGTTAAGAAGCTAGTTCTCAACCTGAAGTATATCAGGCAAGAGTTCATGGATAGTGTGTTGTCGGGGAAGTCTTAAAGCCCTGTGACACTTGTGACAGGTGACAGTTAGCTTTCCTTCCGGCAGTCCCTGGTAATTAGTGGACGGAAATTACCCCCCCCCTGTTTTGTGATGGGGTGCCCTCCAAGTGGACTACTTTTGGACCTGGAAATAGTCTTTTAGGGTCCAAGTCGTGCAGGTGGTAAGTAATCTTTATAATTACACACCCCGGGGAGGGGAGAAAGGGATGGGGTGCCCGGCATGTCTACCAGTTTACACAACCAACCCCTTCCCCCACAGCAACCAGCTCAGTCCCTACTCCGGGCAGAAATACCTAAACCATTTCTGCCCTGGACATGGGAGGGGGAGGGCTATGGGTAAATGGCGACAAAACCCGCTAAATTACAATGTAAAACCCATCAAGTTCTTAACGTCGCACAATAGTCATTGTAGGCAGGTAGTTGAACCTAGAACAGCCTTAAACTGTGCAATAAAACCAGCTAACCACAACCGGTAGTGGTATTACAACTTCTACAGGCTAAGAATACGTATTTACAACCTAAAATTCTCGTACTTGGTCCAATCGGGCTCGGTGTAGTTTCCGCCCTCATGCAACTCATTAGCACGCTGAGTCATGACGCCTGAAATGACGGTTAACTCGCCAGTGGATATACGCTCAGGGCAGTTTTCTAGTCTATCCCTGATTATGTGGTCTGCCATGTACGCCAGGCCGTATTTGACCTTGGCCATCGCTTTTTTGGCGGTCACGATGTCTTCGTCTTTTGTACCTTCTAGGCACCGTCTAATAGTCTCATGACTAACCTGTAACTGTTGCCCTATCTCCCGTAGCGTCTTCCCTGCCAGAGCATCCCTGACTACCTCAAATCGTGTCTCGTCACTCAACGCGCCCTTCCACGGCCTAATTTCGCTCGGCATATATATAGTAGCTGACTTTTACGACTTAACTAAGCTATTCCCCACCACCACAAACCAATTTCGGATGTCAGTGCACCCAACACCTACAACATTCCCAGCGTCATCTAAATTCACCACCATTGAACCCCGTTGCTCAGTCTTGGCTACCGGCCTGTCTGATAGATGAATATACGCCACCCCGTTATTACTATCTAGCAACACCGCTGGTAGTTCACCCTTAACAGCGTTAATAGCAGCCGCATTAACCTCCATAAATCCCCTTAATAGCAGTCAGTTTATCTTGCGCCGCTTCGTACAACTTAATCACCTCACCCCACAGATCTACATTCTCAGAGCTAGCAATCTGAGCTATTTCAACCTCTAGACCTCGTAGGACATCAATCTGTACATTGCAGATCCGCACCTTCTCATCGTTGGACACTGGCATATAATTCTCCTCTTGTTGAGACAACCGTAGCATAAATTGTTTTTATTAACACGATAAATTTTCTTTATGGTTTAATAAATCTGAAGTGCTTTTGATTTTTACTTCAGAATTATAGTATTTTCCCCGGTGTCACTTTCAGGAAAAATCTTCAGTCTGCCACTTGACATTTCGCAAACATGTGTTATGTTAACTGCGTAACGTGAAATTGCGTTACCTCGGTCCAAAACTGAGAACAACAAAAAACTGAAAGGAAAAAATAATATGAAATGCTACGAACTAACACAACCCGAATTAGAGGGCCACAGTGAATTGTCAGACCTGGCTAGAGAGTGCGGTTACAGCTCACTCAGGAGCTGTCTCAATGACCATAATATGTGGGGTGCCGATGTGGAGGTAGTAAAGGAGTTCCTCCGAGACCAGCTCAAAAATTCGTTTACCCAATACACTGTCACCATAAAAACAGACCCATCCTACTACGGGGAGGGGGTAGACAAAACTGAGGCCATGGAGCTAGCTAAAAAAATTGCCGCGAAATTAGAGGAAAAATTTCCTGGCATCAATATTAGAATGGACAACCTCATTGGACATGGGCGCAAGGACGATACAACAGGCCCGGAGCAGTCGGTTTGTGAGGAAATTGACTATTGCCATCAGAGGGCGTTTGAAACAGTGGTTTGTGGAGGTGCCCAATGACCACTAAAACCAAAGCACAACACACGCCTGGGCCGTGGGAAATTAGGCCATTCGAGGGCGTCTATGGGGTTTTCTCCAAAGAGGACAATGAAGTTCCCGTAGCCACAACAGACTACGGCGGAGACATGCTTGAAGGGGCTGACTGCCAATTGACTCAAGAAGCAAACGCCCGCCTAATCGCGGCCGCTCCTGAGTTGTTGGAGGCATGTAAAACAGCGCTTTCCAAGCTCAATGAGCTAGATCGCCCAGTTAACTGTCGCGCAATACAGGTGTTGCTGGGCGCAATCGCTAAAGCAGAAGGGAGGGTGTCATGAGAAAGCCTAAACACATTCCTAGCCCCTGGGTTGCAAGTAGAAGGGAAGCCAGAGACCTGGAAACAAGGAAACTCATTGATCTCTTCGTAGTAAGGTCGCAGGAATATATAGTTACCTCTGTTAGAGACAAAGATAGCTACTCTGAGGCAAATGCTAGTCTAATTGCTGCCGCACCCGACCTGTTAGAGGCATGTAAGAAAGCCTTAAAGCTAGAGAAGCTTCAACTTGAAGATTTGCTTAAAGAGGGGTGGCCTAAAGACAGTATGCCCATTGAGGCATCTAAGGAAAACATTCGATGCTATAAGGCGGCCATAGCTAAAGCTGAGAAAAGGTTGCTATGAACCCACAACTCACAACCCGCTTTAAGTTTGTCCGCGAGAGGTTGCAGGATCGCATAAGGGAAGTGCGTAGGCGTAAACAGCGCTATCCCACAGCTTTCCCGCATGACCAAATTATTCACGAGACCCGTTTAGCTCTCAACTGGGTTAAATGGGCATTAAGGGAGCATAAGAACTAAGCTAAATTAAATTTACCGCCCCTGGGGAGGTTTCTGTCATGGTAGGTCTCAAGCCGCCTTTCAGTTTTCCTCATTTTTGGCCCAGGGGCGGGACTACTTGCCGCGCTCGATGGCGTAAATCCAAAGTTAGACTGCACGAGCTGTGGCGTGAGGTCGTGTGGCTACGGGCTAGGACAAGCCCATGGACTAAAACAATTCTAGCTCAATTCTCTCTTGACCAGCTTCACACCAGAGTTTACTCACGTCCTTAAAGCTATAAACACCCGAGTCCTGGGGTAAAAGTGCATCCATTACGGCCTTTACACAATTATCCAAGTCGGGCTTGGCTCTATGTGGCTTACCTAGCATTTCACCCTTCTTCTTCCCACTCCAAGAACTAGGCATTGAGAAGTAGAACTTGGCACTAAGTCCAACAACATCCCCCACCTCACCCACCACCTCTCTAGCCCTATCCGCGAACTCCCGGTATCTCATCACACATGGCCGCTTCTTCCAACGATCAGACCTAGTTTGACGTGGCTTAGGAACGGGTTGGCCGTAAATAACGTATTTCTTGGAATGTGAGTCAATCAGGGAATGCCCTAATTTCGCACCAGGATTAGTTATAGCGGGTTTTAAGGGGTTTACCCTACTCAGGGTAGCGGTCTCGGTATTCAGGGCGGCTAGCGATGGG
>Ga0196981_1000182_pt1 | contig 45036 bp, 36 predicted proteins | sample S3_2013CmetaG_FD_155462 | JGI IMG/M metagenome (GOLD analysis project Ga0196981, IMG submission 155462) | Soil microbial communities from Anza Borrego desert, Southern California, United States - S3_20-13C | ecosystem: Environmental > Terrestrial > Soil > Desert | place: USA: California... | reverse complement strand
GCCTGCGAGCGAATAGTAATTGCCTTTTGCAAAATAGGCATCGGGAACGGATACTTGATCCAGCCCTTCGATCGCACCCGCAAGTCGCGGCGCCCACAGGCCCCCGCAGTTGACGAGCGTGGCAACCTCGAGCTCCGATTCCTCGCCTTGTCCAGTCTTGACCTGCATGGCGACCCCCGCCTGCGTTAACCGTCCGGACACCACTGCGCTATCCATCGCAAAGACGGCGCCCGCATTTTCGGCGTCGCCCTGCAATGCGAGCATGTATGCATGGGTATCGATGATGCCGGTAAGGGGCGAGGACAAGGCGGCCACGCAGGAAAGTGAAGGCTCGAGCGCATGCGCGCTCTTGCCATCGAGCCAGGTGACTTCGTTGCAACCGTTGGCCTGCGCCTGCGCGTGTATTGTGGAGAGCTTGGGGCGCTGCTCCTCCGAGGTGGCAACCACAAGCTTGCCGCAGCGCCGGTATGCGATGCCCTTCGCGTCGCAGTAGGCATAGAGTTCATTGCGACCTTGCACACACAGGCGCGCCTTGAGACTGCCTGTGGGGTAGTACAGGCCTGCGTGGATGACTTCGCTGTTGCGCGAGCTTGTCTCCATGCCGATCGACGCATGCCGTTCGATGACGACGACGTCGCGGCCCCTGCGCGCAAGCTCTCGCGCGACGGCAAGCCCAACGACACCGGCGCCGACGACGGCGCAGTCGATCTTATCCATAGCGGGACAGGGTCAGCCCGTCCATGTCGATGTCCGGGGAGTAGCCGGAAACGATATCCGCGAGAACCTTGCCCGCCCCCGCGGCCATGGTCCAGCCGTTGGAGCCATGCCCGATATTCACGAAGACATTGCGTACAGGCGTGGCGCCAATGAGTGGCGGGCCGTCGGGCAGCATCGGCCGTACTCCGGTCCAGAAGTTGGCTTGCGAATAATTCGCGGCATCGGGAAACCAGTCGCTACCGACCTTGAGCAGCGTACGCAGCGCTCGGTCGCGCAGTTCTGTGGAGCGCGCGCCGAGTTCGGCGGTGCCGGCGATCCGTACGCGTCCTCCCAAGCGCGTGATGGCAACACGGTACGCCTCATCCACGACCGCGGCCTGCGGCGCCTGGTCGAAGTTCTTGATTTGTGCCGTGGCCGAATAGCCCTTCACCGGGTACATCGGCACATGGATGCCGAGCGGCTTGAGCAGGTTGGCACTGTCAATGCCTGCCGCTACAACAACCGCATCCGCCGGGTAGCGGCCTTCGTCGATCTGCAGTGCCACGCCGCGCGACTCGGTTTCGATTGCGTGCACGGTGCTCGTGAAGTGAAATTGCACGCCGATCGAGCTGGCGATCTGTTTCAGGCGCTTGGTGAACAGCGGGCAGTTGCCCGTTTCGTCCTGCGGAAGATAAATGCCGCCGGCCAGTGGCGTGTCGGGTGCAAGCGCTGGCTCGATCACGCGCACGCCTTCCGCATCGAGGATCTGGTGCGGCACCGCGCTCTCGGCCAGGAGATCAATGCCTGGTGCTGCGAGCTGGCGATCCTTCTCCGTGCGGAAGAGCTGCAGTACTCCCTGGGTCTGCTCATAGTCGATCTGGTAATACTCGCGCATCTGGCGGAGGACGTCGCGGCTGTAGAGCGCGAGACGCTGCATGCGCGAGCGGTTGATGCGATAGCGATCCAGTTCGCATTCCGCCATCCAGCGGCGTACCCAGTGCCACATCGTGCGGTCGAATGTCGCTTTCAGCCTGACCGGCGCCTCGGAGCGGAAGAGATGGGACAGGATTTGCTTCGGTGCCCCCGGCGAGGCCCACGGGGCGGCATGGCCCGGAGCGACCATGCCACCATGGGCGAAGCTCGCCTCCTGGGCGACGTTCTGGTGCCGTTCGATGACCACGACGTCATGTCCGGCTTCCGCAAGGAAGTACGCGGTACAGACGCCGACAACGCCGCCACCGACCACTGCTACTTGTTTTTGTGTCACTGGATAACCTGATTGCTGTTGACCGCAGACGCAGTACGAGGATGCATGAAAGAGAGGATATGCCGGAATGCGGGCAGGCGATATTCGCCCGGGTCAAGGAAACGTAGACCGCCGGACATATTTCTAGTTCAAAGGCGTAATTTTATTCGACGGTGGCCGGCGCGGTACTCAAAACAGGTCAATGCTTGCACGGGCCGGGGTAGCCAGGCAGCTCCTGCGCTTCTGGCTGGCATGCAAGTGCCTCTGCAGCCTGCAATGCTTGCAGGAGATTGAGTCGGTCGATCGGCCGCCAGCCCATTCGGCTGCCGAAGTACCGCGCCCAGTGGAATTCCATGAAGTAGGCATCGGTCTTCTTGTAATAGCCTGCATCCTGGGCGTAGCCCGCAAGCGCGCGGTACGGGTCGTCGGCAAGATCGGTAAGCCGTTGTGGCAATGCGGAAGGTTGGATGGGATTGCCTTTCGGATCGAACAGATAGACCCAGCGCCGTGCCTGCATCTCCTGCCAGAAAGTCGCTGGATTGTCGAATCGTCCAATCACCTGCGCCGAGGCGCGCTGCGCGCCGGCGCGTACGAGGACGCTGGCGAGGTGGTGACTGTCGGTCAGATAGAAGCTGCCGTCCGGTCCTTGCACGACAGGGATGGGACGTCTTGCCGTATAGCGTACAAAATCGGTTTCGCCGCCCATGCGCGCCGCCCGTTCTTCCACCTGGATCATTCCGACCGCCGGTTGGGTGGGACGCAGGTCGGAGAGGGCAATCTCGCACGTTGTGTTGACGGGAATATCACGGCTGCATGGCGGAGCGGCAAAGCTGGCTGATAATGGCGCGAGCGCGATGACAAGGGGGGCGACAACACGCGAGGAAACGCGGGGCAGGCGGTACATTGTCTGTCAGTCCATCGGGGAAAACAGGATGATACCCCGCCTTCGCCTTACAACGCCCCGGTGCGTTGTCATGGTGCCTACGTGGTGGTACGTAACGCACACTGCGTAGTTGCACGCTTGTGCTTTGGCGATGTTGACAGAATACTTTGCGGCAGGCGGCGGGAGGCCGCCACCCGTAGCAAGAAAACACATTCCAATCAGGGAGAGATCTCATGAAACAACTGCTGAAAACGATGACCATCGCATTGCTTGCATTGTTCATTCATGCAAGCGCAACGGCTGCGGACAGAGGCACTGCGGATGAGGCGGTCGCGATGGTGAAGAAGGCGATCGCCTACATGAAGGAGAACGGCAAGGACAAGGCGTTTGCCGAATTTGGCAATCCCGCGAATACCGTTTTCCATGACCGGGACCTGTACATCTTCGTGTACGACATGAACGGCAACAATGTCGCGCACGGGAACAATCCGAAGATGGTCGGCAAGAACCTGCTCGAGATGAAGGACCATGACGGCAAGTTCATCATCAAGGGGTTCATCGATGTGGCAAATACCAAGGGCAAAGGCTGGGTGGACTACAAGTGGCCGAACCCGGTGACCAAGGCCGTGGAACAGAAATCGGGCTACGTCGAGAAAGTGGACAACCTGATCGTCGGCTCTGGCGTCTACAAGTAATCCGTTCCAAAGCTTGAGGGCATTTGGCGCACGCCGGTAACGGCATGCGCCTTTTTTTATTGTGGCTGCAGAGTACGTTCGATGGCGCGGGCCACGGCGAGGATCTTGCGGTCGGACATGGCAGGGCCGGCCACCATCAGTCCAACCGGCAGCGTGCCTTCGGCGTGGCAGGGCAGGGACACGGCGCAGCCATCGAGGAGGTTGATGGTGGACGGATTCCGCAGCAACAGGCCGTTTGCCTTGAAAAAGGCTTCCTCGGAACCTTCAAGTTCGGCGATCGGCGGCGCGACCATGGGGACCGTCGGCATGATCAGCGAATCGAACGGCCCAAGGGCCTCTTCCATGCGGGCAATCCAGTCGCGTCGATTGCGGTGCATGTCAATGTAGTCCGCGGCACTCACCGATTCGCCCATCCTGATGCGCTTGGCGACACGGAAGTCGTATTCCGCTTCGCGCTTTGCGAGCAGATGGCGATGCCATGCAAAGGATTCCGGGCCGGAAAAACGATTGAGGCTGGAAGCTTCGGCAAGCAGGCCGAAGGGCACGTCGACGATCTTCGCGCCTGCGGCGGACAGCCGGGACAACGCACTGGAGAACGATTCCGCAACATGCCGGTCGAGGCCATCGAGCATGATCGTTTGCGGCACGGCGAGGCGTAGTCCAGCCGCGGGCAAATCGGGAATTGACAGGATGGTATTGGCAATGATGCTGTCAACCAGGATGCAGTCATCCACCGAGCGCGTCATGGCGCAGATCGTGTCGAGCGTGGTGGACAAGGGTACGGTCCCGGCTGTCGGCACGCGACGCGCGGTCGGTTTGAACCCCACCACGCCGCACAATGCCGCAGGAATGCGGATCGAGCCGCCGGTATCGGAGCCGATGGCTGCCACGCAAAGGCCAGTCGCGACGGATACCGCCGCGCCTGAGGACGAGCCGCCAGGGATGCGGGCCACGGCAGTATCGGCCGGATTTGCCGGTGTCCCGTAGTGCGGATTCAGCCCGACGCCGGAGTACGCGAATTCGGTCATGTTCGTCTTGCCGATGATGGCGGCGCCGGCAATGCGCAGGCGTTTGACAACCGGCGCGTCGGACTTGGCCGGGGGCGAATCGCGCAACACCGTCGACCCGGCAAGCGTTGTTTCGCCTGCGATATCGACCAGGTCCTTGATCGAGATGGGCAGGCCGGCAAGGGGTGAGACTTCGACACCCGCGGCACGCATGCTGTCGGCATGCTCCCCGGCGGCACGGGCGGCTTCGGGATAGAGGCGGGTGAACACGGAGGGGTATTTTTCTGCCTCGTCCAGGCTGACTTCCACCAGCGAAAAGCGGGAGTAGCGGTCAAGGGCGGGTATCGATTTGGCGGTCAGCGGATTCATGCGGAATACGATTGGTCCAAGGGGTGGGCTTGACTGGTCAACAATAGCACAGCGGGCGAATTGCCACGCGACGCCGGCCATGGATTGACAAGCTGCCATGATGGCTCGTCGCGGTATAATCTCGGATTCCGATTTAACCTGCAACCAACGCCGTGCCCGTCCACGGCCGCGCTGCATCAATTCTCTTGCCGCCATGTTGATTCTGCCGGGCTCCAATGCCCTGTCTGCCTTCCGTACCCAGCGACTTTTGTCACAATTGCAAGCAGTCGAGCCCGCGATCATCGGGGTGACCGGGCGCTTCCTCCATTTTGTCGATGCGGCAAGCGCACCGAGCGAGGACGACATCGGACGCCTCAGTGCGCTGCTGACCTATGGTGAACCTTTCGCGGCATCGGCGGACGGCGACGAATTCGTGGTGATTCCGCGCTTCGGCACGATTTCCCCGTGGGCGAGCAAGGCAACCGATATCGTCCACAACTGCGGCATGACACACATCAAGCGCGTCGAGCGCGGGGTGTCCTACCACGTACAGCTCAAGACCGGCCTGCTTGGCGGCGCGAAAAAGCTGTCGGAGACCGCAGTGCAGGAAGTCGCCGCCTTGTTGCATGACCGGATGATCGAAACCGTGCTGCGCAATGCGAATGACGCGGCGGGCCTGTTCCGGGAACTGGAAGCCAAGCCGCTGGAATTCATTGATGTCCTGGCTGGCGGCAGGGGCGCGCTGGTGGCCGCTAACACCGACCTTGGCCTCGCGTTGTCGGAAGACGAAATCGATTACCTGCTCAACGCCTTCACACAGGCGAAGCGCAATCCGACCGATGTCGAGCTGATGATGTTCGCGCAGGCCAACAGCGAGCATTGCCGTCACAAGATTTTCAATGCGGATTGGACCATCGACGGCGTCAAGCAGGACAAGTCGCTGTTCGCGATGATCAAGAACACGCACCAGCTCAACCCGAAGGGCACGGTGGTTGCGTACAGCGACAACTCGTCCATCATCGAAGGCGCGTCGGTCATGCGCTTTTTCCCGAATGGTGCCAAGAACGGCAACGTGTACGAGGAGAAGGAAGAACTCACTCATATCCTCATGAAGGTCGAGACGCACAACCACCCGACGGCCATTTCGCCGTTCCCCGGTGCGTCGACCGGTGCCGGCGGCGAAATTCGCGATGAAGGCGCAACCGGCCGTGGCGCAAAGCCCAAGGCTGGCCTGACCGGTTTCACCGTCTCCAACCTGATGCTGACGCACTCCGTGCAGCCGTGGGAAAACGCACGCGATGCGACAGAACCGGTCGCATCGCGCGAGCATCACGGCCAAGCCGGCATCTACGGCAAGCCCGACCGCATCGCATCGCCCCTGCAGATCATGATCGATGGCCCGATTGGCGGCGCGGCGTTCAACAATGAGTTCGGACGCCCGAACCTCGGCGGCTACTTCCGTACCTATGAGCAGAAGGTCGCTGGCAAGGTCTACGGCTATCACAAGCCGATCATGATCGCCGGCGGCATGGGCAACATCTCGGCAAAGCACACGAAGAAGCATGACCTGCCAGTGGGCAGCCTGCTGATCCAGTTGGGTGGTCCCGGCATGCGTATCGGCATGGGCGGCAGCGCGGCGTCCTCGATGGCAACCGGCACGAATACCGCCGACCTCGACTTCGATTCCGTTCAGCGCGGCAACCCGGAGATGGAACGCCGTGCACAGGAGGTCATCAATGCCTGCTGGGCGATGGGCGACGACAATCCCATCCTCTCCATCCACGATGTCGGCGCAGGCGGCCTGTCCAACGCCTTCCCCGAAATCACCAATGACGCCAAGCGCGGCGCGATCTTCGACCTGCGCAAGGTGCCGCTGGAAGAAAGCGGCATGGCGCCGAAGGAAATCTGGAGCAACGAGTCGCAGGAGCGTTATGTGCTCGCAATCGCCCCGGAAAGCCTGCCGCTGTTCCAGTACCTGTGCGAACGCGAGCGGTCGCCGTTCGCGGTCGTCGGCACGGCGACCGAAGAGCGCCAGCTGAAGGTGATCGACCCCGAACACGACAACAACCCGGTCGACATGCCGATGGATGTCCTGCTGGGCAAGCCGCCGAAGATGCACCGGAACGTCGAGCATGTGACCAATGATTTTCCGCCTGTCGACCTGACCGGCATGACCCTGGAAGACGTCGCACAGCGCGTCCTGCGCCTGCCGACGGTGGCCGACAAATCCTTCCTGATCACCATCGGCGACCGTACCGTCGGTGCTACTTCGGTCCGCGACCAGATGGTCGGCCCGTGGCAGGTGCCAGTGGCCGACTGCGCCGTCACCGCGATGAGCTTTGAAGGTCATCGCGGCGAAGCGATGGCCATGGGCGAGCGGACACCGCTGGCGGTCGTCAACGCGGCCGCATCCGGCCGCATGGCCGTCGGCGAAGCAATCACGAACATTGCCGCGGCCCCGATCGCGGACATTTCCGACATCAAGCTCTCCGCCAACTGGATGGCTGCGTGCGGCCAACCCGGCCAGGATGCGGCCCTGTTCGATACCGTGAAAGCCGTCGGCATGGAACTGTGCCCGGCACTGGGCATCAGCATCCCGGTGGGCAAGGATTCGCTTTCCATGCGTACGACGTGGAAAGATGCAGAGGGCAGCAAGGAAGTCGTCTCGCCCGTGTCGCTGATCGTGTCGGCATTCGCGCCGGTGCCGGACGTGCGCCTGTCGCTGACGCCGCAATTGCGCAAGGACCTGGGCGACACTGCACTCATCCTGATCGACCTCGGACGGGGCAAGAACCGCATGGGCGCATCCGCGCTCACGCAGGTGATGCAGCAGATCGGCAATGAAGTGCCGGACGTGGACAGCCCGGAAGACCTCAAGGCCTTCTTCGCGGCCATCCAGCAGCTCAATGCCGAGCGCAAGCTGCTTGCCTATCACGACCGTTCCGATGGCGGCCTGTTCGCCACGCTTTGCGAAATGTCCTTCGCCGGCCGCGCGGGCGTCTCGGTCAACCTCGACATCCTGACCATGGAAGGCGAACACGCCTCCGATTCGGGCGAGGCAAAAAACTGGGCCGGTCAAGTGGCCGAGCGTCGCAATGACATGACACTCCGCGCGCTGTTTAGTGAGGAGCTCGGCGCGGTGATCCAGGTGCGTGCCGAGCAGAAATCGGAGGTGATGAATGTGCTGCGCTCGTTCAACCTCGGTGCCTGCAGCCACATCATCGGCAAGCTGAACGATCGTGATGCCGTCGAATTTACCCGCGATGCGAAGGTCATCTTCAGTCAGCAGCGCATCGAACTGCAACGCCTGTGGAGCGAGACCAGCTGGCGTATCGCGCGCCTGCGCGACAACCCCGTCTGTGCCGATGCGGAATACGATCGCATTCTCGACGCGGCCGACCCGGGCATGTCGCCGAAGCTGACCTTCGATCCGCAACAGGATGTCGCCGCCCCGTTCATCGCGACCGGTGCAAAGCCGAAGGTGGCGATCCTGCGCGAACAGGGCGTCAATTCGCATGTCGAGACGGCATACGTCATGCACAAGTCCGGTTTCACCGCTGTCGACGTCCACATGAGCGACCTGATTGCGGGCCGCGCTCGGCTCGATGATTTCAAGGGCTTCATCGCGGTGGGCGGCTTCTCCTACGGCGACGTCCTCGGCGCTGGCGAAGGCTGGGCCAAGACGGTCCTGTTCAACGCCAAGCTGGCGGAGCAATTTGCCGGATTCTTCAACCGCGGCGATACCTTTGCACTAGGTATCTGCAACGGCTGCCAGATGATGAGCAACCTCAAGTCCATTATCCCAGGCGCGCAGGCATGGCCGAAGTTCACGCGCAACAAGTCGGAACAGTTCGAAGGGCGTTTTGCGATGGTCGAGGTGGCCGAATCGCCGTCGATCTTCTTCGCCGGCATGGCGGGGACGCAGACGCCGATCGCTGTCGCGCATGGCGAAGGCTTTGCCGACTTCTCCCAGACGGGCGACATCAACCAGGCACTCGTTGCCATGCGCTGGATCGACAACAAGGGCCAGACGACGGAGACCTATCCGTTCAACCCGAACGGATCGCCGCACGGCATTACCTCGGTGACGACGCCGGACGGCCGTTTCACGGTGATGATGCCGCACGCGGAGCGTGTGTTCCGTACGGTGCAGCACTCCTGGCATCCGGACGGCTGGGGCGAGTACTCGCCGTGGATGCGCATGTTCCGCAACGCGCGGAAATGGGTCGGCTGACGAGGACGATCATTCCCGTGTAAACAAGGCGCTCCTTCGCGGGCGCCTTTTTTTCATCCTGCCGCAGACCACATGTACACCTGTGCTGGGTGAAGACGAAAAAAAAGCGCTCCCATCGGAGCGCTTTTTCATCGGTACAGATGGCTTACTGGATCTTGGCCTTCTTGCGCAGGTCTTCCTGGTAAGCTTGCAGCTTCTTCTGCTGCAGCGATTCCGCGATCTGCGGCTTCACTTCTTCCAGGGCCGGCAGCTTGGCTGCGCGCACGTCTTCCAGCTTGATCACGTGGTAGCCGTACTGGGTCTTGACCGGAGTTTCGGTGATCTGGCCCTTCTGCAGTGCGACCATGGCGTCGGAGAACGGCTTCACGAAGGAGGCCGGGGATGCCCAGTCGAGGTCGCCGCCATTGGCTGCGGAACCCGGATCCTTGGACTGTTTCGCGAGGTCTTCGAACTTGGCGCCGCCCTTCAGCTTCGTGATGATGCCCTTGGCTTCGTCTTCCTTGTCGACCAGGATGTGGCGAGCGTGGTATTCCTTGTCGCCGGCCTGGGACTTGAACTTGTCGTACTCAGCCTGGATTTCCGCATCCTTGACTGGGTTCTTCTTCAGGTAATCCTGGACCAACGCGCGGATGGCGATCGACTGGCGCGCAATCTCGACCTGGTTCTTGACGTCCGCGGAGTTGGACAGGCCCAGCTTGTCGGCTTCCTGGATCAGGATTTCGCGATTGATCAGCTCTTCCTTGACCATGGCGCGCAGCTGAGGCGAGTCGGGCTGGCCCTGGGCCGCCAGCTGCTTGATCATCACGTCAGCGCGGGAGGAGGGAACAGGCTTGCCGTTGACCACTGCGAGGTTCTGTGCGAAAGCGGGCAGTGCAACTGCGGTGACGAGCAGCATCAGCAGGCGAGCGGGTTTCAGTGTCATTGTTTTCGTTCCTAATTACGAGGGATGAAAGATTGTAAATGCGGCGCGCTATTTCGCAACTTCCGACGGCGCCAATGCGATGATGTTGAGGGCGTGTATATCGCTGGTCATCATGTCACGGAGGCAATCATACACCAGGCGATGACGCGCTACGCGGTTTAACCCATCAAAACGGTCGGAAACAATGCGCACGCTGTAATGTCCCGCGCCCGAGGCGGCGCCTGCATGTCCGGCATGCAGATGCGAATCGTCGACGAGTTGACAATCAAGCGGCGCAAAAGTTGCGGTCAACCGGCTCCGCATTTTTTCCATACGTTCGCTCATCGCTGGTCCTTCACATGTTTGGACAGGAAAACACTCTGGGCGACGACGAAGGCGATCATCAGGCCGGTGAAGCCGAACAGCTTGAAGTTCACCCAGAACGCAGTCGGAAAACTGTACGCCACATAGAGGTTGACCAGTCCCATCGCTGCAAAGAAACCTGCCCAGGACAGGTTCAGGCGTTGCCACACCAGATCGGGAAGCGCGATCTGTTTTTCCATCATCAGGCGGATCAGATTCTTTCCGAAAAGCATGTGTGCGACGACCAGCGCCGCGCCGAAGCACCAGTAGAGGACGGTGGGCTTCCACTTGATGAAGGTTTCGTTATTGAAGTAGATGGTGGCGCCGCCGAAGACGGTGATGATGGCCAGCGAAACCCACAGCATGCCGTCGACTTTGCGGCGTCGAAGCAGCAGGTAGCCGATCTGCGCGAAGGTGGCGAGGATGGCAATAGCGGTGGCGAGCATGATCGGCGCCTGCGCCGAGGTCGCCGCGCCCGAGGTGAGGCCGCCGAGGTATTGCTGGGCGAGGGACTGTGCCGCGTCGGGATTGCCTTCGCCCCACTTGAACATGGCGAAGAACAGGATGACAGGAAAAAGATCGAATAAGAACTTCATTGAGCCAGGCTTTCGGTTACTTGGGTTCAAACCGCAGGGAGGCGGAATTGATGCAATAGCGCAATCCTGTCGGCGGCGGCCCGTCCGGGAAAACATGGCCGAGATGCGCATCGCACACATTGCACAGGATTTCGGTGCGTATCATGCCATGACTGCGGTCCACGCGCTCGACGACATGCTCCGGATCAAGCGGTTTGAAGTAACTGGGCCAGCCGCAGCCCGAGTCGAACTTGGCATCGGACTCGAACAGCGGCGTGCCGCAGCAGGCGCACGTGTAGATGCCATGTTCGTGATGGTCCCAGAAACGTCCTGTAAACGCGCGTTCCGTCGCGGCGTTTCGCGTGACCTGGTATTCGATGGGGTCGAGCTGGGCGCGCCATTCGGCGTCGGTCTTCACTACCTTGTCAGTCATGATGAGCAACTCACTTCCAGTTGGCTCGCCCAGTCGGGCGGCAGGTCGGCGTATTTCTCGTGTTCCGGCTGTTCGTCGAAGGGATGCTCAAGAATGCTGAGCAATTTGGCAACCTCCGAGAAATCCTTATTTTGCGCCTTTTCAATGGCGCCTTGCGCAAGGTAATTCCGCAGCACGAATTTGGGATTGACAGCGTGCATTGCTGCGCGGCGGACCACGTCCTCGCTGTTTTCCTGTTTCAGGCGCTGGCGGTACTGTGCGGCCCAGGCATCGAACGCCGGGCGATCGATGAACAAGTCACGCAGGGGCTCGTCCGAACCCGGATCATCCACTTTCAGGTTGCCGAGGCGCCGGAAGAAGAGCGTGAAGTCCACATGGTTGGCCTGCATCAGGGCGAACATGGCGTCGATGAGCGTGCCGTCGTCCGGCTGCGTCGTCTGTAGGCCGAGCTTGGCATGCAGCAGCTGCTCGAGCTTGTCGTCATAGGCCGGCTTGTAGGTTTCGAGCGCCGCCTGGGCGTCGTCGACTTCGCCGATCAACGGCAGCAAGGCCTGTCCGAGCGCGAAGCAGTTCCATTGTCCGATGCGGGGCTGCATCTGATATGCGTAGCGGCCCTGATGGTCGCTGTGGTTGCAGATGTGACGCGCGTCGAAAGCTTCCATGAAGCCGAACGGACCATAATCGATGGTGATGCCAAGGATGGACATATTGTCGGTGTTCATGACGCCATGCATGAAGCCGACGGCCTGCCATTGCGCGATCAGCTCCGCAGTGCGTCGCGTGACTTCACCGAGCAGCGCCTGGTACGGGTTCGATGCGTCGCGTAGCGCCGGGTAGAAATTATCGATGACGTAGTCGGCGAGAATCTTCAACTCATCCTTGCGATTGTTGTAGAACCAGTGCTCGAACGAGCCGAAGCGGACAAAGCTCGGCGCCATCCGGGTGGCGACGGCTCCTGTCTCCGGCGTCTCGCGCATGACGAGCATGTCGGTGCCGACGACACAGAGTGCGCGCGAGGTCGGAATGCCGAGCGCGGCCATGGCTTCGGAACACAGGTATTCCCGGATCGAGGAGCGCAGGACCGCACGTCCGTCACCCATGCGGGAGTAGGGTGTCAGGCCCGAACCCTTCAATTGCAGCTCCATGCGGCCGGTCGGGTTTTCCTCGGTCGGCGCGTCGGCCGGTACGTCCCCGAGCAGGATCGCGCGTCCGTCCCCGAGTTGCCCAGCCCATACGCCGAACTGATGGCCGGAATACACCGCAGACAACGGGATCGATCCGGGCAGGATCCTGTTCCCCGCGAATGCTTCGACAAAACGGTCGCGGTCGAATTCGGACGGATCGAGATTGATCAACTCGGCGGCACGCGCACTCGCGCCGACAAGATAGGGCGAGCGAATCGGGGTCGGGCGAAGGCGGGTGTAAAAGTCTCCGGGCAATGCGGCGAAAGAGTTTTGGATTGGCAATGCATCTGTCACGTGACGGAAGATGCCGGTGTCTGGTGCGTTCATGTTGTTTCCTTGCTGCGCCGGGCGTGCTGGCCTGCAGCGGTTGATGGGCTTCGACCGCGTTGCGGCAAGGGGTCCGGGAAGGCGACCTTGCGCAACGCATCTGGCTGCTTGATCGATATGCGGCCATATTTGGTCTGGATCAATCCGTTTTGTTCCCACGCTTGCAGGAGCTTGGAAATGCTTTGGCGCGACTTTCCAAGCAAATGGCCGAGTTCTTCCTGGGTGAGCGGGACTTCGCGCACGCGTGCGGTCACTGACGCTTCCAGCATCGAGGGTTTCAGGTGGGCAAGCTCGAGCAGGCGCCTGGCGAGGCGTTGCTGGAGCGGGGCAACGGCAGCTTCTTCGACGAGATCGAAGGTGGCGCGCAGGCGCAGGCACAACATCTTTGCGAAGCGTTCGTAGATCGCGGGGTAGGTGTCGAGCAAGCGCTTGAAATCGGATCTGGAATGGAACAGCACGGTAGTCGGACCGAGCGCGTATCCGTCGTGGGAGCGGGGCAGGCCGTCGAACAGCGAAATCTCGCCGAACCAGCTCGGTGCGTCCAGCACACCGATGGTTGTGGCATGCCCGTCCTCGGTAGTGCGGGTAAAGCGAACGGACCCGCTCGCAATCGTATAGAGCCCGTCCGCTTCCGCACCACGGGCATGAAGCAGCGTTCCATCGCCCACCGGCCGGAGATTCCCGCATGCCGCCGCATCGGCAATCACGTCCTCCGGAAAGCCGGACAGCCACGACTTGCGCAGCAGTTCGCATTTATCGATGTCGTGCACGCGGCGGATAACCATGTCGAATGTTAAAAAGTTGACAGTCTTGTGGGGTGCGTTATGACGATACTTGAATGACAAGACCAGATCTGCATCAGGCAGGCGCCCTTATTTTGACAGAGAAGAGGAGACCCCATATGAACGCCCCTGAAAAGCTGGCGATTCCATCGCTGCAGGACCAGGTTTCCCCAGAGGAATGGCAGACACGCGTCGATCTCGCCGCGTGTTATCGCCTTGTCGCCAACTTCGGTTGGAGCGACCTTGTCTTCACCCACATTACTGCTCGTGTTCCTGGCGAGGAAGACCGCTTCCTGATCAATCCCTACGGGATGATGTTCGACGAAATCACCGCATCCTCGCTGGTGAAGATCGATCTCGACGGCAACAAGGTCGAAGAGTCGCCGTTCCCGGTGAACCCGGCCGGCTTCACCATTCACTCGGCGATCCACGCAGTGCGTCACGATGCCCAGTGCGTACTGCATACGCACAGCGTGAACGGTGTCGCGGTGTCGGCGCAGAAGGAGGGCGTGCTGCCGATTTCGCAGCAGTCGATCTTCGTGCTGTCCAGCCTGGCTTACCACGGCTACGAGGGCGTGGCGCTGAACGCGGAGGAAAAGCCGCGCCTGGTTGCGGACCTTGGCGACAAGACTTACCTGATGCTGCGCAATCACGGCTTGCTCACCCTGGGCAAGACGATCGCGGATGCCTTCGTCAACATGTATATCTTCGAAGCGACCTGCATGATCCAGGTGCGCGCCCAGGCCGGAGGCGGGGAGCTGGTACGTGTTCCTCAGTCCATCATCGATGGCGCGCAGCAGCAGGCGAAGACTGTGACCAAGTCGCAGGGCGGCATGCTCGCTTGGCCTGCACTGCTGCGCCGTCTTGATCGTATCGATCCGTCCTATCGGACCTGACGCTGCGCTTTCCGCACGATCTCGGCCGCCGGCAGCGTGCGCTCGCCGGCGGATTTCCATTTCTCGTCCTTCTGCGGCAGAGGCCGCAGGCACTTTATATCCCACTGGAGAAAAACATGAATGCACGCGCCAATTTCAAAGACATGCAAGAGAGCACCGCAGAGGACTGGAAGATCATCGCAGGCGAATTCCAACCTTATGCCGCAGCCTTGCCGGACCGCGTCCTGGCGCATCTGCGCCTGCTCGACGGCGATTGCGGAGGCTTCCCTGTCGACCGGCTGACGCACAGCCTGCAGACAGCGACGCGTGCACATCGGGATGGCAGGGACGAGGAGTACATCGTCTGCGCCTTGCTCCACGATATCGGCGACACGCTCGGCAGCTACAACCATCCGGATATCGCGGCAGCGATCCTGAAGCCCTTCGTCAGCCCGGAGAATCACGCGATGGTGGAAAAGCATGGCATCTTCCAGGGTTACTACTTCTTCCACCATCTCGGCATGGAGCGTAACCTGCGCGACCAGTTTGCCGGCCAGCCGCTGTACGACCAGACGCTGGAGTTCTGCGAAAAGTACGACGCACCCGCATTCGACCCCGGCTACGACACGCTGCCGCTCGACTTTTTCGAGCCAATGCTGCGCCGCGTGATGGCACGTCCCAAAAATACGATCTATAAGGCCGTCGCCGAATGAAACGTCGCGCAGGTGACATTGGTGCGACGCACCATCGAAAATCATTGACGGTTTTCGTACGGTCGTTCAAAAATCACACCTAGAATTAGTGGCAATACTCTAACCACAATACCCAGGAGGCAGGATGTCGCAGTACCCGAAGAGCCCCTTGATGGGCCAGATGATGAGTCAGCCTTTGCTCATTTCCAGCATCATCCAGCATGCGGATCGTTATTTCGGCGGTAATGAGATCGTGTCGCGCCGCGTGGAAGGCGACATCCACCGCTATACCTACCGGGATTGTCACAAGCGCTCGCGGCAGATGGCCAATGCGCTCGGTGGACTGGGCGTCAAGATGGGGGATCGCGTGGCAACCCTGGCCTGGAACGGCTACCGCCACCTCGAGCTGTATTACGCCATCTCGGGCTCCGGTGCTGTCATGCACACGATCAACCCGCGCCTGCATCCGGAACAGATCGCCTATATCGCCAACCACGCCGAAGACCAGTACCTGTTCTTCGACATGACCTTCCTGCCGCTGGTCGAAGCGTTCGCATCGCACTGCAAGACGGTCAAGGGCTTCATCATGATGGCCGACAAGGACCGCATGCCGGCTGAGTCGAAAATCCCGAATTTGATGTGCTACGAGGACTTGATCGAGAAGAGCTCGGACAAGTACGAGTGGCCGCTGTTCGACGAGAATTCCGCATCCAGCCTCTGCTACACCTCTGGCACCACGGGCAATCCGAAGGGCGCGCTGTATTCCCACCGCTCGACCGTGTTGCATTCGTACGCATCGACCATGCCGGACGCGCTGAACGTCTCCGCGCGCGATGCCGTTCTCCCGGTCGTGCCGATGTTCCACGTCAACGCATGGGGGCTGCCGTATTCGGTTCCGCTGACCGGCGCCAAGATGGTTTTTCCGGGGCCTGCGCTGGACGGCAAATCGGTCTATGACCTGTTCGAGCAGGAGAAGGTCACCTTCTCCGCCGGCGTGCCGACCGTATGGCTCGGCCTGCTGAACTACGTCGGGCAGAACAACCTGAAATTCTCGACCTTCAAGCGCACGGTGATCGGCGGTTCGGCATGCCCCCCCGCGATGATGAAGACCTTCCGTCATCAATACAACGTGGAGGTGGTGCACGCCTGGGGCATGACCGAAATGTCACCGCTTGGCACCGCATGTACGCTGCAGAGCCATCACATGGACCTGCCGGAAGAACAGAAGCAGGCCGTCCTCGAAAAGCAGGGACACGCGATCTACGGCGTCGACATGAAGATCGTCGGCGACGACGGCGAGGAACTGCCATGGGACGGCAAGACCTACGGCAACCTGCTGGTGCGCGGACCGTGGATCATCAACAGTTATTTCAAGGGTGAGGGCGGCGACGTGCTGCAGGACGGCTGGTTCCCGACGGGCGACGTGGCCACGATCAGCCCGGACGGCTATATGCAGATCACCGACCGCAGCAAGGATGTGATCAAGTCCGGCGGCGAGTGGATCGGCTCGATCGACCTGGAGAACATTGCCATGGCGCACCCTGCAGTGCAGCAGGCTGCCTGCATCGGCGTGTACCACCCGAAATGGGACGAGCGCCCCTTGCTGGTCGTCGTGAAGAAGCCGGGCGCGGAAGTGTCGAAGGAAGAACTGGTCAAGTTCTACGACGGCAAGATCGCCAAGTGGTGGACACCGGACGACGTCGTCTTTGTCGATGCGTTGCCGATCGGCGCCACCGGTAAGGTCCTGAAGAACCGTATTCGAGAGCAATTCAAGGAGTACAAACTGCCGACTGCCTGACTGTATTGATGTACAAGAACAGAAGCTAATCAGCCATCGCTTTATAACTATATAACCTCACCAAAGGAAAAGAGACAGATGATGAAGATGCGCCCCCTCGTTTTGGCATTATCCGTAGCAGCAGCATGTGCAGCACCCGCCGTTCACGCCGACACCATCAAGATCGCCATGATCGAAACGATGTCCGGTGCTTTTGCACCCATCGGCCAGAACCAGCTTAATACCTTCCGTATGTTCACGGAAATGGCCAACCAGCAGAAGTGGGCTGGCAACCACACCATCGAGGTCAACGCATTTGACGGGAAGGGCAGCCCCCAGGAATCGCTGAACCAGCTCAAGACTGTCATCGACCAGGGCTATCGTTACATCGCGCAGGGTAACGGCTCCGGCGTGGCGCTGGCGCTGATCGACGCGGTCAACAAGCACAACGAGCGCAACCCGGGCAAGGAAATCGTCTTCCTGAACTACTCCGCGATCGATCCCGACTTGACCAACAGCAAGTGCAGCTTCTGGCACTTCCGCTTCGACGCCAACTCGGACATGAAGATGGAGGCGCTGACCTCCTACATGGCCAAGGACCAGGAACTGAAGAAGGTCTACATCATCGGCCAGAATTACGCCCACGGCCACCAGGTCACCCGCGCCGCAAAGGAATACCTGAAGCGCAAGCGTCCGGATGTCCAGATCGTCGGCGATGACCTGCACCCGATTGCAACCGTGAAAGACTTCGCACCTTACGTTGCCAAGATCAAGGCATCGGGCGCCGATGCGGTGATCACCGGCAACTGGGGCGCCGACCTGGCGCTGCTGGTCAAGGCAGCGAAGGATGCAGGCCTGACCGCCAAGTTCTACACCTACTATGCCGGCACATCGGGCGTCCCGACCGCGATGGGCGGTGCCACCGCAGGCCTGGTGAAGCAGGTGGCGTACTGGATCCCGAACAACGAAAGCTTCTCGGGCAAGGAAATCGTCGAAGCCTTCAAGAAGAAGTACAACGATGACTTCTACGTTCAGGACATCTACACCCTCGTGCAGATGGTCTCCAAGGCAGCGAAGGACACCAACTCCGTAGACCCGGTGAAGGTGGCATTCGCGATGGAAGGCTCGAAGGTCAAGGCGATCAACGGCGAAGTCGAAATGCGCGCTGTCGATCACCAGCTGCAGCAACCGCTCTACATTTCCACTTGGGCAAAGGTAGACGGCAAGAAGGTCAAGTATGACCAGGAAAACACCGGCTATGGCTGGAGCATGGATCAGAAGATCGAAAGCTACGTCGCTACCCAGCCGACCTCGTGCCAGATGAAGCGTCCGGCACGTCCTTCCTAATCCATCAGCGATGGTCGCGGCGCGGACCGAAGCGGTCCGCGCCGTAGTTCGCTGCAGCGCAGCGAAACAGATTCAACAGACCTGAACACGCGGCAGGCGGGGAGTCCCGTTCACGCCGCGGTGCCTGCAAAACGGCCCTGAAGAGGCCGGTGCGGCGGCGTGCTTTCGGCGACCCAAAGACGACAGAAATGAACCACGCGTGAAGGGAAATAACATGGCCAATACAAGCTAGATGAGTGCTTTACACTGGGTATAACCATCGATATGCTGTAAACCACATAACACTCATAAAGGAAGAGACAAATGGCTACTCAATTCAAGAAACTGATCATCCCGCTTTCATTGGCCGCTGCGTTTGCACTCCCGGGTACGGCAGGCGCAGAAACGGTAAGGATGGCATTCATCGATCCCTTGTCCGGTCCGTTCGCCCCCGTGGGCCAGGGCATCCTCAAGAGCTTCCAGTACATCGCCGAAAAGGCGAACAACGAGAAGTGGGCAGGCGAGCACAAGTTCGAGATCGTCGGCTTCGACAACAAGGCGAGTCCGCAGGAGTCGCTGTCGGTGCTGAAGACGGTCATCGACCAGGGCTATCGCTACATCATCCAGGGCAATGGCTCCGGCGCGGCGCTGGCGCTCATCGATGCGGTCAACAAGCACAACGAGCGCAACCCCGGCAAGGAGGTAGTGTTCATCAACTACGCCGCCGTCGACCCGGACCTGACCAATAGCAAATGCAGCTTCTGGCACTTCCGCTTCGATGCGAACTCCGACCAGAAGATGGAGGCAATGACCTCCTTCATCGAGAAGAACCAGAACATCAAGAAGGTCTACATCATCGGTCAGAACTACGCGCACGGCCATCAGGTCACGCGTGCAGCCAAGGAAATGCTCAAGCGCAAGCGGCCGGACATCCAGATCGTTGGCGATGACCTCCATCCGATCGGCCAGGTGAAAGACTTCGCGCCGTATGTCGCCAAGATGAAGGCGTCTGGTGCCGATACCATCATTACCGGGAACTGGGGTGCCGACCTGGCGCTGCTCGTCAAGGCGGCCAAGGACGCGAACCTGGAGGCAAATTTCTATACCTACTACGCCTCGACGACAGGTGTGCCGACGGCCATGGGCGCAGCCGGCGCGGAGCGCGTGAAGTACGCGGGCTACTGGAACGTCAACAACGAGAAGTTCACCGGCAAGGAGATCGTCGAGGGCTACAAGAAAAAGTACAACGACGACTACTATGTCCTCGCGACCTATACCAGCCTCAATATGATTGGCCAGGCGATCAAGCAGGCCAAGTCGACGGATCCGGTGAAGGTGGCATTGGCAATGGAAGGCTTGAAGATGACCAGCCTGAACGGCGAAGTCGAGATGCGCAAGTCAGACCACCAGCTACAGCAACCGCTCTACATCGCGACGTGGACCAAGGTCAATGGCAAGGATGTGAAGTACGACCAGGAAAATACCGGCTACGGCTGGAAGACTGACGTGAAGTTCGACACGCATGTGGGCGTCCAGCCGACATCGTGCCAGATGAAGCGCCCGTCCTGATCGATTCCTCAGGGCAGCGTGGCGGCTCATCCGTCACGCTGCGTTTGTTTGAGCAAAAAATAGTACGGTCGTACAAGAATTTAATTCTAGGTAGTAAGTCATAGGGGTGCCTCGTGGAGTTTACTTTAATCACTTTGCTTAACGGTTTGAGCTACGGGCTCCTGCTGTTCATGCTTTCCTCCGGGCTCACGCTCATCTTTTCGATGATGGGTGTGCTCAACTTTGCGCATGCAAGCTTCTACATGCTCGGCGCCTACTTCGCGTATGCGATCAGCATGAAGATCGGCTTCTGGCCGGCGTTGATCGTCGCGCCGCTGCTGGTGGGCGTGATCGGCGCTTTCGTGGAGCGCTACGGCCTGCGCTCCGTGCACAAGTACGGACACATTCCGGAACTGCTGTTTACCTTCGGCCTGTCGTACGTCCTGGTGGAAATGGTGCAGCTGATCTGGGGGCGCGCCGCAGTGCCCTATCCGATTCCGCCGGAACTGGACGGCCCGCTGTTCACCCTGTTCACAACGACCTTCCCGATGTATCGCGGCTTCATGATGCTGATCGCGGTACTGATGCTGGTAGCGATTTTCCTGGTGCTGACCAAGACGCGTATCGGCTTGGTGATCCAGGCAGCCCTGACCCATCCCGAGATGGTGGAATCGCTCGGCCATAACGTGCCGCGCGTGTTCATGTTGGTGTTCGGCGGCGGCTGTGCACTGGCCGGCCTCGCCGGCGTGATTGGCGGCAATGCTTTCGTCACCGAGCCGGGCATGGCGGCGACCGTGGGCAGCATCATCTTCGTGGTGGTCGTGGTCGGCGGCATGGGCTCGCTGACCGGCGCCTTGCTGGCATCCCTGCTGATCGGCATCCTGCAGACCTATGCGGTCGCATTGGACCACTCGATCATGACCTTGTTCACCTTGTTCGGGGCCAACATCACGCCGGAGACCTTCGGCTATCCCGTGCTGAAACTTACCATTTCCCAAGTCGCACCGATCATGCCTTACCTGCTGCTGGTGCTGATCCTGATCTTCAGGCCGCGCGGTCTGATGGGTACTCGCGAGGGCTGACCAGATGAATGCAATCACAATGACCAATTCCATGACCTACAAGCCCATGAACCTGGGGCGCTGGATCATCTGGGGCCTGTTTGCCCTGGTCCTGATCTTCGCGCCCATGGTGTTCAGCTCAGGTTCCTCGATTTCGCTGCTGTCGCAGATCGGCACCGTGATGATCTTCGGGCTGTCCTACAACATGCTGCTGGGGCAGGGGGGAATGCTGTCCTTCGGCCATGCGGTGTATTCGGGCCTGGGCGCGTTCTTCGCGATCCATGCGATGAACCTGGCCTCGGCCGGCAAGATGTGGATGCCGGTGTCGATGATCCCGCTGGTGGGCGGACTTGCCGGCATGTTCTTTGGCGTCCTGTTCGGCTATGTGACGACCAAGAAGTCCGGTACAACCTTCGCGATGATCACCCTGGGCATCGTCGAGCTGGTGTTTGCCTGCTCGCTGATGTTCCCGGAATTCTTCGGCGGCGAGGGGGGCATCTCGACCAACCGCGTGTATGGCGAGAAATTCCTTGGCATCACCTTCGGACCGCAGATCCAGGTGTATTACCTGATTGCGTTCTGGCTGTTCATCAGCACCGTCGGCATGTTCGCCTTCACGCAGACGCCCCTGGGTCGCATCATCAATGCCGTGCGCGACAACCCGGAACGAGTCGAGTTCATCGGTTACGACACGCAGTGGGCTCGCTACCTGACGCTGATCCTGTCCGGCTTCTTCGCCGGCATCTCGGGCGGCCTGTCGGCGATCAACTTCGAGATCGTCACCGCGGAGAACGTCAGTGCCATCCGCTCGGGCGGCGTCCTGCTGTTCACCTTCATCGGCGGTGTAGGCTTCTTCTTCGGCCCGATGATCGGCGCCATCATCGGCGTGTTCCTGTCGGTGATGCTGTCGGACTTCACAAAGGCGTGGCAGCTGTATCTCGGCGTGTTCTTCATCGTCATGGTCATGTACGCACCGGGCGGTATCGCCAGCCTGATCATGCTGAACCTGCGCGTGGCGAAGTACGGCAAGTTCCGTCGCGTGTGGCCGCATCTCTGGGCGGTATCGGCGATGGCGCTGGTGTGCCTGTTCGGCCTCGTCATGGTCATCGAGATGCTGTACCACCTGACGCTTGAATCGGCCAACGGCACCGAGATGAAACTGTTCGGCTTCATGGTAGATACAGCCGCGCCGTCCGGATGGTTCGTCGCGGTAACGTTACTGGCCATTGGCATCTACGGCTTCTGGCATGCGAGGAAGTCTTTCAAACACGCGTGGGGCGAAGTGAATACCGAAATTGAAGAGCTGATCCGGAGGGCAGAAGCATGAGCAACCTCTCCCTCGAACTGAAAGACGTCCGCAAGAGCTTCGGCAAGTCCGAGATCATCCGCGGCGCCAACCTGAATGTGCCAAAGGGCGAACGCTTCGCGATCATCGGACCTAACGGCGCGGGCAAATCGACGCTGTTCAACTTGATCTCTGGCCGCTTCCCGGTCTCGTCAGGCGACATCAAGCTCAACGGTGAAAGCATCCTGGGACTGAAACCCTTTGAGATCAACCGTCGCGGCCTGTCGCGCAGCTTCCAGATCACCAACATCTTCCACAGGCTGTCGGTGTACGAAAACCTGCGCTGCGCGGTGCTGTGGTCGCTTGGCTACAAGTATTCCTTCTGGCATCGGCTCAACGGTCTCAAGGATGCGCATGAGCGCGCCGAACAGGTGCTCGAGCAGATCGGCTTGCGCCGCCGCCGGGACACCATGGCCGGCCTGCTGACGTATGCGGAGCAGCGTGCGCTGGAAATCGGCATCACGATTGCCGGAGGTGCGGATGTGATCCTGCTGGACGAGCCGACCGCGGGCATGAGCCGTTCGGAGTCCGACGCCGCGGTCGAATTGATCCGCAAGGTGACCATCGGCAAGACCCTGCTGATGGTGGAGCACGACATGAGCGTGGTGTTCGGCCTGGCCGACAAGATCGCGGTGGTGGTGTATGGCGAGGTCATTGCCTGCGACACACCGGCCAATATCCGCAATAACGCAAAGGTGCAGGAAGCCTACCTGGGTGGGCATGCACCGGTGGAGGCTGCATAAATGGCACTACTGGAAATCAAGAACCTGCACGCCTTTTACGGCAAGAGCCATGTGCTACACGGGGTGGACCTGAACGTGGGCGAGGGCGAGATCGTCAGCCTGCTTGGGCGCAACGGGGTGGGACGCTCGACGACCGTCAAGGCGACCATGGGCCATGTGGACGTGGAAGGATCCATCAAGTTCAAGGGTGAGGAAATCACGGGCCTGAAGGCCTTCGAGATCGCGCACAAGGGCCTGGGCTATGTGCCGGAAAACCGTGACGTTTTCCCGACGCTGACGGTGGAGCAGAACCTGATCCTGGGCGAGAAGAAGGGCAAGAAGTCGCGCTGGCACATCGAGGACATGTACAAGATGTTCCCGCGCCTGAAGGAGCGCCAGCATACGCCGGCCGGCGTGCTGTCGGGCGGCGAGCAGCAGATGCTGACGCTGTGTCGCACACTGATGGGTGACCCGGACCTGATCATGATCGACGAGCCGACCGAAGGCCTGGCACCGAAGATCGTGGAACTGGTGGCACAGTACCTCAAGGAGCTGAAGAACCGCGGCATCTCGGTGCTGCTGGTCGAGCAGAAGCTCGCGATTGCGCTGGAGATCTCGCAGCGGGTGTACGTGATGGGCCATGGCTCCATCGTGTTCGAAGGATCGCCGGCGGACTTGCGTGCGAACGCCAATATCCGCAAGGAATGGCTGGAGGTGTGATGGGATTCATCGGCCCGGACGTTGTCCTCCGCAATCCGGCGTATGTGCACGAGACCGCTTACCTGTACGGGAAGGTGACGGTCGAGGAACATGCGTCGATCTGGGCCAATGTCGTGGCGCGCGCCGAGCACAGGCAGATCGTGATCGGCGCGTACACGAACATCCAGGATTTCGTCATGCTGCATATCGGGGACCGTACCGATACCATCATCGGCAGCCATTGCTCCATCACTCACCATTGCACCATCCATGGCTGCACCATCGGCGACAACTGCCTCATCGGCATCAACGCCACGATCATGGATGGCTGCGTAATTGGCGAGAACAGCATCGTCGGCGGTCACACCTACCTGAAGGAAGGCACCGTCGTGCCGCCCAATTCCATCGTGGTCGGTGCGCCGGGCAAGGTGACCCGTACCCAGAACAACTTCGTGCGCAACCGGCTCAATGCCTATGCGTACTACAAGAACGCGCTTGCCTACGTCTCCGGCAATTACCGGGCATGGGATGAATCCGCGTTCCCCACAGAGATGATGACGGAAATGCAACGACTGAGTGCTTTGCTCGCGGGCGAGGACGCCGCCGCCGTTTAGTGAGTTAATTTCCACACCCTCCTTAACATCTTGCGTTTGTTGCCTCTGCGCAATTAAACTGGGATCGTCTACGTATTTCCACGCTTGTTGCTCTGGCACGCGTCCCCCACACTTCGCAGATACAATCGCCGGCCACGACGGGCAGGTGATTGTGTTTGCGCCTGAAATCCGACGAGGAGGAGAAAACGATGTTCACACATAGCCGCCGTGTGCTGCTTCTATGTGCCATTTCCCTGGTTCCCGCATTCGCCGCTGCACAATCGGGGGACACTTCGCCGATCCGTATCGGGGTGTCCGGTCCTTTCACCGGCGGTTCCAGCCCGATGGGCGAAAGCATGCGCAACGGCATTCGCATCGCGGTGGAGGAAATCAACAATATCGGCGGCCTGAACGGCCGCAAGATTGAACTGGTCGAGCGCGATGACCAGGCCAACAACGATCTGGGCGCGAAGATTGCCGACGAACTCACGCAGATGAAGGTGGTCGCTACGGTCGGCATCGTCAACACTGGCGTCGGACTGGCCTCGATCGATGCCTACCAGAAGGCAAGAATTCCGCTTCTCGTCGCCGTATCCACGGGCACCGCGCTGACGCGCAAGTATGCACCGCCTGCCGCGCCTGAAAACTACATCTTCCGCATTTCCCCAACCCTCGACCTGGAGGCAAAGGTGGTTGTCGCGGAACTCAAGCGCAAGGGATTGCAGAAGGCGGCTATCCTCGCGGATACCACAGCCTATGGAGAGGCCGGGCTGAAGGCATTCCAGGAGCAGGCGCGCGGCGCGGGCCTCGACGTCACGGCCGAGGAGCGATTCAAGATCGGTGACCAGGACATGAGCGTGCAGGTCAGGGATGCGAAGGCCAGCGGCGCGCAAGCGCTCGTGGTGTGGGGCATCGGACCGGAGCTTGCGGCAGTTGCGCGCAACAAGGATGCGCTCGGATGGAAGGTGCCGATGCTGGGCAGCTGGACCTTCTCCATGCGCAATTTCATCGACGGATCAGGAAAGGCGGGCGAAGGCGCATTGATGCCGCAAACCTTTATCCAGGACCTCGGATCCAGTGCCAAGAACAGTTTCCTGCTCGCCTACAAGCGGACATTCAAGACGGATCGCATTCCTTCGCCGATGAGCGCCGCGCAAGGCTATGACGGCATGCACTTGCTGTACCTTGCGCTACGGCAGGCCAATTCCACCGACGGCACGAAGATCAAGGAAGCGCTTGAAAACCTGAAGAGCCGCTACCAAGGGGTCATTACGAGTTACCACAAGCCTTTCTCCAAGGAAGATCACGATGCGATTACGCAGAACATGCTGATCATGGGAATGGTGACGAACGGGCGTGTCGACTATGCCTACGCGGACGACCAGAAGCGGGGCGCGTTACTGCGGATGAAAGCGCAATAAAAACTTGTCGTGCGAGAAACACGGCGGTCCGTAACCGGGCCGCCGTATTTTTTTCTTTGAAAATAATACGATCGTTCTATTTTGAGTTATAGTTAAGCGCTACAAAACAAACAAGAACGCTTCAAGCTCCCATCAGACATCTAATTTAAAAGGAAGAGATATGACTGCCGAATACAAGGTCAACGGCTCCGTCGCCGTCATCACGCTCAACAATCCTCCGGTCAACGGTCTCGGCCATTCGACCCGCAGTGCGATTGTGGAAGGCATGAAGCAGGCCCAGAATGACGACGCCGTGAAGGCAGTCGTGATCACCGGCGCCGGCAAGGCATTCTCGGGTGGTGCGGACATCAAGGAATTCAATTCGCCGAAGGCGCTCGCCGAGCCGACCCTGCATACGGTCATCAACGTCATCGAAAATTCCACCAAGCCGGTCGTTGCCGCAATCCACACCGTCTGCATGGGCGGCGGCCTGGAACTGGCCCTCGGCTGCCATTACCGTGTCGTGTCGCCGGGCGCACAGATCGCGCTGCCGGAAGTGAAGCTGGGCATCCTGCCCGGCGCGGGCGGTACGCAGCGCCTGCCGCGCGTCGTTGGCCTGGAGCTGGCACTGAATATGATCGTCTCCGGCACGCCGGTGCCGTCCGAGAAGCTGGCCAAGACTGCGCTGTTCAACCAGGTCGTCGAAGGCGACCTGATGGACGCAGCCATCGCCTACGCCAACAAGGTCGCCGATGTGCGTCCGCTGCCGAAGGTGCGCGACATCAAGATCGATTACCCGAACCATGAAGGCTTCCTGCAGTTCTCGCGCAACACGGTCAAGGCGATGGCAGGCCCGTTCCCGGCGCCGCTCAAGTGCGTCGAGGCAGTGGCTGCCGCCGTGACGAAGAAGTTCGACGACGGCATCAAGTTCGAGCGCGACCTGTTCGTGGAGCTGGTGCAGACGACCGAATCGAAGGCGCTGCGCCACGCATTCTTCGGCGAGCGCGCCGCCAGCAAGATTCCCGATGTGCCGGAAGATACCCCGACCCGCCAGATCAAGAGCGCGGCCGTCATCGGCGCGGGCACCATGGGCGGCGGCATCGCGATGAACTTCGCCAATGCCGGCATCCCGGTCAAGATCCTCGAGATGAAGCCGGAAGCGCTGGAGAAGGGCTTGGCCACGATCCGCAAAAATTACGAAAACACGATGAAGAAGGGAAAGCTGACGCCCGAGAAATTCGAGCAGCGCGTCGGCCTGATCACCGGCACACTGTCCTACGACGACATCGCGCAGGCCGACATCGTGGTCGAAGCCGTGTTCGAAGACATCGGCGTCAAGGAGCAGGTCTTCAAGAAGCTGGATGATGTGATGAAGCAGGGCGCCATCCTGGCCTCCAACACTTCCACGCTGGACGTCGACAAGATCGCCAGTTTCACCAAGCGTCCACAGGACGTGATTGGTCTGCACTTCTTCAGCCCGGCCAATGTGATGAAGCTGCTGGAGATCGTGCGCGGCGCCAAGACCGGCAAGGATGTGCTCGCCACCTCAATGGCGCTGTCGAAGAAGATCAAGAAGACCGGTGTCGTGTCGGGTGTGTGCGACGGCTTCATTGGCAACCGCATGATCGAGCAGTACAGCCGCCAGGCTGGTTTCCTGCTCGAAGAAGGCGCGCTGCCGGAGCAGGTGGACAAGGCGATCGAGAAGTTCGGCTTCGCCATGGGGCCGTTCCGCATGGGCGACCTGGCTGGCAACGACATCGGCTGGTACATCCGCAAGCGTCGCTATATCGAGAAGCCGGAAGTTACCTACTCGAAGACCGCCGACCTGCTGTGTGAAATGGGGCGCTTCGGCCAGAAGACTTCGGCAGGCTGGTACGACTACAAGCCGGGCGACCGCAAGCCGTATCCGTCGCAGGTCGTCAACGACATGATTGTCAAGCACTCGGCGGACCTCGGTATCGAGCGCCGCAAGATCAGCGACCAGGAAATCGTCGAGCGTCTGGTGTATGCGCTGGTGAATGAAGCCGCGTATATCCTCGACGAAGGCATTGCGCAGCGCGCGTCCGATATCGATATGGTCTACCTGACCGGCTACGGCTTCCCGCTGTTCCGCGGTGGTCCGATGTTCTATGCCGATACCGTGGGTCTGCAGAACGTCGTGATGTCCATGGAGAAGTATGCGAAGGGCCGTCACGGCGATGCGTGGAAACCTGCACCGCTGCTGGCAAAGCTGGCTGCGGAAGGCAAGACCTTCAATTAATAAACGAAGTCGTTCGTGGCAAGCCCGGGGAATTCCCCGGGCTTTTTTATTTTCTGTTCCGCCAGGCAATTAATTGCGCCGTGAAGCAAACCCGGTATCTTGTTAAGATAGCCTCATGCTGCCTGGATCCGTTCAATCATGTTCAATTGATGAAACCTGGCAGGAACGTGTTGTCCAGGGGTATGTTTTTCGAATAAACAGAACAAGGCGTCGCATGCAAGCATCCGTCACCGCCACCATCCTGATTGTCGATGATGAAGAGCGGAATCGAAAATTGCTCGAAGTGTTCATGCAGGCCGAAGGCTACCGGACGATTTCGGTAGGCGACGGACGTGAAGCCGTGGCCCTTGCCTCGCGCGAACTGCCGGACCTGATCCTGCTCGACATGATGATGCCTGGTATGGACGGCTTTGACGTAGCGCGCGCACTGAAAGCGGAGCCGTCCTTGCGTCACATTCCCCTGGTCATTGTGTCGTCGCTTGACGATATCGCATCCCGCCGCCGCGTGCTCTCGGCAGGGGCGGACGAAGTCCTGAACAAGCCGGTCGACCGCTGGCAGCTTTCGCAGCATGTGTCGCGGCTCCTGAAGGCAGCATCTGCCGACTGATGAACATGCCAGGCCCCATTCCCGGACACGCCCATCGCGCGCTGGCGATGCTGAGCGGCATTGTCCGTGCGGCGGTTCGTGCCGATTCACCGGACATGCTGTACCGCGACGTCTGCCGGATTGCGGTCGAATGCGGACTGTTCCGCTTTGCGTGGGTGGGGCTTGCCGATCCGGTCGGCAACGAGTTGCGCATGCTGGCACATGCCGGTGTCGATTCCGGAGCAGCCAGCACGGAGGCGTCGCAACGCCTTGCCGACGCCGTGCGCGAAAGCGGGCAGCCATGCGTGTGCAGGGATCTCTCCGGCGAGGTCTGGCGGCAGTGCGGTATCGCCGCCATCGCTGCCTTGCCCTTGCGCGAGGATGGCCGTATCGCCGGGGTCTTCATGTTGTATGCCGCGCATGCCGAATTCCTCGATGATGCGACGGTCGCCTTGCTGCATGAAGTGGGCCAGGATATCTCGTTCTCGCTCGATCACATGCTGGGCGAGCAGCGCCGCCTCGCGGCGGAATCCAAGTTGTACTACATGGCTTTCTACGACGCGCAGACAGGCCTGCCGAACCGTGCCTTGCTCGACGAGCGGTTGCCCGCGTTGGCGAAGAAGGCCGGCACCCTGGCCCTGCTCGATATCCGGCTGCTGCGGCTGGACCGCGCCTGGCACCTGTTCGGCAGGCTGGCCATGGACGATGTGTTGCGCCAGCTGGCGCAGCGGCTGGAGGCGGTGCGCGAAGATGGTTTTCTCGCGCAAATCGGACAGGACGAGTTTGTGCTGGCGCTCCCCGGCAAGGCGGACGCGGGAGAAATCGAAGCGATGGCGGGCCGGCTGCTTGCCGCACTCGAAGAACCGGTCCGCCTCGGCGAACGCGAGGTTTTTCTCGGCGCCAGCGTGGGCGCGGCAAGCTATCCCGAGCAAGAGGACGAGATCGGCCACCTGTTGCGGCGCGCGCGGTCGGCCGCAGACCATAGCGGCGCGGAAGGCGGCTATCGCGTCTACAATGCCGCCCTCGACCGGGGACTGGAGCAGCGTGCACGGACCGAGGCGGAGTTGCACAGGGCGCTGGAGCGCGGCGAGTTCCAGCTTTACTATCAGCCCCAGATCAGGCTGCGCACGGGATGGATGGTCGGCGTCGAAGCCTTGCTGCAGTGGCAGCATCCGCAGCGTGGATTGATCGGCCCTGGGCATTTCGTGCCCTTGCTCGAAGAATGCGGCCTGATGCCCGCCGTCGGCGGATGGGCATTGCGGCAGGCATGCCGGCAGGCGAAGGAGTGGCAGGACATGGGCTTGCCGTCCTTGCGCATGGGCGTCAATCTCTCCGCACTGCAGTTCCGGCTGGCCGAACTCGGGTCCATCGTGCGCGGGGCGCTCGATGACGCCGGGCTGGCGCCAGAGTTCCTCGAACTGGAGCTCACCGAGAGCCTGATCCTGGAAAACGTCGAACAGACCATCCAGGTCATGCACGAACTCAAGCAGCTTGGCGTGAGCCTGTCGCTGGACGACTTCGGCACCGGGTATTCCTCGCTCAGCTATCTGCGCCGCTATCCGGTGGACCGGATCAAGATCGACCAATCCTTCATTCGCGACATGGTGGTCCATGCGGGCAGCGCCGCGCTGGTGCGCAGCATTCTCGCCATGGCGCATAACCTCGGCCTGCAAACGATTGCCGAGGGCGTCGAGACGACGGAGCAGTTTGAATATCTGCGCAAGCAGCCCTGCGACGAAATGCAGGGATTCCTGTTCAGCCGTTCGGTGCCCGCTGGCGAGATTGCGCGCATGCTGCTGGAGGGGCGACGGCTGTTGTCGGCAGAGACGGCGGCGGTCGCGAACCGCGGTGTGCTGGTCGTCGGTGAGGATGATGTAGCGCTTGGGGCCTTGCGGCACGCGCTCGAGCACGACGACTGGCACGTTCTGGCGGCGTCGAATGCCGCCGAGGCGTTCTCGCTCCTGGCCGCCAACCAGCTTGGCGTGGTGGTGTCAGCGCTCGAAGCCGGGGACGGTGCCTTCCTGCACCGCGTGCGCCATATGTATCCGGATACGGTGCGTATCGTTCTCGCCGGCAATGCGGATGTCGGGACAGTGATCGATGCCGTCAACCGCGGCGAAGTGTATCGGGTTCTGGCAAAGCCGGTCGGGCCTGAACAGTTGCAGGCCTGCGTGCGCGACGCGTACCGGCGCTACGAAAACCGGCCGGCGTGATTTGGCGCGAAAGTTGATCCTGATCATGGAATGGAAATCCATGCAACGGCTCCAATAGCAAAATAGTGGCCGCGGAATAGTCCGCAGGGAAAACAGGAGCGTGAAGGTGCAGTCAGAAAGTCAGAAGCAGCAGGGAATGATCGAGATTCTGGTCGTCGAGGATAGTCCGACCCAGGCTGCAAAACTGCGCCTTCTTCTGGAAGGGAAAGGTTACCGCGTCCAGGTCGCGGGCAACGGTATGCTGGCGCTGGAGCTTATCCGCCGCCGCCGCCCCGACCTCGTGCTGTCCGACATCATCATGCCGGAGATGGACGGGTATGCCCTGTGCCATGCAATCAAGTCGAACCCCGAAACCCGTTCCGTACCGGTGATCCTGGTGACGTCACTCATCGATCCGCAGGATATCGTGCGCGGCCTGGAATGCGGCGCGGACAATTTTGTGCGCAAGCCCTACGCCGAGGATTACCTGCTGGTGCGCATCGAACATGTGCTCATGAACTACCGCCTGCGGCAAGGCGGGGAGGAGGGTGGGACGGCGATCTATCTCAACGGCGAGAAACATATCGTCCATGCGGAGCGGCAGCAGATCCTGGATTTGCTGGTGTCCACGTATGAGCAGGCGGTGGTCGTCAATGAAGAGTTGCAGGCGCGCGAGCGGCAGGTCAACGAACTCAATGTGCGGCTCGGTCACCACGCCGCCCAGCTTGAAGCGACCAACCGCGAGATCGCCAGCAAGAACGTCGAGCTGGAACAGGCGAACCGGATGAAGTCGGAGTTCCTCGCCAACATGTCGCATGAATTGCGTACGCCGCTGAATGCCATCATCGGCTTTTCCGAAGCGCTGCGCGACGGACTGTTGGGGCCGCTTGCACAAGCGCAGCAGGAAGCGGCCGGCGACATCTACGACAGTGGCAAGCATTTGCTGCTGCTGATCAATGACATTCTCGACCTGTCCAAGATCGAGGCCGGCAAAATGGAACTCGAGCGCGAGCCGACCGACATCCAGGACCTGATGCAGAACACGCTGACTGTGTTCAAGGACAAGGCTGTCACCGGACAGATCCGCCTGCGTCTCGAAATGGAGGCGGTGGGCGCGGTGCTGGTCGACCGGCGCAAGACGCGCCAGATCGTCTACAACCTCCTGTCCAACGCCGTGAAGTTCACGCCGCCGGGCGGGGCAGTCACCCTGCGCATGTGCCGCCAGGATGCCGACAAGCTTGCCTCGCAGCGGATAGTGGGTGAAGAGGGGCCTGATCCGTCCGTTCGGCAATTCCTGACCATCTGCGTCATCGATACCGGAATCGGCATCAGCGAAGCCGACCTGGGATGCTTGTTCAAGCCCTTCGTGCAACTTGATAGTGGACTTGCCCGGAAATACGAAGGAACCGGACTTGGCCTGGCGCTCGTGAAGCAGTTGGTCGAGCTGCATGGTGGGGTCATGACGGTAAGGAGCGAGCCCCAGCAGGGCTCCGAATTCATGGTCTGGCTGCCTTACCGTGAAGCCGCATTGCCGGGCTGACCATTATTTTTCTTCTGCTTGCCAATGTGCCATCGGGATAGGCAGCAAACATTCCCCGTCACAATTTTTCTGTTTGGAACTTTTTCTCGAAGGCAAACTCTTTTAAGCATGGACAACCCGGAAACGTCGGGTTGTGAATCATGAACCATGCATGGAGTTGCAATTGAAATATTCCCGCTATCCCGCCCTTCTCGTAATGTCTCTTGTCCTCGCTGCGTGCGGGGGAGGGGGATCCGGCGCAACGCTATCCACGGCAACAACGACGAGTGGACTGCCGCAGGCGGCGGCCTCCGAGTCGACACCGTTCACCATCACCGGTACTACAGGCAACGCCGCCACGTCGAGTTCGGCCGCCACCGGAAACCAAACCGAGAACGTGACGCCGAATGTGCCGGCGACTTCGGGCACGGTTACGAGTCCGGTTCAGCAGCCGGTCACCCAACCGACACCGACTGCGCCTGTCCTTGTCACAACGCCTACAACCCCTTCGACGCCTGCCGGGCCAGTCGATTGCTGATTGCTGTGCCTTCCATGTTCCTCGGATAGCTGACCGTTCAGCAATCGTTCTCCAGCACAATAATTCTGTCTGGAACTTTTTCCTCAAGGCAAACTCTTTTAGGCATGGGCCCGGAAACGCCGGGTTGCATAAGACGAAAAACAAGGTGCCTGCTACAGCCGTGCCCCACACGCGTAGCACGAGCGGCGTATCCGAACCATGCATGGAGTTGCAATGAAACATCCCATCTATCCTTCCCTTCTCGCGATGACCCTGATCCTTGCTGCCTGTGGCGGCGGTGGCGGATCGGGTGAAACGCCAGCCACGACCACGACAGCAAGCGGCGTGCAGCAGTCCGCGATGGCGGCCGAATCGACAGCTGCACCAAGCAGCGCCACTGCTTCCACAGTCGCGACGCCGTCGACCGCTTCCACCGGGAATACGACCGCGAGCACACCGACGACATCGGGGGCGACGACTTCGCCCGTGCCGCAACCGGTCAACACGCAGAAGCCGGTTGAATCGGTGCCCGTCACGACGCCGTCCGCGCCCGCGGAGCCGGTGGTGATTGAATACTACGGAGACTCCACGGTTTGGGGCTACCGGACGAATTCCGGCGGACAGGTCGCCGTCCCGCCGCCGTCGGCATTTGCCGCAGCACTCCCCAGTCCTTCCGCATACGTCGTGCGTAATGAAGGGGTGAGCGGCTCGACTGCCTGCGAACTGCTCAACGGCGCCGATGGCCGCCACCAGCGCTGGTCCGACCAGATGGCCGCGTCCAAGGCGCGCTATGTGTTCATCAACCATGGGATCAACGACCAGTGGAAGATGGACCTCAATACGTACAAGGGATGCCTGCGTTCGCTGGCGCAGACGGCGAAGCAGTATGGCAAGCAGATGATTTTCGAGACGCCGAATCCGACGCGCGATGATGTCGGCGTGATGGTCACGGCGATGAAGGAAGTCGCGGCGCAGGAGAATGTGCCGGTCGTCGACCAGTACACCTACCTGAGGCAGTACCTGAACGGACAGAGCGTCTACTCGATCGTCCCCGACGGACTGCACCCGACCGACGCGGTGTACATCCTGAAGGGCAAGTACGCCGCCGGCGTCTTCACCAGCCTGTTCATCAAGTAAGAACAATCAAACCTGAACCAGATACCCCGCCTTGCACCGCGGGGTATTTTCATGATGCCGTCCGTTTGTCGCCCGGTGCGTGGGCGGAAGGGATGGACAGCATTCCAACCTTGCCGGGGAATCATCGTGCGCCACACCAACCTGCATCGCTGTGTACCAGCGACACTTGCCGCTGCCTGCTCAGCGGTCCTCCTTGCTGCCTGCGGCGGATCGGAAACGACCGCCAACGACACCAGCTATACCACCACCGGCACCTCACTGATGGCGCCGGAAACGACCGTCAGCACGCAGTGGACGCGCTGCGCGGCCGAATACGGCACCTGTACCTTCAGCGGCACGCAGCAGGTGCGTTACGGCCTCGACGGACGCTGGGCAACACGTACCGCGACCGGATCGATCGCCTGCACCAATGCCGTCTTCGGCGATCCTTATCCCGGCGCGAACAAGGTGTGCGAAGTCCAGGCCCCGGCGCCTGCGCTGGCACCCGCCGGGAGCTGGACAAGATGTGCGACCGAGTACGGTACATGTTCCTTCACCGGGACGATGCAGGTGCGTTACGGGCTGGGCGACAGATGGGCGACGCGGACGGCGACGGGGTCGATCGGCTGCAACAACGCCGTCTTCGGCGATCCCTACCCGGGAGCGAACAAGGTGTGCGACTACCAGTCGACGGCTCCGGTTCCGGCGCCTGCTCCGGCACCGGCACCGGCACCGGCTCCAGCACCAGCTCCCGCTCCCGCTCCCGCGCCGAGCCCGGCACCGGCTCCTTCGGCAACATGGACACGTTGCGCATCCGAGTATGGCACCTGCTCATTCAGCGGCACCATGTACGTGCGCTACGGCCTGGGCGACAGGTGGGCGACCCGCACAGCCACCGGCTCGATCGGTTGCAACAATGCGGTCTTCGGCGATCCCTATCCCGGCGCAAACAAGGTCTGCGACTATGCGCCGACGTCAACCTCGGCAGCCCCCGCGCCGGTTCCGGCACCGGCTCCCGCTCCCGCTCCCGCTCCCGCGCCTGCTCCCGCAGCAACGTGGACCCAATGCGCGGTGGAATACGGGACGTGCAGCTTCTCCGGGACGCTGCAGGTGCGCTACGGCCTGGGCGACCGTTGGGCGACCCGAACAGCCACCGGTTCGATCGGTTGCAACAACGCGGTCTTCGGCGATCCCTATCCCGGAGCGAACAAGGTGTGTCAGGTGGCAGCGTCCACCTCGACGTCCACGCCGCCCGCCGGAACGGTGCAGACCATCGAGTACTACGGCGATTCCACCGTCTGGGGCTACCGGTCGAATACGGGGGGACAGGTCGCGGTCCCGCCGCCGGCAGCATTTGCCGCAGCATTGCCCAATCCATCCGCCTGGGTTGTCCGCAACGAGGGCGTGAGCGGCTCGACCGCCTGCGAACTGCTCAACGGTACCGACGGACGTCATCCACGTTGGTCGACCCAGATGGCTGCCTCCACGGCGCGGTATGTGTTCATCAACCATGCCATCAATGACCAGTGGAAGGTCGACCTGAACACCTACCGGGGATGCCTGCGCTCGCTGGCGCAGACGGCGAAGCAGTACGGCAAGCAGGTAATCTTCGAGACGCCGAACCCGACGCGCGACGACGTGAGCATCATGGCTAACGCGATGAAGGAGGTCGCGGCGCAGGAGAATGTGCCTGTGGTGGACCAGTACACCTATCTGAGGCAGTACCTGAACGGCCAGAGCGTGTACACCATCGTTCCTGACGGACTGCACCCGACGGACGCGGTGTACGTCATGAAGGGCAGGTATGCGGCCGGCGTCTTTACAAGCCTGTTCATCAAGTAAACCGTCATTGCTTCACACCTTGCCCCGCCGTGCTGTGCATCGCGGGGCTTTTCATTTCCGCGCGGGGATCATCCCTTTGTTCGCGCCATCTCAAAAGTGATGGCGAGGACGAATGAGCGTCATCAAGATTTCCTTGCAGGTGGGGACAGATACTGCTGACATACCCGTCCAGGCCCTCTCAACATTCCCCGGCGCGAGAATATGATCAAATCGATCGAAGGAGTGCGCGGCATAGCCGCGTTATTGGTCGCCTTGTACCATTTGAAGATCGGCAGCGAGCACTTCGCCCTCATCCGTAACGGCTATCTCTTCGTCGATCTGTTCTTCGTGCTGAGCGGCTTTGTCATCGCGGCCGCCTACGGAAACTCCTTACGGAATGCGACCGACCTGCGCTACTTCATCCTCCGGCGCATCGGGCGGCTCTTTCCACTCCTCGTTTTCTCGACCATCGTGTTCGTGCTCGGCGCCAACGCCATCGTCCTTGTCAAGAAGCTTGCGATTTCGTCGGGACACGCGGGAATGCTGAACAACCCCGGGACGCTTGAATACCTTGTCCCGAGCGTCGGCGAAATCCTGGCCACGCTGACGTTCACGCATGCACTCGGAATTTTCGACCACCTGATCCTCAACACCCCGACCTGGAGCATCAGTGTCGAGTTCTATACCTATCTGCTGTTCGCCGTCGTGTGCATGATCCTCGGCGGCGGCGCGCGCATCGTGCTATTGGCCTTGCTCAGCATCGCCGGCCTGATCATCTCCGTCTGGGCCTCGGTCAACATCCACAACTGCATCGCGGAGAAGGGATGCCTGTCCCTGACCTACGACTTCGGCCTGGCGCGCAGTATCCACGCATTCTGCCTCGGTGCGCTTGCCTATTACTCGAGCCGCGTCCTGAGGATCAACGTCACCGCAGTGCAGATCACGGTATTGTTCACGCTCTTCATGCTGCTTGCGCTCGTGGACCACGTCTCGGTCGCTGCATTTGCGTTCCCTGTCGTATTCGCAGTCATGGTGCTGAGCCTGGCGAAAGACAGCGGGCCGCTTGCGGATGCGCTCAAGCCGGGATTGTTCCAGGTGCTCGGCCAGCGTTCGTACTCGATCTACCTGATGCACATGCCGCTCCTGCTGGTGTTCGAAAACCTCACCAAGCGTGCAACAGGATTGGTCCCGAACGTCATCATCCTCGTCGCCTATGTGATCGTGCTGTACGTCATTTCAGGCTGGACCTATCGCCTCGTGGAGAACCCCTTGCGCGACCGTTTCAACCGCCTTGCCACGGGGGAGTCGGTGGCCGCAAGCGGCAGGAGCGCGTGATGTACACCAGCATGCGCTGCGTCCTTTTGTCATTGGCGCTGTACGCTTCGATGGAGGGGCACGCAGCGCAAGGCGTACAGGTGATCGAATACTACGGGGACTCGACGATCTGGGGGTATCAGTCGCAGACCGGCGAGCGTGTAGCGAAGCCTGCGCCGGCTGTTTTTGCCGAGTCCCTGCCCAATCCGGGAAGGTTCGAGGTAAGGAACGAAGGCGTCAACGGCAGCACCGCGTGCGCGCTCCTCCATGGAACGGATGGTCGGCATGCGCCATGGCGGGAGCAGATGGCGAAATCGAAGGCGCGCTATGTCTTTGTGAACTTCGCCATTAATGACCAGTGGAAGGATGACCTCGCCACGTACACCGGCTGCCTGCGATCGCTCGCCCGCGTCGCGAAGGCGCACGGCAAGCAGATGATTTTCGAAACCCCGAACCCGACGCGCGACAGCGGACCTGACAGTCTGGATGTCTATGTGAATGCGATGCGGCGGGTGGCGATGGAGGAGGCGGTTCCACTCATCGACCAGTACCGATACCTGACAGAACGGCTCGACGGGCAAAGTCATACGACACTGTGTCCCGACGGGCTGCATCCCTCGGATGCCGGGTATGTGTTGAAGGGACGTTTCGCGGCGAAGATGTTTGCCAGGTATTTCCTCGAACGTTAAACAGCCAGGCTACCAATAGTTCTCCGTCACGAAATGGCCGGGCAGGGCGCGCCGCACCGGCCGCATCCCCCGACCATGCAGCAGCTTGCGCATGTCTTCGATCATTTCCGGATTGCCGCACAACATGAAACGGGAGGCAGCGTCCGTCATCGGGAGACCGGCGGCTTGTTCCAGCGCGCCATTCTCGAACAGCGTCGTCACGCGGCCTTTCAGCGTCATCGGATCCGGCACTGCCGACGCGTCGCGCGTCAACGAGCGCACCACCTGCAGGCGTGACGCCGTGCCAAAGGGCGACTGGCGGCAGTAACTTGCCAGCTCGTCGCGATAGGCGAACTCCTCTGCATGCCGCACGCCGTGCACGAGGATCAGGTTGCGGAATCTTTCCCACGCATAGGGATCGCGCAACATCGAAATGAACGGACCGACACCGGTTCCCGTCGCGATCATCCAGAGATCCTCGCCATCGGTAAAACGGTCCGGCGTCATGAAGCCGTAGCACTGTTTCTCGACGAGGATGCCGTCGCCTTCCTTCAGCGCCTTCATTTGTGTCGTGAACAGTCCGTTGGGAACCACTACTCCATAAAACTCGAGGAATTCCTGCTTCGGGGAGGACACCATCGAGTAGGCACGCCAGACCAGTCCGTTGGCATCGCGCAAGCCGAGGCGCGCGTACTGGCCGGCGGCGAAGGAATATCCGGGCGGCCGGGTTGTCGTAAAGGTGACGAGCTTGTCGGTCCACCAATGCAGGCGAAGGACTTTCTCCACGGTTGCCTTTTCGGCGATTTTAGGATCCGTCAGCATGTCATTCCTTTCTGTGCGGCATCAAGCAGGAACTCGTAATGAGTATTAATATTGATTGTAAATGAATCTTAATTTTGAGGTGAGCGATGGCCAGGATTGTCCTGCTGGAGAAAATTCATGCGAGCGCTGCGGCGCATTTGACGGCGGAGGGCTTCTCCGACATTGTGCAGATCCCCACGGCCCTGAAGGCGGATGACCTGAAGGCGGCATTGGCAGAAGCGGATGCCGTCGGGATCCGTTCGGCGACACATATTTCCGCGGAGGCATTGGAAGCCTTGCCCCGGCTGAAAGCCATTGGTTGCTTCTGCATCGGCACCAACCAGGTGGACCTGAACGCTGCCGCTGCCCAAGGCATTCCCGTTTTTAATGCCCCATTTTCCAACACGCGCTCCGTTGCTGAGCTCGTGATCGCGCAGGCGATCCTGCTGTTGCGCCGCATCCCGGAAAAGAACGCGCGTACCCACCGCGGCCAGTGGGACAAGTCGGCGCAGGGCGCTTATGAAGTGCGCAACAAGATCCTCGGTATCATCGGTTACGGCAATATCGGCGCGCAAGTCGGCATCCTCGCCGAAAGCGTGGGGATGCGGGTGTGCTACTACGATGTCGAGAGTAAGCTGCCTCTGGGAAATGCCAGACCCATGCCGACCCTCGATGCGCTGCTCGAGCAGGCCGACGTTGTGACCCTGCATGTTCCCGGCGGCAGCACGACCGAAAACATGATGACGGCTGAACGCATCGCGCTAATGAAGCCGACGGCCGTGCTCATCAATGCCTCGCGCGGAACAGTGGTGGACATCGATGCGCTCAACGAGGCCTTGCGCGAGAAGAATCTGGCGGGCGCGGCCCTGGACGTATTTCCCGCCGAGCCGCGCAATGACAAGGAGGAATTCGTTTCTCCCCTGCGCGGACTGGACAACGTGATCCTCACACCGCACATTGGCGGGAGCACGGAGGAGGCGCAGGAGAACATTGGTCGCGAAGTATCGGACAAGCTGGCGCGGTTCCTGAAGGCGGGAACGACACGCTGGGCGGTAAATTTTCCCGAAATTTCCCACGTCGAGAAGCAGGCGCGCAGCCGCGTGCTGCATGTGCACCGTAACGAGCCGGGCGTGATCGCAAGGATGAACGCGGATTTTGCCGAGGCGGGGCTGAACATCGTCGCGCAGCATTTGCAGACGCGCGGGCCCATCGGCTATGTGATGACCGACGTGGAGGCGCCGATATCGAAGGACTTGTTGCGCAAGCTGTGCAACGAACCGGCGACGATCCGTTGCGAACTCGTGTAAGAAAGTGGGCGGCTCAGGCCGCCTTGGCCTTTTCCCGCGGATAGACCTGCACGCGTGCCAGCCTGCGCAGGCTGCCGCTGTTGCGCAGCAGGTCTGCCAGTGTGACGCCGCTCAGTACTTCGAGGTAGGCCGTCGTCGCGCGCCGGAGCACGTCCTGCAGTTCGCAGGAGGGCGAAAGGATGCATTCGTTCGTCTCGCGGCTGAAGCATTCCACCATCATGAAATCGGGCTCGGTCCCGCGTACCACGTCGCCGATGTTGATCTCTTCCGGCTCTTTCCCGAGCCGCAGTCCGCCGCTACGGCCGCGGATGGTTTCCACCAGTCCCGCCAGGCCAAGCTGATGCACGACTTTCATCAGGTGGCTCTTGGAGATGCCGTAGGCGTCGGCGATATCCTGGATGGTAACCAGGTTGTCGCGGTGGGTTCCCAGGTACATCAGGGTACGCAGGGAATAGTCGGTATAGTCGGTCAGGCGCATGGCAGGGTCGATCTCTGGCGGTAGACATGCAGATTATATCCCTGTCCGGGAAATAAGATTGATCGCTCGTCGATCTTATTCTCTTCGGCGGTGCCGTTTTGGCATTATTAGGCGGAAATGCGACAGCCCGCGTGGTCGAAGTGATAACGCGGGCTGCAGAAGGGGCAGGGTTTACAGGCGTTTGCTGGTGACGACGCGTGCTTCACCACGGTCGCCGACCGTGTGCAGGGTGACCGGGCGACGCCACACGCGGCCGATGTATTCCAGCACGCGCTCGGCCCGGCCGAGGTCAACGCCACGGCCATCGCTCTGATGGTCGTGCAACAGCTGCAGGCTGCCATCCACATGCAGGTGGTTGGCAGCGATGCGCGGCGCGCCGTAATTGAACTTCGGGCCGAGGATGGCTTCATGTACCGCATGGACCTCGTTGGCCGAAATCCGGATGTCGCCATCGTCCCGTGCTTCGTACACGAACAGTTCGAGTTTCTCGATCAGGTCCTTGGCCAGGTAGTTGCGGATGAAGCCGAAGTCGTCTTCTTCCTTGACGATCTGGCGCGCCTTTTCCAGCCCGTGCTTTTCGATGATGTCTTCCCACATCGAGAACCCGAGGTGGTAGGGATTGACGGCCAGGGCGAGCTGCCGTTCGGCGGCATAGGGCCGGACCACGTCGGAGTGGGCCTTGATCGCGGACAGGTACAGGTCCTGCGGCAGGAAATCCGCCTCGCGCAGCAGGCGCGCATGCCAGTAGGATGCCCAGCCTTCATTCATGATCTGGCATGCGAACACCGGGTAGAAGTAATACGACTCTTCACGCACGGCGAGGAAAATGTCGCGCTCCCAGTCTTCCATCTCGGGTGCATATTGCGCGATGAACCACAACAGGTCGTACTCAGGCTGCGGCGGGATCGCCGGACGCTTGGCGGCGGCGTGGGCTTCGGCGAACATCCGCTCGCCGGGCAGGCCGCGGAAGCGTTTCTGGAACTCGTCCAGCGCGGGTTCCGGTTCCGCCTTGGGTGCCTGCGTGGGGTACAGCGGGCGATGCAGTTCCCGGTTGGTATCGATGTGCGGCTCGAGTGCGAGCGCTGCATCGAGCACGGCTTCCACGCGCTCCTGTCCGTGCTCCTGGATCGCCGTTTCAATACGGTGCGCGCGGTCTGCGGCCTGCTCCAGGATGTGGCCGCCAGCCATCTCCATGAATTTCGCGAAGAGGTGGTTGTTCTTCGCGAAGTCGGCATGGCCCAGCACATGTGCGGTGACGAGCGCGTTCTCCGGGAGCGTATTGCCGTTGACCAGGTAGGCGCGGCACGGGTCGCCGGGAAACATCACCTCGAAGATGCGCGAGTTTCCCATCCCTTGCCGGATGAGCTGATGGATATAGCGCACGCCGAACGACCAGTGGTGCATGCGTACCGGCAGGCCGTACACCGCAATTTCATTCATGAAATTGTTCGGCACGAGTTCGAAATCGACCGGGTAATAGTCGAGGCCGAGATCGCGGGCGAGTTTCTCGATGCGAGTCGAATACTCCTTCAGCTGACCGATTGCTTCAGGAGTATGGGTTGCTGAGTTGCACATCTGGATTTCTCCCTATTCCTCCTGCTGCTGCACAAAGAACTTGCGGATGGCTTTCCACACGTCCTCATGCTTCGTCAGGATGCTGCTGCCAAGTGGTGCACCGCTGCGTTCGACTTCGGTGCACAGCATTTTCATCTCCGTTTCCGACGTGCGCGGAGAGCCGGGGACGGTCTCGACATAGCCGATATAGTTGAGCAGCTTGCCCAGTTTCGACAGGTAATCCGTTGCCGCTGCGCGATCCTCGGTGAAGTTCTCACCGTCCGACGCGTAGAACAGGTAGCCGTTGTACTGCGACGGGTCGTATTCCGTCTCGATCAGCTCGAGTGCAAGCTTGAACGCCGTGGATGCACCGGTGCCGCCCGTGCCGCTGACGTTGAAGAATTCGCTTTCCGTGAATTCCCACGCCTGGGTGGTATGCGCAATGAAGCGCGTCTCCACCTTGCCATAGCGGCGGCGGATGCCCTGCAGCACGAAGAAGAAGAAACTCTTCGCCAGCTTGCGCTCGGCATCGGTCATGCTGGCCGACACGTCGAGCGCGAAGATGACGACGGCATTGGTCGCCGGCTTCCGCCGCTGCACCAGTTGCTTGAAGCGCAAGTCTTCATTGGTGAACGGCACAGGGTTCTCCTGCGTCGCGCGCCGCTTGACCGCTTCCTTTACAGTGCGGCGCCGGTCGAGGCGGGCGCGGGCGCCGTGCTTGTCCCAGCCTTCGCGCACATACTCGTCGTCGGTGACGGCGGTATTGCGTTTTGGCTGAAGGTCGGGCAGCTGCAATTCTTCCCACAGCCAGTCGATGATGTCGTCGACCTTGAACTCGAGCAGCAATTTCACTTCGCCGTCGTTGTTTCCGCCTTCACCCTCGTCGCCACCCATGTCGGGCTGGGCCTGGCGCAGCACGTCGCCGGGCTTGCCCTTGCCCTGGCCCGCACTGGAATAGCTCTGGTTCGAATCCGAAAGACGGAAACGCGCGTGTTCGAGCATCCGGACCGGCACCTGGACGGTGCGGTCCTCCCCGCCGGTCATGACGTCCGGACCGGCGACCAGGTTGGGCAGGTTCTGCTGGACCGCCTCGCGAACTTTCTGGTTGTGGCGCAGCCAGTCGCGAGAGCCCCTGGAGAACAGGTCGTACCAGGGTGTTTCAGCAGAAATCGTGATGTGGTCTGTCATAGAGCATGCCGCCTCATTCCTGTGCCATCAGCGTGGTCACGTAATTGAGCGCCTCACGTGCGCTGTGGCTGTCATAACCGTATTCATCGACCAGTCGCTTCTCGACCACCGAGATCTTCTGCCGGACTTCCTCGTCCGGACGGGTGGTTGAACTGACCAGCCGCAATACATCGCGCCGCTGTTCGAACAGGTATTGCTGCACGGCGTTGTGCAACTGGGCGTGGCTGTCGAGCGTAAACTTCTCGCCGCGCTTGTACGCACCCATGGCCTTGCGCACCACCTCCTGGCGGAACGACTGCTTGCCGGAATCGGAAATGTGGATCTTCTCTTCGACCGCGCGCAGGAAACGCTCGTCCGGCTTGCGTTCCTCGTTGGTGATCGGGTCCTTGATCTGGCGGTTGTCGAGCATCGCTTCCACCTCGTCGAGGTACTTGTCGAGCAGGTCTTGTGCTTCCTGTTCGAAAGAGACGAACAGGGCCTTGTGCACGTCCTCCTTGACCCAGCGGTTGTAGAAATCCTTGCGCGCCAGCACCAGGTAATCGATCCACTTACGCTTGCGCTTCGGATCGATGCGGGCGTCGTTCTCGATCGCATCCTTGAGAGCGAGCAGCACATCCATCGTGGTCAGGCTCTTCACGTTCGTCTGGATGATCGCATTGGACAGCGCATTGATGACGAAGCGCGGGGAGATTCCCGCCAGTCCCTCGTCGGGCATGCGCTGTTTCATGCGCTCGGCCTCGGCGTGGGCATAGCCTTCCACCTCTTCATTGGCGTAGAGGCGCACTTTCTTGCTTAGTTCCACCTCCTTGTCGTCCGCTTCATGCAGGCGGGTGAGGATGGCAAAGACTGCGGCAGCGTGAAGGACATGCGGATCGAGATGCACTTCGCGGAATGCAGGCGCCGCGGAGGAAATCAGTTTCTTGTAAATTCGCGCCTCGTCCTTGTAATTCAAGGTATAGGGCACCTGGATGATGACCATGCGGTCGAGCAGCGCTTCGTTCTCGCTCTCCTGCAGGAACTTGCGGAATTCGGCCAGGTTGGTGTGCGCGAGGATGGTCTCGTCGAGATAAATCAGCGGGAAGCGCGACACCTTCACGTTCTTCTCTTGCGTGAGCGTGAGGAGCAGGTAAAGGAATTCGCGCTTGACCTTCAGGATCTCGATCATCTCCAGCATGCCGCGGCTCGCGGCGTAGACCGCACCGGACCACGACCATGCGCGTGGGTCGCCTTCGTCGCCGTATTCGGCCACCTTCGACAGGTCCACGGAACCGACGAGGTCGGCCAGGTCAGCCGTGGTCGGGTCGTGCGGCGCGTAGGTGCCAATGCCGACCCGGCCGGCCTCGGAAATGAAGATGCGTTCCACCGGCATGCGCAGGAAATCGCCCGCGTAATCATTCTCCAGGCGTGTACGGCAATGCGGGCACACCTCGCCGATGATCTCGACGCCGTAGGTGTCACGGAAGCGCGGGCGCAGCGAATGCGGAATCAGGTGCAGCGGTGATTCGTGGACCGGGCAACCCTGGATGGCGTACATGGCCCCGGCTTCGGTGCGGCTGTATTCCTCGAGGCCGCGCTTGAGAAGGATGACGAGCGTGGACTTGCCGCCCGACGGCGGGCCGAGCAGGAGCAGCAGCCGGCGCCCGACTTCCGATCCCGCCGCAGCGGCCTTGAAATAATCAACGACACGTTCGATGGACTCGTCGACACCGAACAATTCCTGGTCGAACAGTTTGCAGCGGAAATTACCGGCTTCGTCTTCACCGCCCATCCAGCGGATCATGTCCCACATGTACTGGTGCGACGTGCGCGCGGCTCCTTTCGGATCTGCCGTCATCACTCTTTCGAGGAATTCGGAGACCGTCCCGGACCAGTGGATAGCCCGATGATCCTTCGTGAATTCGATCAGGCTTTTCAGCAGGTCGTCTTGCTGCTCGGTACGATTGACGTCGCTATGCGTGGTCATTGCATGTGCTCCCCGTAAGTTTATCGAATGCCCAGAATGG
>Ga0196981_1000181_pt1 | contig 45170 bp, 31 predicted proteins | sample S3_2013CmetaG_FD_155462 | JGI IMG/M metagenome (GOLD analysis project Ga0196981, IMG submission 155462) | Soil microbial communities from Anza Borrego desert, Southern California, United States - S3_20-13C | ecosystem: Environmental > Terrestrial > Soil > Desert | place: USA: California... | reverse complement strand
CAACCGTCTCAAGGACTTCCGCGCAGTCGCCACTCGCTACGACAAGCGCGGATACCATTACCTCGCCGGCGTCTTCCTCGCATCAATCGTCATGTGGCTACTCTAAGATCAGTCAGACAGACCCTAGCTGGCGCCGCGTCCTGCCCGCGCGTGGCGAGGCACGCCCTCCGGCAGGCCGGCGACCGCGCCGAGCGTCTTCTCGAGGCGCGCGATGGCCGCGGCGGACGACTGCGTGCCGGCGGCATGCTTCAGGATGAAGAGGCACTTGCGGCTCGAACTGGTCGCGAAGAAACCCGCCAGCCGGTCCTGCAGCATGGCTTCGATGTCGCGGTCGCGTACCAGGCCGTGGCGCGCCAGCGTGGCTTCCCACCATCCCGGGCTGGCCCAGATCAGGTGGCCATGCTTGGGCCAGCCGTTGCCGTCGCAATCGAGGATGTTCCAGTGGGAGGCGTCGCCGGTCGCGCGCCATTCGTCGATGTATTGCGGGAACACCGTGCCGAACATGTCGTCCGTGCCGAACATCGGCGAATTCAAGACAAGGTAGCCGTCCGGCGCGAGCAGGTCCGCGATTCTGTCGAGATACCGGCCGAACCGGTTCGGATTGAGGTGCTCCAGGATGTCCATGGCGACGACGGCGTCGAAGCGGCGGCCGAACTCGACCTCGAGCAGATCGCCGAAGCGCATGTCGTTGCGGATCGACGGATAAGCCAGCACGAAGGCCAGGTGGCTGGCGTCGAGGCCGGCGACATCGATGCCGCGCTCCTTGAGCAGGCTGAGCACCGGCCCGGTGAAGCAGCCGATCTCCAGGCAGCTCCTTGCCCCCAGGCCTTCGACGATGGCCGCCGTGACGCACTTGTCGAGGTCGATCCTGGCGCCCCACAAGCCCGGGACGTCGTAGTACCGATAGGTGCGTATCCAGGTTTCCAGCAGGTCGAAGTCGGCGGCGCCGGACGCCTCGAACAGCAGGTTGGTGTCGGCGCCGACGCGCCGCGTGCTGAAGCGATCGGGTGCGATCGTGCGCAGGTCCGGCAGCGTGTGTGGCGGCAGGACTTCCTGCAGGCGCTTCATCGTCGATTCGCTGGATTGGAGCATCTCGCGCAGCGCGCGCTCCAGGCTGCCGCCGGCTTCCAGGTAGCCGAGCAGGCCGTCCTTGCCTGCCTCGTCCGGCGCGCGGTCGAGGATGCCGTGGTACATCGCCTGCACGATCTGGGCGGGCGTGTAGGTCAATCCCTTGTGAGCCTGACGCAACAAGACCTTTCCGGCGCGAACCAAGGTGGTTCCGAACATCATCGGCGGCCTCGGATGGCTCGTGGTTGATTCATGTCGTTCCTTTCGGCGTGAAGTAGCCATTTTGAAAAGTTTGCCGCCCCAGAGTTTATCAAACATCAATGTTGTCCTCGTTCCAAAGCGATTACTTCCATGGCTGATACCGAGCGCACCGGTTTGGAACGATGCGTCATATTGCAACGTCTCACGCGCGCTTGCCGAAGCGACAACGTCCAGCCACGTCGCAGGACGCTTGCATGATCCGGCGAACACGCTGGACATTTGCGGTATCCTATCGGGGTCATCACTACAGGCATCCCGCCATATGCAAGAGCACCCTGGTGGCGTCAGGAACCCCGACGCCAAGCCGCAGCACCGGTCGCTGTTCGAACGGCTGACCGCACTCATCTCCCCCGAGCCGGAAAACCGCTCGGAACTCCTCGAGATCCTCCACGACGCCCATGAACGCAATCTCATCGACGCCGATGCGCTGTCGATGATCGAAGGCGTGTTCCAGGTGGCCGACCTGTCGGCGCGCGACATCATGGTGCCGCGCTCGCAGATGGACGTCATCGACATCACGCGGCCGATCGATACCTGGCTGCCGATGGTGCTGGAGACCGCTCACTCCCGCTTCCCCGCCGTCGAGGGCGACCGCGACCGGGTGGTCGGCATCCTGCTGGCCAAGGACCTGCTGCGCTTCTATGCCGGCGAACCGTTCGACGTGCGCGACATGCTGCGCCCGGCCGTGTTCATCCCGGAATCCAAGCGGCTCAACGTGCTGCTGCGCGATTTCCGCTCGAACCGCAACCACATCGCCATCGTCGTCGACGAATACGGCGGCGTGGCCGGCCTCATCACCATCGAGGACGTGCTGGAACAGATCGTCGGCGACATCGAGGACGAATACGATTTCGACGAGGAAGAGGACAACATCCTGCCGATCAAGGAGGGCCCGATGGCCGACGGCGCACAGCGCTGGCGCGTGCGGGCGCTGACCGGAATCGAGCAGTTCAACGAAGAGCTCGGCGCCGCATTCTCCGACGACGATGTCGACACCATCGGCGGCCTGGTGGCCAACCACCTCGGCCGCGTGCCGCGCAAGGGCGACGTGTTCGACATCGGCAATTTCCGCTTCGAGGTACTGCGCGCCGACGCGCGCCAGGCCCATGTGCTGAACGTCGAAAAGCTGCCGGAACCGGTGGCCGAGGCGACCGACGGCGACGGCTGACGCCGCGCCACCCGGCGCGGCAATACCTGCGGTCCCGGGCCGGCAGTACCCGGACGGGACCGGCATCAAGGGGGACGCCCAGGCTGGTCGCGTCCCTTCGCCTTCCACGCTACACTCCCCACTTTGCCGTTTTCGCCACGAATCCAGCGTGCTCTCCCGCCTTTCCCTGCCCCGCCTGCCGTTGTACCTGCGCCTCGCGCTCTGGTCGCTGGCGGGTGCCGCCACCATCCTTGCCTTCGCGCCCTTCGACCTGTGGCCGCTGCAGATCGCCCTGCTGGCCGCGCTGCTGCACGCCGCAGCGGGTGACGATTCGGTCCGCGGCAACCTGCTGCGCGCCTGGGCATTCGGCTTCGGCTGGATGGTCTGCGGCATCTATTGGCTGTACGTCAGCATGACGCGCTACGGCGGCATGCCGGGCTGGATGGCGGCGCTGGCGGTCGTGCTGCTGGCGCTCTACATGGCCGCCTGGTACGGCCTGGCGTTCGGTGCCGCGGCCTGGCTGCGGCAACGCCTGCGCACTGGCACTGCCGGGGCGCTGCTGCTGCTGTTCCCGGCCGCCTGGGGCTGCGCCGAATGGCTGCGTGGCTGGGTCTTCACCGGCTTTCCCTGGGTCTCGTCCGGCTATGCGCACGCGTCCGGCCCGCTGGCGGGCTTCGCGCCGCTGCTCGGCGTGTACGGCATCGGCTGGCTCGCCGCGGCCGCGGCGGCCGGCCTCGCCCTCCTGCCCCGGCACCGCCTGGCGCTGGCCGTGCCCCTTTTCGTGCTGGCGGCGGGTGCCGGCCTGCGCACCGTCGAGTGGACCCGGCCGCATGGCCAGCCGATCTCCGTGCGGCTGGCCCAGGGCAATGTGCCGCAAGAACTGAAGTTCGACCGCGAGCAGCTGGCAGCGACCCTGGCGCTGTATCGCGAGATGATGATGCAGGCGCCGGCCGACCTGGTGGCGATTCCCGAGACGGCGCTGCCGGTGTTCCTGCACCGCGTGCCGCAGGACTACCTCGACAGCCTGCATCGCTTCGCCGCGCAAAGCGGCAGCCACCTGATGCTGGGCGTGCCGGTCAGCGAGGGACCGCAGCAGTACGCCAACAGCGCGATCGGCATCGCGCCGGCAGCGGGCACGGACGGCCGCCCGCTCGCCTATCGCTACGACAAGCACCATCTCGTCCCCTTCGGTGAATTCGTTCCCTGGGGCTTCCGCTGGTTCGTCGACATGATGCACATCCCGCTCGGCGATTTCTCCGGCGCGCCGGTGGTGCAGCCGGCCTTCCGCGTGAAGGATCAGGCCGTGCTGCCGAACATCTGCTACGAGGACTTGTTCGGCGGCGAGATCGCGGCGCAGATCCGCGCCGGCTCCGCGCCGACAAGCGGCGCCACCATCCTGCTCAATATGTCCAACATCGCCTGGTTCGGCGACACGCTGGCGCTGCCGCAGCATCTGCAGATCTCGCAGATGCGCTCGCTCGAGACCGGGCGCCCGATGCTGCGCTCGACCAACACGGGCGTGACCGCCGTCATCGATGCGCGCGGCCAGGTCGCGGCGCAACTGCCGCCGCACCGGCGCGACACGCTGGCGGCCACGGTGCAGGGACATGCGGGCCTGACGCCCTTCGTCCGCTTCGGCAACGCCCTGCCCCTGGCCCTGTTCGGCATGGCCGCCGGCGCGGCGTGGCTGATGGGCCGAAAACGCCATTCCGGCACTGAAAACCGTTAAAATTCAGGGTTTTGGCAAATTTCCGTTGCGCACTGCCATGCGGCCCGGCGCAACGCATCACGGCGACACACGCTCACGGATCACGCGACGATGCTCACATTTCAACAAGTCATTCTGAAGCTGCAGGAATACTGGGATGCCCAGGGCTGCGCCCTGCTCCAGCCGGTCGACATGGAAGTCGGCGCCGGCACCTCGCACACCGCCACCTTCCTGCGCGCGATCGGCCCGGAGCCGTGGCGCGCCGCCTACGTGCAGCCGTCGCGCCGTCCCAAGGACGGCCGCTACGGCGAGAACCCGAACCGCATGCAGCATTACTACCAGTACCAGGTGGTGATGAAGCCGGCGCCGGAGAACATCCTCGACCTCTACCTCGGCTCGCTCGAGGCGCTTGGCCTGGACCTGAAGCAGAACGACGTGCGCTTCGTCGAGGACGATTGGGAAAACCCGACGCTGGGCGCCTGGGGCCTGGGCTGGGAAGTCTGGCTCAACGGCATGGAAGTGACGCAGTTCACCTATTTCCAGCAGGTCGGCGGCCTGGACTGCAAGCCGATCCTCGGCGAGATCACCTACGGTATCGAGCGCCTGGCGATGTACCTGCAGGGCGTGGAAAACGTCTACGACCTGGTGTGGACCGAGTGGGAAGAACGCGGCGTGACCAAGCGCCTGACCTACGGCGACGTGTTCAAGCAGAACGAGGTCGAGCAGTCGACCTTCAACTTCGAGTATTCGAACACCGAGTTCCTGTTCTCGCTGTTTTCCAGCTATGAGGCGGAAGCCAAGCGCCTGATGGAAGTCGAGGAGAAGTCCCTGGCGCTGCCGGCCTACGAGATGGTGCTCAAGGCGGCGCACACCTTCAACCTGCTCGATGCGCGCGGCGCCATCTCGGTGACCGAGCGCGCCGCCTACATCGGCCGCATCCGCAACCTGTCGCGCTCGGTCGCGCAGGCGTATTACGCGTCGCGCGAGAAGCTCGGCTTCCCGATGTGCGGCGACGGCCGCCAGGCCGCCTAAGCGGCCACCGCAGGCAAGGCAACGATCACCGAAGAACAGCTCCCCGGCCGCGCGACAAATGCGCGCGGCGGGCAAGACAGCGAAGCGAACATGAACCAGACACTGCTCCTCGAACTCCTGACCGAAGAACTCCCGCCCAAGGCGCTCGCCAAGCTCGGCGATGCGTTCGCCGCCGGCATCGTCGCCGGCCTGAAATCGCGCGACTTCCTCGAGGCCGATTCGGTCGCCACCGCCTATGCGACGCCGCGACGCCTGGCCGTGTCGATCACCAACGTGCGCCCGATGTCGCCGGACCGCCAGATGCGCGAGAAGGTGCTGCCGGTGAACGTCGCCCTCGACGCCGAAGGCAAGCCGGCCGCGCCGCTGCAGAAGAAGCTGGCCGCGATGGCCGCCTCGACCGGCGTGGCGGAGATCAAGCTGGAAGACCTCGAGCGCGCCGCCGACGGCAAGGCCGAGAGCTTCTTCTTCCACTACACCGCGCCCGGCTCGGCGCTGCACGGCGGCCTGCAGGCCACGCTCGACGAGACGGTCGCCAAGCTGCCGATCCCGAAGGTGATGAGCTACCAGCGCCCCGACGGCGCCACCGTGCATTTCGTGCGCCCGGTGCACAAGCTGGTCGCGCTGCACGGCGGCGAGGTGGTGCCGCTGTCCATCCTCGGCCTGTCGGCCGGCCGCGTGACGGTGGGCCACCGCTTCCTGTCGAAGGGCGAGATCGCGATCGGCGATGCCAACGCCTATGCAGCGGTGCTCGAATCGGAAGGCCGCGTGATCCCCTCGGTGTCCGTCCGCAAGGAGAACATCCGCGCCGCCCTGCTGGCCAAGGCCGGCGGCGACCAGGTGCTGATGCCGGAATCGCTGCTCGACGAAGTGACCGCGCTGGTCGAATGGCCGGTGGTCTATGAGTGCCGCTTCGAAGAGGAATTCCTGTCCGTGCCGCAGGAATGCCTGATCCTGACGATGCAGACCAACCAGAAATATTTCGCGCTGACCGACAGCCACGGCAAGCTGCGCTCGCGCTTCCTGATCGTCTCCAACATCGAGACGCCGGATCCGCGGCACATCATCGGCGGCAACGAGCGCGTGGTGCGCCCGCGCCTGTCGGACGCCAAGTTCTTCTTCGAGCAGGACAAGAAGAAATCGCTGGCCGACCGCGTGGCCGGCCTGTCGAGCGTGGTCTACCACAACAAGCTCGGCACCCAGGCCCAGCGCACCGAGCGCGTCAAGGCGCTGGCCGGCAGGATCGCCGGCATGATGAACGCCGATACCGCCCGCGCCGAGCGCGCCGCGCTGCTGGCCAAGGCCGACCTCCTGACCGACATGGTCGGCGAGTTCCCGGAGCTCCAGGGCATCATGGGCACCTACTACGCGCGCCACGATGGCGAGCACGACGAGGTGGCCATGGCGATGTCCGAGCATTACCAGCCGCGCTTCGCCGGCGACGCCCTGCCGTCGACCGCGACCGGCACCGTGGTCGCGCTGGCCGACAAGCTGGAAACCCTGGTCGGCATCTGGGGCATCGGTCTGCAACCGACCGGCGACAAGGATCCGTTCGCGCTGCGCCGCCATGCGCTGGGCATCCTGCGCATGCTGGTCGAGAAGCGCCTGGCGATCCCGCTGTCCTCGCTGGTCGGCGCCGCCGTCGCGCTGTTCGCCGGCAACGCCAACTTCAAGGACCCGTCCGCCGACGTCACCGCCTTCCTGTACGACCGCCTGCGCGGCCTGCTGCGCGAGCGTGGCTTCGACGTCAACGAAGTCGAAGCCGTGGTCGCGCAACAACCCGACACGCTGGACAACATCGTCGAGCGCCTGAACGCGGTGAAGGCCTTCGCCGCGCTGCCGGAAGCCGAGTCGCTGGCCGCCGCCAACAAGCGCATCACCAACATCCTGAAAAAGACCGAGGGCGGCGCCGGCACGGTCGATGCCGGCCTGCTGAAGGAAGCCGCCGAGCAGCGCCTGCACGCCGCCATCGGCAAGCTGCTGCCGGCCGTCGACGCGGCCTGGGCACAGGGCGACTTCACCGGCACGCTGAAATCGCTGGCGCAGATCCGCGACGACGTCGACGGCTTCTTCAACGACGTGATGGTGATGGCCGAGGACGAGGCGCTGCGCCGCAACCGCATCGCCCTGCTGTCGCAGCTGCACGGCATGATGAACCGCGTGGCTGACATTTCGAAGCTGGCGGCCTGACGCGGTACCGAGGGAGGACAGGACATGGCAGAGAGCGCGGGCAGGCTGATCGTGCTGGACCGGGACGGCGTCATCAACCATGATTCCGACGAGTTCATCAAGTCGCCCGACGAGTGGATCCCGATCCCGGGTTCGCTCGAGGCGGTCGCTCGCCTGAACCAGGCAGGCTACCGCGTGGTGGTCTGCACCAACCAGTCCGGCATCGCGCGCGGCTACTTCGACATGATGACGCTCAACGCGATCCACCAGAAGATGCACCGCGCGGCCCAGGCGGTCGGCGCGGACATCGACGCGGTGTTCTTCTGCCCCCATGCCGCCGCCGACAACTGCGACTGCCGCAAGCCCAAGCCGGGCATGCTGCATGCGATCGCCAAGCGCTTCGACGTGTCCTTGAAGGGCGTGCCGACGGTCGGCGATTCGCTGCGCGACCTGCAGGCCGGCTTCGTCATGGGTTGCGAGCCCTATCTGGTCCTGACCGGCAAGGGCGAGAAGACGCTCGAGAAAGGCGGCCTGCCGCCGGGAACGACGATCTACCCGGATCTGGCCGCGGTGGTGGACCACCTGCTCAAGGCGGCCTGACCCGCCGGCACTGCACATACAAGACGAGTCCGCGCCCCCGGCGCGGCGACCATTCCGTTGGAGACCCGATGTACCGTATCGCCCTGTTCCTGCGCTCGCTGCTGTTCACGCTGTGGATGCTGGTGGTGACCGTGCTGTTCGCCCCGACCTGCTTCATCTCCGCACCCTTCCCCTATCGCACGCGCTACTGGTGGACCTCGCGCTGGACGCTGATCATCCTGTGGGGTGCGCGCCATTTCTGCGGCATCCATCACCAGGTCAAGGGCATGGAGAACCTGCCGCCGCCCGGCGAGCAGGCCATCCTGCTGTCGAAGCACCAGTCTGCCTGGGAGACGATCTTCTACGTGCTGGGCTTTCGCGGCCATCCGCTGACCTACGTGTTCAAGAAGGAGCTGCTGTACGTGCCCTTCTTCGGCTGGGGCATCGGCCTGTTGCGCATGATCCCGATCGATCGCAGCAAGGGCAAGGACGCCTTCGCCCAGGTGGTCGAGGTGGGCCGCCAGCGCCTGGCGCAGGGCATCTGGATCATCATGTTCCCGGAAGGGACGCGCACGAAGGTCGGCAGCCAGGGCAAGTACAAGATGGGTGGCACGCGCCTCGCGGTCGAGACCGGCACGCAGGTGGTGCCGGTGGCGGTCAACTCGGGCGACTGCTGGCCGAAGAATTCCTTCATCAAGAAGCCCGGCACGATCACCGTCTCGATCGGCAAGCCGATTCCGTCGGTCGGCCGCGAACCCGCGGAGCTCATGCAGGAAGTCGAAAATTGGATAGAATCGGAAATGCGCGTACTTTCCCCGCATGCCTATGCGACAACCGACCGGGTTGCGAAGCAGGCACAGCACTGACGGACCCGACGGTCCGCCCTGGCGCGGCGGCAGGAAGAACAAGAAGCGACAACGCCCGGCGCGCATGACAGGCACGACGCTTCGCCGCATCCCGCGGCTCCCTTCTTCCATCCTGGGTACGACTTGAAGCTGCTACGACAGACCTCGCCCGATCCGCAACAGCTCGCGCTGCAGCTCGATTTCTTTGCCGCCGACGTTCCCGCATCGGCATCGGTGGATAGCCCGGCACCGGTGCCGTCGCCGCTGGCCGGCGTGCTGACCTCGGGGCCCGGCACGGTCCCCGCCGGCAAGCGCCGCATCGTGATCCATGAAGTCGCGCTCGACTACGCGCTGGTGCGCAGCAAGCGCCGCACCATCGGCTTCGTGATCGACGACGACGGGCTGCGCGTGTCGGCGCCGAAGTGGGTGCCGGTGGCCGAGATCGAGAGCGCCATCCGCGAGAAGCAGCGCTGGATCTTCGCCAAGCTCAACGAGCGCCGCGAGCGCTCGGCGCGCCGGCTGCAGCCGCACATGCAATGGCGCGACGGCGCCACCCTGCCCTTCCTCGGCAGCGACATCACGCTGCGCATCGACCTGCACCAGCCGGCCGGCGTCGCCTTCGACGAACCGGCCCGCGTCTTGACCGTCTGCCTGCCGGCCGACGCCGGCGAACAGCAGCTCAAGGACCGCGTGCAGGGCTGGCTGCAGCAGGAAGCGAAGCGCATCTTCGGCGAGCGCCTGCCGCTGTACGCCGACAAGCTCGGCGTGCAGTACCGTAGCTTCGCCCTGTCGTCGGCGACGACGCAGTGGGGTTCGTGCACCGCCGATGGCCGCATCCGCCTGAACTGGCGCCTCGTGCATTTCGCGCTGCCGCTGATCGACTACGTGATCGCGCACGAGCTGGCGCACCTGCGCGAGATGAACCACAGCCCGCGCTTCTGGGCCACGGTGCAATCGATCTTTCCCGAGTTCCAGTCCGCCAGGAAGGCATTGCGCGACCAGGCGCCGGACATCCTGCCGGTGTTCTGAACCGGAGCGCGTCTGGAAGGCGCGCCGCGTTTCTGCGAGAATGGCGGCTGCGCGCCGGCGCCGCCCGCATGCCTGCCGTCCGTCATGCGGCATCTTTCCTCCTTCTTCGACGTTTCCCCGGATTTGTCCATGTCCACCTCGTTTCTCCGCAGCTCCCGTCCGTCCCGCCTGTTCGCTCCCCTGCTCGCCGCGCTGGCGCTGGCCGCCTGCGGCGGCGGCGGTGGCGGTTTCGACAAGGCGCGCGTCACCGATATCCAGACGGGCACCAACCTTGGCTATGGCAACAATGTCACCTTCCTGTTCATCGGCAATTTCACCGGCGAGCAGGCGTTCAAGACCGACATCCCGAATTGCCTGACCCAGCTGACGCTGCGCTCGACCGCGACCGAGCTGGCGATCAGTTGCATCGTGACCAAGTCCGGTCCGATGACGGTGCGCGCGCTCGACGCAGCCGGCAACCCGGTCTACGCGAAGACCTTCGACGTGCCGGTACCGAAGGTCAAGCTGACCACGTCCAGCGGCGACATCGTGCTCGAACTCAACGGCAACGAGGCGCCGATCACGGTCAACAATTTCCTGCGCTATGTACGCGACGGCTTCTACAACAACACGATCTTCCATCGCGTGATCCGCAACTTCGTGGTGCAGGGCGGCGGCTTCAAGACCGGGATGGTGGCCCAGACCGGTGCGCGCGCCGCGATCATCAACGAGAGCGACAACAAGCTCAAGAATTTGCGCGGCACGCTGGCAATGGCGCGCGGCCCGGAGTCGAACTCGGCGACCTCGCAGTTCTTCATCAACGTCGTCAACAACGCCTCGCTCGATTACGTGAGTGCCGCCAATCCTGGTTACGCCGTGTTCGGCAAGGTGGTGGAAGGCATGGACGTGGTCGACGCGATCAATGCGGTGCCGACCACGACTCGCGGCGGCCATGCCGACGTACCGGTGACCGACGTGGTCCTGACCTCGGCGACGCGCCTGCAATGATGCCGCCGCCGGCAAGGCGGCGCACGTGCGCATACAATAGCCGCTTCCTCACGCAACATTCCTGGGAAACAGCATGCGCATCCTGCATACGATGCTGCGGGTCGGCGACCTGCAGCGCTCGATCGATTTCTACACCAACGTCATGGGCATGAAGCTGCTCCGGACGTCCGAGAATCCCGAATACAAGTACAGCCTGGCCTTTCTCGGCTACGGCAACAATCCCGAGCACGCGGAACTCGAACTGACCTACAACTGGGGCGTCGACAAGTACGAGCTCGGCACCGCCTACGGCCACATCGCCATCGGCGTGGAAGACGCCTACGCCACCTGCGAGCAGGTGAAGGCGAAGGGCGGCAACGTCACGCGCGAGCCCGGCCCGGTCAAGGGCGGCACCACGGTGATCGCCTTCATCACGGATCCGGACGGCTACAAGGTGGAACTGATCCAGCGCAAGTTCGATGCGGCGCCGGTGAGCCTGAACGCAAGCTGATACCGCGTGGAACCGGCCGCCATGGCGCCGGTTCCCCTTCCCTCCTGCACGCCCTCCCGCACGCCGGCTGCACTGCCCTGGACGGCCGGATACGCTGGCCGGGCAACTGCGCTTCCGGCATCGTTCAGGTCAGGCCGTGCCGCTGCCTTGCTTCAGGCGCATTCCCCGACGGGAGCTCGAGCCGGCGGCGCCCCCGTTGCGGCAAGACTCCCGGCGCGCGACGCGTCCTTCAGGCGCCAGTCGACCAGTTCGGCGATCGTCAGCACTTCCAGGCCATGCGCAGCGGCATAGCGGTCGATCTGCTCCCCGCGCATCATGGTTCCGTCAGGATTCATCAATTCGCACAGCACGGCGGCAGGCCGGAGGCCGGCCATGTGGGCCAGATCGACCGCGCCTTCGGTATGGCCACGGCGTTCGAGCACACCGCCGGGCGCGGCGCGCAACGGAAAAACATGGCCCGGACGCGCCAGATGCTCCGGACGCGCGCCGTCGGCAATGGCGGTGAGGACGGTAGTCACGCGGTCCGCCGCCGATACGCCGGTCGTCACGCCCTCCCTGGCCTCGATCGAGACGGTGAATGCGGTTCCATATCGGCTGTCGTTATGCGCAGTCATGGGCGGCAATGCAAGTCGCTCGACGGTCTCGCCATCGAGGCACAGGCAGACGATGCCGCTGCAATCGCGGATCAGCCTGGCCATCGTTTCTGTCGTCAGGCATTCGGCGGCGACGATGAGGTCGCCTTCGTTTTCGCGGTCGTCATCGTCCATCAGCACGACAGGCCGGCCGCGTCGCACGGCATCCAGCACGCGCTGCATGCGCTGTTGCGGATCTCGGGAGGGGATGTTGAAGGAATGGGAAATCATTGAAACGCTCCACGCAATGGAAGTTGGCGAAAACGTTTCAGGGCACGCAAATAGGCACGCCCCATGCCGATCGCTCGGAATGGGGGCGTACTTATCGTCTTCTCTCATCCGGACTCTAGGATGCGCCCATGCGCATCTCAACCGTCGGCCCTGGCTTCACACCAGATCTGCTGACCCCGCCGGCATGCCGGCAGGCGCTCGCGGGCTCGGCCATGGCTGGCCATACCGCCGGTGGGGAATTCCACCCCGCCCTGAAGACGTACTGAAAGCCGGCCTCCAGCGGCCGGCTGCGGACATTCTAACCCGCCCCTGGAAGGCGCGTGGCGTGCCGTCGTCCATGTGCGGAATGACAGCCTGGTGCGCAACAAACCGTACTGCGATCTGGCGGATGGGGCGCGAACAGCACCGTGGGCGCGCCAGACGCCTGCTCCGGGACGGTTCGGTGCGTCAGGGCGCCTGCAGGCCGGTAGCGAACTGCAGGCTGCCGGTCCCCACCGGCGTCACATCGCCGCGCAGGCGCACGCGCAACCCGCCCTCCCCTTCGGACACCGTTGCGATCAGCTGGCTGGGCCGGCCGAGGAAGCGCCCCTGGTGCAGGATCAGCGGCAGCTCGGCGCGCGCATAGCCATGGCGCACCAGGTAGGCGGCGGCGGGACCTGCCGCGCTGCCGGTGGCGATATCCTCCACGCGGCCGTCGTTGTCCCAGGTGCGGCCTTCCAGCGACGGCACGTCGAGCACGTACACGAACTGCGCGCCATGCCGTGCCAGCAGGTCGCCGAAGCGGCGCGACACGATGGCGGCGCTGCCGAGATTGCGGCGCACCGGCACGATCAGGTAAGGCAACCCGGTCGAGACGACTTCCATCGGCAGCTCGGCCATCAGATCGTCGACGCTCAGCCCGAGCGCATCCAGGATTTCCTCGCGCTCGCGGGGTGGCACCGCGCGGCCGATCTCCACGACGCCCTGGTCCATCTCGACGCTGAAGCCATGATCGCGGCGCCGGCTCGCGACGGACACCTGGCGCGTCCCGAGCGCGAGCGTCAGCTCGACCTGCTCCAGCGCGGCGAACGACTCCAGGTGCAACGCCGCCGCCGCACCCAGCACCGGATGCCCGGCGAAGGACAATTCCTCTTCCATCGTGAAGATGCGCGCCGCGAAAGTCCGCGCATCCGCGGTGGACCAGAGGAAGATCGATTCGAACTGCCGCATCTCGCGCGCGATGCCGTGCAGCAGCGCATCGGGCACCGGGCCATCGCAGCGGAACACCGTCAGGCTGTTGCCGCCGAGCGGCACGGCAGAGAAGACATCGACGAGGCGATAAGGGAAGGCGATCATGCACGCTCCATCCGTGGACAGGAGGGCAAGCTTACTGCAGTTGCGGGAATTCTTCAGGCGGTGCTACGCCGGCGGGCAATGGCAGAATATGCTAGCGGCGCCCCCGCGCGCCCGCCGCGATGCGGGAGCGGGAATCGCTCAGGCCAGCCGGTTGGCCAGCGCGACGTACTGTTCAAGCGGCACCGCTTCCGGACGGGCCTGCGGATCGAGGCCGGCCTCGATCAGGCCGGCCTCGGTGAACATGCCCGCGAGGCAATTGCGGATCACCTTGCGCCGCTGCGAGAAAGCCTTCGCCACCACCTGCTCGAGCTTGCGTTCGTCGCAGGCGAGCGGCCGCTCCAGCGGGATCATGCGGACGATGGCCGAGTCGACCTGCGGCGGCGGATCGAACGCGGTCGGCGGCACGACGAACAGCAACTCCATGTGGTAACGCCATTGCAGCATCACCGACAGGCGGCCGTAGGCCTTGCCGCCGGGTTCGGCGACCATGCGTTCGACCACTTCCTTCTGCAGCATGAAATGCTGGTCCTGCACATGCGGCGCCAACCGGGCCAGGTGGAACAGCAGCGGACTGGAGATGTTGTACGGCAGATTGCCGACCACCCGCAGTTTCCGCCCCGCCGGCACCGGGATCGACGCGAAATCGAACTGCAGCGCGTCGCCCTCGTGGACCGTCAGCCTCGCGGGATCGAAGGATTTCTTCAGACGCGCGACCAGGTCGCGGTCGAGCTCCACCACGTGCAGGTGGTCGAGCTCCTGCAGCAGCAGGCGCGTCATCGCCGCCAGGCCGGGGCCGATCTCGACCATGGCATCGCCGGGACGCGGATCGATCGCGCGGATGATGTCGTGGAGGACACCGTCGTCGGTGAGGAAATTCTGGCCGAAGCGCTTGCGCGGAATGTGTTTCATCGTGGTGTCAGTGAGTGCGCGGCGCGGCGCCTGCCTGCGCCGTCGCGGCAGCCATGCGGGCGGCGGCGAGGATGGCCTCGCGCATGCTGCCGTGATCGGCGTGGCCGAGGCCCTGCGCGGCCAGGTCGAGCGCGGTGCCGTGGTCGACCGAGGTGCGGATCAGCGGCAGGCCCAGCGTGATGTTCACGCCGCGGCCGAAGCTTGCGTGCTTGAGCACCGGCAGGCCCTGGTCGTGGTACATCGCCAGCACGCAATCGGCATCGGCGAGATATTTCGGCTGGAACAGCGTGTCGGCCGGATAGGGCCCGCGCGCATCGATGCCGCGCGCCCGTGCCGCCTGCAGCGCGGGAGAGATCACGTCGATCTCCTCGCGGCCGAGGTAGCCGTTCTCGCCGGCATGCGGATTGAGCCCGGTGACCAGGATGCGCGGGCGGGAAATGCCGAACTTGGCGCGCAGGTCCGCATGCACGATCTCGATCGTGCGCAGCAGGCCGTCATGGGTGATCGCCGCCGGCACGTCCCTGAGCGGCAGGTGGGTGGTGGCCAGCGCCACGCGGAGATAGAGCGCGTCGTTGCCGCCGGCCAGCATCATCACCACCTGCGCGGTGGAGGTCTTTTCGGCGAGGTATTCGGTGTGGCCGGAGAACGGCACCCCGGCATCGTTGATCGTGCTCTTCTGCAGCGGCGCGGTGGCGATCGCGGCGAAGCGGCCGGACAGCGCGCCCTCGATGGCGACGTCGAGCGTCTGCAGCACCGCGCGGCCATTGCGCGCGTCGAGCGTGCCGGCCACCGCCGGCTCGGCCAGCGGGCAATCGACGACGGTCAGCACGTCGTTGCCGAAATGCGGCAGTCCGCCGTGGCGCAGGGCGGGAATCGTGATCGAGGACAGCCGGATCGCCGGATCGATGTCGCCTGCCAGCGATGCCAGCAGCGCGGCATCGCCGACCAGCACCGGCCGCACCGTGCCGCGCAGCTCCCAGGCCGCCCGCAGCGAGATCTCGGGGCCGATGCCGGCGGGTTCGCCGCAGGTGACGGCAATGACGGGGCGTGCATCCACGGCGGCGTGTCCTCGCCGCTCAGCGGTTGTCGTCGAGGCGCAGCTCGACGTAGGCGCGGTCGCGCAGCTGGCGCATCCAGTCCTCGGTCGCCTCCTCGATGCGGCGCTCGCGCAGGGCCTGGCGCGCGGCGAGGCGCTTGCGTTCCTTCGAGACATCCTCGCTCTTGCGCTCCATCACCTGGATCAGGTGGTAGCCGAACTGCGACTCGACCGGCTCGGAGAGCTGGCCCGGCTGCAAGCGGTCCATCGCCTGCTCGAACTCCGGCACGGTGTCGCCCGGATAGAGCCAGCCGAGGTCGCCGCCCTTGGCCGCGGAGCCGTCGTTGGAATGGGTCCTGGCCATCTCCTCGAAGGTGGCCTGCTTGCTCTCGATCTTCTGGCGGATGTCGGCCAGCTTGCGGCGCGCATCGGCGGCCGTGACGACCTGGTTCACCTTGATGAGGATGTGCCGCGCGCGCGTCTGCTGCACGGCCGCCGGCGCGGCCGCGCCGCCGGCCTTCATCACGCTGGCGGCGCGCTTGCCGTTGAGCTTGAGGATGTGGAAGCCGTTCGGGCTGCGCAGGATCGGCGATACCTCGCCCTGGTTCAGGCCGGCGACCGCCTCGGCGAACAGCTGCGGCAGGCGGTCCGGCGTGCGCCAGCCGAGGTCGCCGCCCTGCAGCGCGTCGGAGGCGTCCGAGAAGCTGGCCGCGAGCTGGGCGAAGTCGCCGCCCGCACGGAGCTTCTGCATGACTTCCTCGGCGCGCTGGCGGCTCTTGGCGATCTGCTCGGCCGAGGCGTTCTCGGGCACGCGCACCAGGATCTGCGACACGCTCAGCTCCTGCTGGCCGGCGGCGCTGCTCTCCTCGGCGGCAAGGAAGTTGTCGACCTCGGATTCGGAGATCTGGATCTTGTTGTCGACTTCCTGTTCGCGCACGCGCTGCATCAGGATCTCGTTGCGGATCTCCTCGCGGAACTTGGCGAACGGGATGCCTTCCTTCTCGAGCTGGTTGCGGAACTGCTGCATCGACATGCGGTTGGATTCGGCGATGCGGGCCACCGCGGTGTCGAGCATGATGTCGTCGACGCGGATGCCCATCTCCTGCGCCAGCTGGATCTGGGCGCGGTCGACGATCATGCGCTCGAGCAGCTGGCGGCGCAGCTGGTCCGACGGCGGCAGCGGCTGGTTCTGCGCGCGCATGCGCTGCTCGACCACGCGCACGCGCTCCTCGAGCTCGTTGCGGGTGATGACGTCGTTGTTGACGACGGCGGCGATCGAGTCGGCCACCACGGCATGCTGCGGCGGCTTCGCCTGCGCGAGGGCGGCGGGAGCTGCGCCGAAGACGGCGCACAGCAGCAGCGCCGACAGCAGGCGGGAATGCGCCGGGCGGGAGACGGTTTGCATGGCGTTGGAAGCTTTCATGGTTGCCCTGGGATGCGAGATTGCGGTTGATTCACCATCTGGTAGCCCGGGATGCTGTTGCGCAGGGCTTCCAGAGGATTCGACCCGAGCCTGGTCAGGCCGTTGAGCTCGAGCTGGAAAAAGAACGCCGACGTGGCGCGCTGGGCGCCGGTCGGGATGCGCTGGGCGACCATGCGGAACACCCAGCAGTCTGCCTGGTACTCGAAGCCGGCCAGTCCCTCGACCACCTTCTTGTCCTGCAGCGAATAGTTGACGCGGCCGACGCCGTACCAGCGCCGCGCGATCGGCCATTGCGACGACACGTCGACCTGCTTGAGGTTGTTGAACAGGTCGCGCCGGTATTGCAGGTTCAGCACCTTCAGCGGCGCCGGCTGCCAGCGTACGCCGAAGCTGGCGCGGTTGAGCGTGCGCAGGTTGCGACTGTACTGCATGTTGGCGTCGCCGCTCAAGGCGTCGGTCATGCGGCCGGACGCCGACAGCAGCAGGTCGGAGCGGCTCTCGTTCTCGCCGGCCGTGGGGCCCAGCTTGACGCGCTGCTTCGCGAAGTAGAAGCGCTGGCCGATCGCCAGGCGCACCCGCTCGATGCCGGTCGGCTCGATGAAGCGCGACACCGCCGCCGCCGTCAGCTGGTTGGCGTCGCTGATGCGGTCCTGGCCGATGAAGCGGTTCTCGGAAAACAGTTGCGCGAACGACAGGTCGGCCGGCGCGGTATCGAAATTGGGCAGCAGGGTCTGGTCGCGGTAGGGCGTGCGCACGTAGAACAGGCGCGGCTCCAGCGTCTGCGTGACGGCGCGGCCGAACAGGCTGGTATCGCGCTCGAACACCAGGCCGGAGTCGACCGACAGCGTCGGCAGGCTGCGCGAGAAATCGGTGTTGCTGGTACCCGGGACGCTCGAGTCGAGCGCGTAGCGGGTGAAGTCGTAGGACAGGCGTGGCGTGATGAAATAGCCCGGCCGGATGATCGGATAGGAGATGCGCGGCTTGACCGCAAAACGGGTGCCGCGCGTGAGGTCGGGATGCCAGAAGCGCGCCAGCTCGGCATCGACCGACCAGTCGAAGCCGGCCACGTCCTCGCGGCCGGAGCGGAAGGTCAGCTGCGGCAGGCGGTCGTAGGGCCTGGTGATCGGCGCGACCGGATCCTGCAGCACCTTGTAGTTCGACATGCGCAGCGCCGCGTTCCAGTACGGCGCGCCGTAATGGAACACCAGGTCGCGCGCCAGCAGGCGGTGGGCCGCGGCGGTCTGGGTGCGCGGGAAATCGCTGGTGTAGTCGTCGTCCGAGGCGTCGGACAGGTTCCACGACATCCCCAGTCCCGGCGCCAGCGCCTGGTTGTGGGTCGAGGTGACCGCGTAGCGGCTCTTGTCGTACAGGCTGTCGTTGGGCAGGAACTCGATGCGCGTCTCGCCGGCGAAGCGCTCGGACAGATAGCGGCCATGGGCGCCGAGCTGCAAGCCGCGGCGCGCGATCAGGTTGGGCGTCAGCGTCAGGTCGTAGTTGGGCGCCAGGTTGAAGTAGTACGGGATGCCGATCTCGACGCCCCCCTTGTTGGTGGTGCCGAACGAGGGCGGCAGCACGCCGGACTTGCGCGCCTCGGAAAGCGGGAAGGACATCGCCGGCGTCGCCAGGATCGGCACGCCCTTGAAGAACACCACGGTCTTGGTGGCGGTGCCGACGTCGGTGCCGGTATCCAGGCGCAGCCAGTCGGATTTCAGGTACCAGTCGGGATCGGGGCCTTCGCAGGTGCTGTAGACGCCGTCGGTGACGATCGCGCGTTCCTCGGATTCGAAATCGATGCGATCGGCGCGGCCCTGGGCATTGTTGCGCTCGAGGCGGTAGGTCGGCTTGGTGACGTAACCCTGGCCGGCGTCGATGCGCAGCTTGAGTTCGTCGCCGGTGTAGCGGTCGCCGAAGCGCTGCATGCGGATGCCGCCGGTGGCGTGCACCTGGTCCTCGACCACGTCGTAGGTGGCGCGAGACGCCTCGACGCGGGTGCCGGCGCGGTTGATCTCGACCTCGTCCTCGACGGTGATCAGGCGGTTGGGGTCACCGCTGATGCGGCGGGCTTCGATGCTGACGGGCGCCTCGCGCTCCGCCTCGGCCGTCGGGCGTGCCGGCACCGGCGCCGGCGCGGCGGCCTGGGCCGCGGCGGTCGACGGCAAGGCGCAGGCCGCCGCGACGGCGGTCACGATCCGGAGCAGGGAGGGCGAATTGGAAAACGCGGGAAACCTGGTCATGTCCTCGATGGGCCGGCAATCCGGCCTGTCAGTCTGCGCTCTCGCTACGGCGGGCCGTGTCCGCCGGCCCCGCGCGACCGCTCCCTTGCCAGCCGTTCAAGACCGCTGCGGAGAATCTCCCGGGGGCCTTGCGGCCGGACCTGGCGTGCTGCTTTGACAGGCGATTTTTTGAGTCGAATCCCGTATTATATGTCACCGCAATCAACTGTCTGTCCCGGGTTGTTCATGTCTTCACACTCCCCTGCGGCGCCCGCCGCCGCAGCCGCCGACCAGCGGCTTTCCGACCTCCAACACTGGCTTGCCCAACTCTCCGCCCCGCGCGTCCTGCCGGAGACGGTGCGGCCGGCCTCGTCCGACGCGAGCTTCCGCCGCTATTTCCGCGTCGACGGCGCCGACGGCGGCACCTTCATCGTGATGGATGCACCGCCGCCCGAGGAAGACGTGCGCCCGTTCATCCACGTGGCCGACGTGTTCGGCAAGACCGGCGTCTCGGTGCCGGAGGTCCTGGCGCGCGACGTCGAGCGCGGCTTCCTGGTGCTGACCGACCTGGGCACGACCACCTATCTCAGCCAGCTCAACCACGACACGGCGCACAAGCTCTACCTCGATGCGATCGAGTCGCTGGTGCTGATCCAGGCGCAGAGCCGGCCGGGCGTGCTGCCCGAGTACGACCGGGCGCTGCTGCTGCGCGAACTGATGCTGTTCCCGGACTGGTATGTCGGCAAGCACCTCGGGCTGGAACTTGGCGACAAGCAGAAGGCCGTGCTCGACAAGGCCTTCGAGGCGCTGCTGGCCAACAACCTGGCCCAGGCCCAGGTCTACGTGCACCGCGACTACCATTCGCGCAACCTGATGGTGCTCGGCCGCGGCAATCCCGGCATCATCGATTTCCAGGACGCGGTGTTCGGCCCGATCACCTACGACCTGGTCTCGCTGCTGCGCGACGCCTACATCCAGTGGGACGAGGAGATGGTGCTCGACTGGGCGATCCGCTACTGGGAGCGCGCCAAGCGCGCCGGCCTGCCGGTCAACCCGGACGTCGACGCCTTCTACCGCGATGTCGAATTCATGGGCGTGCAGCGCCACCTGAAGGTGCTGGGCATCTTCGCGCGCCTGTATCACCGCGACGGCAAGGATGCCTATCTCAAGGACATGCCGCTGGTGATGGAATACACCCGCCGCACCTGCGGCCGCTACAAGGAACTGGTGCCGCTCCTGCGCCTGCTCGACGAGCTCGAGGAAAAGGCGCCGCAGTTCGGCTATACCTTCTGAGCGCCGCCGGCGCAACGACAACGACATGACGGGCCGCGGCGACGGCCGGAGAGGGGGCGATGGATCCGCAAGGCCATCGCCCTCGGCATTCCCGGCAGCGCGCTGACCCGCGAGGAAGACGACACCATGAAAGCGATGATCTTCGCCGCCGGACGCGGCGAGCGCATGCGCCCCCTGACCGACACCTGCCCCAAGCCGCTCTTGACCGTGCGCGGCCGGCCGCTGATCGTCTGGCACATCCTCGGCCTCGTGAAGGCCGGCATCACCGAGATCGTGATCAACCATGCGCACCTGGGCCACATGTTCGAGGAAACGCTGGGCGACGGGTCAAAGTTCGGCGCGAAGCTGATGTACTCCGCCGAGGAGACCGCGCTGGAAACCGCCGGCGGCATCGCCTTCGCGCGCCACCTGCTCGGCGACGCACCCTTCGTGGCCGTGTCGGGCGACATCTACTGCCCCTGGTTCGACTGGGAACAGGTGAAGGACGTGCTCAAGGACAACGACCTGTGGGGCAATCCGCATCCGCAGGACAAGCGCGACGTCGCCTGGCTGTACCTCGTGAAGAATCCGCCCTTCCATCCGAAGGGCGATTTCGCGCTCTCCAACTACACGGTATCCGGCGAGGGCGAGCCGAAATTCACCTTCGCCAACATCGGCGTCTACCGCCCCGAGATGTTCGACCACATCCGTCCCGGCGAGCGCGCCAAGCTCGGTCCGCTGCTGTACGAGTACGCCGCGAAAGGCCTCGTCGGCGGCGAGCTGTACACCGGTTTCTGGGAAAATGTCGGCACCGCCGATCAACTTGCCGCGCTCAACGCGCCGCCGAAAGGACAGCCATGACCCACGCCTTTGCACCGTTCAAGGCACGCCGCGACGCGCTCCTGCGCCAGATGCAGGAGATGGGCGGTGGTGTTGCCATCATCGCCACCGCGCCGGAAGCCATGCGCAACAGCGATGTCGAGTATCCCTATCGCCACGACAGCTACTTCTACTACCTGTCCGGATTCACCGAGCCGGAAGCCGTGATCGTGCTGGCCACCGGCCGCGCCGGCCAGCCGGCGCGGGCCATCCTGTTCTGCCGCGAGAAGGATGTCGAGCGCGAGATCTGGGACGGCTTGCGCTACGGTCCCGAGGCGGCGCGCGAGAGCTTCGGCTTCGATGCCGCCTTCCCGGTCGGCGCGCTCGACGCCGAGATGCCGAAGCTGATGGCCAATGCCCCCGCCCTGTTCACGCCGCTGGCTGGCAACCCCGCCCTCGATGCGCGCGTGCAGACCTGGCTCGCCGGCGTGCGCGCCCAGGCCCGCGCCGGCGTGGCGGCGCCGGCCACGATGCACGACGTGCACCGTCTGCTGGCCGAGATGCGTCTCTTCAAGGATGCCGGCGAGGCGCAGACGATGAAGCGCGCCGCCACCGTCTCGGCCGCCGCCCATGCGCGGGCGATGCGCGCCACCCGTCCCGGCATGCGCGAATACCAGATCGAGGCAGAGCTGCTCCACGAGTTCCGCGTCAACGGTTCCGACTTCCCGGCCTACACCTCGATCGTCGCCGCCGGCGCCAATGCCTGCGTGCTGCATTACCGCGCCGGTGCCGCCGTCGCGCAGGACGGCGACCTGGTGCTGATCGACGCCGGCTGCGAGCTGGACGGCTACGCCTCCGACATCACCCGTACTTATCCGGCCAACGGCCGCTTTTCCGGCCCGCAGAAGACGCTCTACGAGATCGTGCTGGCGGCCCAGCACGCCGCCATCGCCGAGGCCCGCCCCGGCCGCCGCTTCATGGACGGCCACGATGCCGCCGTGCGGGTGCTCGCCCAGGGCATGCTCGACACCGGCCTGCTCGACGCCGGCCGTGTCGGCACGCTGGACGATGTGATCGCCAAGGGCGACTTCCGCCAGTTCTACATGCACCGCACCGGTCACTGGATCGGCATGGACGTGCATGACGTCGGCGAATACCGCGAACCCGGCACCAGCAGCGACGACGGCGAACGCCCGTGGCGCGCGCTGCGTCCCGGCATGGCGCTGACGGTCGAGCCGGGCATCTACGTGCGCCCGGCGCCCGGCGTGCCCGAGAAATTCTGGAACATCGGCATCCGCATCGAGGACGACGTGCTGATCACCGAAAGCGGCTGCGACATCCTGTCGGCCGACGCGCCCAAGTCGGTGGCCGACATCGAAGCGCTGATGCGCGCGTGAGAGCGCCGATGGATGCGGTCGAGCAGGACGTCGACATCGCCATCTGCGGCGGCGGCCCGGTCGGGCTGGCGCTGGCCGCGATGCTGGCGGCACGCGGCATGCCGGCCGCGCGCATCGCGCTGGTCGACGGCAAGACGGTGGCGCAGGCGGCCAGCGACCCGCGCGCGATCGCGGTGTCGTGGGGCAGCCGCCAGCTGCTGGAAGAACTCCGCGCCTGGACGGCCGAGGCCGATCCGATCCACGACATCCACGTATCGCGCCGCGGCCATTTCGGCCGCACCATGATCGACCGCGCCGAGTACGGCGTGCCGGCGCTCGGCTATGTCGCGCGTTACGGCGCGCTGGTGACGGCGCTGGCCGCGGCGGTCGACGCCGCCGGCGTGGCCGGCCTCCGCCCGGCCCGGGTGGAGCGCGTCGACGAATCCGTCGACGGCGTGACGGTGCACCTGGCCGACGGGCGCGCGATCGCCGCCGCCATCGCGGTGCAGGCCGAGGGCGGCGTGTTCGCCGAGCAGGTGGCGCGCGCGCAGCGGCGCGACTATGAGCAGACCGCCATCATTTCCCATGTGGCCGCCAGCCGGCCGGTGCCGCAGCGCGCCTTCGAACGCTTCACCGACGAAGGCCCGCTGGCGCTGCTGCCGCACGCAGGCGGCTATGCGCTGGTGTGGTGCGGCCGCCCGGCCACGGCGGAACGGCTGATGGCGCTGGACGATGCGGCCTTCCTGGTCGAACTGCAGGCCGCCTTCGGCGAACGCGTCGGCCGCTTCACGGCGGTCGGCCGCCGTGCCGCCTATCCGCTAGGACTCAATGCGCGGCCGGCGGCAACGGCGCGCACGGTGGCCATCGGCAATGCGGCGCAGACGCTGCACCCGGTGGCCGGGCAGGGATTCAACCTCGGTCTGCGCGATGCCGCGGTGCTGGCGCGCCTGCTGGCGCGCGAGGCCACGCCGGACCAGCTGCAGCGGTTCGCCGCCGAGCGCCAGGCCGACCGCAGCATCACGGTCGGCGTCACCGATGCGCTGGCGCGCGTGTTCGCCAGCGCGCCGGCCGGCAGCCTGTCGCAACATGCGCTGGGCCTGTCGCTCGGGGTGCTCGATGTCTTCCCGGCGGCCAGGCGGCTGCTGGCGGAACAGATGATGTACGGCCAGCGGGGCTGAGCACTTCCGCCGACGCTTCAAGCTTTCCCCTGAACGGCCCCTTCCCCTTGCCGGGGGAAGGCCGGGATGGGGGCGGTGCGTATGACCAAACGCATGCACATGATCGGGCGCCCTCCCCCACCCTCCCCCTCGCCGGGCGCCCTGTCAGGGGGAGGGAACCCCGCAGTCAGATCATCGTGCGCACGCGCTCGTAGCCGGCGCGCGAGATCGGAATGCGCTTGCCGCTGCGCAGCCGCGCCGCGTGCCCGTCCTTGCCATGCTGCTCGATCGCCTGCAGCTGGGCGATGTTGACGATGAAGGAGCGGTGCACGCGCACGAAGGTGCGCGCATCGAGCTTGGCCTCCAGCTCCGAGATCTTCTGCCGCTTGAGGAAGGTGCGTCCCTCGGTGTGGATGCCGACGTAGTCGTCCTGCGCCTCGATGCAATCGATCTTGTCGACCGGGATCACGTGCACCTGCTCGCGGTCGCGGATCAGGATGCGTTCGAGCTTCTCGCCGCCGTCGGCCACCAGGCTGTCGAGCGCCGCCGCAGCCGCCGCCGGCGCGGCGGCCAGCTTGCGCGCCTGTGCGAGCGCCTCGTCGAAGCGCTCCTGCGAGAACGGCTTGAGCAGGTAATCCACCGCGTGGTGGTCGAAGGCCTTGAGCGCGTACTGGTCGTAGGCCGTGGTGAAGATGACGCCGCTGCGGCGGCCGGTCAGTTCCAGCACTTCCAGCCCGGTCAGCTTGGGCATCTGGATGTCGAGGAAGACCAGGTCCGGGTTCTGCGCCCCGATCGCCTTGGCGGCTTCCAGGCCGTTGTCGCACTCCCCGATCACCTCGATGTCGGGATGGCTGCGCAGGTATTCGCGCACCAGCCGGCGCGCCAGTTCCTCGTCGTCGACGATCAGTGCCCTGAGTGTCGCTGTCATGTCGGTTGTCTCCTCGTTGTCGTTGTGATGGTCGTGCAGGCGCCAGGCACGCTACGCCGGACCGCGCTCGGCCGGCAACGCGATCTCCACCGTGAACGCCTCCGCGCCGCGTTCCCAGCCGATGCGCGCGCGCTCGCCGTACAGCACCGCCAGGCGCTGGCGGATGTTGCGCAGGCCGATGCCGTTGCCTTCGGCGCGGGCGGCGGGACGGCCGTCGTCCGGCGCCGTCGGATTGGCCACCGCGATGTGCAGCCAGTCGCCGCCCACCGTCGCCCGCACCGCGATCACGCCGCCGTCGTCGAGATGGCGCAGGCCGTGCTTGATCGCATTCTCCAGCAGCGGCTGCAGGATCATCGGCGGGATGCGGCAGCCGCGCGCCGCGTCGTCGATCTCGAACGCATGGCCGAGCTTGCGGCCGAAGCGGGTCTTCTCGATCGCGAGGAAGCTCTCGCACAGCGCGATCTCGTCGGCCAGCGGGATCTTCTCCTGCTCCGACAGCGACAGCGTCTGGCGGAAGAACTGCGCCAGCGAGATCGTCATGTCGCGCGCGCCCTTCGCATCGATGCTGGTCAGCGCGCTGATTGAGTTGAGGCTGTTGAACAGGAAATGCGGGTTGATCTGGGTGCGCAGCATCTGCAGCTCGGCATCGCGCGCCAGCACGCGCGATTCGGCTTCGCGTTCGGCGGCCTCGCGCACCGTCTCGAAGGCGATCAGCACGTCGTGGGCGAACAGGGACAGCAGGTACAGGCCGGCGCCGGCGGAGAAGAACACGGCCGTGGCGCCGGGCGTCATGTCGATGAAGCCGCGCTCCTCGCCGAGGCTGGCGCCGGCCAGGTTCCAGGCCTGGCACAGCAGCAGCCAGGCGAAACCCGACACCAGCGACGCGCCGCCGAAGACGGCGATGACGGTCGGCCAGCGGCGCCGCGCCATCGGCAGCGAGCGGCACACGAAATACGCCGACAGCGCCAGGAAGCCGAACACCAGCACGACCGGCAACGCGAACACCAGGGCCCGCCCCCAGCCGGCCATGCCGGCCGTCACCAGCAGGCCGGCGACGAACAGCCCGGCCAGCAGCCAGGCAGCCATGGTCCACAGCAGCTTGCGGACGTCGGCGAACAGCGGATGCATGCGCTCGGTTCTTGCTCAGTTCTTGATTTCGACGCCGCCCATGATCGCGTAGCCGTCGATCACGAGACGCTTGGCCGGCTGCATCGGCGGGATGGTCTTGTCCTCGATGCCGCCGAGGATGGGCACGCCGTTGGTGACGACCGACCAGTCCTGCGGCACGCGGATCTCGATGCCCCCCCACAGCGCGAACACGTTGAGCACGGCTTCCTTCTGGATCGTCGCCTGGCGCAGGTCCAGCTCGAGGCCGCCCATCACCGCCGTGAGTTCGCCGCCGCGGAAATCCTGGGAGTCGCACCTGACCACGCCGCCGCTCATGAAGGCGGTGTTGCTGACCACGCTGTCGCGCCCCCCGTCGATCGCCTTCATCCACGATGCGTCGCCGTCCTTCCTGCGGTTCATCGACTCGGCCACCACGTAGATGCCGCCGAAGATCATGAATACCGGCCACCAGTCGCGCATGCGGAAAGAAATGACGCCGGCCGCATTGAGCGTCATCAGCGCGCCGGCGGCGATCAGTCCGGCGCCGATCACGTAGCCCGCGGTGTCGCGCGTCTGGCGGATCTTCATGACGCCGAAGGCGATGAACACCACCGGCCAGTAGCGCAGGATGTGGCGCGTCTCGATGATGTCGAGGTTGCCGAGCAGGAGCAGGACGCCGAACACGGCGATCACGATCCCGAGCAGGATGCGGTGCTGGAATTGCTGGGTCTGGCGGCTCATTTGGAGGACTCCTCGCTGGTGCGCTTGTACAGGTTGACCGATCCGCCGACCGCAGCCGACACGCCGTAGGCGATCAGCAGGACCGGCCAGGTGTCGCCGAAGGTGATGCCCCACAGGCGCTCCATGCAGGCATACAGCCACAGGCCGAGCACGATGTGGAAGCCGCCCTTGGCGACCTCGTCGACGTTGCGGGCGCCGAAGATGTCGGCCGCGCCGGCGGCGACGATGAAGAAGGGCCACAGGCGCCAGGCATGGCCGATCTGCAGGATGCCCTGCCGGTCGAGCAGGAAGGCGGTGCCGATGATGATCAGCACGATTCCCCAGAACAGGCGCTTGCGGTTGTGGTGGCGCGATGTCTTGTGGTCGTTGGCGGGAGCATCCATGTCGTTCGGTCCTTTGCTTGTCGGCGCGCCGGTCCGGCAGACCGGGGCTTGTTTCCATGACGCTACCTTAACCGAGGCTGTCCGGGCTGTCCGCGCTTTTGCGGCGAACTACCGGCCGGCGGCGGCGAATGGCGGCTGGCGGGTGCCGGGCGCCCTGTCTGGCCTTGGACCGGACGCTGCACGGCCGACGCCGAATTCTGCAGTATTCAGCCCGGAAACCACCACCATTCGTGGTTCTTCGTGACAATTTTCGCGACAAATTGCTACCATGTCGCCTTTCCGTCGTCCGGCCGGGACGTCGCCATCCGGCATGTGCCGCCATTGCCGACGGCCATGGCCGGCGTCCTCCGGCGCGTCATCGCCGACTGTCCATCCGTGAAACCGCGTTCGTCCATCGTCCACTGGCTGCTGGTCCTGGCGCTGCTGCTGTCGCAGCAGCTCGGGGCGGTGCATGCCGTCGGCCATGCGCTCGATGCGCCGGCGGCGCGCCATGCAGCGCCGCAGGAAGGCGGCGACGAGCGCCAGCGCCATGTGGAGCAGGCATGCGCCCAGTGCATCGCCTCGGCCCAGCTTGGCGCCGGCCTCACCGGCGGCGCTCCGCGCGTCGCCGACGACCGTGCCGACGATGCCGCCCGCGCGACGCCGCCGGCCACGGCGATCGTCGCGACCGCCTTCACGGCATTCCGCTCGCGCGCCCCACCCTTTTCCGCCTGATCGTTCCCGCAACGCGCGCACCGCGCGCACCCACGCCCTGGCGGCGCGACCCGGTCGCGCGCCGGCGTGACGTCATTGTCGTCCCGCACCGCGGCCGGCTGCCTTTCCGGCAGCGCCGACGGCGGGCATTCATCATCCGATCGAGGCACATCCATGCAGAACACCACCAAGAAAACCGTCATCGCGGCCGCCCTGGCCGCCATCCTGGGCGCTCCCGCGCTCGCCCATGCCGCGGACGACGCCGCACTGGCGCAGATCCGCGCCGAACTGAAACAGATGAAGGAAGCCTACGAGGCCCGCATCCGCGCCCTCGAGGATCGCCTGCAGGCCGCAGAGTCGCGCGGAGCACAAGCGGCGGCTCCTGCAACCGCGGCCGCGGCACAGGCCGGCGCGCCGGTCCTGCCGGCCATGCCGCCCGCCCCGTCCGCGTCGTCGGCCGCCGCGCGCGCCGGCGCCCAGGCCAATGCCTTCAATCCTGCCGTCTCGCTGGTGCTCAACGGCACCTACGCCAACCTGAAGAAGGATCCGGAGACTTATGCGATCCAGGGCTTCCTGCCGGGCGGCGAGGAGATCGGCCCGGGCAGGCGCGGCTTCGCGCTCGGCGAATCGGAGCTCACGCTGTCGGCCAATGTCGATCCGCGTTTCTCCGGCAAGCTGACCTTCGCCCTGACGCCGGACAACGAGGCCGAGGTGGAGGAAGCGCTGTTCGAGACGCGCGGCCTGGCCAACGGCCTGAAGCTGGCCGGCGGCCGCTTCCTGTCCTCGATCGGCTATCTCAACAATCAGCATGCCCATGCCTGGGACTTCACCGATGCGCCGCTGGCCTACCAGGCCTTCCTCGGCGGCCGCCTCGGCACGGACGGCCTGCAGCTGAAATGGCTGGCGCCGACCGACCGCTTCCTCGAATTCGGCGCCGAGATCGGCAGCGGCGATTCCTTCCCGGGCACCGGCCGCAACAAGAATGGCATCGGCGCCACCGCGCTGTACGCGCATGTCGGCGACGACCTCGGCGACAGCCTGAGCTGGCGCGCCGGCCTGTCGTGGCTGCGCACCAGGGCGGCCGGCCGCGAATGGGAGGATGTCGACAGCCTCGGCGCCGATGTCGCCAACGCCTTCGACGGCCGCTCGCGCACCTGGATTGTCGACGGCGTCCTGAAGTGGGCACCGGGCGGCGATGCGCGCCGCACCAGCTTCAAGCTGCAGGGCGAATATTTCCGCCGCAAGGAAGATGGCAGCGTCACCTACGACCTGCATGGCGCCTCGCAAGGCATGGCCACCGGCGCCTATGCCCACACGCAGTCGGGCTGGTACCTGCAGGGCGTCTACCAGTTCATGCCGGCCTGGCGCATGGGCGTGCGCTACGACAAGCTCGATGCGGGCACGCCGCGCTTCGCCTTCGACGCCCCGCTCGGCGCCGCCGACTTCGGCCGACTCGCGGGCCACAGCCCGAAGCGCACGAGCGTGATGTTCGACTGGTCGCCGACCGAGTTCAGCCGCCTGCGCCTGCAGGTCGCACAGGACAAGGCGCGCGCCGCGGGCGACGGCAGCGACCGCCAGGTATTCCTGCAGTACATCATGAGCCTGGGTGCGCACGGCGCCCACGCGTTCTAGGAGCAGGCCATGACCTTCGCAACGAAGAGCGCCGCGCGGCGCCTGCTGGCCGGTGCCGCCGCCGCCCTGGCGGCGCTGGCGATGCTGCCGGCCCAGGCATCGGGCCTGGCCGTGCTGGCCTGCGAGCCGGAGTGGGCGGCGCTGGCCGCAGAACTCGGGGGCGAGCGCGTCAGGGTGTCGTCCGCCACCACCGCCCTGCAGGATCCGCACCGCATCGAGGCGCGCCCCAGCCTGATCGCGCGGGCGCGCAACGCCGACCTGCTGGTCTGCACCGGCATGGAGCTCGAGGCCGGCTGGCTGCCGGTGCTGGTCCAGCAGTCGGGCAACCCGAAGATCGCCGAGGGACGGCCCGGTCATTTCCTCGCCGGCGCCTTCGTCAAGGCGATCGACGTGCCCGAGCGGCTCGACCGGGCAGACGGCGACGTGCATGCGGCCGGCAATCCGCACATCCAGCTCGACCCGCGCAACATCGCCATCGTGGCGGCGGCGCTGGCGCGCCGGATGGCCGAGCTCGATCCGGCCAACGCGGCGTTCTACGACGGCCGCCAGCGCGACTTCCAGTCCCGCTGGAGCGCCGCGCTGCAGCGCTGGGAGCGGCTGGCCGCGCCGCTCAGGAACGTGGCGGTGATCGAGCACCACCGCAACATGGGCTATCTGCTGCACTGGCTCGGCATGCGCTCGGTCGGCACGCTGGAGCCCAAGCCGGGGGTCGAGCCCGGCGCGGCCCACCTGTCGTCCCTGGTGGCGCGGCTGCAGCAGCAGCCGGCGAAGATGGTGCTGCGCGCCGCCTACCAGGATGGCCGCGCGTCGCAATGGCTGTCCGAGCGCGCGCGCATCGCCGCGGTGGCGGTGCCGTTCACCGTCGGCGGCAGCGAGCGGGCCAAGGACTTGTTCGGCCTGTTCGACGACACCGTCGCCCGCCTGCTGGAGGGCGCCCGGTGAACGCCGGCGCGCTCGACCTGTCGATCATCGGACCGGCCTTCCTGGCCGGCCTGCTGGTGCTGGCAACCCATGTGCCGCTCGGCGCGCAGGTGCTCAAGCGCGGCATCGTCTTCATCGACCTGGCCATCGCCCAGATCGCCGCGCTCGGCGTGATCGCGGCCGGCCTGCTGGAGCTCGATGCCGGCTGGATGATGCAGGGCGCCGCCGGCGGCGCCGCGCTGCTCGGCGCCCTGCTGCTGACCTGGACCGAGAAGCGCTGGCCCGACGTGCAGGAAGCGCAGATCGGCGTGCTGTTCGTGCTGGCGGCCACCGGCGGCCTGCTGCTGCTGGCCCATCATCCGCACGGCGGCGAGCACCTGCGCGACCTGCTGGCCGGCCAGATCCTGTGGGTGCGCTACGACCAGCTCGCCCTGCCTGCCCTCGGCACGGCGGTGCTGCTGGGCGTCATCGCCCTGCTCGGCCGGCACGCCGGACGGCTCGGCTTTTACCTGGTGTTCGCGCTGGCGGTGACGGTCTCGGTCCAGCTGGTGGGCGTCTACCTGGTGTTCGCCAGCCTGATCGTGCCCAGCCTGGGCGCGCGCAGCTATCCGCCGGGCCGCCGGCTGCCGCTGGCCTTCGGCATCGGGGTGGCGGGCTACCTGGCCGGCTTGCTGCTGTCGGTGACGACCGATCTTCCCCCGGGAGCGCTGATCGTCTGGTGCCTGACCGCTCTGGCGATCGCGGCGCATGCCGCCGGACCTGGCGCAGGTGCCGGCACGCCGCGACACTGACTTCCGACCGGCCGCGCGCGCGGCCGGCATTCCGGCTGGCATGCGCCACTCCTGGCCAGCCGTTCGCTCCTCTAGCCGTCCTTGTCGGTAGCCGCCGGCGTTGTTTTTCGGTAGCGCAATCGGCAGCCGCCGTGTCGCGCCGTAGCGGCATGTATCGACGTGTATCAATTGGCCGATTTTCACAAGATTTGACAGTTTTTCCGCTCAGCTCGTCTGCAAAACAAGGCGGATTCCGCTTACCATTGCGCCGGGGAAGCGCAATTTGTTCCAGATCAAGATCGACGCGCGAAGCGGCACTCCGCTCACGGAAAATGTTGCAAAAATGCAATTTTTCCTTTCCAGGAACCGGCTGCGCTTTCCCGTGAGTCGCGCCGGACATTGAACGACGGCAATCCATGCCGGTCTATACGGAAATCGTTCCCGCTTGCAGCAACACCGTCGGCGGAAACGGCGCAAGACCACATATACAACAGGCCGCCGCCATGTCGGCAGGCGAGCCGCGCTGCCCGGGTGACGAGTGATGCGACTGGAAGACATGCGATGCAGGACGATGCGACGGCGCGCCGTCGCCGCCGCATGCGCGCGCGTTGCCATCCCGCGGCCGCGCATTACGGATTCCAGCTTGTCGCACCCATCACCATGACCTTCATCGAAACAGATATCCGCCGCCCCGCCTTCCGCCTGCTCAGTAGCACCGCCGCCGTCGCCGCCGCCATGGCGCTGGCCGGGTGCGGCACGGTCAAGCCCACGCCGCTGACCCGCGCCGAGATCGCCGTCCAGGCGGCCCAGGACCGCACCACCGCGCGCGCGGGCGTGCCGCCGATCGGCGCGGAACTGTCGATGGACGAAGCGATCGCGCGCGCGCTCAAGTACAACCTCGACCGCCGCACGCGCATGATGGAGGAGGCGCTCGCCTTCCACCAGTTCGACAACGCCAGCTGGGACATGCTGCCGCGGCTGGCCGCCAATGCCGGTTACAGCGTGCGCGACAAGGATCTGGTCACGCGCAGCGTCGATTCGGTGACCGGCGCGCCGTCGCTGGCCAATCCGTTCATCTCGTCCGAGCGCAACCATGCCACCTACGACATCGGCCTGACCTGGAACCTGCTCGACTTCGGCCTTTCCTACGTCAGCGCGCGGCAACATGCCGACAAGCTGCTGATCGCCAGCGAGCGCCGCCGCAAGGCGATGCACACGCTGATCCAGGACGTGCGCTTCGCCTTCTGGCGCACCGCCAGCGCGCAGCGCCTGCGCGACGACGTGCGCAACGCGATCGCCCTGGCCGAAGATGCGCTCAACGATGCCCGCAAGGCGGAGCAGGAGCGCCTGCGTTCGCCCGTCGACGCGCTGCGCTACCAGCGACAGCTGCTGGAGAACCTGCGACTGCTGGAGAGTATCGAGCAGGAGTTGGCCACCGGCCGCATCGAGCTGGCCAACCTGATCAACGCGCCGATCGGCCGGGATTTCCGCGTGCAGGAGCCGAGCGACAAGGTCGACGCCAAGTTGCTCGAGGTGCCGGTCGAACGCATGGAAGAAATGGCGATCGAGCGCAACGCCGAGCTGCGCGAACATTTCTACAGCGCGCGCATCGCCGTCGACGAGACCCGCAAGACGATGCTGCGCCTGTTCCCGGCGCTGCAGTTCAATGCGACGGCGCACTACGACACCGACAAGTACATGATCAACAACCAGTGGAATACCGCTGGCCTGCAGCTGTCGTACAACCTGTTCAACCTGCTGTCGCTGCCGTCCACGAAGGCCATGTCGGAAGCCGGCGTGAAGCTGGCCGACCAGCGCCGCATCGCCGCCCAGATGGCGATCCTGACCCAGGTGCACCTGTCGCGCCTGTCCTACACGGTCGCCTGGCGCCAGTATCTGCGCGCCGACGCGATCTGGCAGGCCGACGCGAAGATCTCCGAACACATCCGCAACCGAGAAACCGCCGAGACCCAGAGCAAGCTGGAGCAGGTCGCCAACAGCACCACCGCGATCCTGTCGCTGCTGCGCCGCTACCAGTCGCTGTCGCAGCTGCAGGGCGCGGCCAGCAAGCTGCAGGCCACCATCGGGCTGGAGCCGGCGATCGGCAATATCGACGACATCGCGCTCGACGAACTGACGCGCAAGGTGCACGAAGCCCTGCGCGACTGGAACCAGGAAGCGCTCGGCAGCGCGCCGGCCGGCGCCGTGCCCGCGGCAACCGGCGCGCCTGCCGCCCGCCCGGCGGCGCCCGAAACCAGGCCGGCCTCGCCCGCCAGGACAGCCCAGCGCGCGGTGCGCGGCTATGAACTGAAGGTCGACCGCAACGTGCCGCAATTGTGGTCATCGCAGGCGCGCGCCGGCTTCGCGCGCGCCGACAGCGGGGAATAAGCCATGCGTCACGCCGCCCTTCCGGTCCTGCGCCTGCCGGCCGTGCTCCTGGCGTCCCTCGCCGTGGCCGGCGCCGCCCTTGCCCAGGCGCCGGCCGCACCGAAGGCCCCCGTGCCGGCCGGCCGCACCACGCTCGAGAAGCAGGACATCCGCGCCCAGCTGGCGCCGCGACGCTTCACCACCATCGCCGCGGAAGTCGGCGCCAAGATCAGCCGGCTCGGCGTGGTCGAGGGCGGCAGCTTCCGCGCCGGCCAGGTGCTGGTGTCGCTCGACTGCTCCCTGCAGCAGGCCCAGTTGCAGAAGGCAAAGGCCGCGCTGGCCGCCGCCGAACGCACCTACGCCGCCAACAAGCGGCTCGAGGAACTCAATTCGATCGGCAGGGTGGAGCTGGAAGTCTCCGAAGCCGAGGTGACCAAGGCACGCGCCGAGGTATCGCTGATGACGGTCTCGATCGCCAAGTGCCAGATCGCCGCGCCCTTCGCGGGCCGCGTCGCCGAACAGAAGGTGCGCGAGCAGCAGTTCGTGCAGCCGGGCCAGCCGCTGCTGGACATCCTCGACGACAGCGTGCTCGAGCTGGAATTCATCGTGCCGTCGAACTGGCTCGCCTGGATCCGCGTCGGCTATCCGTTCCAGGTGAAGATAGACGAGACCGGCAAGTCGTATCCGGCCAAGATCATCCGGCTGGGCGCCCGCGTCGATCCGGTCAGCCAGTCGGTCAAGGCGGTGGCGGCCATCGACGGCAGCTATCGCGAACTGATGTCGGGCATGAGCGGCAAGGTGGCGATCGCGCCGCCGAACTGAGCGCGCGGCATTCCCGCCGGTCGGCGCCGGACAACGAAGAACAAACAGACAACCCAGGGTGGAGCAGGACATGAAGACGCAACGCAACCGCAGGAAGCTTGTCACCGCCAGGCCGAACCCGCTCGCGCTGGAGGCGCGGGTGATGTTCGACGGCGCCGGCATCGACGGCGCACTGGCCGCGCGCCAGGGTGCCGACGCCTTTGCGCGCGACGCGACCCGCAGCGAGCCGGCTGGAGCGAAGCCGGCCGCGCCGGAGCGTTACGTGCCGCCGGCCGCGGCACGCGATGCCGCCGCGGATCCTGCCGTTGCCGTCCAGCGCGGTGCGTCCGTCGTCGAGGCCGGCGCATTCTCGCTGGCGGCCGGCTCGGCCCTGCAGGATGCCGCCACCCAGGCCACCCGCGCGGTGCGCGACTACCTGGCAGCCCACGGCGACGATGCGGCGCTGTTCGCGCTGTTCAACGGCGGCCAGGAGAACGCCTCGGCCGCCTGGCTCGAGGCGGCACGCGCGCTGCGCCAGGACATCCTCGACGGCCGCTACACGGTCCAGGTGCAGGAGCTGTCCAATGCCGAGATCGGTGGCGTGTTCGCCGCATTCGCGGCCGACGGCAAGGATGGCAAGCCGACCATCTACGTCAATCGCGACTGGGTCGCCAGCGCACCCGATGCCGCCGCCCTGCAGCGTGTGCTGGTGGAAGAGCTGGGTCACAGCATCGATGACGTGCTCAACGGGCGTGCCGACACGCGCGGCGACGAAGGCGAAGCGTTCGCCGTGACCGTGCTGGAGGCCGGCCTGTCCGATGCCGACCGCCTGCGCATCGCCGGCGAGGACGATCGCGCCACCATCGTCGTCGACGGCCGCGCCGTCGAGGTCGAGGAAGCCGCGATCACCTTCGTCGGCGCCTATACCGGCACGCCGAGTTCCTGGAGCCAGGAAGCCAACCAGATCGCCAATGTGCAGACGGTCACCGGCACCCGCTTCAAGTTCACTTCGGCCGACCCGAACGCGCCCTACTTCTCCGGCAACAATGTCGCCGGCACCCTGTCCTGGGTGGACAACAGCGGCGTCACGCGCAGCGTCAGCGGCGTCATCAGCCGCCTGTTCAAGACCAACGGCACGGTCCAGGGCCTGTTCTTCTACGCCTGGGGCAACACCACTTACATCGGCGACGGCGGCGCCGGCGGTGACACCGCCGAGACGGCCTACCTGCTGGTGCTCGACGCGACCAAGTTTTCTGCCGGCCAGACCTACCGCACCAGCTCGGACCCGGTCGATACCGCGCTGAACCGCCTGATCGTCCCCAACAGCGCGCCGGTGGCGGTCAACGATGCGCTCACGGTGACCGAGGACGGCAGCATCAGCGGCAACATCCTGGCCAACGATACCGATGCCAACTACGACACCCTGACCGTCACCGGCTACTCGATCGGCGGTACCACGGCCACGCTCGGCCAGGCAACCGTCATCGCAGGTGTCGGTACATTCACGCTGTCGTCCACCGGCGCGTATTCGTTCACGCCGGCGGCCAACTACACCGGCCCGGTGCCGGTGATCACCTACACCGTTTCCGATGGCCAGGCATCGTCCACCGGCCGCGTGACGATCACGATCACCCCGGTCAACGATGCGCCGGCCGGCGCCGACAAGACGATCACGATCCTCGAGGATTATTCGTACACCTTCGCCGCGTCCGATTTCGGCTTCACCGATGCGACCGACAATCCTGCCAACACGCTGTCGGCGGTCATCATCACCGCGCTGCCGGGCGCCGGAACGCTCACGCTCAACGGTGTGGCGGTCACGATCAACCAGGAAATCCCGCTGTCGGGCATCACGTCGCTGCGCTACACGCCGGCGGCCAATGCCAACGGCACGGCCTACGCCAGCTTCAACTTCCAGGTGAAGGACAGCGGCGGCACCGCCAACAGCGGCGTCGATACCGACCAGTCCGCCAACACCATTACATTCAACGTCAGCGCGGTCAACGATGCGCCCGCCGGCGTCGCCGACAGCGCCACCGCAGTGGAAGCCGGCGGCACCAGCAACGGCACGGACGGCACGAACCCGACCGGCAACGTGCTCGACAACGATACCGACGCTGACAGCGGCGACTCGAAGACCGTGACGACTGCGACCGGTTCCGGCAGCGCGACGGCCATCGGCGCCGGCACCGGCGTCGCCGGCGTGTACGGGACGCTGACGCTGAGCAGCAACGGCAGCTATACCTACACCGTCGACAATGCCAACGCCAAGGTCCAGGCCCTGCGCACGTCGGCGAACACGCTGACCGACACCTTCACGTACACCGTCCGCGATGCAGCGGGCCTGACCTCCACCGCCGTGCTGACGGTCACCATCCAGGGCGCCAACGACGCGCCGGTGGCCGTCAACGACTTCGCGCTGGCCGTATCCAGCACGGTGACCGCTGCCAAGGTCAATCCGACCGGCAACGTGCTGACCAACGACACCGACGTGGACGCGTCGGACACGAAGACGGTCACGCAGGCGAGCACCGGCACCACGCTGAGCGGCTCGCCGGTGACGATCTCCGGCAACTCGCAGGCCCAGGGCACCGAGAGCCGCACCTACACCGTGTTCACGGTGCAGGGCTCCGGCAACGTGGGCGTGGGCGACGCGGTCACCGGCACCGGCGTTCCCGCCGGCACCACGGTCACGAACGTCTCCAACGCGGGTGGCACGCGCACCGTGACGATTTCCTCGCCCGCCGCCCTGGACTGGGTGGTGGCCAACAGTTCGTCGCTGACCATCGGCTCCAATGCCATCACCCTCACCGGCCTGGGCACCGCCAACACCAGCACCATCGCCATCGCCTCGGTGGCGGGAACGATCACGGCCGGCATGGAAGTGACCGGTACCGGCATCCAGAGCGGCACCACGGTATCGAGCGTAACGACCGCCGGCAGCTACACGCTGGTGACCCTCAGCAAGACCGTCAGCGGCAGCCTCGGCACGGACGTGGTGTTCGGCTCCAACGGCACCTCGATCACCGGCACCTACGGCACCCTGGTCCTGCAGCAGGACGGCACGTATTCCTACACGGTGACGTCCACCGGCCTGACCAACGGCAGCACCTACACCGACAACTTCAGCTACAAGGTGGTCGACACGGCTGGCCTGAGCTCGACGGCGACGCTGAAGGTGCTGATCAACGTTTCCAACAGCACGCCGCCGACCGCGGTGGCAGATGCCGGCTCGATCACCGAAGGCACGGCCAGCGTGACGGTCAACGCGGCCAGCGGCGTGCTGGCAAACGATACGATCGCCAGCGGCAGCAAGCGCGTCACCGACGTCTGGACGGCCGCGTCGACCGCCCTGTCCTCGATTTCCAGCGGCGGCAGCCAAACCATCAGCGGCACCTACGGCAGCCTGCAGCTGTTTTCGGACGGCAGCTATGTCTATTCGCTGACCAACACGCATGCCCAGGTCGATGCGCTGCGGTCCGGACAGTCCCTGACCGAGGTCTTCAGCTACCGCATGACCGACGGCACCGGCGGCGCCAATGCCTCGCTGACGATCACCATCAACGGTGCCAACGATGCGCCGACCGGCACCAACGACACGGCGACCGCCATCGAGACCGGCGGCGTGGCCAACGGCACCGCCGGCGTCAACCCGACGGGCAACGTCCTGTCGAACGACAGCGACGTCGAAGGCGATACGCTGTCCGTCGCTGCGATCAGTGGCGCCGCAGCGGGCACGGTGGGCGGCTCCACCGCCGGCAGCTACGGCACGCTGACCATCAACAGCGACGGCACCTACACCTACACGGTCAACAACAGCAACACCACGGTCGAGGCGCTCAATGCCGGCGGTTCGCTGACCGACACGTTCACCTACAGCGTCGCCGACGGCAGCGCCACCACCGCCGGCAAGACGCTGACGATCACGATCAACGGCGCCAACGACGCGCCGGTCAACACGCTGCCCGGCACCACGCCGAGCATTGCCGAAGGCGTCCAGGGCAGCATCAGCGGCATCTCGATCGCCGACGTCGACGAGACCGGCACCATGACGGTCAGGCTCGCCGTCCTCAACGGCAGCCTGTCGCTGTCCACCGCCGGCGTCACCGTGAGCGCCGGCGCCAACGATTCCGCCACCGTCACCCTGTCCGGCACGCGCAGCGCGCTCAACACCGCGCTCGCCACGCTCAAGTACACGGGCGGCATCGATTTCTCCGGGACCGACACGCTCACGGTCACCACCACCGATTCCGGCGGTCTGGTCGATACCGACTCCATGAGCATCACCGTCACGCCGGACGACCGCGCGCTGACGGTCACCGGCACCACCGTCAACGAAGCATCGCCCTACGCCCATTTCACCGTCGCCGGCGTGGCCGGACAGTACGTGTCGCTCGCCCTCGGCGCACCGTCGTCGGGCACGGCCGCCACCAGCGGCGCCGACTACTCGCCGGGCCTGGAATACTACAACGGCAGCTCCTGGGTCAGCTACACCGGCGGCCTGGTGGCGATCCCGACCGGCGGCACGATGCTGGTGCGGGTGGCCATCCTCAACGACGCGGCCTACGAAGGCAGCGAGAAATTCGCGCTGGTCGCGACCAACAAGGCCGGCACCAACTATTCCGGCGACTCCACCATTACGGACGACGCCACCGGAGCAATCTACCTGGCGGGCAACACCAGCACCACGCGCACCGCGAACGTCGCGTCCGACAGCGGCTATCCGACCTATCTCGACGACGACCGCGCGCTGTCGGTCAACAGCATCACGGTCAACGAAGCCTCGCCTTACGCCGTGTTCACGGTCTCCGGCTACAGCGGCCAGGTGGTGGGCCTGGCGCTCAACGCCGGCACCACCACGCTAGGTGCCGGCGGCGATGCCGGAAATTCCTCCAGCCTCGAATACTGGAACGGCAGCCAGTGGGTGGCCTACAACGGCAGCTCGGTGACCATGACCGGCACGACGCTGTTCGTGCGCACCACCGTGGCCAACGACACCACCTACGAGGGCGCGGAGAACTTCGGCCTGGTCGCCACCAACCTCGGCGGCGGCAGCCCGGCGCTCGGCGTCGCGACCATCGTCGACAACGGCACGGGGACGATCTACAACGGCACCATCTCGGGCGGTACGCCGGCAAGCTCGACCACCGGCCTCGACGACGACCGCGCGCTGGCGGTCGACAGCATGACAGTCAATGAAGGCTCCACCTATGTCGTCTTCACGGTGACCGGCGACCTTGGCGAGCAGGTGTCGCTGACGCTGCACAACGACAGCGTCGGTGGCACCGTTTCCGGGAAGGCCAACATCGACGCGACGCAGACGCTCGAAGTGTGGACCGGTACGCAATGGGAAAGCTACGACAGCAGCTACCTGCCGGCGATCCAGGCCGGCGGCAAGCTGCTGGTGCGGGTCAACGTCTCCGCCGAGCACGACACCACCTACGAGGGCGCCGAAACCTTCCGCCTGGGCGCAGCCCACGCGACCGGCGGCACCTCCAACAGCGCCACGGGAACGGCGACCATCATCGACGACGGCACCGGCGCGAAATACCCCGGGACGGTCGCCACCACGACCACCACCACGGGTGGCGTGACGGTCGTGACCGGCAGCACGCCGAACACCGTCACCGCCAGTCTCGACGACGATCGTGCCCTGAGCGTCTCCAGCCCGGACATCAACGAGGCGTCGAACTATGTCGTGTTCGGCGTGACCGGCACCAGCGGTCTTTCGGCCGCACTGGCGCTGGTCGAAGGTTCCGGCAGCGGCTATGCCGACATCGCCGAGAGCCAGACGCTGCAGGTGTGGAACGGCAGCGCCTGGACCAATTACACCGGCAGCATCACCTTCGGCAGCGGGACCACCTGGATCCGTGTGGCCATCGGCGCCGAGCACGACACGACCTACGAAGGCGCGGAAACTTTTCAGCTCAAGGCAACCTACACCGGCGGCGACACCACGCGCAGCGCCTCGGGCACTGCCACCATCCGCGACGACGGCACCGGCGTGACCCATCCCGGCACGTTCACGGGCGGCACGCCCGATACCGGCAGCACCGGTCTCGACGACGACCGCCAGCTGACCGTCGCCAGCCCGACCATCAACGAAGGTTCCGACTACGCCGTGGTCTCCGTCACCGGCAATGCCGGGCTCGCCGTGACGCTGTCGCTGATCGAGACCGCCGGCGCCGGTCGCGCCGACATCGCCGAGGCGCAGACGCTGAAGGTCTGGAACGGCTCGAGCTGGGTCGATTACGCCACCAGCGCGACGATTCCCGCCGGCGGCGTCCTGTACGTTCGCGTCTCGATCACGGCGGAACAGGACGGTACCTACGAAGGCTCCGAGACCTTCCAGCTCAAGGCCGCCTATACATCGGGGGCCACGAAGGAACACACCGGCACCATCACCATCGTCGACGACGGCAGCGGCGAGAAGCATCCCGGCACGTTCACCGGCGGCACGCCGGACGTCGTCACCACCAGTCTCGACGACGACCGCAGCTTCGCGGTCAGCAGCCCGTCGGTCAATGAAGCATCCGACTACGTCGTGTTCACCGTCACCGGCACCGCGGGCCAGTCGCTCGGCCTGGCGCTGGTCGAAGGCAGCGGCAGCGGTTACGCCGACATCGACCAGGCCCAGACGCTGAAGGTCTGGGACGGCAGCGCCTGGGTCGACGATGCGGGTAGCGTGACCATCCCTGCCGGCGGCAGCGTCTTCGTGCGGGTCGACATCCGCCAGGAACAGGACGCCCCCTACGAGGGCTCGGAAACCTTCCAGCTGAAGGCGACGCTGGCGGGCGCCGGCAGCGTCAGCGGTACGGCGACCATCAAGGACGATGGCACCAGCGTGCGCTACACGGGCAACATCACCGGCGGCGTTCCCGAGACTGTCGCCACCAGCCTGGACGACGACCGCGCGCGCGCATCGGCCGACACCGGCAGCGCCAGCGAAGCCGGCGGTGTGGCCAACGGCAGCGGCGGCAGCAATGCCACCGGCAACGTGCTGGACAACGACAGCGGCCATCAGGCCGCCGTGGTCAAGACGCAGACAGGTTCGTCCATCACCGGCTCCGCCTCGTCGGTTGCCGCGTCGAGCACCTCGACCTCGAACGGCGCCTCGATCACCGGCACCTTCGGCACGCTGGTGATCGGCGCCGACGGCAGCTATGTTTACGCCATCGACAACAGCAATGCGACGGTCCAGGCACTGAACTCCGGTGACACGCTGACCGAGACCTTCAGCTACCGGGTCACCGATTCGGCCGGTCAGTCGTCGGACACGACGCTGACCATCACGATCAACGGTGCCAACGATGCGCCGGTGGCCGCCACGACCGCCAACAAGACGGCCAACGTCGGCAGCGCCATGACGTCGTTCGCGGCGACTGCCTTCACCGACGTGGACAGCAGCTCGCTGACGTATTCCGCGACGCTGTCGGATGGCTCGGCATTGCCGGCATGGCTGTCATTCAACACGTCGACGCGCACGTTCAGCGGCACGCCGACTTCCGGCTCCGCCGGGACCTACACCATCAAGGTCACTGGCTCGGACGGCTCCTTGTCGGCCAGCACGACCTTCACCTTGACCGTCTCCGATCCGAGCGGTCCGAGCGCCGTGGCCGATACCGCAACGGCGACCGAAGCCGGTGGCGTGTCGAACGCCACTGCCGGCACCGATCCGACCGGCAATGTCATCACCTCCAGCGACAGCGGTACGTCCGTCACTGTCGTGAAGACACAAGCCGGTTCGTCGATCACCGGTTCCGCCTCCTCGGTAGCAGCATCGAGCACCTCAACGTCGAGCGGCACGTCGATCACCGGCACCTACGGCACGCTAGTGATCGGCGCCGACGGCAGCTACAAGTACACCGTCGACAACAGCAACAGCTCGGTACAGGCACTGAACTCGGGCGGCACGCTGACCGACACCTTCAGCTACCAGATCAAGGACCTCGCCGACCAGACGTCCGACGCCACGCTGACCGTCACCATCAACGGCGCCAATGACGCGCCGGTCGCGACTACGACCGCCAACAAGACGGCGACCGTCGGCAGCGCCATGACGTCGTTCGCGGCGACTGCCTTCACCGATGTCGACAGCAACTCGCTGACGTACTCGGCGACACTGTCGGACGGCTCGGCGCTGCCGTCCTGGCTAAGCTTCAACACCAGCACCCGCACGTTCAGCGGCACGCCGACTTCCGGCTCGGCCGGCAACTACACGATCAAGGTCACCGGTTCCGATGGCTCGCTGTCGGCCAGCACCACGTTTGCCCTCGCCGTCGGCAATCCGGGCGCGCCTGTCGCCGCCGCGGACACCGCGTCGGCCACCGAGGCTGGCGGCGTGTCCAATGGCACGGCGGGCAGTAATCCATCCGGCAACGTGGTCACCGGCAGTGACAGCGGTTCGTCGATCACCGTGACCAAGGCGCAGACAGGCTCGTCGATCACGGGATCGGCCTCGTCGGTTGCAGCATTGAGCACCTCAACGTCGAGCGGTACCTCGATCACGGGCACCTACGGGACGCTGGTCATCGGCGCCGACGGCAGCTACATCTATACGGTCGACAACACGCATGCCAGCGTCCAGGCGCTGAACGCCGGCAATACACTGACCGAAACGTTCTCCTACCGGATCGAAGACAACGCCGCCCAGACCGCCGATGCGACGCTGACCATCACCATTAACGGCGCCAACGATGCGCCGGTGGCCACAGCGGTCGCCAGCAAGACCGCGACCGTCGGCACCGCGATGCCCGCGTTCACGGTCGATGCCTTCGGTGACGTCGACAATGCCTCGCTGACGTATACAGCGACGCAGTCGGACGGCTCGGCATTGCCGACCTGGCTGACCTTCAACGCGGCCACGCGCAGCTTCGCCGGCACGCCGGCGACCGGTTCCGCAGGCGCATATGCGATCCGCGTGACCGGCAGCGACGGCACGCTGTCGTCCAGCCTCTCGTTCAACCTGATCGTTTCCGCGCCGGACGTCCCGTCTCCGAACCCCGATGCCGCCAGCGCGACCGAGTCCGGCGGGGTCAGCAACGCCATCGCGGGCGTCGATCCGGCCGGCAACGTGCTGAGCAACGACACCGGCAGCGCGATCAGCGTGGTCGCGGTCCAGGCCGGCAGCAGTTTCACCGGCGGCACCGTGGTGGCGGCTTCCACCACTGCCGGTACCGGCACGACAGTGGGCGGCGCCTATGGCACCTTGTCCATCGGCGCCGACGGCAGCTATGCGTACGCCGTCAACAACAACCATGCCGCGGTGCAGGCGCTTCTGCCCGGCACCACGCTGGCGGACACCTTCACCTATCAGGTGCGCGATTCTGCCGGCCAGAGCGCCACCGCCACCCTCGTCGTTACCATCGGCGGCGCCAACGATGCGCCGGTGGCCACGTCGGTCAAGGCCCGCACGGCACTGGTCGGTTCTCCGATGACGCCGTTCACGGTGACGGCATTCGGCGACGCGGACCATGCGTCGCTGACTTACACGGCCACGCTGGCGGACGGTTCCGCCCTGCCGTCCTGGCTGTCGTTCGACCCTGCCGCGCGAACGTTCAGCGGCACGCCGACGGCCGGCGCCGATGGCAGCTACACCATCCGCGTCACCGGCAGCGACGGTGCGCTGAGCGATGCGCTGAGCTTCATGCTGACGGTGACGAAGCCGGCAGCGCCCACCGTCGCCGCCGATGCGGCCACCGTGACCGAGGCCGGCGGTATCGCCAATGCCACGCCCGGTCGCGACGCTTCCGGCAGCGTGCTCGCCAACGACCGCGGCAGCAGCATCACCGTGGTAAAGGGACAGGCCGGCGCCGCGCTGGGCAGCGGTGCCGCCGGTGTGACGGGCAGCACCACGATCCGCGGCATGTATGGCACGCTGACGCTGGCGCCCGACGGCAGTTATGCCTACGTGCTCGACAACGCCAATGCCATGGTGCAGTCGCTCAACACGGGTGGCCGCCTGACGGACACCTTCGCCTATCAGGTCCGCGACGTCGCCGGCCAGGAGGCATCGACGCAACTGGCAGTCACCATCCTCGGCGCCAACGACGCGCCCGTGGCGTCGCGCCTCGCCGATCAGTTGGCGATCGTGGGACAGCGCATGCAGTTCGTCGTGCCCTTGTTCACCGATGTCGACAATGCCTCGCTCACCTACACTGCCACGCTGGCGGACGGCAGTCCTCTCCCCTCGTGGCTGGCGTTCGATCCGGCCACCCGCAGCTTCAGCGGCATGCCGCCGGCGGGTTCCGTCGGCAGCTACGCGTTGCGCGTGACCGGCAATGACGGCGCGCTGTCCGACGCCATGGGATTCACGCTGCAGGTGCGCAATCCGCTGGCGCCGAGCCAGACCGTGGATATCGTATCGATGACCCGCGATACCGGCGCCTCGGCCACCGACTTCGTGACCCGCGACGGCGGCGCCGATCGCACGGTCAGCGGTACCGTGAGCGCGCCGCTGGCCTTCAACGAAGCGGTGCAGGTCTCGTTCGACGGCGGCCGCACCTGGCAGACCGCGACCACCAACGGCACCACCTGGACCATCGTCGATGGCGGCGCCCATACCGGCGGCTGGACCATCCAGGCGCGCGTCGTCAATGTCGCGGCCGACCTGGCCGGCCCCACCGACAGCCAGGGCGTGGAGCTGCTGACGATCCCCGCGCCGAGTGTCGATTTCCTGCAGACCGACCTGACGTCCCCGGTACTGAGCGGCCGCGCCACGGTCGCCGATGGCGATACCCTGACGGTGACCGTCAACGGCACGCGCTATGTCGTGGTGCCGTCCGGCGGCGCCTGGACGCTCGACCTCGCCAACGCTCAACCGGCATCGGGCAGCAAGGCAGTGCTGGAGCGCGGGCAGACCTATGACGTCACGGCCGTGGTCTCCGACGCCTTCGGCAACGCGGCCATGGATGCGACGAACGCGGAGGTGTCGGTGACGCCGGCACCGACACCGGCGCCGGTACCGACTCCGACGCCGACTCCGACGCCGACGCCGACTCCGACTCCGACGCCGACTCCGACTCCGACTCCGACTCCGACTCCGACTCCGACTCCGACTCCGACTCCGACTCCGACTCCGACGCCGACTCCAACGCCGACTCCGACTCCAAC